>SDBT01019486.1_pt1 | contig 10628 bp, 9 predicted proteins | sample 2277101 | NCBI WGS metagenome assembly SDBT01 (sample SAMN10404973, study PRJNA504765) | marine sediment metagenome | isolation source: marine sediment core GS10_PC15, 103 cmbsf | place: Arctic Ocean: Southern Knipovich Ridge | collected 2010
GTCGAATACCGGTCGAGCGTCGGTCGGCTCAGTCGGCTGGGCCGGCTTGGGTGTGGTCGGGGTCGCCGGGGTTGGCCCCGGGCTTACCTCGCTACGCGGGGGGATGATCAGACGCTGTCCTGGCTGGAGGGCGCCGCTCTCGACGCCGGGGTTGGCGCTGCTGATCAGCCGCCAGTATTTCCCGTTGCCGTACATCTTCTTAGCCACGTCCCAGAAGCCGTTGTCGCCCTTGACGACGACGTATGTGCCGGATGTGCCCGCCGCCGCGGCGACCGGCTCGCGGCGAGTCGGCTGGAGAGTCCGCGGCCCCGGGGCAGGCTTGGGCGGGATGATCAGCCGCTGCCCGGCCCGCAGGGCATTGCTGTCGGCATTGGGATTGGCCTTGGCGATCAGCGGCCAATACTTCCCATCACCGTACTCCTTCTGAGCGATGCCCCAGAAGCCCCGGTCGCCTTTCTGGACCACGTAGGTCCGCTTCCGCGCCAGCGTGGCCAGCTTTGGGGCGGGAGGGATGGCGATCGTCCGTGGCTTGGCCGGCGCGGGGGGCTTGGCGGCGTCCGGCTGGGCTAGGGTCGGTATGAGCATCTTGCCATCGTCGGCCGATGCTTTCGGAGCCGATGACATTAGCTCCGGCTCGAGAATACGGGGCGCCGCCCTGGCGGGGGTTTCCGTCTCGGCCTCGGCGCCGCCCAGCCGGGGGATCAACAATCCCTCGTCGATTTCCCTTTCCCGCCTCCGAACGGACGGGATTTCCGGCGGCTTGGAGGCCAAGCCCGGTTCGGCGGCCTGGGGGGCCTCAGCCGGCTCGCTCAGAACAAAGTAGACAATCGCGCCAAGGGCCACTAGAAGCCCGACCGCTATGCCAATTTTAACGTCCGTGCGCATAGGCTCAACTCCCGCGTACTGGAATGGGTTCTGAATGCTCTTTTATACGCAAGCGGCCTCATCCGCGGCAAAGGAAAACTGACCCGGCCCGGATGTCCGCTCGGCTCATGGCTTCTTGGCCGAGACCACGCTCTCGGTGTCGTGGGCGATCATGAGTTCTTCGTTGGTCGGCACGACCCACACAGCCAGGGGCGAGCCGGCGGTAGTGATGGGACCGGCGTTGCCCTTGACGGTCGCCTCATTGGCCCGCTCATCAAGCTTCGCGCCCAGCCGATGAAGCAGCCTGCAGATTTCCCGGCGCACCGGCGCGGAGTTCTCGCCGATACCGCCGGTGAAGACTACCGCGTCCAAGGCGGGGAGAATCGTGTAATACGCTCCGATATATTTGACGATGCGATACACGAACACGTCCACCGCCAGGCGGGCCTTGCGGTCACCACGGTCAATCGCCTCCAGCAGATCGCGCATGTCGTTGCTGCACTCGCTGAGGCCCAGCAGACCCGACTCCTTGTTCAGCGCCCGGTCCACTTCGGCGTAGCTCATTCCCTGCGCCTGCATGTAGAAGACGATCCCCGGGTCGATGTCGCCGCTGCGCGTCCCCATGACCAACCCCTCAAGCGGCGTCATACCCATCGAGTGGTCCACCGCCTTGCCGCCGGCGACGGCCGTCATCGAGCAGCCGTTGCCCAGATGGACGGTGATCAGATTGACCTCGTCCACGCACTTGCCCAGCAGCCTGGCCGTTTGCAGAGTGACATAGCGGTGGCTCGTGCCGTGAAATCCGTACTTTCTGACATGGTAGTCCTGGTACCACCGCCCCGGGACGGCATACCGGAACGCCTTGGGCGGAAGCGTGGAGAGAAACGCCGTATCGAAGACAGCCACCTGGGGCACATCGCTCATCGCCGCCCTGGCGCCCTCTATACCGGCAAGGTTGGGGGGATTGTGCAGCGGGCTGACCTGGAAATTGTCTCGGATAACGCCGATGACTTCTTCATCGATGAGCATCGGCTGGTGGATTTTCTCGCCCCCGTGGACGACCCGATGGCCCACCGCGTCGATCTGGTCAATGCTCTTGATGACGCCGGTCTTTCCATCCACCAGCGCCTCAAGAATCAGGTTTATGCCCGCGACAGGATCGGGGGCACAGACGCCTCGATCTATCGACTGCCCGTCGGCGGCGTGATGAAGCTGGGCATCGACCTGCCCGACCCTTTCCAGAAGCCCCTTAGCCAAAACCGTCTCGTCGGCCATGTCGAACAACTGGTACTTGATCGAGCTGCTGCCGCAGTTGACAACAAACACCTTCATCGACGTCCTCTCGAGCATTTCGGCTGACGCGCCCCGTGCGGGCGGGCCGGCGCCACTACCGCCAGAAAAAATGATACTTAGGAGAATCGGCCGCCTCTGTCAAGCCCGCCGCCTCTTTCGGGACGAGCCCGAGGCGGCTATACCTTGACGAGCCGGGGCGGCAGTCCTAGACTGAGATTGGATTCAAGGTCAGCCCAGCCGGTAACGGCCGAGAGGAAACTTGCTTGTGAAAGAAAGCTTTGCCAGCGACTTTAAGAGGTTCTTCCTTCGCGGGCTGGCGGCCTTTCTCCCGGCGCTGGTGACGTTGATGATCATCATCTCCGTCATCACGTTCATCCAGAAATACCTTGGACGATACATCAACATTGGGCTGATCTGGATCATCAGATGGATCTGGGGCAGTTCATTAACAAGCGACATAGAAATATTTTACAACCGCTATCTCACCTGGATCGGGTTCTTGCTGGCCTTGGTGGGTATCTACTTTTTCGGCCGATTCATCGGCAGCTTCATGGGCCGGGGCTTGTGGCGCATGATCGAGCAGACGTTTCTGCGGCTGCCGATCGTCAAGGCGATTTACCCCTACGTTAAACAGGTCACTGACTACGCCCTTTCGGAAAAGAAGCTGGATTTCTCGCGTGTGGTGGCGGTCGAGTATCCGCGCAAGGGCGTCTGGGCCCTTGGACTGGTGACCGGGCCGGGAATGCGAAGGCTCGGCGAGGTCGCGGCGGGAGACCTCCTGACGCTGTTCATTCCTTCCAGTCCCACTCCCTTTACGGGGTATACAATAGCCGTGCGTCGAGACGAAGTCATCGATCTGCCAATTAGCATCGACGAGGCCATTCGATATACCGTCAGCGGCGGGGTTATCATGCCCATCGGGCAGAAGCTCAGTGAGAAACAGATTGAGCGAGCACTGCACGGGGTCAATCCCAAAGCACAGGATAAGGAGATTACAGCGTGAACATTGTGGTGAAAGCCCGTCATATGTCCGTAACCGATTCGATCAGGCAGCACATCGAGTCCAAGGTCTCCAAGCTTCCGAAGTTTTACGACAACATTCATTCCATCGAGGTGATTCTGGACATGGAGGCCAACAAGCCCACGGTGGAGATGATCGTAACCGCCGGCAGAAAGAACACTTTCGTTGCGAGTCATCGCGATGACGATATGTACGCCTGCATTGACCAGTGTCTTCATAAGCTCAGTGAGCAGCTCAGGCGACACAAGGACAAGGTACGCCATCACCAGGGACCCCCTCACGCCCAGTCGGGTCTCTAGCCGCCAAAGCCTTGGGCGCATTGTCCCTGGCACGGGGGGACGAGAACCGGTACACTGAGGCCTTGTTTGGGACCGGCCCATGATGCTTGCGGCCGCCTGATGGGCGACCGCCGCCAGTGGGGCTGGGCTTCGAGATACACCGGCCAATGCCGACTCGCAGCAGGAGCGACGAATGAAGCTATCGGATATCATGGTGACTGACGCGATCCTTCCGGAACTGACATCAACGAACCGGGAGGAGGCCATTGGCGAGTTGGTGGCAAGCTTGGCTGAATCGGGGGCCATTCCCAAGAAAGGCGTGCCTGATGTTATCAAGGTGGTCCTGGCACGGGAGTCACAGGCCACCACGGGGATCGGCAAGGGGGTGGCCTTGCCTCACGCCAAGCTCAAGAGCATCAAGAAGCCGGTCGCGACCATTGGCCGATCAAGCCAGGGGATCGATTTTGCCGCGCTGGACGCCAAGCCGGTGTACTCGGTCATTCTGCTCCTCTCCAGCCCGGACAACGCCGACGAGCACCTTCAGGCTATGGAGACCATCTTCAAGCACGTCCAGCGGGACATCTTCAGGAAGTTCCTCCGGCAAAGCGAGACCAAGGAGGCGATCATCGAGTTGATTCAGGAGGCGGATGAGCTTGGGTAAGCCTCCATCGCATTAAGTAGCTTTCATCCCGCCGGAAGCGGATTGGAAAACACAATTGGCGACTGTCGAAAAACAGGTCCAAATCGTCAACAAATACGGGTTGCACGCCCGCCCGGCGATGCAGCTTGTGGAATTGGCAAATCGGTTCGCCAGCAAGACCGAGGTATCCAACAATACACTGACGGTGGACGCTAAGAGTATTATGTCGGTGATGCGCCTTGCCGCGACACAGGGCACGGTCCTGAAGCTCGTTGCCGACGGCGCCGACGCCCAAGAGGCGATCGATGCCCTGGGGGAGCTGGTTGCCGGAGGCTTCGGCGAAATGGATGAATAAGCGCCGGTCCAACCTGGCTCCATAGGGACAAAAGGTCCGAGATGAAGACCAAGAAAGGCATTGGCGTTTCCCCCGGGGTGGCCATAGCCCCAGGGTTGACACTGGATACCGAGGAATTCGATATCCCCGAACGCCACGTGCCTGTGGACCACGCGCGGGCCGAACTGGGCCGGGTTCGTAAGGCGATGGCCATTTCCAAGAAGGAAATCCTCGACCTTCAGAAAAAGACAGCCGATCGAATCGGCAAGGAGACCGCCAGCATCTTCGACTTCCATCTGGGCCTGATGGAAGACAAGGTGATGCAGAAGAAGATATCCGAGACGATTCTCGGCGGCAGCGTGACGGCGGAATACGCCGTTCAGACCGTATTGCGGGATTATGCCAAGGAATTTCGCAACATGCCCAAGTACTTGGCTGACCGCGTCACGGACGTCTATGACATCGAGCGGCGCCTGCTGCGGAATCTAATCGGCCAGTCGCGGCAGTCCCTGGCCCACCTCAAGCAGGACGTCAATGTCCTGGCGCGAGACTTGACCCCCTCCCAGGCCGCCAACATGGACAGGGGGCACGTGCGCGGGCTGGCGATCGACGCCGGCGGGCAGACCAGCCACACGGCCATCGTCACCCGGGCCCTTGGCATCCCGGCAGTGGTCGGCCTAAACGACGTGACGGCCGAGGCCACCACCGGCGATACGGTCATTGTTGACGGCAATCGGGGCATCGTGATCTTAGACCCCGACGAGGCGACGCTCGAAGAATACGAGCGATTCGCCCTCCAGCAGGTCGAGTTCATCCACACGCTCGACGCCCTTCGCGATCTGCCGGCCATTACCCGCGACGGGCACGAGATTACTTTGCTGGGCAATATCGAGTTCCCCGCTGAGACCCAGGCCGTCCTGGAGAAGGGCGGGCAGGGGATCGGACTCTACCGAACGGAGTTCCTCTATCTCGGCAGCGACACCGAACCGACCGAAGAGGACCACTACCGGGCTTATCGGCAGGTCATCGAGGTCTGCGAAAACCGCCCCGTCATTATCCGCACACTAGACCTCGGCGCCGATAAGTACACCCAGTCGCGGTCCAGGACGCCGGAGCGGAATCCGTTCCTCGGCTGCCGAAGCATCCGATTGTGCCTCCAGGACCTGAGCATGTTCCGGCCGCAACTCCGGGCGATCCTGCGAGCCAGCATCGACGCCGACCGGCAGGTCTCGATGCTCTTTCCCCTTTTGACCAACCTGATGGAACTGCGCCAGGCCAAGAGCGTCGTGCGGGATGTGATCGAAGACCTGGAGGAGGAGGGCATCGACCACTGCAGCGACATGCCCGTCGGCATCATGGTGGAGACGCCCTCGGCCGCCCTCCAGTGCGACGCCTTCGCCAAAGAGGTGGACTTTTTTTCGATCGGAACCAACGATCTGATCCAATATACTCTGGCGGTGGACCGAGGCAACGAACGTGTGGCCTCGCTGTTCACGGCCGCCCATCCGTCCGTGCTTCGCTTGATCAAGATGGTTATCCGCGCCGGGCAGCGTCACGGCGTGTCGGTCAGTCTGTGTGGGGAGATGGGCGGCGACCCACAGTTCACCATGCTGCTGCTTGGCATGGGTCTGAGGACGTTTTCCTGCTCGCCGCCGGCTATTCCCGAGATCAAGAAGGTCATCCGCTCGGTGACCATGGAGGAGTCCCTCCAGGTCGCCAGGCGCGTGATGGGATTTGACTCCGACCAAGAGATTACGAACTTCCTCCGTGCCGAAACGCGGAGGGTCCTGCCCGAGGCTTTCGCATAGCGACCGCGGCAAGGACCCCAACGCCGAGATGATCGGCCCTTTCGGCGCGGGCCCAAAAACGGAAAGGACACACAAGAACTCTTGCAGCAGCACTGGGGCATCTGGTTCGCCGTCGAGGGCGACCTGCGATTTCTCTCGCATCATGAGACGATGCGGACGATCGAACGGATTGCGGTTCGCTCCGGACTGGCGTTGAAGTATTCCCAGGGGTTCAATCCCCGGCCGGTCTTGTCGTTCGCTCTGGCTCGGCCGGTGGGTGTGGCCACAAAGGAGGACCTCTTTGTGCTTCGCTTGGCCGAGCCCGAGCCGCCGGAAGCGCCCGCCATTGGCGCCGACCGCACCGAAGAGGCGCGGCGGCTGATCGAGCGGCTCAACGCCCAGGCCCCTGGCGGGTTGCGATTCCTTCGGGCCAAGCCCTTGACGGCAAAGGGCACTCCCCAGCCGATCCGCTGCCACTATGAATTGCCTCTCTCGCCCGACCAGCAACAGACCGTGCGATCGCGTCTGACGTGTCTTGAGGGTCAAGCGGAATGGCCGATTCGTCGTCTGACGCCGCCCAAGGCCTCGCGCCGCCGCCAACCACCCCGAGAGAGAACCATTGACATCAAGCGTCTGATAGAAGACTACCGCCTAGAAAGAAACGTCCTGCGGTGGGTCGCCAAACCCCGGGAGGCTCTGTGGGCCAGACCAACGGAAGTGCTCACAGCCTTCGGGTTGGATGAAAACACGTTGGCAGCCGATATCGTTAGAACGGGTGTGGAGTATTCCGCCCCCGACGGGGCCGTTGCCGGTTCAATGCCTCTAGCCGGCACGCCGCAGGCTCGCACTTATCCACGGACAAGGGAATAAAGACATGGCAAAGGAAATGCTGATCAACACCATCGCAGGCCAGGAGTCCAGGATCGCTATCGTGGACAACGGCAACCTGGAGGAACTCTACTTCGAGCGGGCCTCGGCCGCGTCGCGGGTCGGAAGCATCTACAAGGGTCGCGTTACGAACATCGAGCCATCGATCCAGGCTGCCTTCGTGGACTTCGGGCTCACCAAGAACGGTTTCCTGCACATCTCCGACGTGCACCAGCAGTTCTTCCCCAAGGGCAAGAAGTCCTCGGAACCCGTCGGTCGCAAGCGCAGCTTTCGCGACCGGCCGCCAATCCAGGACTGCCTGCGCCGCGGACAGGAGTTCGTGGTCCAGATGACCAAGGAAGGCATCGGCAGCAAAGGACCGACGCTCACGACGTATCTGTCCATTCCGGGGCGGTTCCTGGTAATGATGCCCGGCATGAGCCGCCTGGGGGTCAGCCGTAAGATCGAGAACGAGGAGGCCCGCGCCAAGGCCCGGAAATTCCTCTCGGAGATGAATCTGCCCGAGGACATGGGCTTCATAGTCCGCACCGCGGGCATCAACCGCGCGAAGCGCGACCTCCAGCGGGACTTGAACTACCTGCTGCGGCTGTGGAAATCGGTCAGCAAGTCCATCAAGGCAGCCAAAGCCCCCGCCGAGATCTACCAGGAGTTCGACCTGGTGACCCGGACGATCCGCGACATCTACAACTCCGACATCGACCGGATCGTCTGCGACGAACAAACGGTCGCCTTCAAGGTCAAAGAGTTCCTGGAAATGGCCATGCCGAGAAGCAAGAACAGGATCGAACTGTATGTCGGCAAGGAAGGCCTGTTTCACGACTATGGGCTGGAGGAGGAGATCGAGCGAATCTTCTCCCGGCGGGTCGAGCTTGCCTCCGGCGGATCGCTGGCGATTGATCAGACCGAGGCCCTGGTGGCCATCGACATCAACTCCGGCAGGTTTCGGGAGCACACCGACGCGGAGACCACGGCCCTGAAGATCAATGTGGAGGCGGCCAAGGAAATTGCCCGCCAGCTTCGCCTTCGCGACATGGGCGGGGTGATCGCCATCGACTTTATCGACATGCGCGATTTGAAGAAGCGGCAGATCGTCGAACAAACGCTTCGCGAAGCCATCCGTCCCGATCGAGCCAAAACCAAGCTGCTGAGGATGAGCAGCTTCTGCATCGTCGAGATGACCCGTCAGCGCGTCCGCCCGTCCCTGAAGGACAGCATCTATCGCCAGTGCCTCTCCTGTGGCGGAGCAGGAGTGATCAAGTCGGAGGAATCGCAGGCCCTGATGGTCATGCGCGATCTCCAGCGCGCCTGCGCCAACGAGGCCGTCGCCGCCGTCGATGTCGCGGCGACTCCGTCGATCGTCGATTACCTTAACAACACGCACCGCCAACAAATCGTCGAGCTGCAGCAGCGCACCAGCAGGCGCATCGTGGTCCGCTCGGACCCAGCCCTTCCGGGCGATCAGGTGGCCATGACCTGCACCAACAATCGCGGCGCGGAGGTTGCCTGGCAGGGCTCGGCCCCCTCGGCGAAAGAAAGCAGGAAGATCGAAACGATCAGCATCGATCAACTGTCGCCAAAAGCATCCCGCCAGAAGCCGGCCGCTGGGCAGGCCGCACAAGACCAGCATCCAGCGCCCCCTGAGAAGGCCCAGGCCGAGAAGCAAGCTTCTGACACACAACGCCCCGCCCGCAAGAAACGAAAGAGGCGAAGATCCGGCGCCTCCTCATCCGCCAGTTCAACAGCCCAGACCGACCAAAGCGCCGCCACGCCACCGCCGTCGCCGCCGTCGCCGCCCACCGAGGCCGACAAAGACGCAGCCAGTCCGACCGATCAGCCAAAGGCCGCCAAACGAAAGCGACGCTCCCGAAGGAAGAGAGGCAATTCCAAGCCAGCGGAAACCTCAGGGGAATCCGACTCGAATGGATAGAAGAAGAGCGCACTCGGTTCCCGAAGGTAAAGCCATCGGCTAGCGCACCAAGATATCGGGCCTTGCGATTCGGAAGCCCCGCCATTCAGCATCGAGCATGGGCCAGTCGGTGGGCTTGGCCAACAGTTCCAGGCCGGCTTGGCGGCAAAGGATTGTATCCTCGGACTTGGTCCCGGCGATCGACGGATTCCAGGCGAAGGCCTGCCGATCCATCGCGACGACCGTTTCGCCCGGGGCGGCCTTGACCTCCCGGGGCAAATACCCGCAGGATCCGCCCTGGTGGTGCAGGCGCCACTCGCCATCGAAGCCCGTCGCCGCGTAGGCCTCCTGGGCGGCTGTGAAGATTTCCCCCAGGCTCGCGCCAGGCCGGGTCGCCGAAATCAGCGCCGCATCGACGGTCACCACGGCCCGATGTTTCTCGGCAAGCTCTTGGGGTATCGCCCCCAAGGCCGCCAGCCTGGAACAGGCGGCGATCAGCCCGTCCCGCTCGGCGCAGGTGACGAGCATGAAATAGCGCTCGACTGGCTTGTCTGTGGGCAGCGGATGACGAAACCGCGCCACGCGATCATCGGCCCCCACCAGCAACAGCCAGGGAGTGCACCCGCGACGCCAAAGCGCCGAGGAAACCAAGCCCGCAAGCTCGTTCTCCGTCTGTCCCGGCTCGGCGGCGCGGGCCACGCATTCCAGAGAGACCACCACGTCGTCGCACAACCGTCGGTACCGCTCGATCTCCCCGTCGGTCAACGACCATCGCAACCGATCGAAACCCAGCCCCAGCAGCGGGGCCTCGATTCCATCCACCGGGGCATCCACAGCCAGCCGTCGGCCGCCCAAGAGCCTCTGGAAGATTCGCCTCCGGTCCGATGGATCGGCATATCCGAAGCTCACGACCTCGATGCCCGATTCGGCGAGTTCCTCCCCGGCCAAACGCTCGGCCTCGATGTTGTTGGCGATCACCCACGCCCGGTCGCGCCCGACCAGCAGCAGGCTGTTGCCCACGTCGCAGGCCAGGCCGACGTAATTGTGCGCCCCGCAGGTGTACCAACTGAAATTGCATCGTCGGGAAAGAACCAGCCCCTCCAGATTGTGCTCTTGGAGGTAGTCCCGCACGCGCCGATGCTTGATGTCCCGCTCGCTGTTGGCCAAGGTCGCTCCTCCGCGGATTCCCATCCAGCCGACACGGTGCGTTTACGGGCAGAAATAATCGATTAGATTGGCCAGCTGGCTTCGAAGCTCGTGCCGCGGGACGATCATGTCCACGAAGCCGTGTTCGAGGAGAAACTCGGCCCGCTGGAAGTCCTCCGGCAACTCGGTCTTGATCGTATCGGCGACCCTGGTCCCGGCGAAGCCGACCATCGCCCCCGGCTCGGCGACAATGATATCCCCCAGCATGGCAAAGCTGGCGGTCGTCCCCCCCCAGGTCGGGTCGGCCAACACGGCAATATAGAGCCCCCGGGCGTCGTCGAGCCTGGCCAGGGCGGCGGAGGTCTTGCCCATCTGCATAAGGCTCAGGGCTCCCTCGTGCATTCGTGCCCCGCCGGAGGTGCAGACGATAATCAGCGGCAGCCGATCCTCCGTGGCCCGCTCGATCAGGAG
>SDBT01019487.1_pt1 | contig 10628 bp, 26 predicted proteins | sample 2277101 | NCBI WGS metagenome assembly SDBT01 (sample SAMN10404973, study PRJNA504765) | marine sediment metagenome | isolation source: marine sediment core GS10_PC15, 103 cmbsf | place: Arctic Ocean: Southern Knipovich Ridge | collected 2010
ATTTTAGATGAAATGAGGAATTATACAGAATGATAAACCAAAAAGTAGAATTAATTAATATACCTAGAAATAAGAAAAAGATTATTTTAGGATCTCTTTTAATTGGTGGTTGTTTAATTACTCAGGGTACTAATTTATTTATTTATCCTATTTATATAAAATTCATAAAACAAAATCCTTTTAATTGGGATCAATTTAGAAATAATAAAATAGTTAAAAGTTTAATTAAATTCAAGTATTCTTTACTTAATAAGATATATAATACAGAATACATATATTTAAATAGTAGGAATACTAATTATAATTAAGATAAAATGAAAAAATATACAAAACATATAACTAAATTAGGTGGAGAAAAGATAAAGGAAGTTTATCTTTTAAAAGAGGATATTCTAGGATTGATTGATAAAAAGGCTGGTTTAGATTTTGATCCTAATTGTGCTCATTGTAAATGTCTTAAATCATTAAGAGAAGAAGTACAAATAGAGGAATAATTTAAAATGGTTAAAAAAACTAAAGAACAAAGAGAACAAGAAAAACTAGAGAATGAAAATAAAGCCCTTAAAGAGATTAATTATATTCTAGAGGCTTATAAATTAAGAGATTGGTTAACAATTACAGGAAAAAGAGGATCTGGACATTTTAGAGAGATTAATTTTATTTATGAAGATAAAGAACAAAAGAAATTTTTATTAAGAAAATTACAATATGAATTTTTATTAAAAGAATTAAATCTTAAAGAAGTTACTTATATATTAAATGATAAACCAAAAGTACAGGGTTTTGAGGGGCAAGATAGAAAAAATTATACTGATAATCAAGATAGGGAGAATTATATAACAAATTAAAATGATACAACAATTAACAAAACATCAAAAAATAGATTTAAGTACAACTGATATAAGTAAACTTATAAGAAAACAACTTAAAAAGGAATTTCCAGGCTGCAAGTTTTCAGTAACTTCTGAATATTATTCAATGGGATCAAGTATTTCTGTTCGTTTAATGGAATCTAATATTAAAGTGATTAGAGATATTGATCAAATAAGTGATACTGCAATTTTATTGCTTGGAGAGTCTTATAATCGTGAAGATATTGATAAAAGACAACAAAATAAACATCAACAATTAAATGAATTTTGTTTAAAAGATGAATTTGAGGTAAATAAGTGGAATAATGGAGTTTTTTTGACTGAGGAGGGCTTTAAATTGCTTAAAAGGGTTGTTGAAATAGTTAATTATTATAATTATGATGAATCTGATTCTAGAACTGATTATTATGATGTTAATTTTGCTTTTAATTTATCTTTGGGAAAATGGGATAAACCAATGCAGGAGAATTTTTAAAATGGCTATAGAAAGATATCAAAAAGTATTAAGCAAACATATTTTAGAAGTTGTTTTATATTTACAGGGTTGTAGGGATTATATTTTTAATAAAAATAATTTTTATAAAAAGATAAGCTGGATTGAGTTTGCTAAAGAAAAATTTTATTCAAAAGATTTTAAAACAAGAATTATAAAAAGTGAGGGGAATCTTAGAAGGCTTTTAAATATGGAAATTACAGAGGAAATTATGAGGACTAATTATAAATCACTAACTAAATATAAAATTGAAGGGATTGGAATAAGGGTAAAATGATAAAACAAAAATTAACTAAAGAAATGAAAAAAGACTTAAATAAATATGGTTTAGGATTAAAACCAGAGATAAGCAAGGAGAATTTTATTAAAAAATGGGGTGTGTCTCCAGGATATATGAGACTTATATATAATGACTGAAAATAAACTTATAGTTGCTGATCAAGGTTGGGCTGAATCTATTCCTAAATGGATTTTAGATGTAATAAGCTCTGAAAGAATGATAAACGGTATGATTAATGTAATGGATAAAGGAAAAGAAGAAATTGGGGACGCTGAGGTATTTGCTTATTTATTTACTGCAAGTCTTAGGGCTCCATTGTCTCATAATTTTACAGAAATTCATTTATATTTAACTTCTGATTTAATGATTAGACATAAAGGATTAACTAAAGAGACATTGCCAGATTTTTTAAAACAACATTATGAAAATGGTTTAAATGAGGACCAGAAAAGAGAATTAGAAACTTTAAAATCTGATCTTATAAGAAAAAGAGGAAAAGTAAACCATCCAATTTTTGAATTATTAAAACAGATGAAAGGGGGTAAATTTTAAATGGGAATAACAATACATTACAGCTTTGTTAAGAGAGAAAACCCTAAAAGTCTTTTAAATTTAGCTCTTTTATTGGCTCAAAAATTAAACTGGAAAATTCTAGAAGATAAAAAGAATTGTTTGATTTTACATCCTACTGAAGAGTGTGAAAGTGTAGAATTAAGATTTATGCAAATAAAAAATGTTAGAAAGATAAAAGAGTACGACTATATTACTAATATCTTCAAAGATTTCGATTTTGATGAAAAATATGATAAAGATGTTTGGGTTTGTACTATGTTTTGTAAAACTCAATACGCAGGAGTAAAAACACATATTCAAGTTGCAGAATTTTTAAGGGTTATTGCAAGTTTCTGTAGTGATGTAAAAATTCACGATGAAGCTGATTACTATGAAAAAGGAAGATCTAAAAAGTCTATAGAAGATACTGCTAAGGAATTTGATAGTAGTACTAAGATGATTAGTGGACTATCTAGACAATTAAAAGAAGTTTTTGGTGAAGAAAGAGTATTGTCTAGTGTTGATGGAGATTTTAATTAAAATGATAAATCAAGAAATAGATTTTATTGAAAAGCAATATAAAGTAATCTTATCTATAGAGAATGATTTGAATAAATCTGAAAAATCTTTTAAAGACCATTTCAAATTAAGTAAAAAAGATGAATATCAAAGAAGAGATAACCTTAATCCCTTCAGATATAATGAGAGTTTAGAGGCTCTAGGAGAGATAAGGGACAAATTTATTCGTTCAATAATCTTTTTGATTGAAGAGAAATATCCTAATTTACAGATAGAATCTAAAGACCTTGATAATTGTATAAAAAGTACAAAGAATAAACATGGTTATAAAATAAAGTCTCTAGAAATAGATTTTTCTAAAGTTAAACAAAAAGTTTCTAAGATTATAAATAATGCAGATATTGATTCACAAAAAGAGATGTTGAAACAATCTTTAAATCTTGTACCTTATAGCTTAAAAAAAGTTAATTATGATGAATACAGGGATTTTACAAAAGAAGAATTGTTGAATAAAAGGACATTAAAATTATACTGTTATTGTAGTTATGATTTTGGTAAATATAAAATTGCTCCGTTCTTAAAACTAGTTTCAGTTTTACTTTATAATGAAATACCTAGCAAAGCAAAGCCATGTGAAAAAGTTAATTATAAAAGCTTCAAAAATGGAAGATTAGATATAACTTTTAATACAGAATATGACGCTATTAAAATTGCTGAATACTTAGTAAAAAATCAAAAAGTTTAAATTTTTTTACCCCATTTTAGGGGATTATACTCAATTAAATAAATATAAGGAGGTAAAACAAAATGGAAAATAAAAATTATCTTAAGGCAAAACAAGATTATGATTTAATAATTCATAAAAGAAAAGTTTGGAATAAATCAAGCATATTGAAAAAAATAGTTTTATTTATTGTGGCAAAAAATCCTCAGCCTTTAGTTGATGACTATAGGTTAGAGATACTTAAAGATATAATGGAACAAACAAAAAATAGCAAAATCAAGATCAACAGGACTCATAGATACTAAAGGTAATTTTATTCATGTTGGTGATGTTTTAAATAAAAATATGGAAATACAATGAACAAACAAGATAAAAAAACAATTGAAAGTGCAATAGCTCATCTTAATGGATATGCTTCGATAATTCAATCTAGGACTAATTATATTCCTGTTGCTGTTGATGATTGTATTAAAGAATTAAAAATATTTTTAGCAAATAAAGATAAATGTAATAAAAGAAAATCTAGTTTTACTAAAGGTAGGCAAGGGACCAAGGAAAAGAAAAGATGAAAAATTTAATAAAATCAGTATTTATCACACTAGGAATTTTCTATGGATTCTATTCTCTAGCGAGTGGACTTGCTACCCTTATAGTCTATGGTGGATTAAAGAATTTCTATAGAATGAGTTCAGTATATAATAAATTTCAAATAGTAAATATAACCATAGAAGTAATTTTTGTTTACCTACTAGTTTTAGCAATCTTCTGTTTTATTTGTTTTATAATATATAAACTTATTGATGATGAAAAATGACTAAATTCAACAAAATAGAAGATCTAAAACAATTGAAAACAGATGAGGAACTTAGAGAGAAATGTAGTCAAATAATAGATTCTCTTGATAATTTTACTAAAAATGAGAAATATAGAATTTTAACAACCTTGTATGATTCTTTTGTTGAAACTTGTAAAGAGCAAGGAATTACTTTTTTGGAAGTACAGAGGTTGGAGGATCAAAAATGAAAATAAGAAAATATATTAAGAAATGGTTTAATAACAAAATAGAAATAAAATTTAAAAGAAAAGACTTCTTAACTGGAATTTTAGTATTTTTAGTTGCTAGTTTTATTTTTTCTAAGGCATTTAATGAGAGTATTGAATTTATTTTAAGATTTTGGGTCCTCTATCTTATATTAACAATATTATTTAAATCTAAATCTGATGCAATTATAAAAATAAAAAAATGAACATCCATATAAAATACATCAAACATAGAATTAAATTGCTTAAAGAAACAGCAAAAGAGCTTAAAAACTATTATATAAAAACAAAGATTGTACTTATTGATGAATTAAGTCTTGAAGTTTCTTGTTATGTTAGAGAAATTGAAAATAGATTAAAATTATTGGAGAAAAATATAAAATGGAAATAACAAAATTTGAAGCAACAAAACTAATGCAGGAAGCTAGAGATAAAATTATAGGAATCTTATATGACTATAAAAAATTACCTAAAAAAGCAAGAACTGAATTAGCAAACATTAAAATAGATCTTAGAGAATTTCAATTTAAATATTTACCAGTGATGAAAGATGATTAAAAACCCTAAAACTGCATATAGCAAGAGAGAAAAATTTAAAGATAGGTTTGGTGGAACCAACAATGAATTTTTTACTCCTGGGTATGCGATAAAACCCCTATTACCTTATTTAAAAAAAGGAAGGGTTATCTGGGATTGTGCATTTGGGTCTGGGAGATTGGCAGAACATTTTAATAAAGAAGGATTTACCGCCATTGGAAATTCAAACATAGATTTTTTAAGTAAAATAGATCCAGAATCACACCTAGGACAAAGTTTTGATATAATTATAACAAATCCTCCATATTCTTTTAAAGATCAATTTTTAGAAAAGGCTTTTAAAATTGGAAAACCTTTTGCTTTTTTATTGCCTCTTGCTGCAATTGGGGCTCAAAAAAGAGTAAAAATGTATATGAAATATGGAATCCAGTTGATAATCCCAGATAGAAGAATTAATTTTGAAATTCCTTCGGGGAAACAAGCTAATTGGTTTCACACTGCTTGGTTTTGTTATGGGTTGGATTTACCTAGAGACTTAAATTTTGTGGAGTTGGAAAAATGAAAAGATTTAATACAAAAGCAAACATCATCCTTAAAGGAGACTGCATAAAGCAGATGAAAAAACTCAGAGAGAAATCTGTAGATTTAATTATAACAGATCCTCCATACAATTTAGGTTTTGATTATGGAAAATATAAGGATAAAAGAGAAAATTATTATTCCTGGTGTTTCAAATGGATAAAGGAATGTGAAAGAATATTGAAAGACAATGGTTCAATATATATAATTAATTATCCAGAAATAAATGCTAGAATTTTAGTTGAAATGAGAAAATTAAACTTGATTTTTAGAAACTGGATTGTTTGGCATTATCCTTCAAATATTGGACATTCAAAAACTAATTGGACCAGGAGCCAAAGAAGTATATTATTTTATTCTAAAGGAAATAAATTTAAGTTTAATCTTAAGGAAGGAGAAGTAGTTGAAGATTTTTTAAAATTTAATCTAGTGAAAAATACCTCAAAAGAGAAAGTTAAAGGATCTAAAAATCAAATTCCAGAGAAACTGGTTGAACTTTTGATTGAAATCTCTAGTAATAAAGGAGATTTAGTATTTGATCCTTTTATTGGTTATGGAACTATAGCTAAAGCATGTATTAATACTAAAAGAAAATTTTTAGGAATAGAAATAGATAAGGACAATATCAAAATTGCTAAAAGGAGGATAAATGAAACCAGAAAAAATATTAAAAAATCATGAAAAAAGAATAACAGCCTTAGAAGAATACATAATAACAGATGGAAAAACTAGTAAGGGTAAAGAAGTTGATTGTGAACATTGTAGATATGAATGGAGATCAACATCAAAATTAGAAACTGTAACATGTCCTAGTTGTAATAAAAAGACTCTTACTAATAAATCAAATTTACCAGATAATTATGAATTGATTAAGATGAGATTTGGAAAAGGTGCTAAAGTAAAGTGTAATAGCTGTTTGGACTTAATTAAGGACCCGAAAAAAGTTGAATATAGGCACCCGAATGTTTATTGTAAGAAATGTTTTAAAGAACTAAATAAAGCAGATAGAAAAGAAATTGATAGAGGTTTGAAGAAGATTCTTTAGTGGGTACCTATTTTTTAAACCAAACATTTATAAATACCAAAATATATGATATAATAATGGGAATTAAGAAAAGGATAGTTAAGTTAAATAAGGGGCTTGGTGGGACTTTGGTTCGTCCAGGGAATTTGGATTTTGCTAGTGATAAATTTGAAACTGAAAAAAATATATACAGAAAAAACGCTCATTTGATTAGGGCGATAGTCGTGGATCACCCTTTTGATGATTTCAATAAATCTACTGCAACATTAATTACATTAAGAGAATTCAAGAAAGAAGGAATTAAATGCAAGGAAGAATCCTATTTAAGGGGAATCAGAAACATAGCCAAAAATAATGAAACTAATATAAATAAAATAGAGAAAAAATTAAGAAAATGGTGTCAAAGAACGAGCAAAAAATAGTAAATATGTGGCAATTTTATGATAAATATAGAGTTTTCCCTTTTGAAAGAGTAAAGATAGACATAACAATATCTCAGAAAAATTTGATTAAGCTTAAAGGTATTGAAAACAGATCAAAATATATTGATAATTTGATTAACTCTGTTTAAATATTCTTTTCCCAAATCTTTCCGTTTACTTTTTTACCTGTTAATTTTGATCTTGCAATCTTCTTCTTAAATTTTCCTTTATTTAATGAGACATCCGAAATATTATCAAAAATTACTGGAACAGAATCTTGACCAAAATCCTTTGCAGATTCTTTAGCAAGTTTTTGCATAAATTTATAATCATTATTCATTTTTGCTTTCCTTTTTTCTGCATCTAATTTTTTAAGTTTAGGATCTGAGTCAAAATCTACGAAGCTCTCTATAGCCAACCCTGTTTCACAAGTAAGTTTATTTTTTCTATTAGGATCTATCCAACATCCAAGAGTAATCGGTTTTGTTGTCGAACCTCCGAATCTTCTGTTCATTTGATCAACATATTTATTAAATTGTTTTGGTTTAATTTTATTTCCAGAATTATCTGCCTTTGGAAGAATTATTGTAAAATGTGCTTCACCTACGGCTTTTTTGCAGGATTTTTTATTCTTATTCTTCTTAAGAGTACAATCTATTTCCATTTTTGCCTTTACTTTTTATTTATCCCTTCATCTCTCAAGCACTTATTCCATTTTTTTCCTTTATTACCCTTGCACTTTACAAGAGCCTCTTTAAGAGAGGTTTTCTTTTTCTCTTTTTTTGTTTTTTTAGCCATTGTAACTTTTTTGCATTCTTTATCTTTATTTTTTACCTTGCAGCAATCTTTTTTTCTCTCTAGACCTAGAAAAGTAAATTTGAATGCCATAGAATAACGAGTTAATTATGATATATAAGGGTTTTCTATAAAAAAATTGTAGTTAAATTAAATTCCCTTAAGATCTTTACCATTTATAGATTTTTCAATCTTTTTTAAAATAATTAAATCTCCTTTAGTTGCTATTTCTAAAACATCTCCTGGTTTCCAATTCATCTCTTCCCTTAAATTTTTGGTTAAAACTATTTGACCCTTAACACTTAATTTTGTTGTTTCCATGTAAGAAAGTAAGAAAATCATACTATATAAAGTTTCTCTACAAAAAAATTGTAGTAAGAAATTCATACCAAAAGTTCACAAAGAATCTAATTCCAGAAAATCAAAATATCTGTAATTTTCTTAAAAAATTGAATTATTTTAGACCAAATAGATTTAGAATTTGGATTCTCTTCGGCTTGTATTTCTCTTATATCTTTCTGTTCTCCCTCTGGAATAATATCTACTTCTAAATCTTCAGTAAATTGTTGTTTTATTTCTTCCTCAACTTTACATTCATTATTCTCACAACCATCAGGACAATTTTGAATAGAACTAATTGAACAATCAGAAGATTTATATCCTAAAGAATTTGATCCCTCAATACAAACCCACCCCACATCACAAATTTTAGCAGGACTTGAACTTTCTGGGATTCCAATAACTTTCATTTGACAATTTCTAGTTTTGATTTCTTTAATACATTGATAATTTGTTGTAGATGAACATTTATAATCTATACTTATTTGGATTCCATTTTCACAGTTAGACCAAGAGGTTTCTTCTGGACATATTGGACAACTTGGAGGAACAGATATCTCATTAACGATAATTGTCAAAGAATTTAGATTTTTAACTCCCGAACCATCAGTATATTTTCCTGAAATTATATTAGTTCCCGCCTCTGTTGGTCTTATATTTATTTTCAAACTAGTTCCATAACATGTTTTATATATACCTTCAATAAGATTTCCTCTCGATGGATCTGAACCAATAGCAAAACTCTCTGGCATATTAATTTCAACACAATAAAATCCAGAGCCAATAATAATTAGATCAAAGTTTTGATTTTTGTTAATTTGGTTTGGAGCCATTATTGAAATAGCATTTACTAAGATTAAATTTAATAAAATTAAAGTTACAAATATTAAGATATATTTTAATTTCATAAATTACACTCCAAATTAAATTTCCAGTGATTAATTGCTGAATCAATTATGTCAAATCTGATAATACTTTCTTTCCAACCACTTATCAAATAGTTTAATGTAAGGAAATCAACACATCCAACAATCCTATCACTAGGAAGAGGTTGATTACAATTAAGTAATAATGGTGGAATCTCATTAGATACAAGACATTGATTTATATCTGTACAAATTCTAGTTCTTATTCCTTCTTGACATTGATCCCATTCTCCACATACCCAAAGAGGATTGCAACCTAATGATGGTGTTCCTCCATCCCAACCGCCTCCCGTAGGGAGTATCACAACTTCCCCATCACTAGTAACAAAATACCCTCCTTCAAAAAAAGTAGTTTCAGCATTTATAAAATTAATTAAAAATAGAGTTAGAACTAAGAAGAATGTTAGAATTTTAAGTTTTTTTAAGTTTATCATCCTAAACCCCCAAATAAACCACCCCATCAGGCTTCATCCAAATAGTCATATTAGACGACAAATTTAACATCTCATCAATATAAAGTGTTGAGTTCATAGTAAAATTTCCAACGCCATAAAATGTTAAATCATATCCACTAATATTACAAACACTATTTAAAATACAATAATCCGCCATATTAATATTCCAATTAGCAGAAGAAGGGCAAGAGCAGGTATCTTCTGCAAGAATTATTAAATTATTACTCATAACACTTGTTCCATCTACATTCCCATCATTAGGAGTTACTTGAACATACCAATTCTCACCAATAGAAGTTTCTTGACTAACTATTAAATCAGTTCTGTTATTATAGAGTGCTAAAATTTGTTGTGCTGATAAACTCCTATTAAATATCATAACCTCATCTATACTACCATTATACCATTCAGTTGCAGTATCAGTTCCTAATCTAATACCCCTATTATCTGTTGAATGAATATTCGCTAAAGCTGGAGGAGTATTATCCTCTGCAACACCATTTACATAAACCTGCAAATGAGTTCCATTCCAAGTACCAACTAAATGATACCAAGTATTAGTATCATTAACGTTCACTCCCGAATAAGCATATACACAACTGTTCAATGTTCCATTATAACATCCAGCAAATCGAGCTTGACCATTATAAATTTGCAAATCCCAAATACGATAATCTACAGCCCCACGATAATGACTCACAATATCTCCACGATTATTAACTAAATCCTTTGGACTCATCCAAGCCATTACAGTAAATCCATCTCCGTCAGTAAAATTAAAATCTTGATTATAATCAATCTCAATAGAACCATTCACTCCATCAAATTCATAAGCCCCCTTTCCGTCATAACCGCCAGCTGAATTATATATTACTCCATTATTTACAGTTCCATTATTTGCAAAACTAGAATAATCTTTAACCTTTGTCTCACTCTCAGCCAATAGCCCTCCATCGAAAGGCATATTCAAAACAGCAATACTATTTCCATCTTTTCTCCAATCATAAATTGCCTTGTCTCCAGAACTTAAATTAATTACATAAGCGGTTAGATTTTCATGTGTTAAATTA
>SDBT01019488.1_pt1 | contig 10628 bp, 14 predicted proteins | sample 2277101 | NCBI WGS metagenome assembly SDBT01 (sample SAMN10404973, study PRJNA504765) | marine sediment metagenome | isolation source: marine sediment core GS10_PC15, 103 cmbsf | place: Arctic Ocean: Southern Knipovich Ridge | collected 2010
TTTCTTGGTCGGCGACTCCCAGAATTCTGTTTCGGGAAGCTAGGCGCCGTGGCGTGAATCAGCGCACAAGTCTGTAACAGTCAGGTTTCATAACACATTTAGGGGTCGAGGCGTCAGCTAGCGATTGGCGATTTTGGGTACCGGAGGTAACTGGCAGTCAAGGGGTCAGGGGTTCGAATTCCCTCAGCTCCACACATAATGCCTGGTAGCGGGCGGCTTTTCCATATTGTGGGTTTCTCGGAGTTGGGTCCGCGTCCACTACACATCCGCAAATATGGGACAGGACACACCGAGGCGATAGTCACTTCCGATATTGGCGCCTCCGAGCATTTCATATCAGCGGTAGACACCGCAGTAGTAGCGGTGAACACTTCGACACGGTTCACCGACGGCGAGGGATTCGGGTTCGGAGCCGAGATCGGCAACTCCACCCAGAAGCTGTACGTACGCGGATCGATGGGCCTGGAGTCTCTGACCAGCGAACGCTACGTGCTTTATGGAGATGGTCAGGTGCGCTAACCGGCTTGGAAACGTAGCTCAGCTGCCCGGGCATGGGCTTCCAAACCCTCCAGACGAGCAAATCTGGCTATATCCCTTTCGATCACGTCGTGTTCGTCCACGGTCATCCAGGTGGGCGACCTGAGGAAAGTGGCGACTGAGAGCCCGGATTGGAACCGGGCACCGCCGCCTGTGGGAAGGACGTGGTTGGGTCCGGCGCCGTAGTCGGCGAATACTTCGGCACTGGCGTCACCTATGAAAAGCGACCCGTAGTCGGAGAGGCGTTCGGCGATCGTGTGTGGTGCTTCGACATGGAGCGCGAGGTGTTCCGGGGCGATCCGGTCGCAGAGGTCGACGGCCTCGTCTAGATCCTCAACCACGATCACGTATCCGCCGTCGAGAGCCGAGGATGCTACGTCGGCTGTTGACAGCGACCCCAGTTCCTCGGCGAGTATCTCCTCCACCAGCGGAATCAGCTTCGGTTCGAGGGTTATCAGGATCGGCACCGCGTCGGGGTCATGTTCGGCCTGGGCAAGGAGGTCGGCGGCGACCAGCCGGGGGTCGGAGGCTCGGTCGGCGATAACCACTATCTCACTCGGCCCTGCCAGTCCGTCGATGCCGATCTCTCCGTAAAGGTGTTTCTTGGCTGCGGTTACCCACCGGTTTCCCGGTCCGACGACTACATCGCATGGCGCCGAGAAGACCCCAAACGCCAGAGCGGCGATCGCCTGGGCGCCGCCGACTGCCAACAGCCCATCGGCCCCCGCCGCCGCGGCGGCCGCCAATGTGATTGAGGTGGGGCGAGGTGATGCTACCCACACCTGTTCGACTCCGGCGACCCGCGCCGGAATGACTGTCATCAGGACGGATGAAGGCAGCGGGTAGCGGCCTCCGGGGGCGTAGGCGCCGGCAGTTCTCACCGGCAGCCACCGATGACCGGCGCGACCACCGGGAATTTCGATATCGAGATCGAGAAGACATGACCGTTGCGCTTCGGCGAATCCGCGGATTCTCCGGGTTGTCCGTTCGAGGAGACTCCTTGTCGGTGGATCGACCTCTGCGAGGGAGGAATGAAGGGAATCGTGGTCGAAAAGAATTCGATCTCCCCCTCCGAGATCACCGAACCGCTCGGAGTGCTCCAGGATGGCTTGTTCGCCTCGACGCCTGACATCCTCGACGATTGCTGCCGCCTCTCTCAGGGTGGCAACGTCGACTGGTGTGCGGGGCTCCCTTGCCATCTGGTCGGGAGCTAGATGTCGTAACCCGCTCATCCGATTGTTTTCCGACTGTCTTGCATGGGTCGCCGCGTGACGCGGAGTGCACGTCTGTCCAGTTCAGTTTCGATGTCTTCGATGCCAACGCCCGATGCGGCTGCCTTGACCAGAGTGAAATAGAGGATGTCGGCGGCCTCGGCAATCACGTCTTCCCGGGATTCCGCTTGCGCCAGCTCATTGGCCTCCTCGCGGATCTTGGCACCGAGGAGATCGGAGTCCTCGAGAAGTGTGGCGGTGTTAGAACCCTCCGGTGGTGGCCCTTCAACTATCTGTGCGAGTCGACGCGACAGTCGACCAACTCCGCGGTCTTGACCCCAGCAGGAAGGGGTGCCCAAGTGGCAGAAACCACTTCCGTGCTGGCGGACCGTGAACCGGATGGTGTCACGGTCGCAGTCGAGGTCGACCCTCAACAACTCCTGTGTCGATCCCGAAGTCGCACCTTTCTCCCACAGTCCTCGGGTTCGACTCTGGTAGATCCCTTGACGACGGTGGACTGCCAAATTCAAACTGTCTGCGCTCGACCATGCGAGACCGAGAGCGGTGCCCCTCTCGTCGACCACCATGGTTGGCCATAGACCGTCTGCCCTTTCGGTGGTCAGAGCTGCCGCTATCGCCTCTGGGAGCGTCATTTTTCCCGAGTAGAGAGCCATTCCGACCTGAGCGTCCGCTCCCATGCGGTCCAGCTTGGAGATCTCGTCGGTGGTGGTGATGCCACCGGCGATGGTCACGGGTGTGCCCTCGGCTGCTTCGATGATCCCTCGGGTCCTCTCGAGGTCGGTTCCAGCCATCCGCCCTTCGAGTTCGACGAAAGTCACGAGGAAACCTCCACATAGACCCCTTAGCTCGGCGATGCGATCCATGACTGAGTCACCCGTGTTGTGTCGCCACCCATGGGTGACAAGTACGCCATCACGACTGTCGAGAGCCACGATGACGCGTTCTGACGGCAGTTGTGACAGAACCTCGGGTATGGCGCCGGTGCCGAGGATCACCTTTGCTGCTCCGCGGTCGAGCCAGTCAATGGCCGTCTTCGCGTCACGTATGCCTCCACCCACTCGAATCGATGCCAGACGGCACAACTCGGAAATGAGCTCGCTGTTGTTCCCATCTCCGCGGGCTGCGTCGATGTCGATGACTGCAACTTCGCCGGCAATGCTGAATCTGGTCAGAATCGGCCGGGGGTCACCTGCATCGATCGCTTCTGTCTCCCCGCCGATCAACTGGACGGCACGACCTCCGACGAGGTCGATGGAGGGGACGATCACGGTCTCACCTCCTGGCCTGCGGTGAGAAGTTCACCCTTGAGTGTGGCGACTGTGGTTGCTCCATCGTGAAGAATGGAAGCGATAAGCACTGCAGATGCTCCCGAGCGCAATGCCTCTTCGAGATGCCGCGAGTTGTCGGCGCCCCCAGATGCAATGACTGGAACGCTAACAGTCGAGGTGACCGCCGTGATGAGCTCCAGGTCGTAGCCGGATCGGGTGCCATCGCGATCCCAGCTGGTGAGGAGGATCTCACCGGCACCGAGCGCGGTGGCGTCTCTGACCCATGAAGTGACGTCGATCCCCGTACGAGTTCGGCCACCGTTGACCACCACCTCCCAGCCGCTTTCACTTTGGGCTGCATCGATCGCGACGACTGTGCACTGCGATCCGAAACGTCCGGCGATCTCCTCGAGAAGCATTGGTCGTTCCACGGCAGCTGTGTTCACCGCAACCTTGTCTGCCCCTGCGTCGAGAAGAGCCCGGGCATCGGTGATGTCGCGCACACCGCCTCCCACAGTCAGTGGTATTGAAAGAACCTGTCTCACATTCCATGTTGTTTCCACCCCGTGGCCCTTGCCCTCGGGTGTGGCCGATACGTCGAGGATCACGATCTCGTCTGCTCCTTGGTCCTGATAGAGGGATGCTTGAGTGACCGGGTCGCCGGCGTCACGGAGATCCTGGAATCGGACACCTTTGACCACACGTCCGTCCTTCACATCGAGACATGGAATTAGTCTCGGGACCAGCATCAGGCCTGGGTTCCCGTGAGCCAACGAGCCAGGAGATCCGATCCCCACTCTCCCGAGAGTTCGGGATGGAACTGACAGGCGAGAACGTCACCCCTTTCCATGGCCGAGACGAAACTGCCCCCATATTCGGTTTTGGCGCAGACCCAGCCGTCCGCCGCCGACCCGAGACGATAGGAGTTGGCGAAGTAGGCCCAGCCCGGTCTCAGAAAACGAGCGGCGGATTCGGGTGTCACCCGATTCCATCCGAGTTGCGGCACCGTAAGGTCTTGGGGGAGCCGGGTGACCGTCCCTCGGACGACGCCGAGACCCGAGAACCCTGGGCTTTCCTCGCTCTTCTCACAGAGAAGCTGCATGCCAACACAGATCGCCAGAGTCGGTCGTCCGGCTTGGATCCGGTCGACGAGCGAGCGCCGCCATCGGTGTTCGTCTATGTGTTTCATCGCGGCGGCGAAGGCTCCTACCCCGGGAACCACCAGCTGGTCGGCCTGCTGGATGTCGTTTGCTGACTCTGCTGGTCTGAGGTCGGCTCCGAGCCTCCGGAATGCAGCGATCACCGAAGCCATGTTCGCCGTGCCCGTCGGGACCACCGTTACTTCGTTCATCCGAGCGAGCCCTTGGTACTTGGGGTTTGGTCGCCGTTGATCTTGGCCGCGCTTCGGAATGCGATCGCGGTCGCTTTGAAGGCTGCCTCCGCCTTGTGATGATCGTTGTCGCCTCGCAACAGATCGACGTGCAATGCCATCCGACTCTCGATGGCGAGGGACCGGAAGAAGTGGATGATATTCTCGGTCGAAATGTCTCCGATGCGTTCTCTCGAGAAGTCGATGTGAATCTCGGGCCAGGGTCGCCCCGACAGATCTACGACGCTACGGACCAGCGACTCGTCGAGCGGGACGTAGGCGGCGCCGAAGCGTTGGACTCCTTGTCGGTGTCCGAGTGCGGTGTCGATTCCGCGTCCAAGGACGATGGCGCAGTCCTCGGTGATGTGATGATCATCGACTTCGATGTCACCTACAACACTCAGCTCTAGGTCGATGCCAGAGTGCTTGGCGAATGTGCTCAGCAAATGATCGAGAAACCCGAGCCCGGTGTTCACGGCCGACTCGCCTGTACCGTCGAGGTCGATCTGACCGGTGACAGCCACCTCGTTCGTCTTTCTGGCTAGCTCTACTGTCCTGTTCATCCCAGTATCTCCTCGAGGTCCATTGTTCGTTCGAGTATTCGAGCTGCGCCGCTCAACATCCGGTATGCCGCTAGCGGCTCGGTTCCGGGCGACACGACACCGATCGGAACGACTCCAGCGGATTTGGCCGCTTCGACGTCATCGGGTGTGTCCCCAACCATCCAGGCGTGTCTGACCCCGAGTCGGGTCAACGCCAAACGCACCGGTCGCGGATCGGGTTTGAGCGGAGCATCTTCCCTGGCCACCAGTACCGAGGTGTTCGTCAGCAATCCGAAACGGTCGAGAAACTCCTCAGCGTCGGACCGGGGACGACCGGTCACCACCCCGAGCGGGATGTTCGCCGCCCATCGATCCCAGGTGGACCTGTCGACTAGCGGGCGCTCTTTGGTCTTGAGACCCGGGCTGTTCTCGGATCCCTGATAGATCTCTTCAAACCGTTCCACGATCTGGTCGTATTCGAGTTCTACACCTTGATCGAGGCAGAGACGCCGGGTCAGCTCCCAGTCGTCGTTCACCGCTCCCGACGCTTTCGCATCGTCGATATCAGCCTTGGAGAGGCTCACGTCGAATGTCCACGCGGTCTCGATGATCGATTGCCGATACGAACCACTCACATTGGCGAGAACACCGTCGAGATCGAATAGGACGGCCTCCGGAGCCAGCACCGTCGTCAGAGTGCGCTTCAACCGTTCGAAGTCAGTCGAATCGCCAGGCAAAGTAACCCGGATCCAACTTTCAAGCCCAGTTCGATCCGGGAATTCGCGAATGCCGACACCGAGAGACGCACACGCATGTGAAACCCAACTTGCGTCTGCTGTCTCGGCCAGGACGAAGTTGCCCTGCGACGGCAACGGCCTGACACCCAGAGTCTCGAAGAGGAGAGTCAATTGGGCACGCTCCGACCGGATCTCTTCTACGAACAAGGAGACCACGTTGTCGTCCCGGATCAGTGTTTCGGTTGCGAGGGCCATGGACAGTGAGGACACCGGATAGGGGCTGCCGAAGCCAGACACCTCTGCAATCAGTGTTGGAGGCCCGAGGAGGTATCCCACTCGGAGGCCGGCCAACCCGTAGGCCTTGGAAAGAGTGCGGACGATCACGACGTTTCCCATCTCCATGGCGGCAGGTGTCAGGTCCTCGCCGGCAAACTCAGCGTAAGCGGCGTCGAGAACCACGAACGGGGCCGCCTCGGACACCTTCCTCAGCTCATCCTCCGTGATCGTGGCGCCGGTCGGGTTGTTCGGGGAGACCACAAAGACGACACCTGTGCTGCCCGCGGCGGCGATGACATCAGCGGTCGGATAAGGGCCGACCCACCACTCGACTTCTACCAGCCGAGATCCGACCTGATTCGCGTAAATGGAAACCATCTCGAATGTGGGCGTCGTCGTCACTGCGGTCTTCTCAGGACCGAGACGGGCCAGGAAACAACGGAAAAGAGCGTCGTCACCTCCTGCTGTGACCAGCAGCTGGTCTTCCCGGAGATCATGAAGACGGGCGAGCTGCCGCCGAAGTGGCGTCGTATCGGGATAACGGCAGACCAGTTCGTCCAACCGATCGATCGAACCGATCAGGTCCGCTGTCTTCGATCTCCCTTCGTTCTTCGAAAGATCGAGATCAACATTCGAGCGAAGAGAAGGTGGGGAGTAGACCACACTGCTCATGGGACGATCTGCTCCAGTGCGGTCACCGCGATATCGGTAGCCCCACGCTCTTTGAGGCTGGGGATGAGGCTCGGCAAGTCGCTTCGGGGGACCGCGGCCTTGACCGACAGACCTTCGCTTCCGTGGAGGTGGGCGATAGTGGGCTGGCGCATGCAAGGCAGGATCTCGATCACAGACTCGAGCTCGTCTTGAGTCACATTCAGCTCGACCATGGCCCGCTCCCTGGCTTCGATCACCGACCTCAGACTCAGGACCAGCGCCTCGATAGCCGTCTTCTTGTCGGGTGAATCCATGGCAGCGAGGCTTGCGTAAAGACGTGTCGACGAGCTGAGCAACACTTCGGTGACTATGAGCCCGTTGGCTGCCAGGGTTTCACCCGTCGCGGTGATATCAACGATGACATCAGCGTCCTCGGGCGGGAACACCTCCGTCGCCCCATAGGACCGGACAAACTTGGCGTCGAGGTTTTTCTCCTGTATCCAGCGTTTGGTAATCCGCTCGTACTCACTGGCCACTACGAGATGTCTTTTGGGTAGCTTGCCTTCGTCCAGGAGAGACTTCGGGGCTGCGACGACCACCGACACCGGGTCAAGCCCGGTGTCGAGAAGCTCCACGAGGTCGGCCTTCTTCTCGACGACCCAGTCGGCGCCGGCGAAACCGACGTCGCGTGAACCGGCCGCGAGCATTTCGACGATTGTCTGAGGTTTGAGAAGTTTCACCTCGTACCCGGGAACGGATGACACCGGGCGATACCCGCGTGGTCCGGAGCGAAGCTTGACCCCGGCAGCTGCCAGCAGGCTGGTGACACCGACTTCGATGCGCCCCTTCGGAACGGCGAGGTGGGTCAGTGTTGGGTTGTTGGGGAGAGGCATATGGGCTGCTTTCCCGCCGCGTTCACGGTCGGGTTGCCCTCAAACGAGAAACGCCGACCGCTTGGGTCGGCGTGTGGAGTGTGCTTTTGTCTCTTGTTCAGACGTCCACTAACAACCGGCCCAAATTGGGTGGTGATGGTGATGCGTGTGGACGAAAAGCCGATTCATATGGAAACGAAATCGTAGCCCATCCTGGCTGACAGCACAAGAGCTTCGTTACGATGAACCGCCCCGGGTTTCTTGGAGGCTCTGATGTTCCCCGGGTTTGGTGGAGTCGGGATGGTGTTTAACCAGGAGGCCGAGCACGAGTCGCAGTGGGCTGCGATCTGTTCGATCTCGGACAAGTTGGGGATGACGTCTGAGACGTTGCGTCGTTGGGTGCGTCAGGTCGAGACGGATGAGGGCCGCCGGGCTGGCTTGACCACTGATGAGCGTGAGCAGCTCAACGAGTTAGCACAGGAGAACCGTGACCTGCAACGAGCGAACGAGATCTTGAAGTCGGCTGCGGCTTTTTCGGGCGGAGCTCCACGCTCGGTGATCCCGCGTGCGCCAACCCGAGTCTGGATCTCAACATCGGCCGAAGAGGAGTCACCAAATGCGAGTCACGCGCGGTGACGCGGGACGGTTCGCGCGGGGTGTGAACCGACGAAGTCTGTTACGGCCAAGATCTTGAGACGTCGGCGCCATCCAGTTTTCGTGTCCACTATCACGCTGGAAACCAAGCATGACTGGTTGGGACGGGCTGGGACCATGAGGGAGCAAACACCCTGGTAGAGGTCCCTGTTTCGGTGACTGGGGATGACTGGGCGTGACCAGTTGCTATGGGGTCCTTTGGACTGGCAGTCAAGGGGTCAGGGGTTCGAATCCCCTCAGCTCCACCTGACGGTTCTTACTAGAACTACCTAAATGGGCCCTTCGGTATGAAGCCGAAGGGCCCATTCGTATTCATGGCCCGCGACCTCTCGGTCAGCCAAATGTACGGCCGACAGAAACAGCCTCCTTCCTTAGCTGTCTCGTCTTTGGTGGTGCGCTGGTGAAGGAGTCGTACACGTTGGCGGCGAGCTCGATGGGTCGGCGATGGGTCGGCGAGCCGCCTGCAGATGGTCACGTGTGAGAGCTAGCTTCCTGCGTGCGCGACGTTTCATGGTCGATGTGGCTCTGTTCAGCCTTTCGCTGACGCTCTTGTCTGTTGACGACTGCGCAACAGCTCAAAGGCCACGTGGTTTCGCTCTGCAACTCACCCCTGCTCGTTCGCTATGTCACTACCGGAACCCGGACGGGCTTGTCTGGGTAAACATCCGTGAGCACCTCGGAGTCCTCGACCACGACGGTTCCGTGTATGGGAGTTGGTCCCTTCGGGCTTCGTGGTGGCGATCCGGTCCCTAAGAGACCGTATCACCAGCATCAGCACGCCCTACCCAAATCGGGTGGTTCCTGGCGCCCGTGCTTACCTTAAAATACCGGTTAAGAGCCGCCTGCGAGCCTATTGGACCGGGGCGGGGAAGCCCGCGATGAAAGGAAACCGGAATATGGGTCAAGCAGACACACTCGTCGCGTTCGGCGGGGTCTACTCGGACTACGAGGCTGCCAAGGCCGACTATGAGGCGGTCAGGGACGTCTACGAAAGCACGGATCCGATCGAGACCTACGATGCCGCCGTGATCAGAAAGAAGGACAACGGCAAGGTCAAGATCGCCGACAAGCACGAGCAGCCGATGCACAAAGGCGCCTGGCACGGCGCCGAATGGGGCCTCGCCGCCGGGCTTGGCCTGGCGCTCTTCCCGGCAGCAGCGATCGTGGCGGACTGCTCGCAGCTACTGCCGGCGGCGGTGCGGCTATTGGTGCCATCACGGGCCACGCGTCCGGTGGTATGAGTCGATCCGATCTCAAGGGTTGGATGCCGGAGAGGCAGGGCTAATCGTGGTTGCGGCTGCAGATGTCGAAGACCAGGTGGCCGCTGCCATGACTCGCGCCGACAACGTCATCACCAAGATTTTGGAGCTCGATGAGGCGGCGCTGGACGAGGACATCAGCGAGGCGGAGGCCGAGGCCAGCTGAGCCTTCATTGAACAGAACGAGGCGACACGTCTCGCATACTGTTGAGGCACCGACCCGAGGGTCGGTGCCTCACACGCGTTAGCCAAGAAACCAACGATGAGTCCGAGCGCCACGGTCGCGCCAACGATCTCGACCCAGTCCGACCCGGGTCAAACGGGAACGGATACCGCTGACGGCCTCGTCGGTGGCAAGCCCGGCTGCGGCGGCAGCCACCATAGGCCGAGGAGGATCAGCGCACCAGTGAGCTCGAACTCCGATCCGCTCTCCCCTGAAGTCGACATCGACGAGGACCGCGATGCTGAAGTCGGCGTCGCGCACGTCGGCGCCTGCGAAGTTGGCTCCCGGCAAATGCCCGTTCCGAAACGATTTGCCTCGGAGGTCCTGACAGCGGTAATCAGCGATGGGGGAGATGTCGCCACCTCGCTGGTGTCTCTTTCGCCGTTAGGACAGGACGGCCCGGCTCAATGATCTCATGAGCCGGTGGTGGTTGCCGGAGCCTCGGTCGGTCCCGAAGTTCTCCGTCACCCTGAAACGTAGGCAACGGACCCGACCGGCGCACCACCCGATATGGGTGGGGTGGCCATCACCCCAAGTGGCGTATGTTTGGTGACGGAGACGCTGCGGACAGCTTGTATTCACCCGCTTGCGGCCTGGGCGACAGCCGCTAGGCCGACGAGGTTGAACCCTCCGCCAACCGAGATCCGCGTCACACCGATTTCGGCTAGATCAGATACGGCGGGCACTCCGGGCAGCGCAATCACGTTGACGGGTAGATCAACGGACTCCACCACTGCTCAGATGTCGCTTATCTCGGTCAGCCCGGCGCGTACAGGACATCTGCTCCCATCTCTTGAAACGACTCGATGCATCGTCGGGCGCCCGGAAGGTGAACGGCCGCGAGCTCGACCTCGAACGGAGGGTCGTTTCCCAACGTAAGAAACTAGGTCACAGTTGGTTCCGACGCTCATCGAAGGTGTCCACGCTGGTGTCCGACGTTCTCTAGCGAGGGATCAGAGGGGATGGGATCGAACGGGAGTTGTGCCTCGGTGAGCCAGATCGTTCAGA
>SDBT01019489.1_pt1 | contig 10628 bp, 11 predicted proteins | sample 2277101 | NCBI WGS metagenome assembly SDBT01 (sample SAMN10404973, study PRJNA504765) | marine sediment metagenome | isolation source: marine sediment core GS10_PC15, 103 cmbsf | place: Arctic Ocean: Southern Knipovich Ridge | collected 2010
AACTCTTTCTTCCCACCCTCCCCTTGGCTCTGCCCTTGCACCCCCTGAGGCTAGCAAGCAAAGCTCCGGTGGGAGGGCGGGTGGGAACAGCAAGCATTAGTAAACAATCTCCCGTCTATTTCAAATGAGAAATATCGTTTAATAAGTTCAATATTGCTCCCTGGGGATATGTTTCAACTATACTAAGCGAAGCGAAGTCAAGACGAGTCTGCCACCGGTGCCGTAGCTCTATACCTAGTAGCTGGCACACCAGCGTGCGTAGAACCCCGCTGTGAGCGACAACTAGTATTGTTTCTGCTGCGGCATGTTTTTCCAGTCTGCCCAGGAAGCGGCTCACCCGGTTATTAAATTCATCAAGGCTTTCACCACCAGGATATTTCAGCTCAGGGCTTCTTTCAGCCCACAATTTAGTCACCTCAGGGTAAAGCTGACTAACCTCCCTAAATGTTAATCCCTCAAGCTGACCGAAGTTAACCTCTCGTAGCTCAGCACAGGTGATAACCTCTAACTGATGTCCGGAGGCAATAATCTCAGCGGTTACCAAAGCTCGACCCAGGTTACTGGAATAAAAAACATTAATCTTTTCCGCCGCCAGGCGAGCACGCAACCTCTCAGCCTGCCTCAGTCCAGCGGCACTCAGCTTGACATCAGTGTGCCCCCAGTACCTCTCAGCGCTGTTTAGCTCTGTATCACCATGTCTCACCAGAAGTAGCCTAGCCAATTTATCCCTCCAGATTAGGCTAACCCTAACCACTGATTGTGAGCCAGCAACAGGACAAAAATAAGCACTCCGACCTCAGCCAACTCATTTATGGCACCATAGGTATCACCAGTAAGTCCAGAAAATTTTCGTTTTAAATAAGCGGCCATCGCTATGACTATAACCCAAACAGCAAACATTATCGCCAAGCCAGCCAGCTGGGCCAAACTAATAGACACTGCCAGAGCTATGAGCGTGGCGATAACCAATCTCGACCAACTAGCTCCCTCCTTAAACACCTTACCCAACCCTGATGGTCGGGCATAAGGATAAGCGAAAACAGCATAGACCATTACCCAGCGACTCAACACCGGCATAAGTAGCAGGGTCACCATCATTAAGGATTCAGGTATATTATTCAGTGAGATATATTTTACCAGTAAAAGCAAAACGACGCCGACAATGCCAAAGGCGCCGGCTCGGCTGTCGTGCATTACCTGCCACCTTTCTTCAGGGGTCTTGTGCCCGGCTATGCCATCACAGGTATCAACAAAGCCCTCAAGGTGCAGTGCTCCGCTAATCACCGCCAGGCTGATAATCAATAACGCATTAACTACCGCCGAAGGTAGCAGCAGACTTAATAGCCAGTTTAATCCAGCTAAAATAAGCCCAATGATAATACCGACCAGAGGAAAGTAACCTATAGAGCGTCCTACCTCCTCCGGGCTAACCTCACGCTGCTTGGGCAGGGGTATAATGGTTAGAAATTTTAGCGCCACTAAGAATCTCAACTGACTGTCTCATCTCCCTCAGATACTCCAGCTTCAGCAAAAGTAGACATCTCAGCCAGAACCCTGGCGGCAGTCTCAGCCAGGAATATTCCCAGTGCTGCCCCGGTGCCCTCACCCAAACGCATGCCCAAATCCAGTAAGGGCTCGAGTCCCAGATGCTTAAGCAATAACTGATGCCCCGCCTCGGCGGAAACATGAGCCGCAATAAGGAAGTCCTTTAATGTTGGCGCCAGTGCCGTAGCAATAATAGCGGCGGCTCCAGATATAAAACCATCGATAACTACTGGGATGCGGTGAGCGGCAGCAGCCAGCATCACTCCCACCAGACCACCAATCTCAAAGCCGCCTACCTTGGCCAGCACATCCAGGGACTGTTTAGGGTCAGGGTGATTTACTGCCAGGGCTCGGTTGATTACTGCCACCTTGTGTGTCAACTGCTTATCAGCGATGCCGGTACCTCTGCCGGTTACCTTAGACACCGGTTCTCCAGTCATAACGGCACAGATAGCACTGCTGGCAGTGGTATTACCTATTCCCATATCACCAGTACCCACTATATCCAGACCCCTGGCTACCTCGGTGGCCACTATTTCAATTCCTGTCTCTATTGCCTTCACTGCCTCCACTTGAGACATAGCCGGGCCATTAGCCATATTCTGAGTGCCAAGGGCAATCTTCCGGGATAAAAGCTGAGGGTCAGGTCCCAGCTTGGTTGCTACCCCTATATCAACCACAATAATTCTGGCGCCAACCTGACGGGCAATAACATTTATCCCCGCCCCACCACGAAGGAAATTGTAGACCATCTGGGTGGTAACCTCCTGGGGGTAGGCACTCACCCCTTCAGCCATCACCCCATGGTCACCAGCCATGGTAATAATAGCTTTGTGCCTGATTTGAGGAATTGGCTTACCCTGAATACCAGCCAGTCGAATGGATAGTTCCTCCAACCTGCCCAGGCTACCCTGCGGCTTGGTCAATATATCCTGTCTGGCACGAGCTTCAGCCATTGCCTCTTCATCCAGAGGCTTTATCATTTCAATTATGCGCATAAGATTGTCCATATAAACTCCAGTTATAATTTTTAGAAAATACCAAGAGAACTGAACTACGTCCTTATGGGAGGCATCTGGGCAATAACCGATCTGTTAATCGCTGATAGATTAGGACAACCAGTGGCGGCCATGGTTCGCCGTAGCTCCGCCGTGATCTGATTAATTAGGAGCTCAACCCCGTCTGAGCCATCGGCTCCCCAGGCGAGTAGCATAGAACTAGCAAACCCTATTCCTTTAGCACCAAAGGCCAGAGCTTTTAGAACGTCGTTGCCAGTCTTGAAACCGGTATCGATGAGCACAGTCAGTTTGTCACCAACACTGTCAACAATTTGGGGAAGCGCTATCATGGCAGGTACTGTAAAATCAATGGAACTGCTGCCGTGATTGCTGACTACTATAGCCGAAGCACCTAATTGAACAGATTTTTCAGCGTCACTGACACTGAGCACACCCTTTATAATAAACGGTAGCTTGGTCTGGGATATTAATTGTCGCAACTCCTCCGTAGGTTGTGGGCCAAATAGCTCCGTCATCTCAACCCTATCACCGGCCAATCGTCCGTAGCAGTGGTCAATGTCCATACCAACCGCCACACACCCTCGCTCTTCGGCATCACGAACTTTCTCATAGATTAATTCAGTTCTTCGATATGGCTTCACCACCTTGACTACCGGCGCTCCGGTATCAATGGCGCTTTGAAGCTCGGGAGAACCACCAATGCCAAGTATCATTAAAGACCCAGCATTACTCACACCCCGGGCAATATCAGCTAGGGCGGTTTCTGGCATTTGTTTGAGCCTGGAGAGTGGCGAACAGAAGAGCGGTGTTTTTAGTGTTACACCAAAAATCGTGAAGCCTGTATCTACGTCAACGGGGTCGAAAAATTTAGGTACAAAAAACAGGGAGTCCAGATATTTCCGGTTTGCCCGACCTGAGGCGCCAATATTACTATCCGGAGGGAATATCCTCTTCACTCCTAATTTTTCTAGATTTTCTTTACCTTTAGCGTAGAGTTGAGATATTGTAAGTGATTTTTCATTCATTGTTTGCCTCCTTACAAGGTGATTACTGAAACACAAAGTATCATTTGGTTTTATTAATTTTAATTACTTAACCTCTTCTAATACATATTACTTAATCTCCTCCCTGTTTTAATGCCCGAATGGTGGTGATAAGCTTTTGGCACTCGGGTATAGGGCGAGATGCAATGCGAACATACTCAGGCAAGCCAAAGGAAGTGCAGTCGCGCACCAAGATACCCTGTCTAAGCAAGGCAGCCCGAAAGGCTTTGCCACTGCCCACTTTCACCAGGAAGAAATTCGTCTTTGATGGAACTATGGAAAAGTCAAGCCGATGAAGCTCATCTATGAGGAACTGCTTTGCCTGCCTAACCCTCTGTTTACATTGCTCAAAGTAATCCGCCTCTCTTAGAACAATGACCCCTGCCTTCTGAGCCATTATATTGACATTCCACGGCGGGCAGACCCGGCGCAGACTATCAATAATCGCCTGACTAGCAATAGCATAGCCCAGGCGCAGCCCAGCTAAGGCATAGTCCTTAGTCATAGAGCGCACTATAATCACATTGTCCCTTGAAATCAAGTCAACTGAAGACCAGCACTGGTCAATAAAGTTAATGTAAGCCTCGTCCAGGATGAGCAGGCAATCGACGCAGGCATCTAAAATTGCCTCAACCTCCTGCCTGGTGAGGTATTGACCAGTGGGATTGTTAGGATTGCAGATAAAAACTCCTCTAGGATGGCATTGCCTGATAAGGTTGACCGTTTCTTTTATCCTCGGTGTAAAACTCTCCTCCTCTCTCATTCGCTGTTTAACCACCTCTGCGCCGACGATCTGGCAGGCGACCTCATATTCGCCAAAGGTTGGCTCAAGGACTAAGACAGAATCTCCGTGTCTAAAGTAAGTTAAGGCGATGAGACGGATAAGTTCCATGGCACCACTTCCAGCTAGAATGTTGCCCGGCGCCACCCCTAGTTTTTCCGAAAGACACTGCCTGAGTTCGACTGCCTCTGAATCAGGATAGCGATTGACGGCGATAGTGCTAAAGATTTTCCTTATCCCTGGTGACGGCATAAAAGGATTAGCGCCGACACTAAAGTCCAGAACCTCATCAGGGTCAAGACCCATAGCTCTCAGCTCAGCCCAATTTGGTCCGCCATGGGAACAGGCCTCCAGATTTTCTACTTCGGGTTTAGGTAGTATTGACAAAGTAAATCACTCCTGCTAGGAAACATATTACCACCCAGAGCAACACCGCTACTTGCATTAGTGCTAACGAGGCATCAATTGTCTCGGGCACGAGATGGCTATTTGCCTTGCCTAGTCTATAATGCCCCACCTTCTCCAGTCGCACATTAAGGGCGCCGGCAAGTGCTGCCAAAGTCCAGCCGGCGTTGGGACTCTCCGTCTTAGAATGCTCACTAAGGACAACCTGCCATGAGGCTCGGGCACTTCTTCCCGACAAAAAGGCGGCTAAAATCAGCAGTAGCGCCGCCAGTCTTGCCGGTATAAAATTAAGCACATCATCCAACTTAGAGACAAACTTCCCCAGATATTCATATTTCCCATGATAGCCTATCATGGCGTCCAGAGTATTAACTACCCGATAGGCAATGGCTCCCGGGACACCAAAGAGCAAAAAATAAAACAGGGGAGCAACAAAGCTATCACAAGTGCTCTCGGCTACTGACTCCACGGTAGCTGACACAAGTAATGGCATTGGCAAACCCTGAGTATCACGACTGACCAACGAGCGCAACTCGAAGCGTGCCTCATCCAGTTCTCCTTTTACCAGCAGCTTCCTGACCTTGAGTGCCGCCTGCCGAAGCTGCCTCAGGGAAAAGGTGGATTTAAGGAGTACCGCCCCGACAATCACATAGGCAACCAGGCTGAGACTTTTCAAATAAAAGAGGCTAAAATAAACAGGAACAGTGAACAGCCCTACAGTGAACAGGGTTATCCCGGTTCCGTAGGTAAACTGAGCTAAACGTGATTGCCCAACGCCACCCCTCTCCAAGAGCGAGGTAACCTTCCCCATCCCTACCACCGGGTGTAGGATGCGGGGTGGTTCACCTAAAACCAAATCAATAGCTAGGGCACCAGATAATATCAACAGAAAATCCATAACTTCTTAATCTCCAGTCGCTCCAGAAGCATCCTTAGACTTAACCAATTTGCTATATCCAGCATTGAGCAGGACAACTGGTAAGCCATTGGCCGGATGAGCATAAACACAACTCTCAGTCCCATAGACCTCCTCGATGTTCTGAGGAGTGATAACCTCTCCTGGTATTCCCTCGGCATGGATTCGCCGCTTATTTAGCAGAATCAAGCGGTCACAATATTGGGCGGCAAGGTTCAGGTCATGAAGAGCCATCAAAACCGTCATATCATTTTCCCGACACAGGCTCCTTATTAAACCAAGGATTTCAATCTGACGACCGATATCCAAATTCGCCGTCGGCTCATCTAAAAGAACCGCCTCTGTCTCCTGCGCCAGGACACGAGCAATGACTACACCCTGTATCTCGCCACCGGAAAGCTCGTTTATCCGCCGTCCGGCGAGATGCTGTGTTGATGTTTTTTCCATAGCCCGCCAGGCAATAGCCAGCTCTCTGGGACCTTCATACTGAAAAAGACCAAGGTGGGGGTTCCTCCCCATAAGCACTATCTCAAAGGCGTTAAAGACGCTGGGCAGGAGTGGGGCCTGAGGGACTACGCCGAGCAAGCGGGACAAATCTTTCCTTGGTATCGCTGATATATCCTTCCCATTCAGAAGCATCCTGCCCGAATATGGTGAGATAACACGGCTTAAAGCCTTGATAATGGTTGACTTGCCACAACCATTTGGCCCGACAAGACCTACTATCTCCCCCGGCATTATCTGAAAGGTTATGTCTTCCACCACCACTTTATGCCCGTAGGCAAGAGTAACATTTTGCATCTCTAGTTCAATCATTTTTTCCTCAGAAAAGTACTTTTGTCCGGCGCCGCAACAAGTAAAGGAAAAAGGGTGCCCCGCAGAAAGCAGTGATTACCCCTATTGGTATCTCGGAAGGCGCCAGAACGGTGCGGGCGACGATGTCAGCCAGGATAAGGAAAATGGCGCCGATGAGGACGGACAAAGGTAATAAGAAGCGGTGATCCGGCCCCCAAACCAGGCGTACTGCATGAGGGATGATTATGCCCACAAATCCGATGATGCCGACAAAAGAAACGGCGGCCGCCGTGATAAGGGTAGCCGCCGTCAGCAGAATGAGCTTGAGCTTTTCTACATTGACTCCTAGTTGCTGAGCCTGCGCCTCATCAAGCTGCATCACATTAAGTGAGCGAGCATAAAGCAGGATTATAACTACCCCCACCACCACAGAGGGAAGAACAAACTTTACTTCCGACCACTGACTTAAGGAGAAACTACCCATAAGCCAGAATAAGATTCCGCGCATCTCTTCCCCACTGGTAATTATCAGGTAAGAAACAATCGCCGCCAGAAGAGCACCCAACGCCACACCAGCCAGGATAAGGGTGGTCACCGGCAGAGTCTTGTTTACCCGGGCAAAACTATAAACAACGGCTACACTAAGCAGTGCCCCGGCGAAAGCTAGTAGCGGCACAGTGCCGAAACCGATACCCAACCAGGTAACTGGAAGCAAGAAGCCAATGACGGCCCCCAACGCTGCCCCCTGCGCCACACCAATAAGATAAGGGTCAGCCAATGGATTACGAAACAGCCCCTGATAAGTAGCCCCGGCTATCGCCAGGGCGGCACCGACTACCCCGGCCAGAATAACCCTGGGCAAGCGTATCTCCAGAATTATGGTCTCCAAGGCATTCGTCCAGGTAGGGGTTATGTCAATCAGAGGCAGCTTAGAAATCAGAATGCCGGATGTAGTTAAAAAAGGAATTTGAACACTACCAACAGTAGTGGCAAACGCTACTATCACCCCCAATAGGAGCAAAAGCCCGAAAATGGCATAGATACGCCCACGAGGGTAAAGGACTACCCGCGCCTGGTTGGTAGAAGGTAGTTTAAGCGGCGGCGAAGACATAATTAAAAATCCTCAAGTTCTCAAATTCCAGATTTTTATTTCCCCTTATATTGAACCAAATATTTCCGGGTGTATCATTTTGGCCAGCTGTTCCAGTGCCTCTACTATCCTGGGTCCAGGGCGACCAATCAGGTCAGTGTTTATCTCATATACCCGGTTGTTAATACGGGCATCTACATCCTTCAACCTCGACTCACTACCAGCAAACTGAAAAGGTAATTTAGCCCCTTCCCCCATACCACTGCCGGCAACAATTACCTGAGGATTTGCCTGGATAACCGCCTCTAAACTCATCGTCGGATAACCTTCCCCCACTTCTTGGGCAATGTTTATCCCGCCAGCCAATCCGATTAGCTCATGAATGCGCGTATCCAAGCCCACTGTCATCAACGGCTCATGCCACATAACATAAAATACCCTTGGTCTCTGCGCCTCTGTCAGATTAGCTGTCTTGTCAGTTACCGCCTTAATCCGATTACTCATCTCAGTCACCAACTGGGCAGCCGCCTCTTGCTTACCAGTAACCCTTCCAAGCAGAGTGATAGCCTCCAGTACTTCATCAAGGGTTTTGGGATCCAGGATAAGGACGGTTAAGCCAAGTCTCTCCAGTGCCGGAATAACCTCTTCCTGGTGAATATTAGTGGCTAATATCAGGTCTGGCTCAATGACAACTACTTTCTCTATATCAATAGTATTAAAGCCACCTATTTTCGGCTTACCTTTAGCCGCCTCAGGATAATCACAAAATTCAGTTACCCCCACTAACCGGTCAGCCAAACCCAGAGCGAACACGATTTCGGTATTGCTCGGAGCGAGAGAGATAATCTTTTCCGGCATCTTCTCTATCCTTACCACCCTACCCGCCTGGTCGGTCACTTCCAGTGAAAATGTTGACACCTCCCCATCAGGTGGTAGCGGCTCTCCAGAAATCGGTGTGCAAGCCAGCAAAAGGCTCCCCAGCATTGCTAAAACCAGATAGAGTACCGTTAGCCCCGGCCGCTTGCTTTCTATCCTTATCCCAGCAATGCCCGGCAATTTCATCAAGTATTACCTCCTAGCTAATACAATTTGGACAAAATTAAACCCCCTCTGCTTAATACAGCAAGGGGGGTCATCACCATACTCTGGTCATTTATCCCACCCCCTTTCTCCGCGGAGGTCATTAGCACACCCAGAGGTTCGGCGTTCTGGCTTCTGACAGTATTAACTATCAGTCACAGTAGGCGGGACTGCGTCGGATTCTCACCGACTTGCTCTCCGGTTAAGCCTGAATTATTTCAGGCCCCTCCAGGCAATTTATTCAATTGCCCACAGTATAAAAGAACCGGGAAGAAAATGCAAGTGGGCAAAGAATAATTTACTCTTACTAATAAACCCTTCTCACCCAAAGTCTGGGTGAAATGGAAATAACCTGTCTTAAGATGAACTTGATATTTCTGGTTGGCTTAGCTAAAATTGAGTAAGCAGTAAGGATAATGCTGAGCATTTCAATAGCTAATAAATTATAGGGCAGAGGAGGCTGAACTTGGGTGATATTTTGAATGAGGCCTATGGTATAGTCCAGTGCAAGGAGTGCCCCTGGTATAAATCCTGTGTGACGCCAATGAGGTTCACTGTTGAAGATATCCGTAGGCAGCTAGAATCATCAGCACCGGGAGTAAATATTTCACAGCCGGCTGACATCAGTATGCAGAATCTACTGTCAAGCATGACGACCGCGGCCCAGAATTCGCTGCTAGAAGGCTGCCCAATCTTCATTGAGCGGCTGCGGGCCTCTCCTAAGCTCGCCCAGCGGGTAAAGGAAATGATGCAAACCTGGGGTAAAGAAGAGGCACAATAGAAAATGGTGGGCCAACGTGTACAATAGACAGAACTTTTACACTTACATTCAGCCTCTCTGAAGCCACTAGATAGACAGCCACAGAGTGTAACAAGACTTATACATATTGACGTAAACTGATATAATTGTTACGACAAACGGAATACAGGAATTATCTTTGGAATCTCTTAATTCGACAAAACGAGTCCAGGGCTCGACGCACAATTTCTACCCCTACCCAGCAAAGTTTTCTCCAGAATTTGCCAAGGAAGTAATAGAGAGGTTCTCACAGAAGGGCGATTGTATTCTAGATGCCTTCATGGGTGGCGATACGACTATTGTCAAGGCAATTACCACTGGAAGAAGAGTAATCGGAATTGATATCAACTCGCTTGCGCATTTTGTTGCCTTGGTTAAGACTACTCCTCTAAGTAAGCGAGATGAAGATGAAATTATTCAGTGGTCAGAGCAATTGCAGTTAGAAGAGACTCTTTCTAACTATCATGAGATTGATAATCATGATGAAAGGCTTAGGAACTTACCGGACACAGTTTGCGAGTTTGACCTGCCCCCCAAAAACTAGCCCTCGACCCTGTTTAATTTAAGAATTAGCCTTAGCTCTTCCCGATTCTGAACATCTTTGTGCCGCATGAGGGACAAGTACCTTGGGTTGCCGGTTTACCATTCTTCATCGTTATTGACTTTGGATCCCTCACCTCTCTTTTTGTGCGGCATTTCATACAGTATGCTTGCATTAGCTCAACCTCCCTTTTTGATATGCTTTAGTATGAACCATAAACTAATCGCAACTACAATGTCAATAGCTTGCTACCCAAATTGCACTTTATGGCTGAATGTTGAGTGAAAGCGCCGTCCCGTCATTATAGTAATTAAGACGATTTATTTCATTTGTTTTTTAGGGCGCGTCTTGCCTTCATTTGGAGACTCTTAGCCACAGCTACAGGAATGACGACAGATGCTATCAGTATTGCTATCAGTACCGACGTGCTGAGGACAGCGAATCCGCCCACCGTGATCCAAATCACAGCGGAGAGCCCGCTGCTAATACCGACCACGATGATTTTGCCCGTTAGTTTACCAGCAATCCCTCTTACCTTTGCGAGTTTCGCATACTTTAACGTGGCAATTACATCGGTACCCAGTGTAGCCTTGACCCCTAGTCTAGAGTAGAGG
>SDBT01019490.1_pt1 | contig 10628 bp, 4 predicted proteins | sample 2277101 | NCBI WGS metagenome assembly SDBT01 (sample SAMN10404973, study PRJNA504765) | marine sediment metagenome | isolation source: marine sediment core GS10_PC15, 103 cmbsf | place: Arctic Ocean: Southern Knipovich Ridge | collected 2010
TATAGTTTGGGGCCTCCTAAGGTTCCTATAAGGATTAGGGCTTATTGGAGGCAGGCCCGGGTTATGAGTGATCCGAGCTGCCGAAGGCTCGTATAGCCAAGGGAATTAAACCTTGGCTTTTTCGGTAGCTTGGATTTTTTTGTCTCAAAGTAAGAAGTAAGCAGTTCGCTTTAAGTTTGCAAAAGGAGGGTCGCTGTTCCGACGAATAAGGAGGAACGGGCCAGCGACGCCTGCGAGTCGGTGAGCAGGCAGGTCACCGACTGAAGCGAAGCGAAAGGAGGTGAGAAAAGATGACCAGGAGAATGAGATTAGCCAATGGTCTTCTTAAGATTGGAGAGATGGCTAGAGAGGCGGGAGTGTTGGTTTCCACTGTCAGGTATTACACTGACGTCGGTCTTTTAAGAGTAGTGGCAAACACTCAGGGTGGCTATCGGCTCTATGACAGAAGAGACACATTGGAAAGAATCCACACCATCAAGACCATTAATGGTCGAAAATGGACACTTTCTGAGATTAGAGTAGAGTTAGAAAAGCGCAATCAATAATAGCACCCGGAAACCTGATTTTTTCAAGGTAGGTAGCCGCAGGCTTCAGCCTGCGTTGGCAAAAGGAGTAGCAGACTTCAGTCTGCATTTGAAAAAGAAGTAGCAGACCTCGGTCTGCGTAAAATAGTAAAGTTACGTGGAAAGGAGATGAACATATGCCTGGGAAGAAAACTGATAAAAACCTGCTTAGAATTGGCGAAATAGCTAAAGTAGCAGGGGTCCCATTATCAACTGTAAGGTACTACACAGATATAGGTCTTTTGAAAGTAGCCAGCCATACAAAAGGAGGCTACAGGCTTTATGATAGAGAAGAGGCTTTAAGTATTATAAGGAAAATAAAACCAGTAGTGGATAAACGAAGAACCCTAATGCAAATCAAAGAAGATTTAGCCAAAAAGATTAAAAAGAGAAAATGAGAACGGAGTAGCGGAGCGAAGCTCTGCGTGGAAAAAAGGAGGGTCGCTGTTCCGACGAATAAGGAGGAACGGGCCAGCGACGCCTGCGAGTCGGTGAGCAGGCAGGTCACCGACTGAAGCGAAGCGAAAGGAGGTGAAGGAAAAGTGGTTAGGAAGAAATCACTGCCACGAGGCTTACTCAAAATTGGCAAGATGGCTAAACTGGCAGGTGTATTACCATCAACTATAAGGTACTATACAGAACTTGGTCTATTGGAAGTAGCCGCTACCACACCCGGAGGTCAAAGACTTTACGACAAAAAAGATACTTTGACTAAGGTGAGGATGATTAAGAACATCGAAAGGCAGCATTTGCCTTTACAGACAATCAGGAAAATCCTTGAAGACCACAGGGCAAAAGCGCTGGAATCCACGCTCAGATGAATGGTAGTCGCAACCTTTAGGTTGCGTAGTTTGGAGCAGGAATGAGAAAAAAGTACCTGTCACCTTTTTCGGTTGGAGTAGCAGACTTTAGTCTGCGTTTAGAATAGAGAAGGGAAAATGAAGAAAATTTTAACTCTTTTTATCGCTTTAATACTTGTTGCCGGAATTGTCTCTGTGGCAAAATCGGCCGATATTGATATCACTGTCAATAGCAATTATGCAACCCGTTATCCCAAGGATAGACATATTGTTCAAAGTAGTGATGGGACAATTGTTGTCTTGTATCAGAGGAATACAACAGGAGGACTTGTAGCCAAAAAGTCTACAAAAACCAGTGGTGGAGGGACCTGGACAAACTTAGCTGGTGGAGGTGGTTACACCATAGTCAGTTCTACCCTCATCGACTACTTCAGCATCTGGATCGATGGCAACGACAATATCTATGTGGCTTACCTCAAGAGTAACGATGTCTTTTTCAAGAAATTGACGGCTTCGCCTGGCACCTGGACAACCTGGACAGTGGGTGCCCAAAAGACAGTCGACTCTGCGGAAGACTATGCTTATCCAACTATCACATATCAGGAGAGTAACGGAAGGGTATGGGTTGCTTATGGACAGGACAATGGTAGTAGCGCCTCGTTGAGGGCAAAATACTCAACCAGCCCTTTCGATACCTGGACACTCACCACTGTCGACACAGGAGGGACAACTGATACCAGCTATTGCCCTGCACTTGTCATCCGTAATGGTAATCCCTACATAGTTTACGGTGATGGCGTAGAGCTGGATCTGGACTACGCTACCTGGGGTGGCAGTTCCTGGACCGATGGCGACATTTATACTCCAGGTGCGGCTTCCCCAATGACTGACTTCTCCGTTACTTTAATCGCTAACACCGTTCATGTTGCCTTTTTCCGTTATGGAACCCTAAGACACTCACGCTCTTCTACTGGGGCGCCACCTTGGACCACAAGTACGATTTCAACCTCTGGCGATGGTGAGGACTACGCTAGCAGTTTAACCACGGATTGGGATACGAGTGATGCAGAACTCTGGGTTTATGCAGCCATTTACTACGATGCGACCGACTGGGACATAAGTTACAAAAAATGGAATGGCGCCAGCTGGACAAGCTGGTCATCTGTCCTTGGCGGATCGAGTAGTTTCATAGAGCATTACGTCAACACTCCTTTTGTTTCCGGATCCAGGATTCCTGTCGCCTGGACCGAGGCTGACGACGGCGACGTAGAGTTCAATAACAGTATAATTTTGGATGAGACAGCCCCGGGAGCACCCACAAATGTTACAGCAGACCCCATTGGTTGGACAAGCACCAACTCATTTCAGGTTAACTGGACTAATCCCTCTGACCCTTCGGGTATAGCAGGTGCCTACTACAAGTTAGATAGCGTACCCACATCTAATACTAATGGAACATGGAAAACAGATAAACCGATAACCGGTATTACCGTAAGTGGAAGTGGGTCACATCCAATCTACATCTGGGTAAGAGACCGTGCAGGCAATATTAATTACGTGAACCGTGGCAACACCACACTCTACTTAGATATCACCGCACCCACTACCCCAAGCACGCCTTCAACTCCTACACCTACCAGTGACACTACACCTACCTGGAACTGGACTGCTTCGGGAGATACTCATTCAGGGTTGAGAGTTACTAACACCTATATAATCTACTGGGATACTGTTGCAGGAGGCACAGCTAACTTTGCCTACACCAACACCAACTCATACACCCATACAGTTGAGCTGGGTTATGGCACCTGGTATGCAAAGGTCAGAGCCTACGATGCTGTAGATAATCCATCCAACTTCTCTGGAAATGGCAGCGTATTAATAGAGTCGCCGTCCCAGACATACAACTGGGATGGTGGGGGAGCCACTGGAGTTTGGGCGGATGCCGCTAACTGGGATGTAGGTGGAAGTTATCCTGATGATGCCACTGACAAAGCAATAATCAACCTAGGCTCTGAAAGCATCAATACAGGAGCTGCCCGAACCATCGGACAACTGGAATTAGGCAGCAGCTACTCTGGAACTCTCACCCTGGGAGGCAACCTCACCTTAGATGACTCAGGACCGTGGGCTGCTGACCTTACCATTAGCAACGCAAATGCTACATTATCTTTAGCAGGATATAACCTCACTCTGGAAACTGGAAGCACATTCTCCAATAGTGGCACTTTAAAACTTCAAGGTGATGAAACTGTCAGCAAAGCCCCCACCAACAACTCAGGCTCTACAGTAGAATATACCGCAACATCAGGCACTCGTGCTATCAAAAACTGGACATATCACCACCTCAAAATTAACGGCTCAGGTGGAACATTTACAGTGGGAGCAGGGGAGACATTAGGAGGCGGCCTCACCATTGCTGCAGGAACATTCAATTTAAATGGATACGATATCACAATAAGTAGTGATGTTTCCATAAGTGGTTCAGGTTCATTAACCTGTTCTGCTAGTGAGCAGATAACAGTTGGCGGAAATTGGGATTCATCAGGAGGAACGTTTAATTATGGCAACAGCACAATCGATTTAACAGGCACAGGGAATTTGACCACTACAGGTGGCTGGAGTTCTCATTTCCGCAACCTTAAGGTAGCTGCAGCAGGCAAGACAACAACACTGCAATCCGATGTCGCTGTAGCCGATACTCTTACGCTTGGGAACGGAACACTTACTGACGGTGCGTCCTCATTTCTTGTCATATTGAATAGGAATAGCGGGACACCTTTAAGTCTTGGAAATGCTACGATAACAGTAGCGAGAATTGTTTATCGCCCTTCAAATGGAACTGTAACAGTTACAGGAGGAAATTATGGGACTTTAGATTATTTAGAGTTATATCCAAGTGCCTCAAATGCTACTTTCAATCTCGGTGGTGACGTGACAGTTAATGGTGCTTTCTGGCTTGTTGCACAGGCTGGACAAACCAATGTTGTTTGTAATACCCAGAATAATAACATCACGGCAACCCATTTGTACTTTGGGTATAGTTCAGTCAATGGTTCAACCACATTAAACCTCGGAAGTTCAATAATAGATATAGGTACAGGCGGTGTTGATATGGCAAGTAATGGAGGTTCTCATACCTTTAATCTTAATACCTCAACCGTTACCTGCGAAGGAAACTGGCAATTAGTTGATGGCTCAGGTTCTATAGACCAAAACTGGGGCACCTCCACCGTTGCCTTTGACAATGCAACGAGCACATCAACACTAACAGGCTCAACCACATTCTATGTTCTTATTTCTACTACAACTGGGAAAAATGTTAAGGTCTCATCAGATACTGTTATTGGTGTAACTAACCATCTTAACTTTGAGAATATTACCTTAGAATCTACCTCACCTGGAGCTACATGGTATCTTAACCTTTCAGGCACCCAGGATGTTTCCAATGTAAATGTCCGGGATTCTAACGCCTCGGGTGGAGATACCATTGTCGCTTTTGGCACTAATACTGATTCTGGCAATAATACTAACTGGGATTTTGCACCGCCGGGAGCAATAACTGATTTAACCGGATTATGCGACAGCGGAACAGGCGATGTAACCCTTTCCTGGTCTACTCCTGGAGATGATGGTTGGAATTATACCCTTGTTAATGGAAGTAAATATAGAATTGACTATTCAAGTTATTCTATCGCTTGGAGCACAAACACCTTTGACGTTGAGATATCCACCTCCGGAGTAGCTCCCTACACCCAGGTTTCCTATACATTTACTAGTCTTACCGGCGGTTCCACCTATTATTTCCGCATCTGGACGCAAGATGAAGTGTTCCGCTGGTCAGGACTCTCCAACGGCGCCACCGTCTGGGTAGGGGTGGTGGTTGGCACCAATACCTACACCTGGACTGGTGGGGGAGCCGCGGGAGATTGGGATGATGCCGATAACTGGTCAGGGGCAGCAGGCTATCCTGATGGTGCCAATGATAAAGCAGTAATTAATCTCGCAAGCTCTGAGAACATCAATACAGGAGCTGTCTTAACCATCGGAGAACTGGAACTAAGCGGTAGCTACTCGGGAACTCTCACCCTGGGAGGAGCCTTAACCTTAGATGACTCAGGGCCGTGGAATGGTAACCTTACTATTAGCGCAGGAACCTTAAATACCTCAGGCTCAAATCACCGAATCAACATAGATGGAAACTGGTCAAAGACAGGCGGCATATTTACCTCACAAAGTGGCACCGTCGACTTCACCAAGTCCTCAAGCACCCAAACCTTAAACTCCGGTGGCACCGGCGCAAACAATGATTTCTACAACATCAGCCACTCCGGTGCCGGCACACTGCAGCTTTCGACCAATAACCTCGAAATAGATCGCAACTTCACCAACTCTGCAGGAACATTTAATGCCAGCACAAGAACAGTAAATTTTACTGCCTCGGGCTTTACTATTACCGCTGGTACAAATAGCTTTTATAATGTTATCTTTGACAGTGGCTTTGGTGATTCAACCATTTCAGGCACACTTTATGTAGCCGGTTATCTTCGTACGGATCGAACGAATAATGAAATATTTGGTAATATCGAACTTAATGGTTCCGGCAACCAGACAATTACAGGTCCCGCCACTTCTGGTACCCATGGTCACCTCTCTAGTACGAATGTGACAATAAACAAATCCGGCGGCTCAGCTATTTTGGGATCGTATATGAGGTTTGGAAGCCTGACTATCAATGCTGATAATACATTCGATGTATCAACAAACAACCATACGCTTAGGATAGAACTTGGTAATTTTACCAACTACGGTACATTTAATGCCAGAAGTGGCACAGTTCGATTTGCTGACTCTACTGGTACCCTTACTCCTGGCTCAGGTACTTTTAATAATGTCTACTTTATGCGTTCGGATGGTAAGATTACCATCGTTGGCACCCTCTATGTACAGGGTTACCTGACTTCTGCAAAAGCCGGTACAACATCATCTAATACGATCGCCGGAAATATCCAATTAAACGGCTCTGTCAACCAGACCATCACTGCAACCCATGCAAATCGCACTGGATTCGGGGAAGTGACCATGACCATGGACAAATCAGGCGGCTCAGCTGTATTGGGTTCAACCGTGCGCATCTATAACCTGACTATCAATGCTGATAATACATTTAATGTTGCTGGATACAATCTTACCGCCCCTACCTTCACCAATAATGGAACCCTTAGGTTACAAGGCGGTGAGTCTGTCTCCACTCCCACTAATAACTCTGGTTCCACAGTAGAATATACCGCAACATCAGGGTCTCGCGCTATTAAAAATTGGACTTACCAGAGTTTGAAGATAAACGGTGCAGATGGTACATTCACCTTAGGCGCTGGAGAAACACTTGGTGAAAATTTGACTGTTTCCACAGGTACGTTTGATTTGAATGGTTCAACACTTACTATTAATGGGGCCATGACTATAGAAGCTGGCGCTATCTCCCAGGGTAGTGCAAACCTTACCGTATTAGATGGACAGGCGACAGGAACCGCTGTAACAGTGGGCGCTGATGGGACCTGGTCCAACACCTCAACCGGAAACATAACACTTGGCGCAGCTGTATCAAACGCAGGGACAATAACCCTTGATGGAGATGGCGCAGACCCAATAATTATTGCTTCCTCTGATGGCGCAACACAGCGAAATTGGCAAGGCTCAGGGAGTTTTAATATAACCGATGTAAATGTCTCCTTCCAGACCTGCACAGGAGGCACCCCGGCAAAGATATATGCCGTAAGCTCTACAAATGGAGGAAATAATACGAACTGGGTCTTTTTAACTAGTGTCCGCTACTGGGTAGGAGGAGCAGGCAATTGGTCTGATGCAGCTAATCATTGGTCAGCTACTTCTGGTGGAGCACCTGGAGCAAGTAAACCAGGAGCCAGTGACACAGCCATATTTGATGCAAATTCAGGAAGCGGAACCTGCACTATAAATGAAGCCGTAAATATAAAAGGTCTACTTATGAAAAACACTTACTCAGGCACAATCACCCAGGGTGCAAACACAGTTACTATTGGTGCTGACAATGCTGTCTTCTCCGGAGGAACGTTCACCGGAGGCAGTGCAAGTATAACAGTAAATGGTAGTATGACTATCTCCGGAACAGCTTTTACATCCACTTCTGCAACCTTAAAAGTAATATATAATTGGACGTTCTCCAGCGGCTCCTTTGCTCATAATGACGGCGCCGTTAACTTTGCGATTCTGGGAAATCGCACCCTTACAAGTGGAGGGGTAACCTTCTATAAAGTTTATTTCAATAACGATACCACCAGCAAGCGTACGCTTACTTTGGCTGATAACTTCACTGTAGCTAGCAATCTTTCGGTGAATAGTGCCGGTTCTGGCGGATTGAGAGTAACTCCATCAGGAACCAGGATAATTACTCTACAAGGTAACTTCTCAATTGCCGCTACTGGTGGGACTTGTGAATTTCCGGACCTGGGCAACCTTACCTTAGTCTTATCCGGTTCAGATGATCAAACCTTTACCAGGACAGGGGGTGTTTTTGCCGCTAATGTATCGATTAACAAACCCAACGGAATCGCCAAGTTAGCCTCTAATTTTTATTTCGGTGGGAATGTAACGATTACCGCTGATGATACTCTTGATGTTTCTCCGGATGGCGGTACCAACGACTACGTTCCAACTTTTGCCGGAGGTTTTAACAATAGTGCTGGTACCTTTACAGTGCGCACAAGCACTGTAAACTTTGCTATTAGGAAGACTTGTACCATCACAACCGGGGGTATTACTTTTAACGATGTAAATTTCAATAAGAGTCGTACCAGTGCTTATACCCTTACTATAGCAGATGACTTTACTGTTTCTGGTAATATTACAGTTAATAATACTGGTACCAGCACCTTTACTACTACACCCTCTGGAATAAGGATAATTACATTGCAAGGCAACTTCTCCATTGCCGCGGTTAGTCCTGTGAACTTTGGTAACAACAACCTTACGATTGCCTTGTCTGACTCAAGTGACCAGACCTTGACTCAAACAGGAGGTTCCTTCAGGTCCCGTGTCACTATCAACAAAGCTTCTGGCATAGTCTCGCTTGCTTCAAACTTTACGATGAACACGGCTGGCCAGGACCTTATTATTACCCAAGGTATACTTGATCTTGCGGGTTACAATCTTACGGTAAATGACAGTTTTACCAATAATGGGACAATAAGGCTACAAGGCGGTGAGTCTGTCTCCACTCCCACTAATAACTCTGGTTCCACAGTAGAATATACCGCAACATCGGGCTCTCGCGCTATTAAAAATTGGACTTACCAGAGTTTGAAGATAAACGGTGCAGATGGTACATTCACCTTAGGCACTGGAGAAACACTTGGTGAAAATTTGACTGTTTCCACAGGGACGTTTGATTTGAATAGTTTAGCACTTTCTATTAACGGTACCACCACTATAGAGGCTGGCGCTATGAAGACAAGCACAAATACGGTTACTTTTGGTAATGGCACAGGTGATGATAGCGTAAATATCACTGGTGGTGAGCTCCATATTGAGTCAGATGATACCTCCAGTGATATTGTGCTTAACCTTGGGAGTGGTTCATGGTCAAATACAGGAGGCACGATTATTTATGACGGGTCAACTGTTAATACAGACCTACTTTCATCACTTTCTCCCTATAATAATCTTACTATCAATTCAGCAGGGAGCACCTATACGCTTGATGGGGATATTACGGTAAATGAAGATTTAACAATAAATGATGGCACATTAGATACAGATGCCAATAATTATGCAATAAGTGTTGGTGGTGATTGGAATCGTGCTGGAGGGACATTTACTGTAAACACCTCAACGGTGACGTTTATAACTGCTTCAAGCACATCAACCCTTACAGGCTCAACCACATTCTATGGTCTCGTTTCTACTGCAAGCGGGAAAAATGTTAAGGTCTCATCAGATACTGTTATTGATGTAACTGGTCATCTTAACTTTGAGAATATTACCTTACGGTCTACCTTAGATAATGCTACATGGTATCTTAACCTTTCTGGCTCTGGCACCCAGGATGTTTCAGGTGTAGATGTCCGGGATTCTAACGCCTCAGGTGGAGATACCATTGTCGCTCTTAATTCTACTGATTCTGGTAATAATACTAACTGGGATTTTGGACCACCGGCAGCAATAACCGATTTAGCCGGGCAATGCGACAGCGATACAGGCGATGTAACCCTCTCCTGGTCCACTCCCGGAGATGACGGATGGAATAAGACCCTTGTTGATGGAAGTAAATATAGAATTGATTATTCAAGTTATTCTATCGCCTGGAGCACAAACACCTATGACGTTGACATTCCTACCCATAGCGTAGCCCCCCATACTGAGGTTTCCCATACAATTACCGGTCTCACCGGCGGCACAACCTGGTATTTCCAAATCTGGACTCAAGATGAAGTTCCTCTCTGGTCAGGACTCTCCAACGGCGCCACCGTCTGGGTCAACCCCATCCTAAGCGTGTCCATCTCCACCAACACTTATGATTTTGGAGATGTTCCCATGGGTGTTTCAACGCATACGGTGAGCGTAATCACAGTTACTAACGAAGGGAATGTAAACGAAACATACTCACTCAAAATATCTTCAGTCACCCTTTATGATAATAGTCCCTCGCTTTGGAAATCTACAAATACTACAACAGGTCATAACAGGTTCATCTTTTATGCAATATTCCATGCAGTTCAGGTTTCAACGAGTAATTTTGATTCAGATGATTATGTTATAGATGAAAATCGTGCCAGTACAGCTGACTGTTTTAGTGATAATGATGGAGGCGGAAATAAGCAGACAGGAATTAATGTTCCAAAAGGAGATGACAGGAAATTGTGGTTTAGACTGGATATGCCAACAAGTACGACCACAGGCAAGGAAGAAAAAATAACGGTTACAATCACAGCTGGGCCTGAATAAAAATATACGAAAAGAAAGGAGGTAAAAAACTATGTTTAGAAGTATGGAAAGGAAAAATTTAAAAGGAAAGGAGGTAACGAAATTATGAAAAGATGTTTATGTGTGATTGCTATGGTCTTATTTGCAAATTCTTTGTTTGCTCAACAAGAGATAAGACATGGACTTTCGACAAAATTTACTGATGTAACTCTTTCTGGATTGAAACCGGGAATGGTTTATAGCATTAAGGAGGAAAAAGGTTTGCCGTATAAGGTAACGAATAAAACAGATAAAGAAATAGATG
>SDBT01019491.1_pt1 | contig 10627 bp, 13 predicted proteins | sample 2277101 | NCBI WGS metagenome assembly SDBT01 (sample SAMN10404973, study PRJNA504765) | marine sediment metagenome | isolation source: marine sediment core GS10_PC15, 103 cmbsf | place: Arctic Ocean: Southern Knipovich Ridge | collected 2010
ATATGCATGGCTGCTGTCGAGAAGCATGGCTGGGCATTGAAATACGTAAAAGAACAGACTCCCAAAATATGCATGGTTGCTGTTAAACAATGTGGTTGTGCATTGAAATATGTAAAAGAACAGACACCTGGGGTGTGCATGGCTGCTGTTAAACAGAATGGGTGGGCGTTGGATTACGTAAAAGAACAGACGCCAGAGCTGTGTATGGAAGCTGTTAGACAGAATGGTTACGCATTAGAATGCGTAAAAGAACAGACCCTGAAGGTGTGCATGGCTGCTGTTGAGAAGTATGGCTGGGCATTGAGATATGTAAAAGAACAGACACCAGAGCTGTGCATGGCTGCTGTTAAACAGTACGGTAAGGCATTGGAATACGTAAAAGAACAGACTCCAGAGGTGTGCCTGGCTGCTGTTAAACAATGTGGTTGGGCATTGGAATACGTAATAGAACAGACTCCTGAAATATGCATGGCTGCCGTTCGGAATGGTTACCCATTGAGATACGTAAAAGAACAGACGCCTGAAATATGCATGGCTGCTGGTAAACAGAGTAACGTGCGTGGGAATTGAAAAGTGCAATAACATGTAAAATTGATTGAACAATAGTTGTTCAATCAATTACTAAAATGACGACTGGACTTGTTGAATTGCGCCTGAACGCGCTCGATACTAGGGATTATGATGTTATTCCTAATTCTGCCCAACCACCTATTATTAATTACGCTGAAACTATGAAACGTTGGCGAAAGCTCACTGATGGTCTCATTGACGGGCTAAGCTGGAACAACTTTATTATTGCCGGAGGCGCAGTGTGGCGTTGTATCTCTGACACTGTTGATGACGGTGCCCCAACTGATCTGGACTTTTTCGTCTATGGAGAAACCGCCGAGGATCGTGCTGAGGCAGTCCTAGAGCTGTTACAACATTTTCGCGGCAGCGAGTTTGAGGTTTATGGTTCAGTGATCACTATCAATGCCGGGCTGCAAGCTTCCCGGCCAGTACAGATCATCTGTAGTGCTGCAGAGACTTCACGTGAAGTTCTGAACAGCTTTGATATGAGCCACCTCCAAGCATGTTTTATCAAAGACCGGTTTATGTCGATGCCAGATGCAGAGTGGTCCATTCGCACCAATCAGACCATTCTAATTACAGAAACGACTGTAGAACGTCTTCACAAGGCTTATGCTCAGGGGTTGAGCATATTATACAAACCAGGCCTAGAGTTTGCCGATCAATATGGCGTTATGCATCCTATGCCAAAGTATGTACCCCGTTCGGAAGCAAGTATAACTCAAAAGATACCTCCCCAGCTAACCACACGTAGTATTGCTATGGCGTTGATTACTGTAAAGCTGGATGGCACCTTTAAATCGGTTATTCCATACCGCACAGTCAAGTCGCCACTCGACTATCAGCTGTTGGATGTCTCAAAACTTGATACAAAGACTCTTAACCTTAGGGACACCAAGGTACAGGTTAACTTTTTAAAGTATAACGGAAAGGATCTTTTCTTTAGAACTTGTCCACTGAAACTGCACTACAAGAGTGATGAAAGCGATGATATGAGTAGCTTTGCAATTGTTGAAATTCAACACAAGTCATTTCGTACCTTTATTGATAAGATAATGGCCCACTATCCTCTAACCAAGATTAAGGCGGGTCACAATTATGGTGTGGATGCTGGACCGTTTAGAGATGACTACTATCAAGATCAACTTGATCTCGGAGGCGATCGTGAGATTCTAGAGATTCCAGAGAACCCTGAGGATTACCTAAAATGCACCTTTAAAGAGTTACCTGTCCAGGTTGGTGAGACATTTACTGGCATTGTTTCACTACGATTTAGTGACAATCGTAATTACCGATCATGGAAACTTATTATACAAGATCCTGCAGATCTTCCAGTACAACCACATCGCAATACTGACGACGATGAGTCGTCAGAGGAAGAGCTCTATGATACCGAAGAGGAGTCAGAGTGTACCGACGGGGAACCCAATTGGTTGTAATATAACACCATCTCCTTAAACGCCCCAGGATCCAACCGGCAACAAAACACCCAAGGGTTCTGATTACATTGCTGAAGCCACTTTGTGCACATATGTTCCCACCGATCTGGCCAAGCGCCACGAGCAAATGCTACGAATTGGTCATGCCCAAGGCCAAAAAGGTACTTTTGTAGGTCTAAAAACAGTGCTGCTTGAGTTGGATCGATCATTGTTAATTAACAGTAACATCAAAACTGAATATTTCATTTTATATGACTAACAGTCAAACAAAATGAAGAGTCTACTATTTTTTCTATTGATCTCTACAGTTAACGGTATTGATTGTAGTTCTATTAACCAAACTTTGTGCGTTGAGGAGTGTGATTGTGGATGGTGTGGGAATGCTACTGGAGACTGTATGGCAACCACAGGTATATGCGATAATAAGTTTACCCAAGGACGATGTGATAAAGACCCTACACTGTTCATCATTGCCATGTCGATACTTGGCGGCGGGTTGCTCCTTTGTTGTATAGCTGCATTTATCTATAACTGCCTACGTCGACATAGACAGGTTACGCAAGTCGAGGTTCCTTATTAGTGCGGGGTTCCGCCCCCGCAAGCGACGGATGCTCTGCAATGACTTGCGAGGGGCTCTTCTTTGGCCTGCTTTCTTTCTAAGAAAGCAGCACACTAGAGAGCGTCTGGTACTTTAATCTCTGCGCAGATTACACAGGCCTTTGTATACAGTTTCTTCTTCTTTAGATCTTGATACAAGGTGTGGTACTGATTATAGTGGTACTTTGCATCAGTTGTGCTAATCTCCAGATCCTCAATAAGCGCATCTTTACTTTGTGAAGGATAAGGATAAGTACCTGCTACCAATTGATCATGAACTTTAGTGTACCTTTTAAAACGCATAGTTGCGAAATTAACCCGTTCTGTTAGTTCTTTACATATATCTGCAATACACAACCGACACAGTTTTACAATATGAGGATATTCGCTTTTATAACTCTTCTCAGTACCATCACAGATGTTTTGTATCATTTCCTTGCGTTTGATAGTCATAGAAAATGAAGTGTTATCATTGCTCAGTAGTGCAGGGTATGGTGAATCATTGAGGTTGGCTGAATTACGCTTACTTTCTTTAGGTACAATGAAAAAGCTCTTTTCCATTACTTTTTGTCAATATTGTTGTTGAGCATCTTGCATATTCAGTTTACACTAGGAAAAAAATGATTCATATTTTTTAATTAAATAACTAACCAAAATGAGTGCGATTATTATTGAAATAGCCAGACTTGCTTTACATTTAATTGGCGCCGCTGTAGGTGGTATGGTCGGCTTTGAATTTGGGTTAGGATTTGGTGTTCTATTCTTTTATTTTGGAAAATATTTGATATTCCCAGCAAGAATTGCAGATAAAGTAAATAATGGATTAATATGGACAAGTATAATGGCGTTGACTACATGTGCAGGTGCCTATATCGGTTGGTATATACCTAATATGATTGCAAACTTAATGTAAATAGTTAAAATTAACCATAGCGTTAATTTTACCCTTAATTACAGAACAAGATACTATTTACCCCTCCAACGGGTGTGACGGTCACCTGTTTGGCCAGGGGTACTATCCATTGAATGTTCACATCCGCATTTCAACGGATCCTGCACATTTAAAATGATGCCTAGGGGTCGAATCGTTAATAGTACTTGCGTACCAGCATACCAAAACGTCCCTGGCTCATTTCGAACGATGTCATTTTACCCTTTAGCAGCCCCATTTCTTTCGCCCGAGACTTTTGTCGGTCAGGGGATCATTTCAAAAGGATATATAGCATACATCTAACAGCCCCAGATCCCGGGATCATTTCCCGGACTCGTTGATAAAAAATAGTTCTTATGGAACCCGGAATAAATTCTAATTCCTGAGAAGATCGATCTACACACAAAATATTATGTGTAGATGAAAAGTTTGATAAATTTAAATTTTTTCGAGTAACCCTCCCTAATTAATCCTGTAATAATGATGATTGTTTTTCGAGCACCAATGAGCACCACATGAAATTGTGTAAATTTGTGGTGCATTATGGTGCAAGCCTTTAACGGAAGTCGAATAAGAATGTTTGAGCAAATCCAATGGTGGTGATTTGCGGTGCGTTTTGGTGCAACTGCTTAAAGACTATAATTATGTTATTACAATGGTGTATGTGTGTGAATACTGTAATAATAGTTTTTCACGTAACGCTATCTTACGTAAGCATCAGGCAACTGCCAAGTACTGTCTTATAAAGCAAGGCAAGTTAGAACAAGGACAGACAAAGTGTAGGTATATCTGTAAGTACTGCTCAAATAACTTTAGTCGTGCCGATAGTCTTAAACGTCATGAACAGATATGTCCGCGTAATGCGCAATCACAGGATAATCAATTACTAGAGATGATTGTTCAACTCCAACAGACCATTGTAAATATGGCTGAACGTCCAGGTACGACCAACGTTAATAATAACAACACCAACCGTAACATGACCACTATGAACCTAGCACCTATCACTGACGAAGAGATTCAGGAACATCTAGAACACTTGACACTTAATTTTATCAATGATGGAGCAAAGGGCTACGCGAGTTTTGCCAACTATTACCCTTTTAAAGATCGAATATTGTGTACAGACAAGGCACGGAAAAAGTTACGGTATCGCGACAACGAAGGTGAGGTAGTTGAAGATGGCGGTGGAGTAAAGTTAGCGCAGCGGTTCTTTCAAGCTATTGCACCACGTAATGAAGAGATTATCAACGCCGAGTACCGAGCTTTACATAAGGAAGTCCAGCAGATAGCTAATGACGGTACAGCATACCAGTCTGACTTGACTAGCTTACTAACTAAAGCAAGTCGTCTTCAAGATTTACTCATAAAGTGTCGTGATGCTGCACGAGGTGAAGAGAATGATCTAACTAAAGAGTTTGTTAATCATCTAAGTAAAATGCTGTAAAATTATTAAAATTATAAGAGACATGCTGTCTCTTAGACTCTCCGCTGTGCTCTGCAATGATCTACCATGATCTGCCAGAGGCCCGAGGGTTTAAGGGATCAAAGGTCTCTTATTATTCTATAAACACAGAGTTACCTAGTTCATCGGTAACAAATGCTATTTCTTCTCCGGGGGTTCCTTTGGAATTCTCTATCATCATAAATACCATATTCTGAGGCTTTGGAGGGAAATAGTAGTAATAGTTAACTATCACATTTTCTTTGATGCGTTGCCAGTAGTAATCAACAGACGAACTGACGCTGGTCGCACTATTGGTTACAGTTTCATACATGCTTCTGGTTAGATCCATATTCTTTATTATAGCACAATATTTTCATAAGCTTGTTGTGCTGGGGTACTTTAAAAAAATCGTGGATAATAATAATAAGATGATCGTATTCCTAGTCAAAGAGGCTATACTACAATACATGGCAGATTACCTCCATCATGTCCAGAGTTACCTTGGAAAGTTTGATCTCTCTGCGGACGTGGTGTCTTATCAACCGAGAACAGTACTACCAGATCTTAACAAGTACAAGGTTGTTATATTCGTACAGAGTATAGATCCTACCATTTTCCGTAGATTGACTGCACCTAAAACTGCAACTGTTCCGCCACCTAATCCCCGACGTCCACAGGGTTCCTTTCAGACTCGGAGACCCGCGCAACAAAGAGGTACCCGTGCGTTAGTGTCAAATGCTGAACCCACCCCAACACCACAACCTCTGCCAAAGACGGTTGAGAAACCCGAACCTGAACCAACGCCACAGCCAACGACGGCTGAGAAGCCTGAACCAAAATGTAAAATCTTTCTCCTAAACACTGAGCAGGCGACAATGACTGGTTATATAAGCCGGACTGTAGCTGACATAAATCGCTACAATGTTCCAGTAATTGATTACTCTATGGAGAATATTGCGCTATTAAAGAGAAAGCTTCCTGGAACAAAATTTATCCACTTGCCATTTCCAGTATCTTTCAATCCTGTAACTCCAATGAAGAATGGTGTAATATCATTAATGTCTTCACTACATCGTAGAAAGGTATGTAATTCGTTAGGAGTACCGGTAGCAGACTTTAATAACAAGTGGGGGCAAGATAGAGACCAAATGATTAAAGCCAGCAAGGTGCTTATTAATATACACTATAAACCTGGTGCATACGGTATTTTTGAGTCTATTCGTTGTTACCATGCTCTAGAGATGCGGACATTGGTTATTTCCGAACCGAGCGTTAGTCAGAATAATGTCTTGTTAAAGGATTATATAATCTTTGTGCCTTCAGGACAGATGGCTGCCAAGCTAAAGGACGTTCTTGCCAATTACCAAGTGTATTATGATAAATGCTTTAGTGAAGAACGGATTCAAGAACTGGAGGAGAGGTTTGAACGAGTATATCGTAAGAGTATTGATGAAATCATAAATATATAATGTTTAATAGTTGTAATGATTCTCACTGTGACTGAAATGGGGAAATATTACCGAGAAGGAGTAGCAACACTTGATAATATTCAACTAACCTGTATTAACTCGCAGAAAATAGTAGGGAGACATAGCAGCAACCGAAATGGAGATAGTTTCATGCGTTTAGAACAGCGCCCTGTGCGTGACAAAGAGTATACTAATGCAGAATCATGCTTATGCTTTATCACTCATTATAGCTGCGGGTTTGGTCATCGTTTTAATGGTATGCTAGGATCATACGCTACATATCTTAAGAAATATAAGCGAGAGGCTGCAGACATGAAGCTGCTGCACTTTAATTCTACACTACATGTTACAGGTCTCAACGCTTTATTTGCTGAAATAGAGCAAAAGGACCTGTATTTGGTTGAGGACAACAAGCCGATGGTTATAAAGAAACTCGTGTTTTTTAATCCTAGCAATTACAGGGTTAGGCCACAAAATTTGTTGGCCATCTCTACTATACAAAATTATCTAAAAACCACCCCAGATTATACGAACACTGTTGCAATACCGTTAATAGCAGTATTAAAAACTACCTATGTGAGAGCGTTAGACAATGTTCAGAGTAATCCTCACGGTAATCTTGATGGCGATCGAATGGTGAGTATACTATCAGCACATGGTGTTACCTTGCTAGATCATTCTAAATTAACAGTCAAGCAGTTGATCATTCTAATCATGAAATCCACACTATTAGTACTTAATTGGGGTGCCACATCAGCGTGGCACAACTTTTTAGACGCTACGCAGCGGTGCTATTGTATCCTACCATTTAGTTATAGAAGAGAGGTGAATAGTAATGACCTCTGCTTTAACAAGGCTTGTTTTAAGAACTATACCGTGTCTCGCCCTATCCGTAATAATATACCTAAATCTGATGAACGATTCATTATATCAGATTTAAAAAAGTTACTTTAGTGATGTCTTAACTTCAGACAACGTTTTGCCAAACGGGCAACACTTTAGCAAAGCTTCTGAGTTAAATTCTTCTTGGGGTTGTGGGTAGCTCTTTATTATTTCAGCAAGCTTATCACAATCCTTGGGCAAACTACTGACTAATTTAGGTGACATCTTGGGTAGGTTACGGGATAAGTAATAATCATGAAACTTGAAATTCCCCCCAATTACCTTTGTATTTGGATATCTACACCACACACTGGGAATATTATAGGCATGTGAGAAAATGATGCCATGCAGAGAAGTACTAATAGTGCACTTGCAAGACAGAATATCATCAATAACTTGTTCCAGAGGACGATTGAGATCAATAATCAAGACGCCAGGGATATCCTTGAAATAGTTGCCAACTTGAACATGTTCTATATAGTGAGGGATAATACCTATCTTGTGCGTTTTAGCGATAGTGGGGTTATAGAACTGCGGTAGCAGTAAAGCTGGATCCCCATAGATAGCAGGACATTTAACATTCTGCTGTAATAACCCGCTTCGGGTCAATGGTCCTCTAACAGCCAACACTGTTATGGTCTTTGGTACACGAGCCACACCTATAAAACCAGTACCCCATACAATGCTATTGGGTTTTGTAAACTGTAGAACACTACCACATGAGTAAATGTGGGGATTTTTAGCATTATCTTTAGTGATATGTACAGGTTTAACACCAGTTATCTTTTCGAACAGATATGGACCAACCCAATCTCCTGCATTCAAGGGGGCTTTGCATATATGCCAGGACAAATGTCTTATCATTAACTAACAAGATGAGAATATTTCAGGGAATTAATAATGTAGCTACTTATAACTATATTATGAAAAATTAGGACTTTTGACATTACGTCCCCAGTGAGCTGTGCGCGTTGCATGAGAAGAGTAATACTGCTGGTCTGGAGTCATATTGTCTGGGTCGATATACCAGTCCAAGTGTCGCGCTGCATAAGGAGCGTAACATCTAATGCCTGGCCGCGGAAATGGTCTCTTATTACTACGATGGGCAACCTGAAATGTTGTATCTATCGCTGCTCTCTGTATGTGAGCAGTTTTTCCATTCCAAGTAATAGGAGTAGGCCTTTTGTGCCAAAATTGCAGTGTGTGCCGTTTAATAGCTAGTTCTTTCTTTGGATAGTAATCAGGTATATCATCGATGCGTAACATTGGCCCAACAGCCAAATGATGTCCATATTTTTTGAGCAGCCATATATAGTGTTCTAATATGTCACCATTAACATTATCTAGTTCAATATCTGGATCGGTAACTGCATAATATTCACATTTGGGGTTGGCAGCCAAATAGGCATTAATAGAATTAGTAACAGTTCTATGATCATTCCTACTACTCCTGTAGACGGTGTATCCTTTAGCTTTCATATCTTTGAGATAATCCAGACAACCGGGATAAGTGGAAGCAACATCATGAAATATAATTTCTATTGATGTAGCAATTTGCCACTCAAACGATTCTACAGTTTTTTTAAGGACCTCAACACGGTCATGTACGATAATAAAAATCGGTACTTTGGGTGTTGACATTAATTAAACCATAGGTAATTTAATTAAGTCTGCAAGATTTCTATTTTGGTTTTTCCAAAAGGGCAAACAGCGATCAGTTTGTCTATGTTAACAGTATCAGTAGGCTGAGGATAGCTACTAATGAGATTATACAAATGTTCAGCATTCTTAGGCAGATCATTCCAAGGAATAGGATCGACCTTGCCAATCTTTCTCGACAAGTAATAATCCATGTACTTTATTTTTCCACCACCAATGGGCCACTTGCAGTATTTACTAGCTGTCATCCAGGCAGCTGGTACATCGTAGGCATGAGATACGATTATACCATGCAACGAACTACTGATCGTCACCTCGCAAGCTTTAATATCATCACATACTGTTTCTACCGGTCGATTGATATCTATAACCAAAATATCAGGAATATTGCCAAAGGTTCGGGACATATATTCGTGATCAGAATAGTGTGGTATAATTCCTACTCGATAGTGACGATTACCAGGATTAGGAGTGTAATATCTAGGTAATACCAAACCTGGATCACCATATACTTCTGGACATGCAATACCACTACTGAGTAGTACCTGTCTAGTTATAGGTCCCCGTACAGCAAGAACCTTTAACGGACTTGTAACTTTTGTACGGAGCATTGTTCCGGTTCCCCATACTATAGCATTTCGGTTGCAAGAGCCCAGTATACTTCCGCATGATAAAATAAAAGTTTGTCCGCAATTAGGAGCGACTTTCGTAGGCTTTTGACCAGTCATTTTTTCAAATAAGTATGGTGAGATCCAATCTCCCATGTTATTAGGAGCTTTACAAATGTACCAATGTAGGTTCTTGATCATTACTCTTTAGAAATAATATCTTAAACTATTTGAGATAATTAGTTATTCGCTCCATTGCAGTATGGTCATGAAATTTGTGATAAGGTTTTATCCTAGCGTCAAAACCTTGACCGCAACTCCAGTCACCTCCTTTTGATGCCCAACCAAAATCAATTAGATACAACTTACCAGCTTTTACTAATATCTCAGTACTCTTGATATCATTGTGCTTAATTCCTTCTTTTGAGAGATCAGTAAGTATTTGCTGGAGTTGGTCTCTCCAGTCATTTGGAGTATTAGTTTTGGTTATGCGAGTCCCAACATGTTCCATGCGTACCGTTTTGGTTTTAGAATCGGTACTGACTAGTTTTGGACACCAACTGTAGTTCTTATCATTTAGGTATTGAAGCCAATATACTTCTCGCTCGTATACACTATACCTACCAAAATTAGAACTAGTCACTCGTTTAGATACAATTTTTGTATCAGGGTTAAAAGTGACTGTAGAAGTAGCACCTTTACCAATTTGCCTACTGGGGTTATTCTTAGCTTGTGGAGGCTTTGGAGCAGGCTTCTTAGCTTGTGGCTTTGGAGCAGGCTTCTTAGCTTGTGGCTTTGGAGCAGGCTTCTTAGCTTGTGGTTTTGGAGCAGACTTCTTAGCTTGTGGTTTTGGAGCAGACTTCTTAGCTTGTGGTTTTGGAGCAGGCTCCTTTGCCGCCGGAGGTTTTGGAGCAGATTCCTTTGCTGGTGGTTTTGGAGCAGGCTTCTTAGCTGCTGGCGGTTTTCTTTCAGTAGGTATAATTCTTTTCATTTAAAGTATATATATATATATAGTAACTTTAAAC
>SDBT01019492.1_pt1 | contig 10627 bp, 8 predicted proteins | sample 2277101 | NCBI WGS metagenome assembly SDBT01 (sample SAMN10404973, study PRJNA504765) | marine sediment metagenome | isolation source: marine sediment core GS10_PC15, 103 cmbsf | place: Arctic Ocean: Southern Knipovich Ridge | collected 2010
CAATATGGCGCTAATATCGTAATTGACGAGTTAAATCATATTTGGTGGGATCCTATGGATGAGAATGACCCACTTAGAAGTCTCGCTCAAAGAATGATTACTCACCCTCTTGTTGGCCCAGTAGAGCGACGAATAAAAGTGTTAACGCAGCTAGCAAAAGAGTACAGAATTGATGGAGCTATTAATCCTGCTCATTTGGGTTGCCGACAAACATCTGGAGCTAGAGCGCTATTTAAAGATGCGTTTCAAAAAATTGGAGTTCCACTTATCGATCTCGATATTGATTGTGTTGATGAAAGAAATTATTCTTCAGGGCAAATAATGACAAGACTAGAAGCCTTTATGGAAATTATTGACCGAAAATGAAGAGACTCCAAAAAAAAAACATGTGCTACGATTTGGAAATAGGAGATTTATTTTCAGAATAAAAAAAATAAGGGGTTAAAAAATTTATTATACTACATACGATTCTGCCGGTTTTTTATCTGAAATGAAATTAACAAACAGCACAGCTTTGTTGGAACTCTGGAGAATTAAGGGACAATCTCCAACGATTCCAGGATATGATCTCTCAATAGTGATAGGATTAACAGCGATTGCAGTGTTAAGTCTCGTTTATATTTTGAAAAAAAAAGAGTAAAATACGTTTAACGAACAAGACTAATGGAATTTAATCAAAATGACTAACGATAAATACCTCGTTAATTTTACAAATATCTCTTTTATTAAGTTTAATCACGTTTTTTACAATTTTTATTGGCTTTTCCTTGCCTGCATATTATATGAAGAAATAAAGAACAATAAAAATAAGATTAAATTTAACTTTTTCAGTCTTTAGAGAATTCTATTACCTTGGAAAGAGTTTTATTTTAACTATTTCTCCTTTTTTTAATCTCTCTTGATTCGGAAGTATTATAACTGAATAAATCTTAATATATGACATACTTCAAGGACATTTTCATTGTATTATAGTGACAATATATTACACTCACCAATCCCTTGCTATTGAATTTAGCCATGTATCATATTTAACCCACGATCCAACTCCTTTTGGTTTTACATAAGTTTTTGAACCCCTAAAGTTAATATATCGGAAAGGACTATTTAGTTGCCTTTTTCGATATTGACGGTATCCAAAATATCCAAATTCTAGTACCATTATTAAGACAGGAATAAACACCCACCCTGGATAATACATAGAAAGACCTATTATTATACCTATTAAAACGATGTTACTGATAATTGAATCTATTATGGAATTTCTTTCCGTACTATACTTGCTTTTCCATGAAGATAGTTCTTGATTACAACTGCTACATAAAGGTACCTTGATCCCCTTGGTAGTAACTTTCGTTGTGTGCCTTTTCTCAAAAAAGAAGCTTGAAATCCCTATTGAATGATAATAAATAACTATATTCTTTTTAGAACCACATTTCAAACATTCTACTCCTACCGCCTTATCTTCACCTAATAATCTCATAAGGGGTTTAATGTCATCATCCGTCCTTGGAGTATTAAAATTTGGATTCAAAACTGGAAACTTGTTGACTTCTTCCACAGAAAAACCACAGTGAGTGCAAAACTTAACTGACTCATCTAAATTTGTTCCACATTTACTGCAAAAAATCAATTTTTATCACACTCTATTAAAATTTTGTCTTATACTACTATACAGAATAACATAATTTAAATAATGTTGTTCTATTATGATCAGCCACATTTATACCTTTAGTATTTTAGTTGATCGTTTAAATGAGATTATGACGATCTAAAAAAATAAAAATTAATATTGTTATATGTAAAAGGAATTATATCTTAAAATGCCCGTTGTTAGTTGTACTGTTAAATCTATGAGTAAAGAATATCCAACTATTCTATGGATTAATTTGATCTTCTTCCTTCTCTTTATAATTAAACTTGGAATAATTTGAATTTAATCTTTTTACTAAGGAGATTAATTATGTGGAGCTCGTAAGTTGATTTTAATAAAAGAGAATCAATCGTTTCTTAAGAAATCATCAAGAAAAACGGGAAAAAGCACGAAATATGCTTGATCAATATTGGATTTCAGAAAAGGTAGAGCTTGAACAACTAGCAAAATTCAAATTTTTTAGAGTAAACTTTCGGACTGTTATTATGGGGTCGTAGGATTGTCTTTCCGTATAAAGAGGATCTCGACCTCTTTTGATTTTCACTACCTCGAATAAACGAAAATCTTAATTCTATTATAGATCTTTAAGAGTGAATTTCCTTAATAAGTAAAATTTGATCCTCAAAATTCAATTTTAATGAAAATTCCTCACTTGTTCCTGTTAAATATTAGAGAAAATCTATATATTCACTATTAAACTAAGGATTGTCCTCATTTTGACAAAGAGACTAATTAAACAATGCATTTTATTAAAGAAGATAAATACCTAATTTAACTAATTACTAGTATTTTCCTCCATCATAAATTATAGTTTTTTGGAAGTATTACTTAAATTGTTTGTTTATTTTAATTTTTTTGACAATAACCAGTACTACTATTCCTAAACCGAAAATAGCTAGTAATCCCAAAATGACATAGAAGATAGTTTTTGGATAAAAACTAGTAATTTCATAAAAAATATATCCTTCTGAGTTCTTAACCACAAATTTATCTATTAATCCTTGAGTATTATAAGTCACTTCAACATTGTAATTTTTTTCTCTACCTCTTTGAAGTACAAGGGTATTATCCTGTATTGTAACATTTTCGTCACCAATAGTATCTGTAAATGTGGTTAAATAATCATTTACAGGAGTTCCAATTGCAAATCTACCAACAATAAACTGCCATAATAAATCATCTCCACTGAGAATAGGAAATGAGTAACCTAATAATTGTAGAGTTGTATCATTATTAATTTTTCCAGCAAAATCATTATAATCTTCTAGCATTGGAGAAAAATCTTGGGTATTTTCAGGAAAAAATAAATTTTCGAAAGGTTTATCCGGATTATAGTTAAATTCCTTGGTTGTAAAGGCCCAATAATGATAATTATAACCCCAAACACGATAGGAATCAGGATAATTATTGTGAAGATAAGAATAATTATATCCATAATTGCTAACATTTGAGAAAATATATTGTGAAATAAAATTTCTAAATAAAGTAAAAGCTAGTATTTCGTTTCCCCACCAATCAAATAGGGTGATTTTACTCTTAGCTCCAATCTTATTGGCTTCTCCCCCAAACCAATTACTGGGGGTTGAATTGATACTCACCGTGTTTTGCCAGGTTTGTTCGTCATATTTTTTAACTTCTAAAATTTGGGTGCCTTTTTCTAAAGCAATAGTATAATTTGTATTAGCGGATGCCACAAAAATTAGGCTATAATTGATTATTGGAATTACAAGAACAATCATAACTAGAAATTTTAATGCTAGGCTTTTTTCTTTTCTTATCATTATTTGTCAAACTCCAATATCAATTATAATTCCTTTTCTTAAAATAATCTTAGAATTCCCTGCGTTTAAATAGTAAAGCACCCAAAATAAAGAAGATAATTGCAAATAGCAATAATACTACTAATGCGCCTTCTATACTTGGAAAAAGCCATCTTCCAGTATAAGGATCTCTTCTTTTCATTGTGGAAAATTCTGGATAAAAGCTATAACTAATTATACTAAAAAGATAAAAGAAAGAATATAATGGTTCTAATTCACTATTAATTCCCATAATAAGAGAAGAGAGAATGGAATCCCCTATAATAACATATCCCACTAGTAATACAATTACAGGAGTGATTGAAGGCATAATTGAGCTTAAGAAAGTCACAATACTGCTTAGGGCAAGAATGAATAATACAGTAAAACCAAAACTGGATATTAAAGTTATGAGTAGGGGTCCACCATAGAAATTATAACCAAAAAGTGCCATTGTTAAATAATGTACAGCAGTGATTCCAATTACTAAGATCAAATTTGCAATATACTTCCCAAAAAGTAATTTATATCTATTCGTTAGAGGTAATACTGCTAAACCTGTTTTGTTTTTAAATTCAGAACAGATTGTACCTCCAAAAAAGAAACTAACTGCTAAAACAATAATTATTATAAAATAACTAGATCCAAACTGATAAAAATCAACTTGTGAATATGGTAAAGATGGGAATGAGCCTAATCCGTATGCTATATAGCTATTTAAAGTTAACAGAAGAATAGTTGCTGTTGAAAAAATTACAAATTTTTTTATATGAAGTCTTATCTCAAAAATTAAAGTATAAAAAACTGGTTTTATTCCAACGTAAACTCTATTCAATACATCCAATCTCAGACACTCCTTTTATTTAAATCAAGGTTTTCTTCATTATTATTTATCATTTGAGTATACAATCTTTCTAATTGTGAAGTTTTTGGTTTAGAAAATGAATGAATTGTAAAATCAGATTTAAATTCCGTAACTAAAATATCCAAGATTTTTGCTCTTGATTCCTCTTTACCATTATAATAGATAATAAAACTTTTTTCATGTGTTTTATATTTTATTGGTTCTTCAGAAAATTTAGGGTCCAAATTATGTTCCAAGTATGGTTTAAGACTTCGAATAAGCTTTTTTATTATTGAATTCTTCTTATCTGGAGGGATTGGATTCAGAATCTCACAGATTAATTCCTTAGTCCTTAGTAAAGATTCTAAATTATCTAAAGTATCAAATTCAATAATTGATCCTTGATTTATTAAGGCAATTTTATCACAGATTTCAGTTAGTTCATATAACATATGAGAAGCAAAAAAGATCGTCTTTCCTTTGCCTTGAAGAGATTTTATATAATTTCGTACATCAATACGAGCGTTGGGATCTAAACCTGTTTGGGGTTCATCCAAAATTATAATTTCAGGATCATGAATTATTGCTCCAATAAAACCGAGCTTTTGGAGCATTCCTTTTGAGAAATTTTTAACCTTCTTGAATTTCCATTTGATTAAATTAAAGAGTGCTAACAGGTCATCTATTCTTTGATTTAATTTTTCTTTAGGAAAATTTCTTAGATTCGCAATGTATCTTAATAAATGATAAGGTGTCGAATTATAAAAATGGGGGATATCTATTAAGAATCCCATTTCAATCAGATTTTTAGGATTTTCTAAAATATTCTGTAATTGTCCTTCTTTATTTAGAATCAAAATTTTACCAGAATCTGGTTTCATTAATCTTGCAATTAATTTTAATGTCGTTGTCTTACCAGCCCCATTCGGTCCCACAAATCCAATTACTTCCCCCTTTTTAACATCTAAATTAATATTATTAACAGCTGTTAAGTGGCCAAATTTCTTATATAAATTTTCTAATTTGAGTATAGTTTCTGTCATTGCAATTTTAAAGACAATTGTAACAAAGGATTCTAAATCTGTTCATTTATTATATTAATTTTAACTAAATAAATTATTTGGTGATTTAAGAGGTCTTGAAGAATATTGTATCTGGAAATTTAAAATTAATAATCTTTTCCATAAATATTCTTAATCAATTTTTCTATGGCTTCATATTTAGGAGGATTTTGTTTTTGGATTTCTTTCAGTAGATCTTTTGCAACAGAATTTTCCGCATCTAATTTTAATGCATAACTACACGCATCGAGAGCAGTATCATATATTTTTAATTGACAAGAAACTAAAGCTAAATTATACCAATTAGCTGAGTCTTTAGGATCTACATCAAATCCAATATGTAGATAATCATTAATTTTTAAACAACCTTCAATATAATTAGAAACTTCCTCTGATGGCTGAACTACATTCATATGCCCTTCACATAGAACATCTGTTTTAATTTCTAATAATTCTTGCAGAGATTTCTTGAAATCCTTGTAATCCCCACCAATTGATTGGATGCCACCTCCACAAATGTCTCCTACAAATAAAACACAATTTTTATCGATTGTAGATAAATAAGCCATCCCACCTGGGGTGTGTCCAGGGATGTGAATACATTTTATCTTATAAGATCCCAATGTTAAGTTGCTGATTTTTTCTCTGAATGTGTCCGTTATCTTGAAATTCATATTTTGATCTTTAGTAACTACTAATTCTGTAGCTTTTGCATCATTTATATGAACATAAAAACGCATACTGGAGTTCAATTTAATTAAATCTTTGCATCCATCCACATGATCAAAGTGGCCATGCGTTATTAAACAGTGCTTAATATTTTTAGGATTTAATCCAATCTTACTCAATTCCTCTTTAAAATTTAATCCAAGACCTGTATCGATAAGAATTAAACCATCATCGCTATTTGTATCTATTAGATAAACAGTACTAGATGGTTCTCCTATTTTGCATTCTTTAAGAATAAAAAAATTCTTTAATATTTGTCTCAAATCCAATTATCACTTTTTTAATTCAGTTTTTGTCCATATTGTTATCATTCCTTAGATAAGTTTGCTTTGCATTTCTGATATTTAATTTTTTCTCTTATTTCACTATTTTATTTAATCTCTTTGGTTTATTGAGCACAATCCCTATAGAGTATCAGCTTTATAGAGATTTAAGATTCTAAAAATTTGAAAGACTTCAAAGATTTTATTGGTTTAAGTAAATTTTTATTGAAAATGTGTTATCATAAGACTATAGAACAATTTATTATTATGAAAGAAAAGTATATAAAAACGTCCTTCAATAAGAAAAAATTGAAGAAAAAGGAGTCATCTCCTTAAAGAAAAATAATTATAGCTATTATGCTGATAGTTTTTGCGTTTTCAGGATCATTTTTGATTTACTATATTATGCAGATAAGTTTAAACACAAAAACTCCGATTAAATCTTAATTTTTCTATTATAGTTTTATGTGTTTTCAATTTTCTTCTTTTTTCCATTATAATTAAAATTATAATTCCAAGAACAAATAAAGCGATTATGCTTAAAATTAAAAGAAATTGATCACTTGGATAGTAACTTGTTATTTTAAAAATTACTATATTTTCCATATTTATAACAATGAAATTACTAATTGTTCCATACCTACTGTATGTTACTTCAACACTGTAGTTTTGTATCCCGTGTTTTTTAAAAACAATTGTTTTACCTCGAATAGTAATATTTTCACAATTAAGTACTTTGGTCATACTGGTTAAGTAATCGTGTACGGGGGTTGCTACAGCAAATTTCCGAATAATAAATTGCCATATTAAATCATCTCCATTTAACACAGGAAAAGAAATCCCCAATGATTGCAAAGTTGTATCACTGTTAATTTTTCCGGCGTAATCGTTATAATCCATTAACATTTTAGAAAAATTTTGAGGATGCTGAATGATATATGAATTATATTTATATTTTTGAATTATGCTAAATTCAGATGATGTAAAATTCCAATTCAGATAATATAATTTCCAAGTTGAATACCGAGATGTATAATTTCTATATATAGTTATAAAATCATAGCCATAATAGCTAACATTCGAAAATAAAAGTAAAGCTTCATCTGGAAAAACTAAATTGATAAATACAGCATCACTCATTAAACTTTTATCTACCCAATTTATAATTGTTGTTTTGCTTTTTGCTCCAACTTTACTAGATTCACCCCCAAACCAATCTTGAGGGCTAATATTAGGTCCTATCGTATTTTCCCAGGCCTGTTCGTCATAATGTATTACTTTTGAAATCTTAGTGCCTACTTCTAAATCATGACTAAAGATAGAAGATGATTTTACAATAGTTATTAAATTTACATTGATGAATAGAAGAGCCAGTAGAAATACAATTAGATAATTACCTTTTCTACTTTTCCTATTATTGTTCATTTTTAATTTTTAATTGAATGTGTTATTTTTAGATATCGATTTAATGCAATTCTTTTCTTTTAAATATAATTAAAGCTAAAATAAAAAATATTACAGCATAAAGGGACAAAGTGATTAAAGCACCTTCTGCATTTGGAGAATACCAATATTTGTATGTTTCATTTCCATTTGAAATTATCCCGTATCGGTCTTTTGGGAAATTTGGATAAAAAATATGGGGAATAATCTCAAAAAGGTACGATAAAGAATAAAGGGGTTCTAAACCAATTGTTTCCATAACAAAATTATTAATCATCATATCAATATAAAAGGTGAAGAATCCAATAAAAAGGATTATTATAGAAGAGGGTGATGGCATAAAAGAACTAAAAAAAGTAACTAAACTACTTAATGCAAGGATGTAGAGTACTGAGAATCCAAAACTCAAAATCAATCTAGGTGATACTGGTTCGCCATAAAAGTTATAACCTAAAAGTATAAGGATTAAATAGTATATCATAGTTAATCCTATAACAAATATCAAATTTGCCAGGTATTTTCCGGTAATTAACTTATACTTACTAATTAGGGGTAAAATAGTGGAACCTGTTTTATTTTTAAATTCCGAACAAATAATACCAGAGAAGAAAAAACAAACTGCAAATATTAAAAATAAATATAATCCATAACTTTCTTCTGCATAGAAACTCAACACCGAACTAGGTAATAGTGTGTTGTTTGGAAAGAAATAATATTGTACATAGCTAAAAAAAAATAACTGTAATATTATTACAACTAAGAAAATAACAACTTTTTTAATATGAAGGTGTAGTTCAAAAATGGCTGAAAAAAGTACTGGTTTTAACGCAATATTTATTCTATTTAATAAGGTCAATTATTAACCACTCTGTTGATTTTAATTATATCAAATATCATCATCACTTACCATTTGAGAGTAGATATTTTCCAATTGAGACGTTTTTTGCTTAGAAAATGACGTAATTGGATATTCAGTACTAAATTCATTAATTAAAATACTTAAAATGCTGGATCTCGATTTTTCTTTACCGTCATAATATATTAGAAAACTTTTTTCTTGAGCATCGTATTTGATTGATTTGGTTGGAAATAAAGGATCATTATTTTCTCCTAAATAAGGTTCAAGCCTTTGATTAAGTTTTTGTATTATGGAATTTGTTTTTTCTGTAGGAATTGGATTTAGAAGTTTACAGACGATCTCTTTAGTTGCTAATAAATGTTCAAGGTTTTCTATGGTGTCGAAACCGAGAATAGAGCCTTGATTTATCAGTACAATTTTATCGCAGACTTCTGCTATTTCATGTAGCATATGTGAAGATACAAATACCGTTTTACCTTCATCCTTAAGGGATCTAATATATTTTCTAATTATAATTCGAGCATTTGGATCTAATCCTGTTTGTGGTTCATCTAATACTAATAATTCTGGTTCATGGATTACTGCTGCTATAAAGCCCAATTTTTGATTCATTCCTTTCGAGAATGTGTTTATTCTTTTATATTTCCATGTGAACAATTTAAAAATTTGTAAAAGATGGTCTATTCTTTGCTTTATTTTTTCTTTTGGATAATTTCTAATGTTCGCAATATATTTTAATAATCGATATGGAGTTGAATCATAAAAATGAGGAATATCTATTAAAAATCCTAATTCAACCAAATTCCTTGAATTTTTAAAGATATTTTGTAATATGCCTTGATTATTTATAACAAAAATCTTGCCTAAATTAGGATTTATTAACCGTGCTAATAACTTTAGTGTCGTTGTTTTACCAGCCCCATTTGGACCAATAAACCCTATTACTTCACCTTTCTTAATTTCTAAATTAAAATTATTAACTGCTATTAAATTACCAAATTTCTTTCTAACATTTTCGAATTTAATTACAGTTTCGACCATGGGATTTTCAACTTCTTTGAGAGATTTTGCAGGGAAAAAATTTGCCCTAAATAGTTAATTCTTATTTTAATTTAAATAGTTTAAATATATAAATTATTAGAAGGGAACTCCCTTAATAAAAGGAATTTAATTCACCCTTGCTTGAACATTCTATTTATGTAATCAATAATTGGAAATATATTTTCAAACTCAATCTCTTCATTCAGTTACATATTTTATTTAAGTATTTTAGATTCTCTTAGAAGATAACGGAAAATTTTAATGGAAATTAATATCTACCCCCATTTATATCTACGATACCCATATGAAGAAATCAAAATAACAGCAACACCAAAAAAAAACAAATTTTTTTTTTTGGAAATGATAAAAGAGAGATGTAAGGATGCTGGTCTTAACATTACATAAATTTCGCAACCTTTAACATATTCATCCCTAATTTTTTTAGGAGGGGGCACCACGGGGGAGGGAGAATATTGACTAAGTTAAAAATTAATATATAATCTTTAGTCACCACCAAGGATCTCCATCTTCATCAGCAAATTTATATAACTCATATAATTGGTCATAAAATGCTTTCAACGCATAATTAATCAGTATTACCTGATAGTTATGGAGAGTCGCAATTTAAAAAAAGATTTAAAAATTTGGCAATAAAAAGATTTCGAGATACTAAGTACAAAGAATTATTATTCCATCCTATGGATAGAAATCAAATAACTAAATTTATTTAGGATTAGTAGTTTGGTTTAATTAAAGGGTTATCTTCTCCATAAACATCACCAGAACACTTGTATTAGTATTTTTATTTATAACACCTAACACTTGTATTAATATTTTTAATTAACAAGGTACATATAAAATATTCTTCATTATTCTTCAAATTACTAGTGATTAATGGAAATGGGTAGAGGAAAAATAATAAAAATTCAACTTGAGA
>SDBT01019493.1_pt1 | contig 10627 bp, 7 predicted proteins | sample 2277101 | NCBI WGS metagenome assembly SDBT01 (sample SAMN10404973, study PRJNA504765) | marine sediment metagenome | isolation source: marine sediment core GS10_PC15, 103 cmbsf | place: Arctic Ocean: Southern Knipovich Ridge | collected 2010
GAAATGTGGCTCAATGAAAATAGATGCCCACTATTATGCCATCCTAGGATTTTCTCGGGCCTGTGGATTCAAAAGAGACCCTGCCCTTCTCTTGGCCTATGCCTGCCAGTTCGTTGATGATGCAAAGATAAATCATATTGTTATTGATGGAGACCCTGCTGGTATTGATCACGATACCATTGAAAAAGAGCCCTCCTTCTTTAACATGGCCACCTGTCATTCCTACTCCAAAGAATAGCAATAACGCGAGGGATATTTTCAATAGTTCCCTTGCCCGGGATTTTATTCTCTTACCACAGGTTTGGGTTAGGTAGTGATCTCCAGAAAATATCTCAAATGGATTACATTAGGATGAATCGACATTTTATAAGCTCAATTCATAGTAACTGCAAAACTAAACAGCGTTCCTGTTTTTACAATCTCCTGAATCCACTTTAGATTGCCCTTTATCCCTTTTGGCTGGATTATTCTGCCCATTTGATCGATTGGTATAAATCGAAAAGTTATTCAATTATTTAAGGACTTCCCGATTGTTACTAAAACTAACTTGATATTTTCAGTCAGGATAGTTTATGATCAACCTCATAGATATAACCGTCCAGTGACGAAAAGAATATCCATTGCCAACAAGCCTGAAAGTCGTCGCTGGTGGCACCGGCTGATAACAAAAGGCGAAGAATGGTTGATTTATATGAAAATGGGAGATTTTCCGTTTAATTCCAAGTTGTTGCCTGTAGTCCCCTTTTCATCCTTCGTTGTGCCCGCGCCGGGCATGGGAGTTAATGATATCAAGTCAGGATCAACTCACGCAACGGGAGACGATTAATGAAAACACTCGCTGATCTGTGCAAGCCCAGGGCTTCGGTCTTCGACAAGGCCCGCCTGGACACGGTTTACAACCTGGATGACCTCTCGTCGATTCACCCCGATGAGTTTCTATCAGAGAACTATGTCACCGAAGGCATGCGCATCCTCCTGACGGAGGCCTTCAACCGGCTGGAAGGCAAAACCACCGGCGCCTCCGGCACGTTTCTGCTCAGTCAGTCGATGGGCGGCGGGAAGACGCACAACCTCATCACCCTGGGGCTCCTGGCGAAATACCCGAAATACCGCAAGCAGGTCATGGCCGATTTTTTCAAACCGGGCGATCTGGGCGCGGTAACGGTCATCGCCTTCAGCGGCCAAAAGACCAGCACGCCCTTCGGGATCTGGGGAGAGATCGCCGAGCAGCTCAACCGGAAAGCCGTCTTCAACGAATTTTACAGTCCCCTGAAACCGCCCGATCCCAACAAGTGGGTGGAACTCCTCCGGGGGGAACCGGTGCTCATTCTCCTGGATGAATTACCTCCCTATTTCGAAGCCGCCCGGGCGGTGGCCGTGGGCGACACGTATCTGGATCGATTGACGGAAATTGCCCTTGCCAATCTGCTCGTGGCCGTCAACAGCAACAAACTCCCCAGGGCCTGCGTGGTCATCACCGACCTCAGCGGCACCGCCTATGCAGGCGGGAGCGCATCCATCACCCAGGCCTTGCAGTCCCTGAACGATCTGGAGCAGGAGGTGAACCGAAACGTCGTCCGGATCGATCCGGTGAAGATCAATACCAACGAGATTTATCACATCCTGCGGACCCGGATCTTTGAAAAAACGCCCTCCATCGCCGACATCGAAGAAGTCGCCGATGCCTACGGTGTCGCCGTGGACAACGCCAAGAAGATGGTCCTTTCGGAGGTCTCCCCCAACCAGCTCAAGACGGATATCCGGAACGCCTACCCTTTCCACCCGGCGATCCGCGATCTTTACGCCCGTTTTAAGGAGAATCGAGGCTTTCAGCAGACCCGCGCCCTGATCCGGATCGTGCGGCTCATCGTTTCCCATCTGTGGAGTTCTGGTGCGGCAGCGAAAGACGGATTGATCGGCGCCCACGAATTCGACCTTCAGGATGCCTCCATGCTCGGCGAGATTCGGCAGATCAACGCCGGACTGGAGGTGGCCGTTGCCCGCGACATCGCGGCGGAAGGCGGAAGCGCCCTGGCCGTCAAGGGGGCCGATGAAAACTTCCGGATCGCCATGGTGGAGTGCTATTGCCGTCTGGCTGAGAACATGCCCGACAACGGCCTGCAGCTCGTCATGTTCACCCACCAGGACGTGGATGTCTGGGCGGATCTGGCCCTCATCCTCTGGTCGGCGGGGCTTCGGGTGACGGCGGCGTGGACCATTGCAACGGAGACGGACACCTCCTTCCGGACGGGGAAATACGTTCAAGACACCGTTCTTCTTGTTCTCCGCAAGCGCAAAGGAACCCTCCGGGGGGACCGGTCCGACATCTACCCGGACGTCCAGGCCGAGGTCCAGCGGCAGCTCAAAACCATGTTGGAGATCGACGACAAGGAATATCCGAATTTCGGCGACTCGGACTACCAGTTGGCTGCCTACGCCGCAGCCCTGCGGGTCGTCACCGCTTACAGCGCCATCGAGGATATCGACGTGGAGCGGGAGCTTCGACGGATCCGCAGGGCCGGGGAGTCGTCGCCGCTCACGGACATGATCCGAAGCGCCGTCCGGATCGCTTCCGATTTTCTCGTCCCCGATGGTCTGGACAGCGTTATCTGGAAGCGTCTCCTGCCTGAGGAGCGTTTTTATATCAAGGGCGTCGAGATTGAGGCGCACGGGGAATATCGCGACGGCGTCTATCAGGAATTTGCCCGCGGCTTCGGCATTCGCGATTACCGGGGCCTTCTCGGCAGCGGCGCCGCCAACCAGACCCGCCTGAAGACGCCCGACGAGCTCAAGGGGCGTGATCTCTCCGGCGAGGGGTTTGCCCGGATCGCTGCTGCGGCAGATCCTCTTCGCCGTGTACAAGACCGCTGAGGAGGATGATCCGCGACCGGGGTTGGATTATCTCAAACAGGAGATCCCCGGTTACTGGGACCGTCGGCAGACGATCATCGCCCTGTTGAACTATCTTTCCCAAAAGCCTTCCCCGGCGATGACCCACTGGAAAAAGGATGTCGAGGCGGCCCATCTTCTCCTGGGCACCGTGGAAGGAGACGGCGTATGATCCAGAAAAAGCACGTTTCAAGCCCTACTCTCTCTGCATAGCATAAAATGTTAGTAAAACCTGCGATAATTTGGTCATTAGGATTTAATACGATCGATCATGGCTATCGGATTGATGAACATACAAGAATTTCCGTGCGATTTCATAGGTTGCTGTAAGCGAAACGGATTAAAGCACTATGACTGCTTTTCTACATTAAAAGAGAGGTCAGAGTAGGTTTGATAAGAACTTCGGAGGACTTGCATGAAAACTGAAAGAGGCCGAATTTCAAAGGAATTGGTGGCTTTTGCATATGTGCAAGAGGAATACAAAAGAACTGGCGATATAACAGCAGGACTTATGCCCATTTTTGCGCCCATCATCCATGAAATGTCTGGGCAGATATTTAAGGCGAACAAATTTTCTGAAAAAGTTCAATCAAAGTACGGAATAGCAATGCGGCCTATCATTGCTGAAAGTTTAATTCCAAAATTTGTTGAAGCTGGTTTTCTTATTAAAGATGAGCGTAGCCCAAATGTTGCGGTTTATCGTTGTGCTCCTGGCCCTATGATAGAAAATCAAAAAGCAGAAGACCATATCGATGAATTATTAAATGACTTTAGCTCTTTTGCTGCAGAAGCATTGCGCCGACAAAAAGTAAACTTGTCAACTAAATTGTTAAAAGAAAATTTTATTCAAAGACTTATGGAAATGCAATTCCTTCATGAGTTTCATGGTGACACCAAATCAACACAAATGTCATCTATAGAGAAAAGTGACAATGTCTCTATTGAAGGAGTGGATACGGACCAATTGGAGCTGGCCTTAGATGTTCTAAGCGCAGAATTCATAACAACTCTGGCCAAGGAAGATCCAGTACGATTCAGCTTTCTTGAACGTATGATTTGTGGTGCTATGATTGCGGATGTAGTATTAACACTGCAGCAACCAGCCGCAGATACAAATTTATCTGGCTTGACTGTTGTACTTGACGGTCCACTGATAATGGATGCGCTTGACCTTAATACACCTGAGAGTGCACAATATGCCCAAGATTTATTAGACATGTTGAGGAGTGCGCATGTAAGATTAATTACTTATAAGCATATTGTGAAAGAGATATATGGCTCGATTTATGCCCCTCTTACATCACATATTAAAGGAGAGTGGGCATATGGCCCATTGGCTGCTCGTTTCAAACTTGATCCGACTCACATTACGTATGCAAGGGCTGTATGCGATGGTCTAGATGACTTTATTTCGAATTTGGATATTGATATTGTTGATGCAAAAGAGTTCATGAGTGAAGATTATCTGGCCTACTGTCCGGAAGAAATTGAAGATTCAATTCGAAACTGTATCGAACCCTTGCACGAACAGGAGGATCGGCGGATCAGAGATGCTTCATCGGTTGCATCAGTAATGAGAATGCGAAAGGGATATAGAAGTAAGGCATCTATCACGGATTCAAAATATATTTTTGTCACAAGGAATATACAGGTGGCACTTTACGCAAATAAATGCCTTTTTTCAGGAGCAATAATAGGAATTGATGATGTTCCGCCATGCATTCTAGACCGTCAAATATCTTGTGTTTTATGGCTTTGTTTGGGTGGCTCCGCTGAAAGTTTAACACGCAAAAAACTATTGGCAAACTGTATGGATGCTCTATATCCAACCCCAAATCTCTTATCTCAAGTATCTAAGTTTCTGGCAAAGATATCCCCTAGTAAAGCTGAAATATTCGAAGCTCTGATGAAAGACAAAAGAGCTCAAAGATGCCTTATCCATAAAACATTGGGCTACTCTTTAACAGTTTCTGAAGATAACGTCGAAGAGCTTTTAGAGGAAATAAAACGTAGTACTGCGCAAGGAATAGAGCAGGAGGCGCAACAAAGAGAAAGAGCATTGCGTGAAGAGCATGAGCGGCAAATTGCCATTAAAGCCGATGAATTGTGTCGTGTGCGTAACGATGCGGATAAACTGCAAGAAGAGAAGGCAAGACTTGTTGTTAAACAGGACGAGGTCGTTCAGTCTTCATTGCAGCGTGCCTGTAGATCAGCGCGTACTGTCGAACGGCGAAGAAAAGCGCTAATTTTGCTGCTCTATGGTTTTGCTGTTGTTGCTGCCACTTATTATTCTAATAGATTTAATAGTGTATGGATTCCCATTGTCTCCGCTGTGTTGGCAATATTCGGTTTTTGGTTCGTTCCGGAAAATCTCTTCAAACGTTGGATTGAAAGCGCATGGCAAAAGAAATTTGATTATGAAATCAAAACCAGTAAAATTGAGGATTATGGTAACCATTTTCAGATAGATAGAAATACGTGTACCGTGCAGAAACGTGAAACATTATAAATAGAAATCCGCGACCTGGATTCTGGAACGGTGACAACGGATGACCAATCGCTATTCCTCCCGCCGCAATCCGTTGAAGGATTTCCTGGCTGCCCAACTGCGGGGTGCCCGTCATTACAACCGGATTGCCGGGTTCTTCAGCTCTTCCCTTCTGGAGGTGGCGGGCGAGGCCTTGGAACGGATGACGCCGGATGAAGGCGAGACCTGCGTTCGGATGGTCTGTAACTCCTGCCTCAATCCCTTGGACGTTCAGACCGCCCGGGCGGCCAAGTGGGGGATGCACCGCAAATGGTGTACTTCCCGCTTCAAGGGCCGAGTGAAGGGGGTTCGTAACAAGCGGCCTCGTTGATGCGAGTAAAGTCTTGTTCGCGGTCCTGCCGGAAATTGCTCTGCCAAAAGCGCGGCCATGAACTTCCTCATCGGTTGCGGCAGGATTTCTGGATGCGGGCGGAAGGTATCGCTCGACTAAAGTAACGAAATGTGTTACTTTGCCTGAGCAATTCATTTGAGAGGGAAGCCCGTGACTGCAGCGAAATTCATATCGGATCTGGTCGCAAAGGGGCGATACTGCTTCAGCGCCGAAGAGGCGGTCGGCGCTTTGGGGGCCAATGCGGTAGCCACCAGGGCGGCGCTCCGCCGCCTGCGGCAAAAGGGCGAACTGGCCATGCCTTACAGGGGTTTCTATGTCGTTGTCCCGCCCGAGTTCCGCAATATAGGGTGCCTGCCCGCCGGTCATTTTATACCCTCCCTGATGGCGCATCTGGAAGAAAAGTACTATGCGGGTCTGCTCAGCGCCGCCGAATATCACGGCGCGGCCCACCAGCGCCCCCAGGTCTTTCAGGTCGTGGTGGCCAGGAACAAACCCGAAATCACCTGCGGGAAGGTCCGGGTGATGTTTGTGGCCAGAAAAAATATGGCACATATCCCCACCTCGGATTTCAAGACCCCGCGGGGATACCTGAAAATATCCACCCCGGCGGCGACCGCCTTTGACCTGGTCGGATATCCGAACCACGCCGCGGGGTTGGACAATGTGGCCACCATTCTTGCGGAGCTTGCCGAAAATCTTGATGGAAAGGAATTGGTCCGCCTGGCAGTGCTTTCACCCATCGCCTGGGCGCAGCGGTTAGGCTATCTGCTCGACATGGTGGGCGCGCAGAAGAAAACCGGGGAATTGGCGAAATATATCACCGAGAGGAAACCGGTTCCGACCCCTCTCTCGCCTTCGCTGCCCTTCGAGGGGATCAGCCGCTTGAAACCGTGGAATATCCTGGTGAATACCCGTGTGGAGGCAGAGGTGTGATCCCACAGGACTTCATTTCCGAATGGAAAAAGGCTGCCCCCTGGTCCCAAAACGATCAGGTGGAACAGGACCTGATCATCTGCCGCGCCCTTGTGGCGGAGTTCGAGCAGAATCTGTGTGAGAAACTTGGCGATCCCAGGTTCATCGCCGATATCGGACCCCTCGTGGTTGCTGACAGTGGTTTCGATCCTGCCATGGCGGCCGAATTCGTGCTCAAACGATTGGCGATCCTGATTCCCGGAGAACCTTGGAAGGGAAAAACTTCCGTTGTCATGCCTTCATTGACAAAGGCAGCAGAATAAGTGTCAATTCATTGAAAATGATAATCTTTGTGGAGAAATAAATATATTGATGCGAGCCGGCTGATCTGAAAAGAGGACATATTATCTCATGATCCATCGCTATTCCTCACGCCGTAGTCCGTTGAAGGATTTCCTGGCCGCCCGTTTGCAGGGCGCCCGCCGTTACGACCGGATTGCCGGGTTCTTCAGCTCCTCCCTGCTGGAGGTGGCTGGCGAGGCCCTGGAACGGATGACGCCGGAAGGCGGCAAGACCTGTGTTCGGGTGGTCTGTAACTCCTGCCTTCAACCCCTGGACGTTCAGACCGCCCGGGCGGCCAAGTGGGGGATGCACCGCGAATGGTGTGCTTCGCTCTCCGCCTAGATCGGCGCACCCATGAAGGCCCGGCTTCAGCGGCTCTACGATTTTCTCAGCAGCGGTCTTCTCAGGGTGAAAGTCCTCCCCGACGAGGCCTTCGGCCTGATCCACGGCAAGGCCGGCGTGATCACGCGAACGGACGGATCGCGGGTCTGCTTTATCGGCAGTGCCAACGAGTCCCGGACGGCCTGGGTCAGCAACTATGAGCTGGTCTGGCTGGACGAGAGCGAGGAGGGCGTTCGGTGGGTGCAGGAGGAATTCGACGCCCTGTGGTCCTCCCCCCAGGCGGTGGACCTGGCGGAGGCGGTCGTGCAGGACGTAGCCCGACTGATCCAGCGGGTTGTTGTCCCCGATATCGACGCCTGGAAGAAGGAAGAGGCCCAGCCAGCCGAACCGATTGTGGAGCTGCCCATCTACCGCCGGGAAAGCGGCCTCTGGGCGCACCAGAAATCCTTCATCAAGCTGGCCTTCGACGCCCATAAGAACGGCGGCGCCCGGTATCTCCTGGCCGACCAGGTGGGTCTGGGGAAGACCGTCCAACTGGCTCTCGCCGCCAAACTGATGGCCCTCTACGGCAACAAACCCATCCTCATCCTCGTCCCCAAGCCTTTGATGATCCAGTGGCAGGACGAACTCTGGAATCTCCTGGAGATGCCCTCGGCGCGGTGGAACGGCCGGCAGTGGATCGACGAGCAGGGGGTGGCCTATCCCGAATTCGGCCCCCAGGGGATGAAAAAATGCCCCCGCCGGATCGGCATCATGTCCACGGGGCTGATCATCCGGGGATCGGAAACCGTCGATCTGATCAAGGATTTCGACTACGAATGCGTGATCCTCGACGAGGCGCACCGGGCCAGGCTATCCAATCTCGGCCCCACGCACCGGAGAGAGAAGGCCGAGCCCAATAACCTGCTGCGCTTTTTGATGGATATCGCTGCGAGAACCCGGAGTCTGCTGCTGGCCACGGCGACGCCGGTGCAGCTCGATCCGATCGAGGCGTGGGATCTCCTGAACGCCCTGAACGAGGGGCAAAACGGCGTCCTGGGTTCCCCGTACAGCCGCTGGCGGACCCGGCCGCGGGAAGGGATCGACCTTGTCCTTGAACAGACCAAGCCCATCGACGAGACGACGGATCTCTGGGAGTGGATGCGCGATCCCCTGCCGCCCTTGAAGGAAAGTCTTGATTTTGAGTTGCTTCGCCGAAGCCTGAAGATCGACCCCTCCGGCCACTGGGCTTCCCCGGAGGCGTTCTACGAGCTGAGCAAGCCGGATGTGCAGCGGATCAAACGCCTGTCTCGCGATTTCTTTCCGAAGCACAACCCCTTCATCCGTCACATCGTCCGGCGAACCCGCGATTTCCTGGAAAACACGATCGATCCCCAGACCAATGAGCCTTATCTTCAGCGGATCGAGGTGCGCCTCTTCGGGGAAAGCGACGCGGAGGCCGTCTCCCTGCCCGCTTTTCTCGGAGACGCTTACGATGCTGCGGAGGAATTCTGCACCATCCTGGCCCGGCGGCCCGGCCTCAATTCGGGCTTCATGAAGACGATTCTCCTGCGCCGGGTCGGCAGCACCATCGAGGCGGGACGCCTGACCGCACAGCAGATGCTCGGCACCGACGTCGAAAGCGCTGAGGAGGAATGGGACGACGAGGGCCAGGAATCGCCGTCTTCCATCTACCCCCTGACGGATGAAGAAAAGGGCGCATTGAGCCGATTCCTCAGGATCCTGGAGGAGAACCGCGACGAGGATCCGAAACTCCGCCAGGTGGAGCGGATTCTTACATCGAACGATATTGTTGCCGGCGGCTGGCTGTCCCTGGGCTGCATCGTCTTCAGTCAATTCTACGACTCGGTCCTCTGGCTGGGCCGCCAGCTATCCGGACGGATGCCGGATGAACAGATCGCCGTCTATGCCGCCGCCGCAAAATCGGGGCTCATCGAGAAGGGCGAATTCCGCCGGCTGAACCGTGATGAGATTAAAAAGCGGATCGCCACGGGAGAGCTGCGACTGGTCATCGGTACGGACGCCGCGTCAGAGGGGATCAACCTCCAGCGCCTGGGATCCCTGATCAATCTGGACCTTCCCTGGAATCCGACCCGGCTGGAGCAGCGCAAGGGCAGGATCCAGCGAATCGGCCAGTTGCGGCCCGAAGTCCTGATCTACAACATGCGCTACAGGGGTTCCGTGGAGGACCGCGTCCATCAGCTTCTCTCCGAGCGTCTGGTAAATATCCGTAACATGTTCGGCCAGATTCCGGACACGCTGGAAGATGTCTGGGTCGCCGCCGCCCTGCGGGACGAAGAGGAGGCCAAGCGGGTCATCAACGCCGTACCGAAACGTCACCCCTTCGAGATGCGTTACGACCGGATTGAAAACGTTGACTGGGAGTCGTGCAGCCGCGTCCTGGATTCAGCCAGCCAACTGGAGGCACTGCGAAAGGGGTGGTAAACGTTATACCGATGGTCCCGCAAATCCGTTACAGAGGGGACGTTCGTTCTGAACATTCCTGGCGCACGATATTATTCTTGAAAGCTATGTAATTAGGTCGAGATTAGCGAGTAGATGGGGTCAGAGTACCAGGCTTAAGTAATTAAGTATTTAGATCAAAGAAAATTAAGGGGGACGCAGTTCCGATATTTCTGTTGATAGCTTGACTTTAGTGTGATAGGTTTGCCCGTATGCCACGAGGGCCAAGATTGGGCATGGAAGGGGCGCTTCACCACATCATGTGGGGGGGGGCTGGAGGCGCGTGACATCTTCCGCTCTGATACCGACCGGGAGGACCTGGTCAAACGACTGAATGAGATTGTCCCCAAGAGCCAGACTGTGATCTGTGCTTGGAGCTTGATGTCGAACCACCTCTTATGTGGAGCTCCACATAAAACATGCTTGCTCATTAAGCTCCAAGCATAAATAGTCGTTTTCTGATTAGAAAGCGGGACGCTGATAAGAAAATAAATATCTTCCACATTTAGGATTTGGGGGACGTAGTGGACTATCGTGACCAATGGTTAGTTATATAAGAAAAACCCGGAATCATGACCTGTGATATCTGCTATATATCTGCAATTTGCGACCTTCCATAAGCATTTTGAGAGGACTTTTATATCTTCAGCTGCGTTGATCACTATCTTCCAGTTGGTGCAGGTGGTTATGGACTGATTTTGCTTACCCATTTCTGCTCAAAGCCGATTTGGTTAAAGAGAGATGTGGTAAGGGCAAAGAGAGTGTTTTGTCAGCTGGCGGTGAAGGAAATAGGGTATTCT
>SDBT01019494.1_pt1 | contig 10627 bp, 8 predicted proteins | sample 2277101 | NCBI WGS metagenome assembly SDBT01 (sample SAMN10404973, study PRJNA504765) | marine sediment metagenome | isolation source: marine sediment core GS10_PC15, 103 cmbsf | place: Arctic Ocean: Southern Knipovich Ridge | collected 2010
TTTCTGACCTGAGTCCTTGACGGACCTTACTGGCCTTACTGGCCCCGATTCCGACCCTGACCTCGGCCTCGCCCGCCGCGCCGCTGCCAAAGCTGTGAGCGGTCGAACTCGAACTTTTCACCGCGAAGCTCCTCGAGCTTGGCCTTTTGCTCTTTGGTGAGCACGTCGTTGACTTTTTTCTCGACTTCCTCGCCGAGTTTCTGCATGGCCGCCTGTCGCTCTTCGCGACTCATATCCCGCGCGTTCTGAAACTGCTCTCGCATCTGTGCGCCCATCTCTTCACGAAGAGCTTCGAAGCGTTTCTTTTGTGCGTCGGTAATGTTCAGGCTCTTCAGGACTTCGGGATTCTGCAGTGCCCGGGACCCTTGAACCTGCATGGAAATCTGCTTCAACCGCTTCAACTGCGCGTCTTCCACGAGGATTTCTTCAAGCTGCTTGGTAAGCTTCTTTTCTCTTTCGGGGGCCGACTTGCGGAATTTTTCCATGACCTCTTGCATCCGGGCTCGGCGCTCTTCGCCCTCGAGATCCTGGACGCCGGCGAAGAATTCGCGGGCCTCCCGGCCGGATTCCTCGGCCAAGGCGGCAGCTTCCTCGACTTGCACGTCGAGCATACCCAATTCTTCTTGGATCTTCTCGATTTGCAACAATCTCAGCAGGAAACCGGTGCCGCCTCCGCGGCCCATCATTCCCGCCCTTCTTCCGCCTCCTCTTCGGCCGGAATCCTGCTGCGCCTCGGCCAAACCACCCATCAACACGCCAGCCATGGTCACCCATGCCAGCAACAGAGCTCGATTACGTCGCATCATGCCCGACTCCTTTGGAAAAATGAATTTTTCGGTAGACGCACGCGCCACAGCGGCACCAGCCATCGCCAGATCAATTAAACCCCAGGCCCGACACATAGTTCCGCATCCCCCCGGTCGGGTGGGTCGCCTTGCGGCAGGCAGGGATTTCCTCTACGAAAAATCATTCCTTAGGCTAGAATAAATGATGCCAGGGTCAAGACCGGGTGCCGACGGATAGGCGGTCTGGACTTTCCCGGCTTCCGAACTGATTGAAGGAGACCTCGTTGTGAAACGGGCCGACGTGTTTATGTTGCGTAGTTCCGGCTGGGGCTGGATCCTGCTGGGGGCATTAAGTCTGGGCACGATGTGTGCGATGGCGCCGGCCCAGGAATCGGGTGACAATAACAACTGGGAAAAACGATGGAGGATGTACGAGTCGTTCCTCAAGCGGCTTGACACCAACAAGAACGGCCTGATTGAAGAGGACGAAGTCAAGGGGCGCCGCAAAAGCATGGTCGAAAAGATGGTTACCCGCTTGGATATGGAACCAAAATTCCCCCTGGCAATCGACTCGCTTCGTGAAGGTGTCAAGAAACGTTTTTCGGCTAAACCCAAACCGGGCAGCTCCACTCCGGAGGCCGACCGATCCTCGGATGCTTCGAAGTCCTCGGACACGGATAGTTCCAAACGACCGACTCCGCAGAAACCGTCGGTCCTTGGGTTTGGCGTCCAGCAGGAAGCAAAGCCCGCGACCGGATTCGGGGGCTCGACCAACGCAAAAGTCGGCGCCACACGGGCCTTCGGGCGATCGGACGATTCGACGAGTCGACCTTCCGCACCCTCCGCGTCGCCGTCGAAGTCCGGCGCCCCCCAACCGGATGACCGCATTACACGTTATGCGAAAAGTGTGATGCGCCAACACGACAAGAATAAGAACGGGCAACTCGAACCGGACGAATACAAGTCGATGCGCAGCTACTCGAAATCGGCCGATACGAACAACGACAATGTCATCAGCATGGACGAATTGAAAGTCGGGTTGGTCGAGTACACCAAACGTCGCACCAAGCAGTACGAGCGTGGCGCCAAAAACAGTCCTGCCAAACGCCCGTCCGGCCGATTCCTCACGCCCATCGAACGCTTGCCCGAGAATCTTCCCGACTGGTTCGTCCCGCAGGACGCCAATGTCGACGGGCAAATCTCGATGGCCGAATTCTCCGGGCATTGGACCGAACGCAAAGTGGCGGAGTTTCGCCGTCACGATCTCAACGGCGACGGCATTCTCACGCCCGCCGAATGGCTCAAAAGCCAGCAAGCCGAAGAAGACGACAAAGAGTAGGTCAGGCCTCGGCCTGACAAGTATCTGTGGGGACGTCTATCTGTGGGAACGTCGTCGCAGGATGATCTCCTTGTAGGAGGCGACTCCCGTCGCCGACCGAAACACCCGCAGCGCGGATCGGCGACTAGAATTCCCGGGTGCCGTCAGGGCGAGCCCTGAGCTACGGCCTGACGAATATCTGCTCCGAATATCTGGTTCGGGGGTGTCTTGGCATCTTGCGGGAATCAAGTAGAATGGCGGGGGTGCCTCAGTGACGACGATTCCCGCCCTTATGGAGCATCGCGATGCAATACCGCCTCCTTCTGACTTTGCCGTTCGTACTTGCCGTCACCATGGGCGCGACTGCTGCGGCCGACGAGCCCAAGCATCCCCAGCTCTCGGCTGTGCCGTTTACCGACGTGAAGGTTCAGGATGCGTTCTGGGCGCCGCGGATTACGATCAATCGCGAGAAGTCGCTGCCGCACAATTTTCAGTGGTGCGAGCAGACCGGGCGATTCAGCAACTTCGCCAAGGCGGCCGGGTTGATCGAGGGGAAGTTCGAGGGTATCTACTTCAACGACTCCGACGTCTACAAGGTGCTGGAGGGGGCCTCCTATTCCTTGGCCGACCATCCGGACCCGAAACTCGAGAAGATGGTCGATGACGTGATCGCCAAGATCGCCGCGGCCCAGCAGGAGAACGGCTATCTCAACAGTTATTACACGCTGGTCGAGCCCGACAAGAAGTGGACCGACTGCCGCGTGATGCACGAACTCTACTGTGCCGGACATTTGATTGAAGGCGCCGTGGCCCATTACCGCGCGACCGGCAAGCGGACTCTGTTGGGTGTGGCGATCAAATTCGCAGACCGAATCGACGCCATCTTCGGTCCCGACAAGACGTACGACGTGCCGGGTCACGAGGAACTCGAACTGGCCCTGGTCAAGCTGTTTCAGGTCACCGGCGACGAGCGATACATGAAGCTCTCGCAGTTCTTCCTCGACATCCGCGGCGACAAGTCGAAGCGCGAGCTCTATGGCGAGTACTGCCAGGACCACCTGCCCGTTCGCCAGCAGAGCGAAATCGTTGGCCACGCGGTCCGAGCGATGTATCTCTATGCCGGCGTGGCCGACGTGGCTGCCCATACGGGCGACGAAGGATATATCGACGCCATGAATCGGCTTTGGGAAAGCGTCGTCCAGCGCAAGATGTACGTCACCGGCGGCGTCGGCGCCCGACACGGCGGCGAGGCGTTCGGGGCCGACTACGAGCTGCCCAATGCCTCGGCCTATGCCGAGACCTGCGCGGCCATCGGGCTGGCCCTGTGGTCTCATCGGCTGAACCTGATGCACGGCGATTCCGAGTATGCCGACATCTTGGAACGAACCCTCTACAACGGTATCCTCTCGGGCATTGGGCTCGACGGGAAACACTTCTTCTACGTCAATCCGCTGGCCAGCAGCGGCGGACACCATCGTCAGCCGTTCTTCCCGTGTGCCTGTTGCCCCAGCAACGTCGTACGATTCGTTCCCTCCTTGCCGGGCTACGTTTATGCCCAGGGTAAAGACGGGCTCTACGTGAACCTATACGTGGCCGGCAAAGCCAAGTTCACCACACCCGATGGCACGGAGGCGGCCATCGAACAGGAGACGCAATACCCATGGAACGGCAAGGTGCGATTCACTCTGAGGCTCGACAAACCGACCGCCATCCCGATTCGGATGCGACTCCCCGGCTGGTGTCGCGGCGCCACGATGACTGTCCGTGGAAAGACGCAGGAAGACCTTCGAGTTCGTGACGGGTACATTCATACCAACAATACGTGGGAAGACGGCGACGTGATCGAACTCGATATGCCCATGCCGGTCGAGCGTATCGAGGCCCATCCGCAGGTCAAGGACGACACGGGTCGCGTGGCATTGCAGCGCGGGCCGATCGTCTATTGCTTCGAGGGCGTCGACAACGGTCGGGTCAACAACATCATGCTGCCGCACGACCCGAAGTTCTCGATCGAGCATCGCGACGACTTGCTCGGCGGGACTACCGTAATCAAATGCACCGACCGCAACGCCCGTGAACTGACGGCCGTGCCCTACCATGCCTGGGACCATCGCGACGCGGGCGGAATGATCGTTTGGGTCCGTCAGGACGGCAAGTCGCGTACGCCGGACCTCGAGGAGGCGGGTTGGGAAGGACAACTCTATCGGCCGCTGGATCCGGCCACACTAGGCCCGTCGATCCCGTTCACACTCATGGAACTGGCCGTCCCGTCGGCCTCGCACGCCCATGGGTCGGATGCGGTCGGGGCGCTCAACGACCGGATCGAACCGCGCGACTCATGCGATCACGCCATTCCCCGCTTCACCTGGTGGGACCATCGCGGCACCAAGGAATGGGCCCAATACGATTTCGAGTCGCCGCAGAAAGTCTCGGCCGTGGAACTCTACTGGTTCGACGACGAGCGACGACAAGCCCACTGCCGCACGCCCCAATCGTGGCGCCTGCTTTACAAGGACAGCGATCAGTGGAAGCCGGTCGAGGGAGTTTCGCAGTTCGGCACCGAGCTGGACAAGTTCAACCGCGTGACTTTCACCCCCGTCGAAACCAACGCCTTGCGAGTCGAAGTCCAACTCAAGCCCGACTTCTCCGGCGGAATCATGGAGTGGAAGGTGCAATAGACCATGTCTCTGAAACATGTAGGGTGGGTCGAGGAACGAAGACCCACGCGTGATTGTTTTGAATATCGAATATCGAACAAGGAATTCCGAAGGAGGAAGGTAATACGCACGGTGAAACACTTCACGATTCGTTATTCCTTGTTCGATATTCGATATTCAGTGCCGAAGGGTGCGCGTCAACGCACCTAGTATCCGGCAGATGCGTGGGTCTTCGTTCCTCGACCCACCCTACGAACTATCTAGCTTACCATGAAACGAGAGACCATGTCAGAACATTGGATTGGCGAGCGTACGCGGTGCTTCGATGCCTCGGGCATTCGCAAGGTGTTCGAATTGGGGGCGAAGATGACCGACCCCATCGATCTGTCGATTGGGCAGCCCGACTTCGATGTGCCCGAGGAAGTGCGTCAGGCGGCCATCGACGCGATCAACAGCGGCAAGAACGGCTATGCCCTTTCGCAAGGAATACCCGTGTTGCGAGAGAAGCTTCAAGCGCGGATCGACGAGCAATACGGCCACGACGATCGCGAGGTGTTCGTCACCTGCGGAACCAGCGGGGGGTTGGTACTGGCCTTGTTGGTGGCGTTGAATCCCGGCGAGGAGGTGATTGTCTTCGACCCGTGTTTCGTGATGTACGACGCCTTGACCGGCGTGGCCGGCGGGAAGGCCGTCTATGTCGATACGTATCCCGATTTTCGGATCGACATCGATCGGGTAGCCGACGCGATTACGCCGCGGACCAAGGCGATCGTGTTCAACAGCCCGAACAACCCGACCGGCGTGGTGGCCGACAAGGAAGAGATTCGCAGGCTGGCCGAGTTGGCCGCCGAGCGGGACGTGCTGCTGATTAGCGACGAGATTTATCGCGAGTTCTGCTACGACGGCCCCGCCATTTCGCCAGCCGAGTTCAATCCGCAAACGCTGGTGGTCGACGGTTTCAGCAAGAGCCACGGCATGCCCGGCTGGCGGTTGGGATTCGCACACGGCCCCTCGGCCATAATTCACGCGATGATCAAATTGCAGCAGTACAGTTTCGTATGTGCGCCACATCCGATGCAATGGGCCGGCGCCGTGGCCATGGACGTCGACATCAGCCGCCACGTGGACGCCTACCGGAAGAAACGCGACATGTTGGTCGAGGGTTTGGCCCGTGACTACGAATTGGTATGCCCCGGCGGCGCCTTCTATGCCTTTGCGAAACTTCCTTGGGGCACAGGCATGGAGTTCGTCGCCCGGGCTATCGAACACAACCTGCTGATCATCCCGGGCAGCATCTTCAGCCGCCAAGACACACACTTTCGCATCTCGTACGCGGCCGACGATTCGGTGATTGAACGAGGCATCGAGGTGCTCAAAAAGTTGGCCCGGTTATGAAAGGTCGCGCCCAAGTATAAAGCCGCGACCGTTGGTCGCGAACGTGGGCGAGGAAAACGCGGCACTAACCAGCTCAAAGTGTAAGCAAAAGGGCGACAGTGTAATCGTAAGTCAATAACTCATAGCGATCTGCGCCCGGCCGTCAGCAGTCAGCTTTCAGCTATCAGCAGCCGATGTAATGGCCGCTTTCTCCTTGCTGATAGCTGATAGCTGACTGCTGAAAGCCATCTCGTTTACAGTTTGAGTAACCAGTATGCCAGGCGCGACCGACGGTCGCGGCTTTATAGGAAAGGAGACCCCCTTGCAACAGGTCCCGCGACGCGAGCTTTCGCTGTTCGACTCCACGTGCCTGATCGTGGGCATTATTATCGGCGCGGGGATTTATGAAGTCGCTCCGACCGTGGCCCAAGGAACGTCTACCTGGTGGGGATTCCTGGCGATTTGGGGCGTCGGGGGATTGATCTCGTTGTGCGGGGCACTCGGCTATGCCGAACTGGCCACGGCCTTTCCCCAGCAGGGCGGCGATTACGTTTACCTCGGCCGCGCTTACGGTCGCCCCGCCGGGTTCCTCTTCGGATGGATGCAATTGGCCATCGTCCGCCCCGGCGACATTGCCGGCATGGCGTTCATCTTCGCCACCTACATCAAGACCGTCTGGGATCCTTGGGGCACTCCGCTTGGCCTATCGATCTACGCCGCCGTGGCCGTGGCCGTGCTGACGCTGATCAACGTGCTGGGCGTGCGCGAGGGTAAGTGGACACAGAACGTGCTGACCTGCGTCAAGGTACTGGGGCTCCTGGCTGTAGTGACCATCGCCTTCTCGGCGCCGGCAAGCGCTCGGCCCGTGCAAGTGATTGGCGACGCGCCGCTGAGTCTGGCGTTGATCCTCGTGCTGTTCACGTTCGGCGGGTGGAACGAAATGGCTTACGTGGCAGCCGAGGTGAAGAATCCCAATCGGAACATCGTTAGGGCCCTGGTCTTGGGAACGGTCGCCGTGACCATGCTGTATCTGCTGGTCAACGGCGCGTTCTTATACGCTCTGGGGGTGGACGGCATTGCCAACTCCGATGCGGTGGCGGCCGATGCGGTGGCGGCCGTCTTTCCCCGGATTGGCGGAAACTTGATCGCCGCGCTGGTCTGCGTTTCGGCCTTGGGGGCAACCAACGGTCTGATCTTTGCCGGCGCCCGAATCTCCTACGCCATGGGCGCCGATCATGCCGCCTTTCGATTGCTAGGCAAGTGGGATCCCCGCAAGGGAACACCCGCTCGCGCCCTGCTGCTGCAAGGTCTGATAGCGATCGTGCTGATCTTCCTGCTCGGCTCGTTCGTCAATGCGGTCCTCTACACGGCCGCGGCCGTCTACTCGTTCTATCTGGCGACCAGTGTGGCCGTGATGGTGCTTCGAGCCCGGGAACCGGATGTCGAGCGTCCCTATCGGGTAACCGGCTATCCGCTACCGACGCTCTTCTTCTGCGTCGTATGCGGATTCTTGATCCAAAGCGCCGTCGTTTACAGGCCGAACATCGCCCTGGCCGCGCTGGGGATTCTCCTGTTGGGCCTGCCCGTGTATCTCATCAGCAACCGTTTCCGCACGCCGGCCCCTTGACAATCCGCGTCGAGTCCGGTCAATTACGGGCTTGATAGTCCGCACTAAGGAACGCCCTGTCGATGAAACTCACGCTGCACGAGATTGCCCGAATGACCGATCTGAGTCTGGTCAAGACGGACCATACCTTGGCCGACGTCGAGGAGCTTGCCCGCGAGGCGAAGAAGTATAACTGTATCATTGCATACGTGCTGCCGGCCTACCTGGAGCATATTATCCCCCTGTTGAAAGACGCGCCCGAAGTCGGCCCGGCCGCGGCCGTCGGTTTCCCGTCCGGCGGACACACGACCGAGATCAAAGTGGCCGAAACGCGCCAATTGATCGCCATGGGGTCGGCCGAGTTGGATATGGTGGCCAACGTGGGCATGCTTCGCAGTGGGAAGTACGATTTCGTCGAGCAGGAGATCCGCCGCGTCATCGAAGCGGCCGACGGGACCTTGGTCAAGGTGATCCTGGAGTGCCATTACCTAAGTGACGACGAAATCAAACGCGGCAGCGAGATCTGCGTTCGTGCCGGCGCCCCGTTCGTGAAGACGGGAACCGGCTGGGCCGAAACGGGGGCCACGCTCGAGAACGTCGCCCTGATCAAGTCGGTCGTCGGCGACGACGCGAAGGTAAAGGCCTCCGGCGGCGTCCGCGACCTGGACACGCTAGTCGAAATGTATCGCCGCGGCGCCACCCGATTCGGCATCGGCATGACCTCCGGCCTCAGAATCTTCGAACAATGTGCCGCCCTGCCCGAGCAGGCGGTGGAGGTGTGATAATTACTCATTTGGACTGTAAGCGGTGCGGCTCTCAGCAGTCAGCTATCAGCTTTCAGCAAGAGGGCCGGAACTTTGGCTTCTGATTGCTGAAAGCTGACTGCTGATAGCTGATAGCAGTTTCGTTTGCACTTTGAGTTACCAACGAGCCCTACTGAGAAGGAGTGTCTTTCATGTCCATTCGGAATAACGGCGTAATCGGCCTGTTCGCACTTGTCGGGATACTCTTCTGCGGCGCCTCGCACGGCCAGGACGCCCCGCCGTTGAAGACGCCGCAACTGCTGGTCAAACTGCCGGAGATCTGCCCTACGCCCGACGGCATGGCGATGGATCCCCAGGGTAACATCATCCTGGCCTGCCCCAACTACGGCGACAAAACGCACCCGGCCGTGTTGATGAAGATCGACCCCCAGAACCGCGCACGACTCTTTTGCAAGGTGCCCGTGCATCCGGAAACCGGCACGGCCTGCCCGATGGGTATCGCGTTCGAGCCCGGCGGCGATCTGCTGATCGTCGACAACCAAGGCTGGGCCGAGTCGAACGACAAGGGACGCATCCTGCGGCTGAACATCGAGAACGGGCAGCCGGTCGGCTCCGTGGTGGTGGCCTATGGCATGACCCATCCCAACGGCGTGCGAGTCCATAAGGGCCAGATCTACGTCACGCAAAGCATACAGGCCAAAGACGACGACGGGCTGTTGCTCAGCGGGCTGTATCGGTTCGAGCTGGACGACCAGGGGATCAAGGTCGACAACACACTGAAGGACAAAAACCTAATCGCTACATTCAAAACACTCGATCCGGACGTGCAGTACGGGGCCGACGGGCTGGCGTTCGACAGTCACGGCAACCTGTTCGTGGCCAATTTCGGCGACGCCGTCTTGCACAAGCTTACCTTCGACGACCAGGGCAACGTAACCTCGAACACCCGTTGGGCCGATCCGCCGTGCATCAAGAGCATCGACGGGATCTGCGTCGACCAGGACGACAACATCTACGTGGCCGACTTTTCGGCCAATGCGATCGGCGTGGTCGCCCCCGACGGCACGGCCCGCGTGTTGGCCAAGAGCCCCGACTGCGACGGTTCGCAAGGCGGACTCGACCAACCGGGCGAACCGCTGGTCCGCGGCCGGCAATTGATCATCTCCAATTTCGACATGGTCACCGGCCCCGACAAGCTCAACTCGGGCCATGATTATCCGTATACGATTTCTGTGATTGAGTTAGATTGAGAACCTGTATTGCGCCTGTTTGTTCACCCGGTCTGCTCAACAGAAAACAGTTCTGACCCCTGTTTACACGGAGTTGGTGTGACCGGGCGAGGAGAAAACCGATGAATCGAAACGCTACAACAGGACCACGCCTTCTGGTGGTCTTTGGCAGATTATTGGCAGCCGGCGCAGTGATTCTTGCAGCACTGTGTTTGTTTGTCCGCTGGGGGAAACCAACGACTTCTGCGGAAATATGCGGAATCTATGTTGCCGATCACGAACTTGCACGGGAGGAGTTGACTCTGCGCCCCGATGGAACTTTTGCGCAGGTCGTAACCGTAAAGGCAACCTTAGCCTCCTCTTTTTCGGAAGGGAAGTGGGCCTACGACGCAGGCGCGGGCGACGTGACCTTTTACGAGGGTTTCATGATTGTGTTGGAGGGGCCACATGAGCTGAACCCCGATTATGACAGCCCCGGATTGTTCATAGTGGACAAGTCGGTTCGGTACTGGTTCGGCTTTCTTGTAATTGGAGATGAGTTCGGGGACTGGCCAGTATGGAGGAAGGTGAAGTGAAGGACTCGATAGAGGGGAAATCTAAATGACGAAATCCGAATGACGAATGACCAAGTGTTTCGTCATTCGTGCTTCGTCATTCCATTCGCCGTGGGTCTTCGTGCCTCGACCCACCCTACATGATGGTGAAATATGAAACGATATCTGTTAGCCCACGACTTGGGGACTTCCGGCAACAAGGCTACGTTGTTCTCTGCGGACGGGCAGCTTGTCGCTAGTAAGACGTCTGCGTACGACACGCACTACTTCAACGGCAACTGGGCCGAGCAGGACCCGGAAGCCTGGTGGACGGCCGTTTGCCGGTCGACGCGGGAATTGA
>SDBT01019495.1_pt1 | contig 10627 bp, 15 predicted proteins | sample 2277101 | NCBI WGS metagenome assembly SDBT01 (sample SAMN10404973, study PRJNA504765) | marine sediment metagenome | isolation source: marine sediment core GS10_PC15, 103 cmbsf | place: Arctic Ocean: Southern Knipovich Ridge | collected 2010
AGTATCGGCGTTATCCCGTCAGCTGTACAGCACACCGGCCAGCTTTTCGGTGGCGTCCTGCTGCATTGTCGGCAGCACATGCGAATAGGTATCGAGCGTGATCACCACCGACGCGTGCCCGAGGCGCTCGCTTACCACCTTCGGATTGAGGCCTGCCGCGAACATGAGCGTTGCGCAGGTGTGGCACATGTCATGCTTCCTCAGTCTCCAGCATCGCCTCGACCGCCAGCGTAACGGCCACGTTCATGGAAAGTCCACGCTTGGCGGCGAACGCCTTCAACGTCTCATAGACGTCTGGATCGAGGTACAACATGACGCGTTTCCGCTCCGGCTGTGCTTTCGCCGCCTCTTCGAGCTTCACTTTGAGTGTTTCATCGAAACCCATCTCGGCCCCTCCTCCCGTTGTACTACGTACAGCGCTCTAAGTGAAGAGTATTCGAGCAGCCCTGTACTGTCAAGTGCTACTGCTAATCTCAACAAGTGCTCTATATTAGGTTTACATAACGCACGTTTTCGGACTCTAGAACTCCAATTGAGACACCCAAGTTGCTGTATTATAGCGGCTTATTATGGGAGAAGCATTACAGAATAGCAGCATACGGTACTAGTGTCTCATTTATGTAAATTTCGTGAGAATTACCGAGGCTCCCCTCATCCATGGGGTATCCCCTCCTCCATGAGGTCACCACGGCCCCCCCCCCCTGGCTCTCTGACGGCTACGAGACCACCCGGGGGTCCCACCCCTACTCCGAACCGCCAAGGCTCGCTCTTGCGTTGTTATGGCCCCGCCCGCCGTAGCAGCATAGAATCCTCGCGGCGGAGAGGGCTCCATCCCGAAGGCTCATCCCTGTGTCGAGGAATCGAGGCGGGCTCAACCCTCGTCACCGAACAAGCCCGCGATCGCGCACGCGTGATCCCTGGCCACCCGCAGCAGCCCGGCAAGCTCACCCTCTGGTGGTCCAACACCATCTTCCATGTGGGTGAGAATTTTGACGATGTCTTGGGCGCGGACCAGCACCTCTGCTATTACCCATCTCGGGACGGTAACGTGTTCTTTCTGTTCCATGTTGTGAGCCTACCAGGCGGCAACGCGTCGTTATCCAAGAAAGGAACGGATCTTCTCCACAACCTGGTCAGTGTCCTTCAACTCGCACTCCCAGATAACAAGCACGCGCCAGCCTTCGGCTTGGAGCTGTTGGACATGTTCCTGATCTCGTTCGCGGTTCCTCCGCAGCTTCGGTGTCCAATAAGCAGTATTGGATTTTGGCAGTCGCGAATCCTGACAACGCGGGTCCGGATGCTGGTGCCAGAAACAGCCATGGACAAAGATGACCTTTCGCCGCCCCGAAAAAACGAGATCCGGTCGGCCTGGCAGGTCTTTCCTCCGAAGCCGGTAGCGGTATCCCATACTGTGAGTTAACCGCCGAACCGTCATCTCCGGAGACGTGTCCCGGTCACGGATACGCCGCATGTTCTCGCTGCGGCGTGACTGGCTAATCTTGTCGATCATGTCGGCCTGGCTCCGCCCGTTTCCATTCGGCGGCGGCACCTAGTCCAGGTGGCCACCTCGCAGGAGAGCTTCCAACTCCACCTCCGTTTCGGGAGACAGCGAGATGAACTCGTCACTCTCACACTGAGGAAGTCCCAGCTCCTTGATAAGTCCAGCATGGACGTTTCCCGACAGAAGCGCGATACCCTGCTTCACCAGATGATCCCGCGCCCCGCCGTTCCTCCTGAGGCGCTTCATGAAGTCCCGCTGTCGGGCAACACCTGCAATTACTTCCCTTGGCACCGGTCTCCTCTGAACTTCCGTAAAGAGACGCCGAATACGCTCAGTACCTCCGCAGCCCTCAAAATCCAGAATGTGTTCGGCAACTTCTTCCTCAACACCAGCCCAGAAAGACGGAGGGTAAGGTTCCTCCCGCAGCATCCAATAAATGTGTTGGAACCCTGCAGCATTGACACCGCGCTTGGCGTCGCGGTTTGGTTTTGCAGTCAGGTACTCTGGCCGGGCAATGATGATTCCGAAGTAGCAGAAGTGCCTGCCTTCGTCAGACGCGACCAGGATGCAGGGCATCCCAAGAATCTCGGCTCCGATCATCCAGTTGTTGCCGATCGTGTTTTTGATGTCCACATCGAGCCCGTCTAGCCTGAGATCCAGCTTGCCCTTCGGAAGATCTAAGTAGTCCCGTACCAAGATCTCGACCCTTGTTCCTATGTAGGCCTTCTCAGTTTTTTCGAGTTCTGCAACCGTGCGGCGGCCTGTCCGGAGATTATCGATCACGTCATCCAAGGCCTGCCGGACCAGCGTCGGCAGGGTCGCACGGAATTTCTCAGGACCCTTAGCACGCCGCAAAATCTCAGCCTCTATCCGGACTGCCATGTCGTAATCCGGATGTCCGGGTTTCACCAGACTTGGAGGAATCGTTTTTTTCATGGGCTCATTTCATCGGCAGCACGCGGACCATCAAGAAAATTGGCCCTGCCCTACCCTGCCTTCCGTTTCACACTTGCCCGGTCGAGGAACGCCGCTATCTGAGACGCTACCGCGGCAGCGACAGGCGGCGGAAACGCATTTCCAATTTGCCGGTACACCGCCGTTTTCCCCCCTTCAAATTTCCAGTCATCTGGAAACCCCTGAATCCGGGCGGCCATGCTGTTTGTCAGGCGGGGCATACCTGCAAATCCCGGCTCCGGAGGCTGGTCTGCCAAACCGAGGCCGTCCACGCCAAGAGCCGCCCAGGCCCGTTTCGCCCTCGTGGGTCCCAGGTCTGCGCCACCGTGTTTCTTTGAACCCCCGACCAATGTGGGGGCTATGTCCCGGGCCTTCTCCCGCCAGCGCTCCGCTCCCTCCCACCCCCGCGATGCCATCAGGTCAAAGAGCAAGTCGCCAACAGAAGGCGTAGGGTCCGGGTGGGCACTCGGCCAGCCCCACGTGCAGCAGCTCACCAAGTCCAGGCGGAGGCCGACGATGACAACCCTTGGCCTTAGCTGTGACACCCCGTAGTCAGAAGCGTTTAGGAGATCAATGTCTACCCAATACCCAAGCTGTTCAAGGCGCCGTTTGAGGGAAGAACGGTAGGAGTCAAACGCTTTCCCGAGCAGGCCGCGCACGTTCTCCAGCATGACGGTTTTCGGCTTACATTCATCGATCAGACGAAGCGCAACAGGAAAAAGGTCCCTGTCATCGTCAGAACCAAGCTGTTGGCCCGCCAACGAGAACGGCGGGCATGGGACCCCTCCGGCAAAGAGGTCTACGTCAGTGAAACCGTTAGCATGAAACCCGTCTAACTCGTCCTCAATGACATTCCACTCGCGGCGGTTTATTTTCAGGGTCCTGCAGCACCAACTGTCATTATCAATCAGTGCCAGTGGTTTGAAGCCTGCCCGTTCGAGTCCAAGTGCCTGGCCTCCCGCACCAGCACAAATTTCAATACATGAAAACTCGGCCACCCTGTTCGCCTCCTGCTCCAAGATCTGACCGTTCTAACTCGTGCTGAGTATAGCTCGTCAGCCTATGGGAGATTTGCCTCTCGTTGAGCGCTGTCGGCGATCGGCGGGCATACCGGCGCGGGTCCGGTGTCCCGCTCCATGTGTCCCGCTTGCTGACGTGGCCGATAGGGCGATGAACACCGTCACAGAAGGCGGTCACAGGCCGGGACAGAAAACCCCAGAGTCGGGGCACTCTCGCACCACCCTCTCGACAGCCTTGTCCTATCGCGATTCCTTGGTCTGCGTGCTCGGCGGTGCCTCCGGCAGGTCATAGCCGCCAAGGGCGAGCCAAATCCGTTCCTTGTCCGTTGCCTCCACAATGGAAAACAGCCTCAAATCAGACGGCGAATACTCGCGATCTTCGATCCGCACTTGATACCGCATAGAGAACCCAAAACCCTCTGCATCCGAGCCCAGGGGTTTGCCGACTTCGGCCTCAACCTGCGCGCCGCTTCCGGTCACTGCTAGCCTCATCATCCCTCCTCGACCTCGGTTGTTGTCTGCCGTGTTCGCCCCAGAGCCGGAGAGGCCGACGGTTCCCGGCTCTCGTCCCCCAGGGGGAGGTAGCTATGTTTCGATGCCGTCCCCTATCAGGCCTCTGATCTCATCCGAGATGGCACGCCGCGCCTCCCGACTTCCAACATGCCGCCGAACGATGTCCACCACCGCAGCCATCAGGATCATCAGGCGGTCGATGGTCACGACGCGGTCTTCATCCAGCAGCCGCCGCCGCTCGGTGTCCACCAACTTACGCCGCTGCTCCACTAGCCCCAAGATTATCCCCCACGCCGCACACTCATCGCGCCTGCTCGCGATGGCCTCGGAAAGCATCACCAGCCCCGCTTGCGTGGCGTTGGCGTCGTTTTGTGCTATCGCTCGCTGCAGCCGTTGGCGAGCGTCCTTCACCTGCTCCCATGCACCCGGCCCCTCGCCTTCAGTGTGCAGCCGTTCGAGCACGTCCTGCAGCTTCGTGTCCACCAGTGCGATCTCGGAGTCCAGCCGCGTCAATTCCACATCGTTGAGAGCTTCCTCGTACCGCTCGACAAGACGATCGGGCAAAAACTTCGAGTGACGGCCCGTCCTGAACGTCATGGAGTTCACGCCTCGCAACGACTTCCCCCCGTGCATCGAGCAAACGTTGCGCCCCTTAGCAGCGTGGCGTTTGCAACGCTCGCCGGACTGTTTTGATGTTGCCCTACACCGTGGCATCAGCATCCATCCATGGGGTGTCTACGTGTCCATGCGGTAGCTCGCATCATCGCGCCCGTTCCTCGATCAACTGGCGGTTGACCTCGTCCAATCTTTCGGACTCGCAGATAGTGCAACGCCTGGGCATTATTCCGCGTGCCCTTCAGCCGTGCCTTCAGCCTCGTGCCGGTCGTCAAGTGACACGGTCACGGTGTCCGTACCGGCCGCCTCCTCCCGAACCGCTTGCACCGCTTCGGCCCGACTCGGCCCTCCCCGCTCCAGCTCCGCGAGTCGATACCGGGGCTGCCACCACCACCTCCGTGGTTCCTCCTCGAGAACCCGGCGTCGTTCGTTGGTGATCTGCTCCGCTGTCGCCGGTTCCCAGGGGCCGACGATGACCGTGGGAGATAGGCGGGAGTGCGAATTAAGCGAAGTATGCGTATTAAGGTCGCTTCTTTCGCTTCTTTCGCTTAATTCGCTGTCCGAGACATTGACTTTCGGACTTTCTTCGTTCGCTCGCACCGTCTCCTTGAACTCGTGAACGATGTCGAGATAGCCCATGGTCACCCCCTTGCCAGGCGCCAGACCACGGCGGTCCGGCCTTCAGTCTTCCGCTGCTCTTGGATCACACGCCCAAGACTTTCGAGCTGCTTCAAACAGGCGTTGAGGCGACCTGCCGAAACGTGGTTGCCGAGGGCGCGGTGCACCGCGGTCTGCGTCGTGCCGTCTGGTTTGTCCGTGAGAAGCTCGAGGAGCCGATCGGCCACAGGGTCGCCCAGGGTCTCACCGAAGATGTAGCGGGCAGAGTCTTCCGCGAATTGCCACAGCGCAAGCGATGCAGACAAGTGGTCGATGGTCACTGTTGGCGATCGATCGAGCGTCGCATACAAAACCGACAGCCGCGTCACGTGAGCTTCGGCCCGAGCGATCATCGCGCCCAGCAGTCCCGGGTGGTCAGTTGACAGGTCGTGATACACCCTGGCCCACAGCGCTCGAGCTTGCGGGTCTCGCTTGATCTCACCCACCTTCCGGGCGTGGTCGAGCGCCAACCGCAAGTTGCGAATGAATGAGCTAAGAGCCTTCGGATCGAGAGTGCCGCCCTCGGGCAGCTCTTTCGACCTCCGAACGCAGAGCCACATCACTCGGTTGCCATATCCGTTGGCCGCGTCGGTTTCAGTCAGCAGGCTCCGCAGCTCGGTCTCGGTGATATGACCCAGGATCGTGATGTGCGGATCGGTCGATCGCGCCGGCGAGTGTTTGACCAACGACCGCAGGGAACGACCGTCCCACGCATCCCGGATCACCGGCGAGAGCGTGTTGCCTCGGCGGGCCATCATCTTCAGCGGCGAGGAATATTCGGATTCCACGACGAGCAGGCGCTTGTCGGTAACACCCTCATCGACGACAACCCCTTGGGGTGGGCCGCCACCCTTCGGGGTCTTCATCTCGATGATGGGGTCGCGGACCGCCCAGATCAGACCCTCGCCGGATGACAGCCCCGATACGATGCAATTGCCGCACCACGCGGGATCTGCTTCGGCGAAGAGCCGCCGCACGTGACCGAGCGAGGTTCCTTTTCGAGCCCGAGAGGTACGGCCCACCAACACCATCGACTCGTTGAGGCCGTGCCGGTCAGCCTCGACCGTGAAGTAAGGGGTGCGGCCAGCGCACGATCCGAAGAACGCGAGGAATTGCGCGAGGATCGCGATCGGATCGGCCTCAGTATGAGGCTCGATCGCGGCCACGATGTCACCGGCCAGACCGTGATGGGCTTCCGGTGCGAGCACTGGCCACGATTGCTTGCCGGCGATGTTCTCGGTGTCCTCCGAACGATGTAACGCCATCAGCTCCGGCAGCACCACCTCGAGATCCTCGCCGTGCTGGATGCGCGCCACCAGCTTCGCCGCCTCGCGCTGAGTCCATGCCTCGACTACGCGATCGGCGTAGTAGTTCACGTTGATCACATCCGGAGAGTTGGTCAGGGCCGAGACGGCCATGGCACCGCCGACGGCCTCGAGGTTGCCATTGTCCCGTAGTTGGTGAGTCACCGTCAGTTCGTTGACCGGTTCACCAGCTACAGCGACCGCGAGACACGCACCGTAAATCAGACCGTACTCGCGCCGGTAGAAGTGTGACGCTTGCAGCCCGTCGGGGATCGGAGCACCGGCCAGGATTCCACCAAGCGCCGCCGCTTCCGCGTCGTCGGTGTCGTGCCGACGGTCGACAGCGGTTGCCGCGGTGCTCATGGCAGCACTGCCGTGCTCGGACAACCTGACGGCGGAGATGGACACTGTCCGTCCCCCGGGAGGGCTGCCTCCCGAAGAAGGCGGCTTTCCGATTGTTGCGCGACCACAGGTCACTCCGCTGTTGCCTGCTTGGCGCGCCGGTCCCTGTCTTCGGCGATGCGGTCTTCAATCCACCGCTGCACATCGCCGAGGACCCACCGAACGGCCTTCGGTCCGATTCTCACCGGACGCGGGAACCGCCCGGAGCGCATCTGCGCGTAGATCCAAGGCCGGCTAAAGCCCGTCAGGCGTTCGACTTCGCGGCGTGTCACGAGGGTCTTCAACTGGCTCATGCTGCCTCCCATGAGCCATCTTAAACTCCGAAACCTGCTCACTGTGATGACTGAGCACGTTCTAAGCAGATTTTATTTTTTCCTGCCTTTGTCTGTCGTGTGTCGCCGCAGGGTCGAGACGCTAACGCCGGTCTTTTCGCTGGCGATGCGCCGAACCTCGGCTTTCGACGCCGCCGGGTTCTGCTCCCGCGCTTCGTTGACCGCCGTTTGGTGCCGGTCCCACCGGGCCTTCTTCTCCTCAGGGGTCCCGTGTGTCGCCTCGTGTCCGGCCTTCCCACCGAACCGGACCTTCTCCCCCCTCATAGCGTCTGACTCCCACTCGAACTTCACGCCAGCTACTCCGAAGAGAAGGCCCGCCAGGAACGCCCACTGCTCGGCCTCATCGTGCCGGCCCATAACCCGTTGATCCACGGCGTGGTCGAGCTGCTCCAGGATCTTCTCCGCGAACCATTCCGGCGTGTCAACGTCAGGCGGTCGGACCTCGTCCCGCTCGGCTCTCGCCTGCTCCCGCTCTTCGTCGGTCTTCGCGGTCGCCATCCGTTTCGCGGCGGCCGGCCACTTCTCACGCCGGTCTCCCGCAATCTCCTCACAGAATGCCCGCGCCTCATCGCGAGGGTCCGCCGCCACGCTGGCGAAGAGGGCCGCGTGGCCCCGTTGCTCCTCCGCCACCTCCGCCAGCCCGGCACCGCCCTGGGTGCCCTCCACGTGAAGCTCTTCCCGTCGCGTGATCCCGGTGCCAACGAGCTTCGTCTTCACACTCATCCCGACATCCCCTCTCTGATCGGCACCACCTCGGCGGCTGCCGTCGGTGTGGTGCAGAACACGGACCACGCCGCCATGACCGCGACCCGCTTGCCGAAGAGATCCGAGCGCCTGTATGCGCGCTCTGTCGCGCTCCCGATCGCATGGCCAAGAACCTGCTCCGCAACGATGCTTTGATGATCCGTGACATCGGCTGTCCAGTCTCTGAATGCGCTCCTGAAACCGTGGACGCTCGCCACCTTCTCCAGGGCGCGTAGCTGCCGAAGAATGGCAGACTCCCCGAGTGGTTTGCGCGAGTCGTAAGGCGATGGGAACAGGAACCGAGATCCCAGATCCGGCAGACCTTGGAGCAGAGCAACGACCTCATCCGACAGCGGCACCCGGTGAGGCTTTCCCGTCTTCGTCCGTCCGCCCGGAACCACCCAGACGGCGGCGTCCAGGTCGAACTCACTCCATGTTGAGCGCCTTGCCTCGGTGGTTCGGACGCAGGTCAAGACGATCAGCTCCAGGGCACGAGCGGCGATGCTGCCCTGCTTCCCGAGCCTTACCATGAAGTCCGGCACGAGCTGCCAGGGCATCGCGGGGAAGTGTCTCTCCGGCTTAATCTCTCCCGGCTTCGCCATCAACCCGCTCACATCGGGACTCGGCTCAACGCGGAATCCCTGAGCAATGGCTGCGTTGAGGACACGCTTGATGCGGACCGCGACCCGCTTGCCGGTGTTAGGCATCGAGGACCACAGAGGATCGAGACACCGGAGCACGTCCGAGGGTCCGATCTCGTCAATTCGCATGTTCCCGATCATCGGATATACGAAACGCTCTAGAGACGATTCCCACTGCTGAAGGTTTCGCTCTCCCCATGCGCTCCGGTGGCGCTCGATCAGCTCCTCAGCCGCCGCACGGAACGCAGGAGCGCGCCTGTGTGCTCTTCGGGCCTCGATGGGGTCACCATCGTCAGCCACCAGCTCCCGCGCTGTCTGGGCACGTCTACGGGCCGTTGCAAGCGGTACTTTTTCGACGGGTCCGAGGCCCATCTCCCGGCTTCGACCGTCACGGGTGAACCGGAAGACCCAAGCCCGCGATCCGCTGGCGCGGACCTTCAACACCAGCCCGCCGCCGTCACCGTATTTCCCAACCGTTGCCGTTGCCACAAACCGAGCGCTGAGCTTGTTGAGCTTCATGTCCCATCTCCTTGTGTCCCGCCATGGTCCCCGCCACAGTCCCCATCTCTGACGTAGACTATAGCAGACCGTGGTAGACTTCGGAAGACGTGGAAGAGGAGAGAATGCCTTGATAGAGCAGACTTCAGCAGCCATCGGCGGATCACTGGAGAATCTAGCACCGAGGCCGGGGTGACCTCGGTCGCCGACCACTACTTCCACATGGATCAGGCTGCCGAGGCGGTGGAGAGGGCCGGCACCCGGGCGGCCCTGGGGTGGGCGGTCTTCGGCGACCAGGGCGCCGAGGGTGTGGAGCGCACTGCCTCGTTCGCCGAGGAGTACGACGGCGCGGCGGACGGCAGGATCACGACCTGGCTGGCGCCGCACGCACCCTACACCTGTGACGATGAGTTCCTGGCGGCGGTGGCGCGGGAGGCCGAGCGTCTCGATCTGGGGATCCACATCCATGCCGCCGAGACCGCGGAGCAGAGCCGGGCCAGTCTCGAGGCGCACGGGAAGACGCCGATTCAAGTGCTGGCCGACACCGGCGTCCTCGACCGACCGACCATCCTGGCCCACTGCTGCGGAGTGACAGCAGAGGACATCGAGCTGATGGCCGGACAACCCTGCGGCGTCGCGCACGCGCCCAAGACCTACCTCAAGCTGGCCATGGGCGCCGCCCCGGTGATCGCACTGCGGGAGGCGGGGGTTCCGGTGGGGCTGGCTACCGACGGTGTGGTGTCGAACAACACCCTCGACGTCCTCGAGTCGCTGCGGTTGATGGCGTTGGTGGCCAAGCACTCGAGCGGCGACCCGCGGACCTTGACGGTCGCACAGGCGCTGACCATCGCCACGCGGGAGAGCGCCCGGGTATTCGGCCTGCCCGAGGAAATCGGTCATCTCGCCCCGGGGTTCCTGGCGGATCTGATCCTGGTCGATCTGAGCGGCCCCCACAACCAGCCGACCCACGACCCGGCCGCCAACCTCGTCTACTCGGTGCGAGCCTCGGACGTGCGGACGGTGATCTGCGACGGCAAGGTGCTGATGCGAGACCGTCAGCTCCTCACCCTCGACAAGGCCGAGATCATCGCCAGGGTGGGGGAGAGCATGGAGCGCCTTTCGAAAAGGGTGCCCGAGTCGAGGATCCAGCGCTATCGGTCCTAATCCGCACGTCGTGGTGGATCGCGAGCCGCGAAGCGGCGACAGACAATCGGAAGATGATGGCTGCGGCTCACGCCGCAGCCTTAATCTGTCGCCCCCCAGGGCTGGGGATTTTGACGCCCACCACCTGGGACTGACGCCCCAGGCTAGGAATCTATCGCGCCGGCGCTCGATTTTCGGATGAGGTCGGAACTTTCTCCCCTGCCGTTGGCGGGTTGAGGCGAAAAAAAAGGGGCCGCCTGCGGGCGGCCCCGGTAGTGCATTCAGACGATGTTTAGAACCTGCC
>SDBT01019496.1_pt1 | contig 10627 bp, 10 predicted proteins | sample 2277101 | NCBI WGS metagenome assembly SDBT01 (sample SAMN10404973, study PRJNA504765) | marine sediment metagenome | isolation source: marine sediment core GS10_PC15, 103 cmbsf | place: Arctic Ocean: Southern Knipovich Ridge | collected 2010
ACGGGGGGAGGGCTTATGAATGTTATCAAAAATATGATAAATAAGGTAATAATTTAACAAGTTTTAATTTTTTATAGTTAATAAAATAACTAACAAAATAATCATTTTATTTTATGCATCAACCCCCCCACCGTTCGCCCTGACCCTTCGGGTTCACTTTGTTTCCCTCAGGATGCTCGGATAGTCGAAGGGTTTTAGTGAAGTTTATTCCTTATTTAGTTAGTCCAAAAAGCATTTGTGCATTGTTGGTTGTTTGTTGTGCGATATCCTCAAATGATTGATTTCGTAGTTGTGCAATAAATTCAGCAATTGTTTTAATATATTTTGGATGATTTTGTTTACCGCGAATTTCTTGTGGAGGTAAAAATGGTGCATCAGTTTCGAGCACAATATGTTTTAAATCAATGGTGGTAACCAGATTACGCAGTTCATTATTTTTTGGATAGGTAATTGGTGCGTCAATACCAAGCATTAAACCCATATTAATAACGTCTTGTGCAATTGCATTATCATATGAAAAACAATGCATGGTGCCTTGTTTTATATCTTTTTTGTAGGTATCTATTATTTTTAATGTTTCGTCGGCAGCGTCACGTGAATGTACAACGAGTGCCAAATCATGTTCAAGTGCAAGTTCTATGTGTGCCTTAAATACATCTTCTTGTCGTGGTAAATTATAATTTGGATAATGTAAATCAATGCCACATTCACCAATGCCAACAATTTTGTTTTCTTTTTTGTGCATGAGTAATTTTTTTAACGCACCTATATCGGAACGCCATGATTCATTACAATCATTTGGATGAATACCAATGGTTGCAAAAACAGTGTCATACATTTTTGCAAGTGCAATACAATTTTTACTTTCAATTATACTTGTTCCAACATTGATAATAGTTTTTATTCCATTTTTATGTGCGTCGTGTATAATATTTTTTGCTTGTACTAATTCATCCTGTTTTAACAAAATATCGAATGTTTTTTTTACCATCATATTAATGTGACAATGAGTATCTATAAGCATTAATTATCCTTTGAACAATAAGCTTTTGTATATTAAACGGTTAGTAATTGGTTTTTCTTTGATTTAACTTGACAAACATTTTTTTAATGACTATATCTTACCACTGAGAATGGATTAAGTTAATGGAGTAGCAGTGTTTTAATCATTACTAATCTTTAATGAGGAGTGCCTAATGAATAAAAGCGAGCTAATTAATGAGCTAAGTGAGGAAACTACATTTAGCAAAAAAGATGTTACTCGTGTGGTAGATTCGTTAACGCGTGTTATCGGAAGAACCTTGAAAAAAGGTGAAAAAGTTTCTATAACCGGTTTTGGTAGCTTTTGGATTTCAAGAAGACCCGCTCGAAAAGGGATCAATCCAGCAACCAAAGAAAGCATAGACTTGCCGCCAGTAAACGTACCTCGTTTTAAACCGGGCAAAAACTTAAGAGAAGTGGTAAAATTAGTTTAATTAGGTTAAGGAAGTTTTAACCGAAACAAAGCTTTTACTCATTAACAAGGTCGCTTGTCGACCTTGTTTTTTCTTTTCAAAAGATGATTTTTTCAGTATCATGAGTTTTTAGTTACGTGGTTAAAGTTATCAATATATCAACCAACTATTGGAAAGTTTCATGATAGATTTAGGATTGTTGCGTGAAGATACTACTCGCGTGATAGCAAGTCTGAAAAAAAAAGATCCCGATTATGATGTACAACTCCTTTTTGATTTGGATAAAGATGTGCGTGCATTACGTGTGCAAGTTGAGCAATTGCGTAAGCAAAAAAATGAATTAGCACGTAAAGGTAAAACTGGTATAACGTCAGAATTACGTGAAGAATCAATTGAAGTTGGTCGACAAATAAAAATTAAAGAAATTGAATTGCAGGCGTTAGAAAAAACATTTCAGGAACATTATTTAATGTGTCCGAATATTACCTATGATGATGTGCCAGTTGGAAATAAGGAAGCAAACGTTGTAGTAAAAGAAGTTGGGAGTAAACCGACTTTTGATTTTTCGGTCAAAAATCATCTTGAATTGGGTACAGCAATTAACTGGATTGATTTTCAAGCAGCAACGAAAATTTCTGGCAGTAATTTTGCATTATATAAAGGTGATGCAGTTAAACTTATGTATGCACTGACAATGTTCATGTTAAAAAATAATATGAAACAGGGATACGAATTAGTATTACCACCGGTTTTGGTCAATGAACAATCGCTGGAAATGACCGGCAATTTTCCTAAATTTAAAGATCAGGTATATGAAATGGAAAAAGATGCATTATATCTTTCTCCGACTTCTGAAATTAATTTAGCAAATATGTACCGAGATACTATTGTTACTGCAGATAAATTGCCGATACGCATGACATCGTGGACGAGTTGTTTTCGACGAGAAGCGGGACATTATGGCGCAACCGAGCGTGGCTTGATTCGTATTCATCAATTTGAAAAAGTTGAATTATATACCATTTGTGAGCCGGAAAAATCAGCGCAAGAATTAGAACGTGTGCTTGCATGCGCAGAATCATTATTGCAACAATTAGATTTACATTATCGGGTCTCATTATTAGCAGCGCAAGATTGTTCATTTCAGTCGGCAAAAACATATGATATAGAAGTGTGGTTGCCGGGTCAAAAAGAATATTATGAAGTGTCTTCGTGCAGTAATTGTACCGATTTCCAAGCACGACGTGGATTAATTCGTTATAAAAAACAAATTGATGAAAAAACGCGCTTAGTGCACACCTTAAACGGATCGTCGTTAGCATTACCGCGATTAATGGTTGCAATTATGGAAACATATCAACAAGCAGATGGTTCAATTGCAATACCTGGAGTATTAAAAAAAGAAGCATTATTTTAGGGTGTTATGTCAAAAAAAATGCCATTGTCACAAGATATTAAACGAAAAATTAAACAAATCGAAATTCATACCAAGCGATTACTTAATGGTGCATTAATTGGTGATAGTCGATCTGCACTAAAAGGTACTGGATTTGAATTTGATCAAATTCGTGAATATCAAATGGGTGATGATGTTCGTTTTATTGATTGGAAAGCAACAGCACGATCCAATAAATTTCTGGTAAAAGAATATATGGAAGAACGATCGCGCGTTATTGTGTTAGCGGTTGATATTTCTGGTTCAAGTTTTTTTTCTTCCACCGATGAATTAAAACATGATTTAATGGCACAAATTGCCAGTGTTTTGGCGCTTGTTGCTGATTATGGTAATGATTATGTGGGCTTGTTGTTATTTTCTGATATAGTTGAGTTATTTATTCCGCCACGACGTGGAAAGTTTCATACACATGCCATTATGCAATCATTATTTGGCTATAAACCGACGCATACAGGAACTGATTTTATGTCGGTATTAAAACGTCTTGCGCAACTCAAGCGAAATGATGTTGTCGTATTTTTAATTTCAGATTTTATTGGTCCTTATGTTACGTCATACTGGTCCATTATTGCAAAAAAATATGATGTTATTGCTATTCGCTGTTTGGATAAAAATGAATTAGCCTTTCCAGCTGTGGGATTTATAACAGTTGAAGATATTGAAACGGGCCAACAAATTACTATGGATATGCGCCGACGAAATGAGAAAAAAATAGCATCATTTTTGACTGCACGCACGCAAAAGCAGGATAAAATATTTAAAAAATATGGTATTGATGTATTAAATATCGCAAGTAATCGGCCATTTGTTGGTGATCTTATTCGTTTTTTTAGACAACGCATGCGCTATTAGGGAGTTGTGCAATGGGATTAAATGAACGTGGATTATATGATATTTATGGCATGTGGTACCAACCATTTTGGCAAACAAAGATTTTTTTTATTGTATCGTGTATAATAATAACACTATTAGTGTTGAGTTTAATTGGGTTTCTGGTATATCGTTATTACAAAAAACATAAAAAAAAGATACCTGCATGGCAACGTGCATTGAATGAAATAAACCATTTAAAACAGCAAAAAGTGACAACAAAAGAGTATGGAAAACAGTTTTATGGTGAAATAAGTGTTATTTTTAAGACATACTTGCATAGTAGGTATGGTTTTGATGTATGCGGCAAAACGGATTATGAACTTATGTGTTGCTTGAAAAAACAACAGTTTCCAAAAAATTTAGTCGCCAATATTGAAGATATTGTAAATGGAGGGCAATTGGTGAAATTTGCTGGTCAACGAGCATTGCAGAAAGTGATTGATCGTCACTTAATACTCAGTGAATCCGTTATTAAACAAACAATACCAAAACAATAAACGTAAAGGATTTCATTGCAGTATAATACTAAAGCATCGACACATTCCATTTATATTCATTGGCCATTTTGTCCGTATAAATGCCATTTTTGTCCATTTGTTGCACTCGCATCACATGATCAATTTATGACAAAATACCATAATGCACTCATGGCAGAAATTGAGTGTTTTTCTCAGCAATGCGAAAATAAACTACCATTAAATACTATTTATATGGGAGGTGGTACACCAAGTACGTATCCGGACGACTTGCTACTTGACATGTTTGGTAGACTAAGAAACGAGTTTACTTTTAACGAACAAACAGAAATTACCATAGAGTTGAATCCTGGGACAGTGTGTGAAGAACAACTAAAACTATGGAAATCAATTGGTATAAATCGCTTAAGTATAGGAGTACAAAGCCTCAATGATAAAGTCTTGCAATCACTTAATCGCCATCAATCAGCGCAAGATGTTTTTTTTGTTTTGGGATGTGCAAAAAAGTACTTTACGAATATTTCAGTCGATATTATTTTAGGACTTCCAAAAGTTGAAGTTGAGGAGTGGAAGGCGTTGTTATACAAAGTAGTGACGTGGCCGATTACCCATATTTCTATGTATTTTTTGACGGTACATGAAGATACGCCGCTTTATTTTAAGGTAAAATCAAAAAAAGTATTGTTGCCAGGTGATGATACTATGATTGATTTGTATTATTGGTCACGAGATTTTTTAATGCAACATGGTTTTGAGCATTATGAAATTTCAAGTTTTGCTAAACCGGGTTATCAATCTCGTCACAATACAACATATTGGGAGCGAGTACCATATAAAGCATTTGGTCTTGGTGCATGCTCATTTGACGGAACAACACGATTCCAAAATGAAAAAAATTTAATGAAATATATGCAAAAAGCAGAAAAAAACGAAGATGTAACAACATTTTCAGAGCAATTAACTGAGCAGCAAATTCACGTGGAAAGGGTAATGCTTGGACTGCGAAGATCGAAAGGGGTATTGTGGGATGTATTATTACAAGGGCTACCAGAGCGAAAAAAACAAGAGATAAAAGAAAAAATAGCACAATTTAAAAAACGGGGTTTATTAGCGGAACAAGATAATGGAAGGTTAGTGTTAACACCTGCGGGTTTATCAGTTGAAAATGAGATTATTGTACAACTTTCATAAGTGATATTAATTATCTACGGTATTAGTGTAGTAAATTCGTAATTCATTTTATTTAAAGAGATGGGGCTTTTATGGCTAAACACGTTGGGGTGAAGTTACCTGAAGATTTGGTAAATGTACTTAAAACAGGCAAAACAGTAGCGATTCTCGCAACATTTTCTGAAAAGGGGCTTCCACATACAACGCCTATTCAATGTGTATACCCAAAAGGACTTGAAAGTATTTTAATTTCTATACACAAAGACCATACGGGTTATCATAATATGGTGTGGCAAAAAAAAGTAATGCTGTGCTTTTTGGATGAAGGAAATGTTGCATATAGTGTTTTAGGAAGAGCAGGTGTTGTGCGTGCTCCTTCTACTGTACATCCATTGATGAATGTGGTACGAATTGACATTATAGACATTAAAAGTGATCGATCTGTATTAACAAGAGTAGAAAATGGTGTGCGCTGGAGCTACACTTCCTGGGAATCTGAAGAATTATCCAAAGCGTTAATGGATGAATTAAAAGATCTTGCGAGCACATTATAATAGTCAGTTTTTAAAGGAGCAACTGTATGATTATACGCATACGATTATTGCCACTTTTTTTATTGGTAGTTACAACTTGTGTGGTACAAGCACAAGAAAAAAAAGATGTTGACCAAAATCAAACACCAACCGGTATTCAGGTTGAGCAAACAGTGACTGGTACCGTACCAAAAGAAGAAGTGATATCTGAACCAGTTGCTCAAAAAGAAGTTGAACCAAAAGTAGCAGAAAAAGAACCGGCACAACCGGTAGAAAAAAAAGAAATTGTGCAACCGGTGGAAGCAGAGGTTCCAACAGAACCAAAAGTTGAAACAACGCCAGAAATAATACCGGTTGTGGAACCGAAAGTAGAACCAAAAATTCAACCGGAACAACCAGAAGAAAAAAAAGAAGTTATAAAACCAGCAGACCAAGAAACCGAAATAGTTGGGATTGATACGGTTGACCTCGATGAGCCACAAGGAAATTGGTTATTTAAACGGATTTGGTGGGAACGTGCTGAAAGTCAGTATGAAAAAGTGCGTACACGTGTGGAAGCAGTGCTGGAATCACGTATGCAATTTTTTGCACAACGGGCAGAATTGGATAAAACAGTGCTGGATCCATTTTATATAACTATTGGTCTTGGCCAAGGTGAATTACAAACAATACTTTCTGAACTCATTGAACGACTGCAACAGGAACGAGAACAAGAAGGTGTGTTAAGTCCAAAAGAGCGTGAATTTTTGAAAACATTGCGTACGCAGAAATCGGTATTGGAACAAATGAGCCTTGATGTACAGGCGATAAATAAAATTGATCGTGAAATTGATGAATCATTAAATAAATTGCTTGAACAGATTAATCGGGTGCGTGGCTATGAACGAGACGCGTGGCGTTATTTTAAAGATATAGCACGAGTATTAAGTGACAAAAAAGCACGAGAAATTTTTTATAAAATGGATACGGTCTATAAAAATATTACCAAAGTCGAGATGTATATTAAACAGGCATTTAAAGATCATTTTGACCAACTTATTACGACTGCACGACAACAGGTTGATCGTGTGCAAACTGCGATGCAGGCGTTGAAAGAAAAAGGTATAGATTTTAAAAAACAACTTGTACGTATGGAGCAAGAAGAAGAACCGGAACTAGTAAAAAAACCGGAAAAAGAAGAAGAAATAGGGGAAGAACAAGTACCAGGAGGTTTTTGGAATTCTTATGTTATGGCACCATTAAAAACAATGTGGGGTGGTATTGTATATGTCATACGTTTACCGATAGATATGTTTATTGGTGGTCCAGGTGTGGAAGAATATGAGGATGACGAATAAAACAGGTCACATACAAAAACAAAATTATTTTTGACCAAATAAAAAAATAGTCGCCGAATGTTTGCCAATATCCTTTAATTATGGTACATTTTTCGTAATTAAAATGCCGAAGTGGTGAAATTGGTAGACACGCAGCCTTGAGGGGGCTGTGGGAGAAATCCTGTAGGGGTTCGAGTCCCCTCTTCGGCACCAAAAACAGATAATAATAGATAGTGATATTTTGTAATAAAAATAAGGTGTAACAAAAAGGAGTAACACCGTGACAATACGTCGTGTTTTGCTTTCAGAGTTTATGTTTTGGCTTGTTCTAGGTGGTATGGGATTGTATTTTATCCTACCATTGAGAGAATCTTTACGTTTTGGATCAGATTTAGTTGGTGGTACATACCTTACCCTTGAAGTACACACACAAGAAGCAGTTGATGCTGAATTGGTGAGTAAAATGCAGGGTGTAGATATAAAATTAAAACGTGCAAAAAAAGCGCTGCCGACAGGTAAAACTATCGAAAATAGTGCTGTTAAGTTAACATTTGAAACTGTACAAGATGCACAAAATGCAGCAATGGTACTCAAGGGTGATGAGCGTGAATTAACGCAAAAAACAGATGGTAATATTGTTTATCTTTCGTTTCCTGATCACGTTGAGAAACGCATAAAAGAAGAAGCGGTTTCACGTAATATTGAAGTATTGCGCACACGACTTGATCGTTTTAGTGTTGCAGAAATACCAATTGCAGCACAAGGTGAAAAAAATATTATTGTAGAACTACCAGATGTTGAAGATACGCAACAAGCAAAAGCTATGATTGGTCAAGCAGCGCAATTAGAATTTCGCATCGTCGATAAAATTGCACAAAACAAAGATGACTTATTATATGAATACGACGGTGAATTACCAGATGATAAAGAAATTTTGCCAGGAAAAGAAGGCGAAGAATATTATTTACTGCAAAAATACGCAGATGTTACTGGGAAATTATTAAAGGATGCTCGCCCTAGTTTGGGTGGTCCAACTCAGTCAGAACCGGTTGTACTTTTTACGTTTAATGACGAAGGTGCTGAAAAATTTTATGAATTAACGAGTAAAAATTATAATCGTGCATTGGCAATTGTGCTGGATGATGTAGTTATTTCTGCACCACGTATTAATGAACCAATTAAAGGTAGTGGTCAAATTAGTGGTCAGTTTACGCCTGAGGGAGCGCGCGAATTAGCGTTATTGTTAAAATCAGGTTCATATGTTGCAAAAGTTACGTTTGAAGAAGAACGACAAATTGGTCCAGCGCTTGGTGCCGATTCTCGTAGCAAGGGATTAATGTCATGTTTAGTTGGCCTCGGGTTATTGTTCATTTTCAGTATTTTTTATTACAGTTTATCCGGGTTTTTTGCATTTTTAGCGTTGATATATAATTTAATATTAATTTTAGTTGGTCTTGCGTGGTTAGGTGCTACCTTAACGTTGCCAGGTATCGGTGGTATGGTTTTGACCGTTGGTATGGCAATTGATGCATCGATTTTAATTTTTGAACGTATCAAAGAAGAATTAAAGACGGGTATTACCATACGAAAAGCGGTACAAGTTGGTTTTTCTGACGCCATGGTGGTTATTTTAGATGCAAATATTACCACCTTTATTATTGGTATTGTGTTATATCGTTTTGGTACTGGGCCAATTCAAGGTTTTGCCGTAACTATGATGTTTGGTATTATTGCAACACTTATTACTGGTCTGTTTTTCCTTCGATCACTCTTTAAATTTATGTTGGATAATTTTGATATTCAAAAATTAAGAATTTAAGTATACTTACGAAGAATCTAGTAACTTATGTGGCGGCGTAGCTCAGTTGGTTAGAGCGGCGGAATCATAATCCGTAGGTCCGGGGTTCGAGTCCCTGCGCCGCTACCAATAAAAAAAATTGGATCGTATTGTGCGTTTACAAGTGCCAATAATCCTGACCCTAACTCGTTTAATTATTTCGCCACTCGTTTTGCCATTATTACTTGTCTATTTATTACCGTTCAATCAGTTGTGGATTAACGGTTTCTTGACCATATTATTTATGCTATTCAGTGTAACTGATTTTTTTGATGGTTATTTTGCACGTCGTTATAAACAAGAAACGGCATTAGGTCGTTTGTTAGATCCGATTGCTGATAAATTTTTATTATATTCTACGCTTGTCGCATTATTGGTTGCTGATAAAATTTTTTTTTATTGGGTGATTATTTTAATTGGCAGAGAATTTTTTGTTATGGGATTACGGTTAATTGCGTTGGAATATAATATTACGATTGCGGTATCATACCTTGGTAAAATTAAAACGGCAATATATACCTTCTGTTTAACATTACTTATTTTAAATCCATATCAGTCACTTGGTTTACGCGGTGCTCCGTGGTGGAATGGTCTAGAAATGTTGTTAGTTTTATTGGCAATTGTTATTTCATTTTTGTCAGCATGGATGTATTATAAAATATTTATTGCACATTTTAAAACACGTCATATAACGCAAGAACAAAATCAGTTTGATCATGAGGATCGGTGGTGAAATTTATTGATGTAGCGCACACATTTGAGCAGATAGAACAGATAAGTGGTCGGTTAAAAATTACGCAATTATTAGCAGCATTATTGCAATCGGCAACGCCAAAAGAAGCATCAATTATTTGCACCATGTCATTGGGTAAATTACATCCACCATATATTGGTACGCAATTTAATTTGGCAGAAAAAAATATCATTAAAGCCGTTGCACATATGTTGCATGAATCACAAACAGATATTGCACAGAGAGCGAAAAAGGCGACTGATTTAGGTGAAATTATTGCGACAGGAAATTGGCGCGTGTCAGATGGTCTTTCAGTTGGTCAGGTTTATGATGCATTAGTTAAACTGGAAAAAGTTAGCGGGGTCGGTTCGCATGAAGAAAAAATTCAACAACTTATTGATTTATTAAAACAACTGGAACCAATTGAAGCAAAATATGTGGTGCGAATTGTGCTCGGTAAATTACGCCTTGGTTTTTCTGATATGACGATTGTTGATGCACTTTCTTGGATGGAAGTTGGTGATAAATCATTACGTGCCATTATTGAAAATGCGTATAATGTATGTGCCGATATTGGTTTTATTGCATCATTGTTAAAAAAAGACGGCATTAAAGCACTTGAAACTATGCGCGTTCATGTTGGGATTCCAATTCGGCCTGCTGGTGCAGAACGATTACCAACGGCACAGGCAATTATTAAAAAAATTGGTCCGTGTGTTGCGCAGCCAAAACTAGATGGTTTTCGCCTACAAATTCACATCGATAAAACCGGTGCAAAA
>SDBT01019497.1_pt1 | contig 10626 bp, 19 predicted proteins | sample 2277101 | NCBI WGS metagenome assembly SDBT01 (sample SAMN10404973, study PRJNA504765) | marine sediment metagenome | isolation source: marine sediment core GS10_PC15, 103 cmbsf | place: Arctic Ocean: Southern Knipovich Ridge | collected 2010
GCGCTCGTCCATTCCGGCGGGGCGCGTGCCGACGGGGTGCGCTATTTGCGGCGGGAATGTTCGCCGCAAATATCGTACCGTTTTTTTGTTGTTCCTTGACGTTCCCTGCCCTGTTGTGTGGCGAGGAAAAAGCGGAAGCACGGTAAACCGTGCTCTCTCTCCTCATGTCCCCGCACACCATACGACACACCATCAACGGCACACGTGCAACGTCTTACCCCAAACAATCCTGCTTTCTTACGCTAAAAATTTGCACGGTTTAAAAACTTTTTCTATCATCTACAAATTCAAAAACACAACCCGAAGCTCTCTACTTTTTTTTACCCTCCACCCTCCCGCTTCATCTCAGAGCGTACTCTTTCAAACTCCGTCAAAACCAACGACACGCACGCAGGAAGCGTGCGCCGCCGTGCCCTCCAGGTCGCAGGTTTCCCCCCCCGCTATCTGCTTTTTCAATCAGCACCTCTTTTTTTATCACGCATGCTTGCCCTCACATTCAGCTGCGGGGGGGGCAACCGCTCACGGCGGGGGGAACCACGTACCCCCCCCTTCCGTACGGTGTTTTTGGGGAAACGTCAACACCACAAAACCAAAACCAACACAACGTATTAATTGTGTATAACCGCGTATACTCGTTTTTATTTTTATTTTCTCCTTCCCCGTTCCCTCGTTTTTTCTTCGGCATATTTCTATCACTTACGTCGATTCCGTTTTTTACTTATTATTTTGTTTCGCGCCTCAATAATCTCCGATCTCAATTATTTTTCGTGTTACCCGATGTCAAGGGTGAAAATATTTTTCACGTTCATTTCATGGATCCCTGGTCATTTTTGTAATTTATCTTACGTTGTTTTTCCCGCATCCCGTTTTTACCAACACACCACATGTGGTAATACCTTCTCCGTTCCCTCGTTTTTTCTTCGGCATATTTCTATCACTTACGTCGATTCCGTTTTTTACTTATTATTTTGTTTCGCGCCTCAACAATCTCCGATCTCAATTATTTTTCGTGTTACCCGATGCCAAAAGTGAAAATATTTTTCACATTCATTTCATGGATCCCTGATCATTTTTGTAATTTATTTTACGTTATTTTTCCCACATCCCGTTTTTACCAACACACTACATGTGGTAGTACCAGCGGAACACCACTACATGTGGGGGTTGTGGATAACTCGGGTTTGCTTGTGGATAACTTACCAATTATTCCAATTAACTTGTGGATAACCTGTGGATAACCCTGTGGATAACTTCCCTAAACAAAAGAAAAATCCCCCCTTGTATATCCCCCCTTAAAGAAAAGAGGAACAAGCAGTAGTAAAGGTACTTACCTTTAAATGCTTTAGTACTCCTTTCCTACAACACCTACTATGCGCGCGTGCACGCGCGGGGAGAACGGCGTAAAGGATACTCGGGTAAACCCGAGTTTTACCTAATTAAAAAGGTCAAAGTCAACCCCGCATCCAGAAACGACCGGGGGGAGATTTCTGGTTTTATTTGCGAAACCTCTTTTTTCTTTTCACTCTACCCCTTTGACTTTTGTTTTTACGGCAGGATTTTCTTTTTTTACCATTTACGTCGAGAATTTTATTTTTGATGCCCGTTATGGCCCCTATTTACAATGTGCGATTAAATGTTATTAATAGTTCTGTTTTCTCTTGACATTCTTTACTTAAAGAGTTAAACTGATAGCAGAGTTTATTACGAAATTTATTTTTTTAGGGGGTTTTTTATGGTTGCTATACGAAGCGCACGCGAAATTGCCGAGAAGTGGGCCGACGTTACACCCACGCGCACAGGTTTTTATGAATCAGGTGTCCGGGCACCAAAAAAAGATTGGGCCAGATCAGCGAAAGCAGCCGAGTCAACATACAAAGACGCAGTCACCCGCGCCGCCCATGAAGGTAGATACGGCCGCGGCGTTGATAAGGCAGGCACCGACAAATGGCAGAGAAAGTCCATTGAAGTCGGCGCTGGCCGCTGGGGTCCCGGCGTTTCTGTGGCCGCCCCTGACTTTGAAGCCGGTTTTGCACCTTACCGGGACGTTATTGATAAAATCACTCTGAAACCTCGCTTTCCGAAGGGTGACCCGCGCAACTTTGAACGGGTGAAGCAGATCGGCGAAGCGTTGCACGCTTTAAAAGTCGCTCGATAAAACATCGATTAGAAACGTCGTTATAATTAATTTTCCACGGAGGGAAACATGTCTAGATTTCGATACGCAGTACTTGAAAATGACAAAGCTCTGGCCTCAGGCACTACCTCAGGAACAGAAACCATAGACCTTCCCGAACGGGGAATTTTATCTGAAGTTATTGTTCAGGTAAGACACAAAAGCGTTTACGTCGACAATCTTACACTTCCAAATTATCTTGCCGTCACCAAGATTGAACTTTTGGTTGACGGTTCAACCGTTGTAAAATCTCTCACCGCCAGACAGGCTATGGCTTTGATGTGGTATAACGGCGGCCCCTACGCTATAAACAACAACTATCAAGGCGGTACAAACGCAAATAAAGTATACGATATGTTTCCGTTGTATCTCGGCCGGTTTGTTGGTGATACATTTTACGGACTGGACCTGTCTGCCTATGCAAATCCACAGCTGCGTATAACCTGGGATGTTTCTCAAACGGCCGTTGACGGCTTGACCTATGACGCAAATACAACTGATCCCAGCTTTACGTATAATATTATGGTGAAAATGCTCGACAACGCTCCCGCGGGTTTTGTTAATAAATACGTTCAGAGCAGAGAGATTAACAGTTACAATCCTTCCGCGTCAGGTGAAACCAACACAGAGATCCCGAGAGGGTTTGAACTCAAAGGTATTATGTTTGGTTCTCGGTACACACAAAAAACCTGGTACTCTGCTATGGACAAAGTCAAGCTTGATTTTGACAATGGATCCTGGCTGCCCATTGATATGGATTACGAAAATATCGCGCAGGCTTTTAAGTCATGGTTCCCGCGCCCCGTCAGCGTTAAGCGTTGGGTCAATTTAGCCACCGGCGACGACTTTGACACAAACTGTATGCAGATATCTTCTTTTGCTTCTGATATTCCGGGCGGTGTCGCCGTTCGCATGGTTTGGCAGTCAATGGAATTTCCTATCCACACCGTTACGGTTCATAATTATTCGGGTGGTCAAATTACATCCGCTCAAGACGCCTGGGTAAGCATTGAAGGCTGGGGCCCTATGCAGACTATCTATATCCCCATGAAACAGTTACTTGACGGGGAATCAGAAGCTATCGATACCAAAGAGTTTGGAAGGATTGACTTTAAAGTCACCACTTCCGGTTACAATGCTTCCGCTATCTCAAAAGTCGTTGCCGAGTATTTTAAACCGAACGGCGCTTAAACTTTTAAAGCCCAATTATTATTAAGGGCGATTAACATACATTGCAGGGGATCTTAAAGGATTTGTATTATACGCAGATCCTCTTTGGTCGCCCTGCTCTTTTTTTTAAGGGGGTTTTATGGTAACATCGCCAGTAAATATTCTTGTTGAAAAGTTAAACGACGTCGCTCAGATCTGGGACACGACGTTATTAAAGTGGATCCCCAGCTATCGCCGGGACTTCAAGCGTCAGCAAATTGTAACTTTTCTTAACGATGTTGAATTTAATGCTACCGTTACCACCTTCACTGGTCCGATGTTTTTTTGTCCTGCCTATTCGAAAGGCCTTTTACTAATTAACAAATCAGTAACCTCCACGCCTACAGACATCGTTGTACGGGTCCAGTTTTCCGACGACGCCGGAAACTTCTTTCGTTACGCCATCGGTCCCTTCGGGGACCTTCGCTTTGAAGATTCCGCCGGCACTGAGTTGCGCTGCTACAACTTACCTATCGAGGCACCGTGGATGAGAATTGTCGCTGTGGCCACGGGCACCTCTGGCACGAATAAATTTAATCTTACGGCAAAGGTTGTTTTTAACTCTTAATATTTATGGGTGCCTCCGGCGGTGGTTCTTCATCAATGAAAGTTATAAACACTGTTGATATCAGCGCTATTGATACCGATCCCCGCGGTCTTGCCTGGGACGGCGCTTATTTTTGGATGTCAGGAAACCAGAACGATAAATACTACCACTTAACCAGGTCAGGTGTTTCCGTCGGTAGTTTTACCGTTCCGCACGGCGACGCTGCCCCACAGGGTCTAACTTATGACGGCTATTTTTTATATGCCACCGATGCCGGTAATCAGAACTTGTTTAAATTTACCACCAGCGGTGTTCTTGTAAGGACAGTTACGGTACAAGCTTCAGAGGCAACAATATGGGGTGTTACTTTTGACGGGTTTTATCTTTATTGGTACCATACTGACAATCGTTTAATTATTAAGATCTTAAGGGACGGTACTATTGTCAAATCGTTCTCTGTTTCGAGTGCAGGTTTCGGGTTTAGGGGGTTAGCATTTGACGGCGTATATTTTTATTTGATCGGCGGTGACTTTTCTACTGTATTAAAACTATCTCCCGACTTCATACTTTTAGAAGCTCTTAATATTCTCAGTGTTGACAACACTCTTGTTGGTTGTACTTTTGACGGTGTTTATTTATGGTGCATTGGTAATACAAATAAACTACTTATTCAAATTGCTTTATAAATTCTATCACGGGGGTGTTTTATGGATGAAGGTAAAATTAGAGATCTAGGACGCGTGCTTACTGCTTATGGTTATATTGACAAAAGTCATGATTACAGGTTGATCGACGACGATGATTTTAATGCTTATATTCTTCAATTAAACGACAAGGCGCATGAAATTATTGCAGCGCTTTTTGTTTAGGATAAAAAAGGTGTTTTATGGCAGAAGCTAATCAAGTTAACTGGCGCGGGATCCGGCCGGTACATCCGGTTGAGAATATACAAGTTCATCCGGGGACCTTTGAAACTTCCGTGGCGGGTAAGACAAGGACGCAAATATTAAAGTATAAATCCGTAAATGCCACAGAAGCAATTATTCACACAGTAACAACAGGTAAAACACTTTTTATTACGTCAGCTTCTCTTGTTTGTCAACACACAGCGAACGATGAGGCTTTTATCCGGATACGCGACGGCTCCGATGTTGAAGTTACAAGAATTCTTTATGCTTTCGCTTACGCCGGCGCCACTGGCCATCTCTCAAATTCTTTTCCAATGCCTATATCTGTGGCTGCCGACTATGATATCACTGTTAATATGGTTTCAGGCGGAGCTTATGCCACTATCCAGGGTTGGGAAGAATAATCAAGGAGGGGTTTTTTATGCCACACTTTAACATACCGCCGAAATACACATCCGCTCACCATCAAATCTTAAAATGGGCTGTTGCTGCAGTAAGTGAATCGGTTATTTATACGGTTCCACAAGGCCGTGTGTTTTATTTGGCTTCGGCTTCAATTTCTATGAAACATGTTATAGCTGCAGATGGTTATTTAAGAATCAAAAACGCTGGCGGTGGTGAAATCACTCGTTTTTTATATGGTACGGTAAGTGCAAACGGTCAGTGTAATTATAGTAAAAGTTTTCCTATGCCAATTTGGATTCCGCAAAATGCTTTTATAACGGTTGTTTCAGAAGGCGGGCAGGCTTGGGGTTCAATAGAAGGTTGGGAACAAACGTATAATTAAAATATCGTTTTTTGATTTAGGGGTTTTATGCAATTCAACAAAGACGGTTCCTGGTCCAGCGACCGGTTCATTAATCCTTTAAATAAAAACCCTGCAAATCAGGGAACCCATAAAGCTGGTGTTGGAGATGGTGCACGGACGTTTATTATGAAAAGCCATATGATCGTTAATGAAACGACATCACTTTATCGTGTTCCTGCAGGAAAAACATTTTTTCTTTCTACCTGCTGTCTGAGTTCTGATACAGGTTACTTTGAATTTGCGGGTCTTTTGGTTACCGATGAGAACTGGATAAGGAAGTATTCTATTATTGAACATTGGTCATCAGAAATAAAAACATCATGGGGAGGACTTTCTTTTAACCCTCCTATCCTAATCCCTGAAAACTGGTTCGTTAGACTCTCAACCACCGGAAATAGATGTTTCGGTTTTATTTACGGCTGGGAAGAATAGAGGTGTTTTACTTTGATTTACCGTTTTGGAATTACCACTCCCGCAAATACCGCATCGACGGCAAAGAAAGAAACACGCTTGAAGATCGCTTCCGGTATTGTTCATCAGATTGATATTCGGTTTCCTCCTGGTCCTCAAGGCCTCCTCCATATTCACATCAACGACGCGCTTCACCAGGTCTGGCCTATTAATCCTGACGAAGATTTTGCGGCCGCCGGCGAAGTTATATCTTTCCGAGAGTTTATTCCTATTCTTACCGAGCCATACGAATTGCAGGCTTTTACCTGGAACGAGGATGACACTCATGAGCATCTTGTTATTGTCCGCCTCGGGATCCTTCCGCTTAATGTTATTGCGCCCTGGCTGCTGGAGTTTGAGGAAAGATTAAAAATACTTTTAGGGACCCCTTAAATGCCTACCGGATTTCAGGACTGGATCAATCCGTTTAACCTGGCCGCCCAGGCTTTAGCTGAAGCCATTGTCCGGCCGAAGTATGGATCAGCGCAAGTTGGCACTTTCACAACAAATTCTACACCAAATAGCAGCAAGGAAGTTCTTTCAATATCCGGTACCGGCATGATTTACGGCGGCGCTTTCAGGTCTGAACCTGCACAATCACAAAAGGACGACGCATATTCCGTAATTATCGACGGCAATTTCTTAGGCGGCTTCATCTTCTCTTTTCTTAATTCATCACTATTTACCCCAATGTATTCTGATATACTTTATTTACTTAGATATGACGATGTTGCTTTTCGTTATTTCGTTGGGATCGGATACGGATTTACTTTTGAATCTAGTATTACTATTAAATATGTTGAAACTGAAGGGAATACCATCCCTCTTGGTGGTCGTCTTTATTATGCTTTAATCTGAGGTTTTTTATGCACTATGTTATAAGGGGAATGTGTCTTGACCGGCCCGCCGGATCCCCCCGGATCGCAATTATCCTGAAACCTGTTGGACACGTTGGTTATCGTACCGTTTACTTTCCGGTGACCGGTCCTGTTCACAGGACTGATCTTTGGCATTTTATCAGCGCAGAACTTGATTGTCCTTTTGCAAACATTTCTATTGCGGATCATGTCGATCCTTCGCTTGTGGGTGTTTTACCGTGATAGATAGAGGCACTTTTATTATTTGCTTAATTAAACTCTTTGGATTGCAGATTATCCTTACAGGGATTTTTTTTGCTATTTTTATGGATGCGCCTATTTACGCGGTTATTCTTTCTGTTGGAAGTTTGGTATTTGCTATTGGAAGTAACGCATTGTTAGCGTACATTCTGCTTTTCCGACGTCAAACAAAAAGGGGGTGATGTCCTTGTGGCTTCGATTAATGTTTTTAAGATTGCTAAAATACTTAAGATTATTCTTGCCTCTGTCTCGCAAGATCTTAAGGACAGCTTGACTGGTTTTCTTGATCAGCTCGAAGAAAAAGCAAAAGCAACCAGAAATCCTTTTGATGATTTGTTGGTTGAGCTTCTTCGTATGCTCGTCGGCTAACTTTTTTGTTGACATCCTGCCTGGTTATAATGTACGATTATGATATATCGTAATCGCATATGACTATTGCTCGGTTTTTCAAATTCATTCTTGCTAAAATTCTTTACGGACTTAATTGTCCTTGTTGTGAAAGATATATTACGGTCCGTAAATGCTCATTCTCGAAATTTCCAGGAAAACGTACCGTGCGAATTCTTTGCCCGTTTTGTTCGGGCAGAGTTTATACTATTACATGAATTATGGCTATTGAAGAATTAAGGACAATCCAATTCACCGGAAGTAGTTACTATATTACGATACCAAAAAAATATATTCGTGCTCTCGGTCTTAAACATCGTGATTTATTTATAGTGAGACTATCAAGGGAACTTCTCGAACTAGTGCCCTACGAAAGGAACATGCAATGCAACAGGACATAATTAACTTTAAGATCGTAGACGTTTCTGTCTCGGATATCGTGTTTTCAAAAGAAGAACTAAGGTCAAAGATATTCTATGAAAACCTTGACGAGCTTGCCCTTTCTATTCGTTCCGTCGGACTTCTCAATCCCCTGACTGTCCGCCAGGCTGGCGATAAGTACGAGCTTATAGCCGGTTTTCGTCGTCTTAAGGCCTGCGAAATGGCTAATTACGCCGTTGTTCCGTGCCGGGTTGTCGTCGCTGATGATTCCCGGGCAGATTTACAAAAACTACACGAAAATATGTTCCGTGAAGAAGTCAATCCAATTGACGAGGGGAACTTTTTTAAGCGTTTACTTATAAAAAACAACTGGCGTATTGTTGACCTTTCTTGCCAGATCCACAAATCAAACTCTTATGTTTCCAGGCGGATCTCTCTTACAGAAGCGGACCCTCTTATCGTCGGCGCGCTCTCTGACGGCCAGATCAATCTTTCAATAGCCGACGAGCTTAATAAAATTGATGATCCGGCTACGCGGGCCCGGCTTCTTCAGTACGTTATTAATTCCGGTGCAACCGTTGACACGGTCCGTATGTGGCGTATCCAGTACGAGATTGATAGAGATTCTTTCCCGCCGGCACCTTCGGTGCCTGGCGCCGGCAACGGCGGATCCCCGGATCCTGCCGTACAGCAAATGCCTGGTTTAAATAACGTGCCGCATCCTGACAGAAAGATCGAGGAACACGTTATTGAAACGAGGCCTTGTTATAGCTGCATGGCAAAAGTGGACACGCGTGATATTTTTACTTTGTTTTTATGCCCGGATTGTAAACAGGTTTTCGAAAAAGGTCTTAACCCGGAAAATCCGACAGAAATAGAAATTAAATCAGACGTTCCAGATGTTAAATAGGAGGCAACATGCCGGAAAAAACACAATCTTTTCAGCTTAACCTGGGGCATAGTAAACGAATTTCTTTGCTTAGCGGTACCGTTGAAGTTTTTCAGTTTACTCCACAACCAGAGGCAGACGTTACCGTTGAAATCAAAATCACCGAAGTCACTCCGTAGGAGTATACTTTTATGCATCTACCTTTCAGGACGTTAACTCCTCGCCTCGAGAAGTGCATCAGGTGTAAGCGCGGATATTCGCGCACCGTGGGTGATTTTTATAATCCTTTAGAGTATTTTCAGTTTATGTGTTGTGATTGTAATTCTTTTTATCTTGATAAATTGTTGTCAAATGGTGCTTGTATTCTTAATCATGCGTGTGTTCAAAAACTTTTTAAGTGATCTCAAAGCTATTGCAATTAAGCAGTCCTTACAGGCGGGTAATATTGCAATTTATCATCATCTTCTTACTTATAAACACACCGCCGGTGATCTTTACTTTATTATTGATAATTTACCTGCCATGCCTCCCGTAATTAACCCGAAGCCTCCCGCCAGCGATACACAACAGGAGTTATTTACATAATGGTTATTTTTTTCCAGGACAAAAGACTAACACATATGTCAAAAGGCGACGCTCTTATATTTAGTAAGTTTTTCAATAAAATGGGGGACAAATTCTTTAATTATCGGTTTGACGTTCGTGTTGGTGCCGGCGTGAAATTGCCGGACAATTCGCCCGAGTGGCTTAAAAAATCAGCGCGCGATCTCACGACCAAGCGTATCGATACTGTCATGGAGAATACGAAGAATATTTTTATTGTTGAGGCGAGGGTTAATGCTAAGTCTAATGTCATCGGTGAACTTATCACGTACCGTATTCTTTACAGTGCTAAGTTTAATCCCAGTAAAAAAGTCATTCCCTTTCTTATTACCGACTCGGTCGGCCCGGATGTTTTAATCGTTCTTAACGATCTTAAGTTTCCTTTTCTAATTGTATGATTGATAATAGTCTCTTATTCTGGGAAAATATACGTTATTTTAGACCCCGTGAATTTGCGTCTCCCGACGCCTTCGGCAGCGGGATCAACATAGACCCTTCGATTGTTATTATTTGCGATGTTACCCGCAACATTGTTAAGGTACCTTTAATTATCTTATCGGGGATCAGAACTGCTAAGTATAATCGCAAGATTAAAGGGTCCAAAAACTCGGCACATCTTCGGGGATACGCCGTAGACATTCGCGCATTAAGTCCGCGCTTGAAATTTAACATCGTTAACACTGCGCTTTTTTTAAAAGTCCGACGTATAGGTGTATACGAAAAACATGTTCACCTTGACACCGACCCGAATTTAATGCAAGACATTATCTGGTACGGGAAATATAAACCGAAGAAATGACTACTATTTTATGTCGTTGTAACTTTTATGGTTCATGCCCGAACAAAGTGCCAGATATTTGTTTTAATAATTGCAATTCATGGGGGTACTGTGAACACCAGGAACCAATTGATAGCCGCTACAACATACGCGAGTGGTACGAGACTAGTTACGAGAAACATAAACCGAAGGAATGACAGGTCCACGTCAACACAAAGAGGTGTGCGGGGGGGGAACAGGCGAAGAAACGGCCGCCACACAACAGGGCAGGGAACGTCAAGGAACAACAAAAAAACGGTACGATATTTGCGGCGAACATTCCCGCCGCAAATAGCGCACCCCGTCGGCACGCGCCCCGCCGGAATGGACGAGCGC
>SDBT01019498.1_pt1 | contig 10626 bp, 5 predicted proteins | sample 2277101 | NCBI WGS metagenome assembly SDBT01 (sample SAMN10404973, study PRJNA504765) | marine sediment metagenome | isolation source: marine sediment core GS10_PC15, 103 cmbsf | place: Arctic Ocean: Southern Knipovich Ridge | collected 2010
ACGTAGCGAAAGCGCTCGACGATCTGGCTGCCGTAGCCCTGGTGATGAAGCCACCAATTGATCCATTTGGCCCGCGCCCTCTCATCGAGCTTCGGCTCGTCGGCCACATGGTCCCAGGACTCCGGCTCGTGGAACGTACCCGGCAACGCGACGAACCAGGAACGCCCCGTTGCCGTGGCCGGTATATCGTGAATGATGAACAGATTTGAGACGCTCGAGCAGTTGTGCACCGCCCACTTGCAGTACCGCAGCAGCCTGTTGTTGAGGTTCCTGTATTTTTATCATAGAAACGACGTTCCGGAGGTGATATGGTTGGGAAAGGATGTTGCATCGTGGCAGATCGAGGCATGTCGCGCCAAGTATGCCATGATGCCGTGGGAACCAACGGATATTGCACTTATTGGAGACAGGTACTATTGTGGTTGTGGAGAGTGGGGCGATGCGGTTGTGACCCCTGTTTCGAGGAAACGCACGATTCACGCGATAGGTATGACAGGGGGATATTATGATGCTGTGAGTGGAACTGTGCATTGCAAGCGGGATAAAGAGACGTGCATCGAACATGCCTACATGAAATTGAATATGATTGGTGTTGCGGCCAAAGTGGGCAAGCGGTGGGTAGCCTTGTGCGCCAAATGTGGGATTATCACACGATGGAAACACGATGCGTACTCGGAGAAAGGACCTGATTGCGGGCATCACCGGGAGGATGCAGTGAATGCTCTCAAATATCATGGAACACGCGCGTTCATTCATCACGGGTTCGAAATGTCCACCCCGGAGAGACCCTATCGGATAGACAATTCCGTAGTTTCCCTGTTGAGGAAAAAGCGAAAGATGCATACGTCGAACCCTTCTGGGACGCAAGCCCTTACCCAAGAGGAAGAACACATTTTGAAACAAAACAGAATACTGTCTCCGGGGTACCGGGACAGATTGGCCGTGTCAAGACAAAGCAATTATGCATGCCCCAACACTGGAAGGAACGCTTCGACCCGCTACTGTATCTATTGTTTAAAGAAGATTCCGCCTGGTGGTGGGGCTTCGATTTGGGTCCTAAAGAATGGATTGGACGAGTCTGAGGAGGTTGCGAGGTATCAGGAGAGGTGTGAGTTGTATGGAAGGATGATGAACCGGGCGGGGACCGATGTTATATATAAGCAGGCGGATATGACAACTTCAAGGACATCCCCCGGAGACCGCTTGGACTCCGATAAGGACGATCCGAGGCTCGAGTTGATATGGCTTTGTCCTATTGATTGGAGAAACGTGAGGAGGAGGATGACGTATGACTCGACTACAGTACCATTCATTGAGGATTTATTCCGGTGGATAGATTCGAGAAGGAGGCGCAAGACAGTGTACGCCCATTGGGGGAAGAGACGTATGAACCACCATCATTATTATCGATATCAACGTAGAGAAGCGGCACAAGCTGCTCCAGTGAGGAGTGTTACCTTGTAATCGTATATCCAAGATTTTTTTTTGCTGCACCAACTAAACGCTTGCCTTGAGCAAGACACGGTTGTTTTCACAACGGAATAACAAACACCTGTTACACAAAAGATTTGCCACAAGGAGTACCTTTGTTTAAGATAACATACGTATTACGAGAAAGAGAGAGAGACCTCCTACTCTCGACCAGAGCCCCAGCGACTTTGATAGGAGGTACTAAACTGGTTCAAACGATATACACGCAATGATTAAGCGTAGATCAAGAACCAGTGTTCGATGCACGCTTGTTCTCTCACTGTTATCGACTGTGCTGTTTTTAACAATCTTTACTGATGGGGTGGAAGGGGTCTTAGGACGACATAAATACCGACCCGAGTCTATGCTGAAGAGATACAGTTCATCCCGCATAGCAGAAGAAGTCGTAGAAGAAGTAGAAGAAAAGGGTTACGATGTGGTATCTCTGATAGGAGAGCATGGGGAAACACCGAACCCTGAAGTCGAGCGCGACTTAAGAGTGACTCCCGAAAAGGAAGATTCAATCGAGGAGGAGGAGAAGGAGGAGGAGACAGAAGAAGAAGAGGGACAGAGTCCCTCGAAAGAGAAAGAAGAGGGACAGAGTCCCTCGGAAAGGGTACAGCGGCCGAATCGTGGGAGATGGATCCCGATGTGGTCGAGATGCTGGGCCTCGATCACCCGATGCCGGATCTACTCGACGTCGAGGCGTGCATGATCTGGGCGGAGCACATGAGCCGTGCCTTCCTCCGGTTCGAGCACACGTTCTTTCATCTGCCGGACGGTAGGCCGTGGCTACGCAAGCGTTTCCACAAGCGGTGGGTCATGGAGGTCATGCTGGCCTACGCCACGGGCGGCTACCTGCAGATCCTCTCCCCTCCCCGCCACGGCAAGACCGAACTGCTCACTCACCTCCTGGTGTGGCTCATCGCCCGTAATCCGAACATCCGGATCATTTGGATCACGGTCAACGCCGAGGACGTCGCTACCGAGCGTGTCTCGAAGCTCAAGGATCTGCTCGAGGATCCGATACTGGTCGATGCGGTGCTGCCGCCAGGGAAGTTCTTTGCCCCGCCGAAGCGAGGGGCGTCAACGAAATGGGACAGCCTCAAACTCAAGGTGGACTGCAGGGCATCTGGTATTGCAGGGTGGACAGTCACGGCCGGTGGTAGAGGCGGTGGCATCCTCTCGAAAAATGCCGACTTCATTGTGTGCGATGACATCGAGGATTCCAAGTCCACCGCCGAGCCGGGGAAGCGGGCAAAGACTCGCACGTGGTTCGGCCAGGACCTCGACTCCCGCAAGGAGGAGCACACCCCATTCGTCGTGATCGGATCCCGTCAGCATCACGATGATCTCTACGGGTACAACATCGACAATCCGAACTTCCGCAACGTCACCGAGGCGGCGCACAACGAGGCGTGCATCCGAGATCCCTTCGACCTCTCGGTCCACGTGTCGTGCATGCTGTTCCCCGAACTACGCAGCTATCGATGGCTCATGTCGAAGAAGGCCAACGCTGAAACCAACGGCACGCTCGATGTCTACGAGATGGTCTATTTCAACACCACCAGAGCCAAGGGCCTGGGCATCTACACCAACGAGCTCGTCGCCTCCGCCTTCAACGGTTTTCGTGTCATCGACCCTTCGCTGATGGGGATCCCCGAGTTGGGCCGAAAGAAGGTGGCGGGCCTCGATCCGTCAGCCGTTGGTTACCAATCGGCCTTCGCTTGGGCCGTCACGCCCATCGTGGTTCACGGCCAGGAGTATTACAGCACCGAGCGCAACGCCATCTACATGGCACAGGACTCGGTGTATAAGGCGTGGATGATCGACATCGACAACCGGCTTGGTGGAGGCATCGATGCCTGGCTCGAGATCGGTGAGTTGTGGCGTGTTCTCTACGGCATCAAGCATTGGGTCATTGAGGACAAAGGATTCCAGGCCGGCTACCGCACCGACCCGAGGGTGGTGGCGTGGGCCCGACAGAACGGGATCCACCTCGAGGGCCACGAAACCGAGGGCGGCACCAAGCACGATCCGCTCTACGGAGTGGGCGCCGGCAAGGGTCTGTTCAATGCGGGACTCATCGACCTGCCATACGGCAACGCTGAATCGATCGCCAAGTCAGAGCTCTACCGGCGTCAGCTCGTTGGCTTCACGGACGATCCCGCCAAGCAACGCAAGAAGAAGTCCGACGTGCTGATGGCTGGTTGGTTCCCCCGTAAAACGATCAGGCGGTGGGAGAAGGAACTGGTTGCTGCAGCCACCAAGGGAAGTCGAACGGCCCACAATCCATACCCGTCGTCCTATCCTGGGATCAAGAGCTTCACCAAGGGTATGAACCAAGCTCCGTGGAGGGACGCCAATGCACGAAGTCAACCACGTTCTCTCGAGGGTCCGACACCTCAAGCAGATCAACCAGATCCCGCAGGCGGAACGCTTCCGGATCAAGTCGATTATGAACGGTGGAGTTGACGGGATACTCGCTGTCATGGCGTGGGATCAGGGCAAGGGCACATCGAATCGTCAGGCCGTCATGGAGGCCTACGGCACCGACCTGCCCACGGTGAACATGATGCAGTCCGGCACCGAGCGCATGGCTCAGGTGATCGGGCGCGCACCGACCCTCAAGACTCCGCACCTTCGAGATCCCAACCTGCAGGACGAGCACGAGCGTCGAGTGTCGATCGTCAGAGGGTGGGACCAATTCGAGCGGTTCGAGTTGAACTACCCGCAGATCGGTCGCTGGCTACCCGGCTACTCGTTCGTGGCTTTCTCGCTGTTGCAGAAGTTCGACAACCTGGCGAACCCGTATCCGTCCGTCAAGATGATGGACTCCTACGACGTCTACCCCGGATGGTTCGGTGCCGATCGGCAACCGTCAGAGATGGCACACGTGCGATCGGTCCCGCTCTCTGAGCTCAAGAGCGCCTACCCAGACACAGATTGGAAGAAGCCGGAATCCATGCTCCGTGATAAACGGGGTGGCACCAACAGAGGCGGTGTCCTTCTTGACATGAGTGGGATGCGCACGCAGGACGGCCGCCCGCTGGGATGGGAAGGCGACCGAACCGGCGTCGAGGTTTGGGAGTACCACGACGGGGAAGGAACTTCGGTCCTCATCCCCGAAATCGATATGCAGGTCCAGTATTACGCCAACCCTCTCGACACCGGGCCGGCGTTCGTGTTCTCCAAGCGGTTCAGCTTCGATCGAGACGTCTCCCACTACCACCACGTGATCGGCCTGCAGTCGATGATGGCAAAGATGAACATCTTGGGCCTGGTGGCGTCAGAGGACTCCGCATTCCGTGAGGTCAACATCATTGGACCCAACGGCGGGCTCATCGGCGGCGAATACGGCTTCGGCCGGGGAGAGATCAACCTGTTCGAGCCGGGAACGACCATCGATCGGCCCACCGGTGAGGTTCCGAACAACATTTGGGCGCAGATCGACCGGCTAGAGCGTCAGCTGCGCATCGGAGCGGCCTACGACGTCTCTCAGGATGGACAGTCGCCCAATAGCTTCGCCACAGGCAACGCCATCCGTGAATTGCGCTCCGGAGTGTCCAACAACGTGCGCGAATACCACCTGGCGCTCAAGCACGGCATCGAAATGCTCGACTCGAAGCGATTGGAGTGGGCCTACAAGCTGTGGCGTCGGGAGAAGGTCAAGATCTTCGACTTCTTCGGTGACAACGACACCTACGTGCCTGAGAAAGACATCGATGGTGTGTTCCGCACCCGCCGTGCCTTTGGTGCGATGGCTACGTGGGACGACTCGCTCAAGGCATCGGTCGGACTGCAGTACCTCTCGGTCGGCGTCATCGATATGGAGTCGATGAGAGAGAACGTCGATGGCCTCGAGGACTTGGCAACGATCGACCGCAACAACGCTGCCCGCAACGCCAAGATGACTCTGTTCACACGGCTGCAGGCCCGCTCCGAGCAGGATCCGAAGGCGGACGCTGCGCTAGTCGAGATCGCGCAGGATCCCATCAACGAGATGAAGATCCTCGCCAAGTATTTCAGTCCCGAAGAACCATCGCTTTCACCAGAGGAGCAGGCGCTATTGATGCAGCAGCAGGGAGGTACTGGAGCACCTGTCGGTCCGCCACCACCAGTCACGACTACGCTCTCCCGCATCGAGTCAGGCGGAGGCGCCGAGCTAGGTGTCCAGACAGTCGCACGAGCAAGCTAAGGAGAACCACATGCCGGATCCCAACGCCACCATCGACCCCGAGCTCCAGGCCGAGCTCGAGCAGGCCGACGCCGACCTTGAGGCCGGCAACACGCAGACATTGGACGAGACGGTCGCTGCCATCGCAGTGGAGGCACAATCCGCTACCGATGTTCCCGAGCCGGACAATGATCCGATCGTTCCGGCAGCTGTTGAAACCGTCGAACCTGCAGGGTTCACCAACGAGCTTGCCGTTGGACCCGAGGGTGAGCCAGCAGCCGATCCAGGTACGGCCGTACCGGACGCTGGCGATGAACCGCTGCCACCGTGGGGCGACGGCCCCAAGCCCGGCACTGAAGGCCACACGATCACGCCTGACGCCTCCTACGCCCAAGACTCTCTCCAACCAGGCATCCTCGGTGCAGCTGGTCAGGGTGCAGGGCCAGAAGTGCACACGAAGCCCGGGGATCTCCCCGTAGGCCACGGAGCGGAACCACTCGACCCTGAGACACCGATGGCGAACCCCGGCTATGTCATGCCGAGCCCTGGTCAGCAGGGACCGCCGCCTGCACCTACCGATTTTGTTCCTGCCCCTCCCGAGTCGGAGTTGACGCAGGCGGACCTTGAGGCTGGTTTCGTCGCCTCCGTCGATTCGCAGATCCAGTGGGGACCGTTCAAGGACTACGAGGTGATCGCCACGCAGTACGGCGAGTTCGGTGTGCCTCGGTCCACGATCATGCGGCTCACCACACAGGTCGTGTGGGATCCCAAGGAGCAGCGCCACGTGAACGCTGTCCTGCCGGTGTATGAGGAAGTCAGGATCAAAGACCCACGAACCGATCCCAAGCTGTGAGGTAAGTCATGTTGCTCAGGCAGACCGCAAAGCACGACCAAGATCAGGCTGGTGAAACGGTCGAGATGTTCGATCTCGGAATGTTCCCGTTCCCGATACCGGCGATCGAGGTTCTAGTTGAGGTTGACGACACTCCTTCTGGCACGACCCCTGTGCTCGATTACACGCCTGCCTGGTCCACCAACAAGGACAAGTGGCTCGATGACACTGTGATCCCGACGATCTCGGCTGCTGGTGCTTTCAGCCACGGCCTCGTGCCGCAGGGTCGCTACCTCCGGTTGACGCCGGTTGTAGGGGGCACCCCCGACACTCCGACGCTCTCGCTTGTAGAAACCGTTGCTGGTGTGGCAGCCGTGGGATCGGCGGGTGAGCTCACGTTGCCTACGATCCCAGTTGGTGCTGTCAAAGCAGCTGGTGAGTTGACGCTTGCCGTGAACCCGACCAACGGTGACACGATAACGGTTGGCGGCACGGTCTACACGTTCGTGACCATCGATGCCAGAGGGCCAGCCGTGGGCAACTCGAACGTCGTCATCGGCGCCACCCTTGCCATCACAAAGGTGAACCTCGTCGCTGCCATCAATCTTTCCGGTGCCTTCGGCACGGAGTATTCATCTGGCACGATCGTCAACGCCAGCGCCGTTGCCGCTGCCTTCATCGGAGATCTCTGCATCATCACGGCATTGATCGCCGGCACTGCAGGTAACTCCATCGTGACGGTCGAGACATTTACCTCTGGCTCCAACCTGTTTGATGCCGCCACCCTTGGTACTGAGGTCACGGGGGTTGCCGGTAACACGATGAACATCGGTGCTCGCACCTACACGTTCGTTGCCATTGGTGCGTTCGAGGTAGGCGCAGATAACGAGATTTCGATCGGTGCAAACGTGGCTGCCACCCAAGCCAATATCTTGGCAGCGATGGATCTGAGTGGTACTGCAGGCATCGACTACAGCACAGGCATGACCGCCAACGCAGAGGTCACTTGGGCTGCTTGGGCTACCAACGCTTCGGTCATTACGGCTGTGGTCAAGGGCGTGGTTGGCGATGCCATCGTGACCACCGAGACGTTCACGCCGGTTGGCAACGTGTTCGATGCAGTCACCCTTGGAACAGAGGTTGCCGGCGTCGATGCCGTAGCCGAGGTCACGACGCTGCACCTCGATGACGCCGACAATGGTGACTTCGATTTCACAGTGGATGCTCAAACGTCAGCAGGGATCGTTGTAGGCACAACGGCAGCTGCACTTAAGGCTCTCATCGAGGCGCTGTCCACGGTGACGGCTCCGATCACGGTGACGGGTGACGGTAAAAACGCTGCCACCGCTTTCGTGATCACGTTCAACATTGTGGACGAGCTCATTGCGGTGTCGAGCGGAGCGGACACCCTGACTCAGACCAAGCTATTCACGGGCGTCACCGTTTCCATCAACTCGTAGGAGGCAACCCGTGGTCCGAGGCAAAGGCCGTGGGGGGAATCAGCCTCCACGGAACCCTGCTCCCGTATCTCCACCGGGATCAGGACATCGCACCGATGGTGGACCTGGCAACCCGAAGTCAGTTCCGGTAGCTACCGGCCAGCCCTACGGGGACCGCAAGGCCGTCGAGGATCAGCGCACAGCTGGACCAATGGCGGCCCCGGCTCCCCCGGTTGGTGGTTCTCCTGGGGCGCCGGGGCCCGCCGCTCCGATGGGTGTATTCGGGCCAACAACCCAGCCCAACGTCCCGATGGAGCAGGGCATGATGGGATCAGCGGGACAAGAGCTGTCACCTGAACAGGTGATCCGGATCCTCTATCAAAGGCGACCGTCGCCCTGGCTGGCGAGGCTTCTCAATCGTGTCCAACGGAGATAACTTCCCAGGCGAGCTGTCCTTTGCTGACGATGAGCAGAACGAGGTCATCGACCTGCTCGCTGCATTCGACCACTTCGCCCAGCGCCATGGCATAAGCCAGATCGTCAGCGATGAGATGTCGCTGAATGCGGCGAACTTCTCCCGTGCCTACATGGACGCCTCGATCGAGATGGTCAGTGGGGTGGGGATGGCAGACCCCGAGCTCCTGCCCTATGACATGCCAGCGTTCGCTGACATCATGGATTGGGAGGCAGCCGAGTCCGGTGGGCTCCTGAACTCCGTGATGAAGAATGTCCGCTGGGGCACCCGCAACATCGTCAACATCGCTGACTCGATCTACGAGAACGGTGTCTCAAGGCCGGTGCGCACCGGGATCCGGATGCACCGGGGCGAGGACTTCGATACTGCTTTCCGGCAGGCTGGTGCATCGTCGCTCGAGCGCATGGTGCGAGCCAAGGCGCTAGGCCAGGATTACACCTTGGGTGATGGGTTCTTCCCGCAGGCTCAGGAGATCCATGAGCAGGAGGGTTTCAAGGAGACGTACACGCAACAGGTTGAGCTCGCCCGTGGTCGAGGCGCGCAACCTGACCTCAGTGCGATCTACCAGAACGTCGCTGCTGGATTCGAAAAGAGTGGCCCGGTTGATGTGATGAAGGCTCAGTATGAGGTGGCTGAGAGCACCCTGATCGCCAAAACCAGGGGCGACGAAACCTATTACACGCCGTACTCGGTGGGCCGTGCCGCAGCAATCCAGGTAGTCCGCCCCGACACTGTTCCCTTCACGTTCTTCTCAGCTGCCATCGATGCACCGATGCGGGTGGGTCTGGATCCGCTGAACGTGGTAGCCATGGAGCTCTCGTCAGCGATGCGTAACCGCAAGCTGCTCTCCCCCTCACAGAACGTCGATGACTTGTGGCGCTCCAAATGGCTCGAGCGTTTGGAGGCGGCCGACATTGTTCCTGATGAGGGATTCGGTGCGCTCGGTCGCGCAACGCCATACGACCTGCTCGATGATGTGACTGGTGAGGTAATTCACGGTGGAACGAGCGTCAAGCTCGATCCGGAGGACATCGCCAGGTATTACGACTCAGGTGATCCACTGATCCACCGTCCCGATGATCTGTGGGTGAAGGATGCGAGTTCAAATCAGCGAGTCAGTCCCTACGGCAAAGCAGCTGCCGATCTCGGATTGGACGACGCCACCTTTCGCAAGATCTTGGACGAGAAGGGTGGAGCCAGAGCCTTCGAGGATTTCGTCCTCGAGCATGAGTTGATCCACCGCAAGCAGTTCGACGTCGAGGGGCGAGCTTCTGAGGCGAGCACCATCGAAACCGAAAAAGGGTTGGACGAACTGTGGCAGCTTGAGTACGAAGCTGAGAAGCATGCGCTCACGAACCTGATCAACAACACCATGGACATCGATGCTGTCAGGAAGGCACAGAGGGCCGAGCACGGCGTATTCAACAACTGGCGACCGTGGGTGAAGTTCCGGACGTCAGACACCTACCTGGCTACCCGAGAGGGCAAGCGGTTCATCGACTACATGGTGGACAGCAAGAGTCCGTCAGACATCTTCGATCTGATGGGCGATCTATCCATTCCCGATCTCGAGAAGGTGATGAAGGCGACGACTCGTGCTCCCGTCGAGGAGGTCTTTCGACGCAACTACGGATACGGCTCGGCACAGAAACCGACGCTGGGGTTGCGACGTCGGGTACTAGGAGCTCGTGTGCCGCTCACACCCGGCGCCGGCGTCAAGGGTGGGTACTCGCTCTTTGATGCTGACAACGTGATGGCGAGTTGGTATCGACGGATGTTCAAAGCCGAGGCCGGTGGCGGCAGCGTGCTACTCGATCCGATGAATCGCCACGCTGCAACGAAGGACATTCGATCGTGGCTCTACACCGTGGGTGCCAGCACCAACGAGGTCGATGACATTCTCCGTTTGATGTGGCGTGAAGGCCACGAGTACGACGGCATGAGGGAAGTGGCGAAGCGCCTCAATACGGTTTTTGAGGAGAACCTGAGACAAGCCACCGTTGCTGGTGGGCAGGTCTACGACGACTTCAAGATCTCACAAATCATGGACGAGTTCATGGCCGAGCAATACACAGCCAAGGTCTACTTCGATAACGCTCTCGGGCAGAATGTCAACTTCACCGAATCGATGTGGCACAAACTCAAGGGACCAGACGGCACGTGGGTCGAGTTCCAACCACCACACGCTCACCTCGAGGCCGAGATGCGGTTCCGGGGGATCATGCTCCCGTCT
>SDBT01019499.1_pt1 | contig 10626 bp, 19 predicted proteins | sample 2277101 | NCBI WGS metagenome assembly SDBT01 (sample SAMN10404973, study PRJNA504765) | marine sediment metagenome | isolation source: marine sediment core GS10_PC15, 103 cmbsf | place: Arctic Ocean: Southern Knipovich Ridge | collected 2010
GCGCGCGATGCTTTCTGGGACGGGGATGCTCCGAAAGATTCTAACGATCCTGACATTTGGCGGTTGTACTGTACGGAGAGAGACTTGCCCTTTTTGCGTGCAGGTTTTGAGCAAGCATGGCATGAATACGAGGAGCGTATAGATGAACATACTGATTCTTGAGGATGATCCAAACAACACACGCATGCCGAAGTTCAAACGTAACTTGACAGGCCACACAGTATTCCACGCAAAAACTCCACGAGATGCTATCTCGCATTTACGCAGTAAATCAATTGACGTTCTTTTCCTCGACCACGACCTTGGAGGCACAGGACAACCAGAGCCATCCGGTCCAGGTACAGGATACGAAGTAGCGTGTTGGCTTGAAGAGCATCCAGAGTTCAAACCAAATCAAATTGTCTTACACAGTTTGAATCCGATTGGTCGTGCAAAGATGAAACAAGCGTTGCCCGAAGCGCAAGATGCTCCGGGAGCGTGGGATAAAATACAGTAAGTTTGGAGGCCCGTGGAATATATAAGTGTTTCCGGCGCGGTAGTACACTGACAAGTTGCCTGACGTCAGGCGCGCAGTCCGAGTTTTTTCGACACGGAAAGGCAACCTGTGAACGAATGAACACCTATGATATGGTCAAATTCGGGCGGGCCTCTTTTTCCTTAAGGAGAATATATGCCACTAACACGGAAGCAGAAAAAAATGAGGGCGTTGATACGCAAACAGGATTTAAAGCGTATGGGTATCTATCCGTACATGCTTAAGAAACCAGGTGGCAAACGTTGTTTGAAATGCGAAGCGTCACTCATCTGTACAGCACAACATGTTCCCAGAAGAATTGTGCGATGCAAACGTTGCAATATACGTCGTGCAGCTTTTCATGACAACGGGCTCAGTTTAGACGGTCTAACCGGTCTAGTTGCAGAAGCTACATGCGTGATTGTTGGCGTAGAAAAATGCCCGGACCGTAAGTCAAAATTAGAGCCTGACTGTATGTCGTGTCGTAGTCCAGTACACTTGACTGCGCAGCCGCTGGGGGTGTAAAACAAGAGAGTTGATATTTTAAGTAGAAAGCAATGAGATGCCTTCAGAATTAGGATTTTGCCCGATACTCAAAGAGAACTGTGTCGGCCCAAGATGTACTTGGTGCGTTGTGTTACCGGGTGATGACGATGATGACTTGGTAAACTGTGCCGTTACAATTATGGCATTGCCCGAGTTCAAGAGGCACGCAGTAGCTGCACTTAAGAAAGCGAAAGAAGCAGAAGAAAGTTGATTGTCGCGCGGTAGAGCAGCTGGTAGCTTGCCGGGCTCATAACCCGGAGGTCGGGGGTTCAACTCCCTCCCGCGCTATATAATAAGGGCCAGACACAGTTTCGACGAGGTGAAGAAGTGAGATAGACAGTCCGTGGTGAGTCGGCCACGTTAAAAAGGCTCAACCTAGTAAATGCCAAAGATAATGTCTTTGAGCTGTTCCCCGCATTCCGAGTAGCACAAGCTGCTGCTTAGATGAAGGGTTGGGGTAACGAGACGCCCCATTAACCAAAGTCAAGGGTGTTTTCGGTGAAGTATCCATAAGGGCCGAAATGGTGGAGGCGGTAACGCGCAAGGAGTTCTGGCGAACGCGCGCAATAAACAACGCCAGGAAATATGACTGTATGAAATCGAACAGAAGCATTTCGGACGTGGGGGCAGAACCCACCTGGTCCATTTTTGTTGACAACGTTAACAACATCGAATAAGCTGACTGTATGAATCACCGAATGACATTCTCGTGTTGTTCCTCCTACCTCGATAGTTTATCGGGACTGGATTATTTGCGCTCATAAGCGCATTACGGTCCCGTAGGCTGAGTATTCTATAAAAATTAATACTAATCAATAAGTCTTTGGGGCCACTAGTAGTCGGGAACGTGGCGAAGTTGGTATACGCGCCAGATTTAGGCTCTGGTGTCGAAAGGCGTGCAGGTTCGAATCCTGTCGTTCCCATTTTTGTATAGCGTAAAAACGCTAGAGTGGTGGAACGGCATACACAGCGGACTTAAAATCCGCCGCTTTCGGGATTGAGAGTTCAAATCTCTCCTCTAGCATTTTAGAAAGGAACCATTATGAAAATCAGAATAGAACAAGACGAAATGCCCCACGACACTCCAAGAGATTGGGAAAACTTGGGCGAGATGATATGCTTCCACGGTCGCTACAACCTGGGTGACAAGGACCACGACTACCGGGATAGTGACTACTCGGGCTGGGAAGAGATGGAAGAAGCCATACAGAAAGAAGAAGACGCCGCGGTGATACTGCCGATATTCATGTACGACCACGGCGGAATTACGGTCAGCACGTCACCATTTTCGTGCAATTTCGACAGCGGTAGAGTAGGGCTTATCTTCGTTTCAAAAGAAAAAGTCCGAAAAGAGTACGGCTGGAAACGTATTACAAACAACCGTATCAAGAAAATCACTGAGTACCTTGAAGGCGAAGTAAAGACATACGACCAGTACCTCACCGGAGATGTCTGGGGTTTCATTATTGAAGACGACGAAGGTGAACACCTGGAATCGTGTTGGGGCTTCTACGGCCGTGAGTACTGCGAAAAAGAGGCACAAGATGTACTTGAGCATTTACAAAACGAAGAAAAGGAAAACGCAGCGGAGTTGCGACGAGTGCAAGCTTCGATGCCGTGTTGTCATGTATGAAGTACGGAGGGATGTCCGGAACGGTAACGGTCCCGGCTGCTACCCGGGTGTCGGAAACGACATGAGCGTTCGAATCGCTCTCCCTCCGTTTTTGGCGGGTGGCATCCGTCGGTGGATAATCGGTCTTGAAAACCGTGCCACGCATTGCGCGTGAGGGTTCAACTCCTTCACCCGCCTTGGATTGGAGAAGACTATGGTAGTTAAAAAGAAACAAAGCAAATCGGAGATAAGGCGTTTGGCAACTCAAAAAATAAAAGGTGAGTTGCGACGAGCGCCGTGGAACTCGACTTCTGCGATGCGGAAGATGATACCGCCTCGCAGGATTCCCATTACATCTCCCGAACAGATTATTCCAATTGCAAAAGCGACGTTGGAAAAATTCAAAGCGCTGCCGGCGTGGATGCACCCTAACGATACCCGTTTCGGGAAGTCGGACATTCAGGAATTTTGGGTATCCTTGGTGCAGCAATTTAACATCTTAAGAAAGGCGATTGAAGAATTGGAAAAGAGATAGTTGTACCAGGGTCGATATCCAAGTCTGGTCAAAGGATGCGGACTGTAAATCCGTTACTTCGGTTTCGTTAGTTCAAATCTAACTCGGCCCATATGACATCGTGACTGAGTGGCTTAAGTGCCGGACTGCAAATCCGGATACGCAGGTTCGATCCCTGCCGATGTCTGATAAGGCCCCATAGAAGAGTCTGGCTGTCTTCGCTTGCCTGTCACGCAAGAGATCGTCGGTTCAAATCCGTCTGGGGTCGTAGAGTAAGAGGTGCAATCCCGGAAAGTCTCCAGAGCGATCGCGAATGGGGAACTGAGGGTAGCCGCCGGCAGGGCGGTGGTCGCATACGCGATTTCGACGCGAGCGAACGTAGCACGACTTTGCAGGTATCCAATCCCGCCACCTCTTTTTACTTGACACGCGCCCCCGCACGCGCGTAACCTGTCTACATGGCAGGGCGTATACCTACTTTCAATTGGCATCCCAATTTTCCGAAAGAGGAAAAGAAGTAACCTTTACGCCCTGCGTCTATCTTAAATTCCAAACATAACAAAGACGCCGGGCGGCGAATGGAAACGTCTGCGTTCTTTGACAATTGATTTACTATAGGCCGGTCGGTTAGTGGCTAAACCAGTGGTCTCCAAAACCACCACCGCAGGTTCGACCCCTGCCCGGCCTGTCACGGGGCGATAGCTCAACTGGCAGAGCGGGGGACTGAAGATCCTCATACCTTCGTTCAATTCGGAGTCGTCCCATTATGGCCCGGTAGTTTAATGGTGAGAACAGCGGGCTTTCAACCCGCCAGCCGGAGTTCGACTCTCCGTCGGGTCATATGGTGGCCGTAGCTCAATGGTAGAGCATTGGTCTGTGGAACCAACGACGTGGGTTCAACTCTCACCGGTCACCCTGTTGGCTTCGTAGCTTAGTGGTTAAGCGAGCGGCTGTTAACCGCTTGACGGATGTTCGATCCATCCCGAGGCCGTCTACGGGAAGTAGCCTAGTCCGGTAGGGTACTCGTTTTGGATGCGAGTGGTCGTCAGTTCAAATCTGACCTTCCCGATTACTTTTTACAACTCACAAGGAGAAGAAAATGGGAACCAAGATCTGGGGCAAACCCAAAGATGGTAAGGCAGAAGTAATTGATGAAACGTACCGCGACGGAGACAGTGCCGGGTACCTGATGGGACAGTACCGAATGGCATACGGCCAGGACTGGAAAATTTGGGCAGGCCTGAAGAGAGATGAACCTGACCCTCTTGAGGGACGCTAACTCAATTAGGTAGAGTATCAGACTTTTAATCTGAGAGTTTTGGGTTCGATCCCCAAGCGTCTCATTTCTTTTTTGTTAGTAACTCCAACCTTCGAACCGATCTGATAGTGCTGGTGACTTTCCTTGACTAGCGATAACAAGAGGTTCACGTCTACCTGCAAGCAGGTTTTGTCCTTCGGCAGAAGGTATCCAGTTGGTTCCCCAAGGCGGACGCTGTTGTGCTTTAGATATTTCCATCACGGCTTTGCCTTCAGGCGCTTTAGTGATTCCACCCGAAGGGGTGCGCCAGCTCTTTGGGAGACCTGGGTTCATAGTCGGGTCTACAAAGAACCTGTTTTCCAGTCCGGGGCTACGGGATATCATGGTAGGCGCGGTTTCTTTTGGAGTTTTACTCAGCAGCTTACGTAGCCTGGCTATAATCGATTCCTGACGAAAAGCAAGTTTGACTCCGTCCATGTAAGCTTCTTTGAGCGCGTTTGTCATATTATGCTAATTATAGGGTATTATAATGGTATAAGAAAGTAAGAAAGGAAGGTGTTTTATGATAACGCGCGGAGATCTTCTAAACGTTGAAAAAACATTGCAGGCTGTTATCAGTACCTGTCAGAAGAGTCGTCATGGTGTAGTGACAAGTAGCGCAGCATTCACCCTCCTCGTGAAAATTGAAAACGATGCTCACGAAAGGGTTCTGGCACTCAGCAAACTTACTGAGGGTGAACTGAAGTACTCCACAGAGTTACGAGATGTAAACGCAGAGGAAGGGGCCTGACGGACCCTTCTTTTTTGGACCCGTAGCACAGCGGTAGTGCATCCGGCTCATAACCGGGGTATCCTCCGTTCGAATCGGAGCGGGTCCAATTCTAACACTTGACAAACAGTACTCTAATGCTTATTCTGGAGGAACTATGGGACATTGACAATAATACTCACTATGTAATCGTTAGAACGGATATTCCCGTTGGTCGCCAGGCTGCAATGCTTATCCACGCAGCCGGTGAATCTGCTATAAATATTGTGCCCGGAACATACGCTGTTGCACTTTCTTCACCAGACGAAGGACGACTGCTTAAGCTTGAGCAGAGACTGCTTTGGGAAGAGATCCCCCACGCAGCTTTTCGCGAACCAGACGCGCCATTCAATGGCGCTTTGATGTCTATTGGAATTGAGCCTGTAGAAGATCGTCGGATGGTCCGACGATTCTTGCGAGGCTTTTCTTTGTTTGGAGGAAGTCATGAAGAGTGACCAGTGGAAAGAAGACCGGGAACTGTTGAGGAAGATCGCGCGCGAGAATAAAATGGAGCCGTTGGAAGCAACGGTTATTTACAGTCTCATCTCGCACATGCGCGGGAAGCTGCACATGCACTCTTACGCCAAGTACCATAGCGGTTGGCGTAACAAAAAACGCAATAGCCAGCTGACTTACTCATTGCTTTCTGATGGATACGAAAAGGCTTACGGCACCGAAGCAAAGTACTACTACGCGCGTTGCGTACTGGAAACTTTGGAAGACCAGGAAGAGTTCATCCGTCAGCACGTGGCTGCACTCGATGCCGGCAGTAAAGGCTTTGCATGTTTGCCAGAACGTGTATTAGATGGTTATCCAGAACTAGAAGAGGAAGAAATAAGAACTGCTTCTGTAGCTTAGTTATCGTAACATTAGTTATTGACAATTAGGCTACATACTGTATACTTATTCCATGTTGATAGACAGACGAAGACGCAATGCGTGTGTAGCTCAATTGGCAGAGCGCCGCAGAGTAATGACCTCGGAGGCTGAAGGTTCAATCCCTTCCACACGCGTTTCCAGAGCTTGTAGAAAATGCGGGGAATACATTCCAAGCAGGGTTGTGATCGATGGCAGGGAAAGAATCTTAAATAGACGCAAGTTTTGTTTGAGATGTTCTCCTTTTGGCGCGCACAATACGAAAGTTGATGATCCGTCTCGACCAAGTTTGCGGGAAAAAGATTACAAGAATATTCCAGTTGAAGTGCGCCAGCAGTATGCCAGACGAACTGCTGAAAAAAGGCGAGAGAGAAAACAAAAATTAGTGGAGATGTCGGGTGGTAAGTGTATTATGTGCGGGTATGCGCGATGTCTTGCGGCGCTTTCTTTTCATCATAGAAATCCCGAGGAAAAAAAATTCGGCCTTACAGTTAGTGGTCTAGGGGCAAATACGTGGAAAGCGATCATTGCTGAGTGGAAAAAATGTGATTTACTTTGTAGGAACTGTCATGCAGAAATAGAATATAAGCCTATCTTGGAGGTTGTTACCGAGCGTTTGCACCGCCAACGGCATGTGCGTCCCAAAGTTTTTCGAAGGTGCGTGGTGTGCAGAAAAAAGACGGTAAATCGGAAGTACTGTTCTCCTCTGTGCTGTCACATGGCGCAGCGGCGTGTGAAGAGACCCACAAAGAGACAATTGAAACAGTTGATACAAAATATGTCATGGTGTGCCATTGGACGGAAGTACGGAGTAAGTGACAACGCAATTCGCCAGTGGGCACGCGGGTATGATTTGCTTTAGACGTGCGGTTAGCTTAATCGCGCCGGGGGCGTTTTTTGTTGACAATGCGCCATACGTCTGTCATCCTGACCAAGATGAAGACTTTTTTAACAAGCAGAGTAGTACGCACAACCGTCATTACGCGAGGTAGGGGATAACCCTATCCAGGCCTCGCGTGTCTTTTTAGCCTAATCAAAATAAAATAGCATGCGAAGCCAGGAGGCTTAATAGCATGCCCCTGTAGTCTAATTGGATGAGGCGCATGCCTGCGAAGCATGTATATGCAGGTTCAAGTCCTGTCAGGGGCATTTGGGCCGCTAGTCTAATGGACAGGCAACGGTCTTCTAAACCGTTATATCCGGGTTCGAGTCCCGGGCGGCCCATAGGAGGATTAATGACAGTTATAAGAAGTATCAAAGTTCGCTGGCACTTGCCGTGGTGGTTACGTGTGTGGAATTGGTTATTACATCCTTTGAGGATGTTAGGTTGGCGATACAGAGCAGTGCGTCGTGCGGCAAAGAAAGAAGATAGTATGTTTTTGGGCGGTTAGCTCAGCTAGGGAGAGCACCGGTTTTACACGCCGATTGTCACAGGTTCGATCCCTGTATCGCCTACTTTGCGGGCATAGCTCAATTGGCAGAGCGTCAGCCTTCCAAGCTGGATGTTGCCGGTTCGATGCCGGCTGCCCGCTTTTTTGATGACCCGTAGTTCAGTTGATAGAACGCCGTGCTGATAACGCGGAGGTCACTGGTTTAAGTCCAGTCGGGTCAATATGCCGGAGTGGCTCAACGGTAAAGCAGCTGATTTGTAATCAGCTTATTACGGGTTCGACTCCTGTCTCCGGCTTTACTTGATTCATCTACCACACTGCCCTACTATTGTAAAAAGGCGGTAGCTATGACGAAGAAGAGAGCACCAGGTTATATGCCTGGAAATGGTAAGTGTCAGGGAAGAGGCTGCGCGAAGACCTGGAGTCCTCACGACAAACCATCAAAGGCTGGCCGGTGGCATATCCATTACAGCGACGCAGGACCACAAAACGATGTACTGTTTTGCCCCGAGTGTTACAAAAAGATATCCCAGTGACATACTTTTTCCTTGACTTGAACGCGTGGCGTGACGTCTAATAGTCATACCATGATCGACTTATAAATATAGATAGAATAGTGTCCTGCACAAGGTGCGACTGCTACGGGAGCTTTTGTACTTCTCTGGTATTCCCGTTATTCCGGAGGGCAGGACACTTATGCTTGGAGGTAGCATGACAGATTACCGAACAAATTACCAAACAGATTACCCAGAATGTAAAAAGATGAAGAAAGTACGTGAGAAGAGCCAAGTCATTGGTGACTTTCTCCAGTGGCTTCAGGAAGGTGAAGTGGAACAGAATCTTCCGTTGAAGCGTTCTATTTTTCTGGCAGCATATTGTGTGAAGAGTGAGGACCATCGGGGCCGTAAGCTGGAAGAAGAAGATTGGGAACTTGGCGAGGACATCGTTCCATACTCGTACAACGCGGAACGCCTGTTGGCCGAGTTCTTCGATATTGACTTGGCCAAAGTCGAAAAAGAAAGACAGGAGATATTGGAAGATGTACAGAAACAGAACAGTGGATAACGGATTCATAGATAATAGAGTCATACAAGAGGTTCAACGAATCGTTTACGAAGGAGGATTACCAGCGCGTATCATGTTCAACGATCAGAACGAGGCGCGACCCCCGCAACCCGAGGACGTGAAGGAAATTTCTGAGATATACATCCGCGATGACGGATGGTCGCTCGGGGCCAGTTATCTCTACGCCCAAAACGTGCGGAAGCTTTGGGAAGATGCTTGGGTAGTTCATCTAAGAAAACAAACATGGGGTTGGCAGGTAAACAGTCTACGCCCCAAGGAGAAATACCATGACTGAAAGACTAAGAAAAGTAATGTTTCTGAAGTTTAGTAACCCCCATGGCCAGATTTTGATGGCTTACACAAAACAAAAGGGTGAGTTCCATGCGGGTATTGCATTTTGTAATCCGTGCGAATTCAATTACCTAACACGGCAGGAACGACATGTGTACGGTCAACGTTCTGCCGCGGGACGAATGGCCAAAGCTAAACGTTGTGTGGTGATACCAGACACGTTCGAAGTCAGTTCCGATGACAAGAGAATACAACACCTGGAATTGCGCCAGCATCTTTTTGAGTTCATTGCAAGCGATCCGTGTGCAGCAGGTGTGAAACCTTACTACGGTAAACATAACGAGTTTCAGAAGTGGTTCGTTCCATTCGTGAAGGAAGAACGCCTGAAGATAGAGAAGAAACTCAGCTCATGATATTTAAAATCAGAAGTGACATCAGGGGAGGTCATGTGAAAGCGCAGGTCTACGTGGGCCCGGACGAAGACCATCTGGCGTTGTCTGGTAGACTCATACTACGTCTTCAAGAGTATCAAATTTTCCTTGCAGTAATGAAGTTTGGTACAGTAGAATCCGGTGATACGTTTATTAATGATTTTACAAATAGCCCAACAATAGGAGATGTTATGAGAGAGTTACCCAATGACAGCTGAACGTTTAACAAATCCGATGGAGTTGCTTCTTCTGGAAGTCGATAACATGGTTCCCGAAGGTATAATCACACATCTCGAAGTTAAGTTGTGTTGCGATGGTAGTGCATTTATAGACATGGGTATTGATTCACCAGAGGAGGGTGTAGACCATATTATCCTGCAAGTAGACAGAGACTGCCTCAGGAGAGTTGATGGGATATTTTAAAAAACCTTGACAAGCCAAAAGACTGTAACTAGGATACTTAACTTACCATGACCGAAGGAGAGAACTATGCCTAACGAACAACTCACTGATATCGTTCTGATTGTTGACCGCAGTGGCAGTATGCACTCTATTCGAACCGATGCCGAAGGTGGTATCAACTCGTTCATTGAGGAACAGAAAAAAGTTCCCGGTGACGCGACGTTGACTCTCGTGCAGTTTGACACGCAGTACGAAGTTATCCACGAGAACAAACCGATTGCCGACGTGTCGAAGTATAAACTGGTACCCGGCGGTGGAACGGCGCTACTCGACGCCATCGGCAAGACTATCACGTCCCACAAGAAACGAATCGAAAACACAACGGAACCCAACCGACCTGGGAAGATTATCTATGTCATCGTAACCGACGGGGACGAGAATTCGAGTCAAAATTACAACAAGAGTCAAATCAACGAACTCATCACAGCTCGACGTGATGCCGATTCCTGGGAGTTCATTTTCTTGGCAGCAAATCAAGATGCTATGCAGGAAGCTCAGTCTATAGGAATTAGTGGCGCGGGTGCGATTAACTTCGCAGCTTCAGGAAGCGGTGTTGGTGCGGCATATAGCATTGGAACACAAGCTGTCAGTTACATGCGCGGTGCGGCTCCAGGTGAAAGCATGGGCAGTTGTTTACGTTCAATGAATATGCCTAGCGACGCTGAAGGGGAAGAAGCTGCTGAGTGGATTGACAAGTACGCGAACACGAACACCACGACGGATGACACCGGTTCATAAAACTCCATCTTTTGGGGTAAAAGAAAGTATATAAAACAGAGGCCTTATAGCCTCAACTACAAATTCATTTTCAGAGAGGGAACCATGGCACCTGACAAAACAGTAGTAAAAGACAAAGGA
>SDBT01019500.1_pt1 | contig 10626 bp, 3 predicted proteins | sample 2277101 | NCBI WGS metagenome assembly SDBT01 (sample SAMN10404973, study PRJNA504765) | marine sediment metagenome | isolation source: marine sediment core GS10_PC15, 103 cmbsf | place: Arctic Ocean: Southern Knipovich Ridge | collected 2010
CGTATAACTATTTGTGGCTACACCGGGTACCGTAACACTAATAGTAAAATTTGTCATTTTGGCCTCTATACCTAAAAGCGTAAAGTCCAAGGTATCAGGAAGACGACCATCAAAAGCAAAAGGTGGTCCGTTCCAGACCAAACTGGATCCCAAAAACTTATCAGTGTCTGTGATTCTAGATCCTGGACCACTGGCGGCACTAGCGTTTACTGTACGGAAATTACAGAACTCGTCAATGAGAGTTATACCATCTATCTCATCTCCCTCACGAAACGCGGAGTCTCCGGTAGCGGTTCTAATAATTCTAGTTACATTATTTTCACAGTCAAAACGGTTCTGGGTAGAAAAACTAATTCCTGCATTGGCGGGACAGGATGTCCCAAGAAATCTATCTACAGCCCCCTGCAAAAACGCATAAGCTGTAATATTAATCTGACCTGTAGAAGGCCCTTTAAGTCTCTTTCTCACAGTAGAAAGAACGTTTGGTGCAGTATCACATTGAGAAACTAAATCGATAAATTCAGACGACCCAGTAATCTGGGCTGAAATAATTCCATCGAATTCTATTTCGAATAAACCAGCGATCCTGCATTCGCATACGATAAGTCATTTCTCCTTAATAATACTTTGTTTTTTATTTTTAAGCAAGTCTTTTTCGTTCTTCCCACCACTTTCGGCGCGATTCACTCATCTTTTTCTTGGTCTCTTTGGAGTGTGTTTTACCAAACCAATTATGTCGCGATCCTGAGTGAGACACTTTCATTTTCTCACAAGATATCTCTGAATGTTTCTTTCCAAGAAAAGTTTTTTGGTTCCTACGGCGGTTAAGATCCTCCTCTGTTAGCTGAATCTTCTTTCCCTTCTTAGATTCACTAATCTTCCTTTTGCTTTCTTCAGAATGTTTCCTTCCGTAAAAGCTATTAGATTTACCTTGCTTGGCCAAACTCTTTTTCTGTCGTGTTTCAGAAGAGTCAAGTCCTCCCGCGCCTCCACCTTCTTTCAAATTGTACCCAGAAGGAACTAAAGAATTCAGACGTTCTATCCAGTAATACTCTCTTTTATTGGCGTCAGCTAAAATTCCCAACTCCTCTACTATAGAAAAATCAAAACTAGATCTACCATATTTAAGAAGCGCTCTATCGAAAGCGGAGTTGCCGTGGAAAGTTTTTGAAAAATGTTGCTTCTTTCTATTCTTCGGACAGATAGTCTGTCCTACATATAATTTACCGTTAATTTTGTTTTCTATCTTATAAATATAGTGCATAAAATCTCCTAAGTAGTTGATATCACTCACTTCCATAAACGCCAAAAGCAGGACCACCTTGACCTAGAGAGCTGTGATCCTGAATGGTACTTCCTACAGTAGTAGCTATTCCTATGAGCGCACTTGATCCTTGCGAAAAGGTAATAACATTCTCTCCCAGAGCTAGCTGAGTATATGTGGCTGTACCATCTTCGTTATTCACAATGGTACCAATACCTGTATCTGAGACTTCCCAAGTGTCTCCGGACACGAACTCTATTTCTTCAAGAGAGAATAGTACAGAAATACCTGGAGCCAAAGCTACTGCAGAAGGTCTAATTATGATAGAAGCTCCCCCTGACTCAGCGGAGAGGGCATTAACAACTTCTGGAGATTTGGCTGTGTTGAAAGGATCAAAACCTATTCTATCTGTTGAGACTAGCTTAGAATGCTCCCTAATGTTAGTATCTGTAGAAGTTATTTGGTGAGTACCTCCCGTACCGATCCTCTTCTCCACAGAGATACCTCTTTGAGGAGATCTGAAGGTGATACCAGTGATAGCAGCAAAAGTAGTCTGTCCTCGCGTTCTCTGACGTCTGGAGAAGGTGTGTCCTTCGAGATCGTGGAAGCGATCGGCTCCGCTTAAATTAACCACGTAGGTTATAGCTTTTTCAAAAGAGGGGTTGACTGTGATGTTAAAAACCCTTCCGGTAAACAAAGGCTTTAGGTCTCCCGCAATCCCTGCTTTAATGGTAACATCCTGACCTATTGGAAATATCGTTGTGGCCGGAACTTCTATTGAAGCACTAAATGTAGAAGCCAAAGAGGTTCTAGACTTATTCACTGTAAAGGATTGAATCTCAGGAGTTTCAAATTTTAGCTGGCCACCAAAATCAATTTCGGCTCTGATCTTCTCTAAGGTAATATTAGTACATGCCGCCATTACTTTATACTCTCCTGAGGAACATTGTAAATTCGAACGTTAACTCTATCACCTACTGATATATCATCAAGTACCATACTCAACGCTGTTATCTCTCCAAAACCATTAATCCTCACCACATACTCAGCGCCGTTGCCAACATCCTGTATCACCAAACCATCCCTAGTTACATCCGTTGTTTGAAGTTGGTACGCAGAATTACTGAAACTCCCTAAATTCTGATACTTAGGCCCTGCGCTTACAGTTATTAAGTATTGGCTAGAATCAGAATAGGAATAAGATATTTCGTTTATGGTAGTACCATCAGCCAAAACTTGACCAAGTTTAGGCTCTGAGGTAGGCCCCATAATAACTGATTTAGTTTCAGTCACAGCACTCTGAAGCGCTAAGAGTTCTTTTGCTATAATTAAACAATCATCTTCTTCACAGAAAGGCAGCGTCATGTCTAGTGTGAACCCATCTGTATTATCTTGAAGAACCGACATCTCGCTATCTGACAGGTTCTGTTTAGTTGTAGGATCTGCGTCTATAATACCATCGGCCTGATCTATAATCCCAAAAGCAGGAATTGTTTTTGTTCCATTAGTCAGGGCAGTTGTTGATGCATAGGTTACGGGAGGAGGAGCATCTACTACAATTAAAGGGGTGTATTCAATCTCGATAGCAGAAGCGAGTGCTAAAGCATTTCCGCGTGGATCAAATATATCAATACTAGGGCGTCTTCTTTCTACCACCACACACATCTGACCATCAGGGTTGTAATAACCTAAGTCATCTCCAATGTTACAAATAAAATCTTCGTTTGTGGTAGGAGTAGTCACTAATAAATTATTGGAAAAAGAAAAAGCTAGGTCGTTCCCCGCGGGTTGGCTAAAAAAAGGAGATGGGTCAGCGTACACATTACAGGTAGCCTGAGCACGAGCATCTTCTAAAACACTAAACAAGTATACAGAAACATCCTCACTTACATCTATTTCCCAAGACCAATTTTTTCCATGCTGTAAGCTAACCAGATCTTTTAGGGGACTTACTATCCATACTAAAGAACCACCAACACCAAACCCTCCAGGAGATAGAGTAAAACTACGAACTTTATGTGCCGAGAAAACAACATCCACTATTCCCATAAAATCAGATTCTAACTCTCCAAATTTATTCTCTCTAAGAAATCTTTTTCTAGGAAAGGTTATGACCCCTCCCGCTAAAGATGATAAAGACACCCCACAAACAGGAAGGCCATTAAAATTGTCCTCATTTATTATGTTTACTATAACGGGGATGTTACCACCCACTCTATTAGTTGATGCCCCCGAATCTCCAAATGAACTAAATCCAGCAGAACCTGCTCTTCCTGTTTGAGAGCCTAAAAAACTGCTAACATTTAAAGTATTATTCATAAACTGAGTATCGACTTTTATATACTCTTTTGTTGTGTCCCCAAAAGTTATCTTAAGACCAGGAACATCCTCGATACCATCAGGTAATGTCAAGTCTATAAGATAACCCATCAAGCTTTCAAATTCTTTAAGTTCGTAAGAGTTCTTTATGTCGTCTAGGTAAACCTGATCCAGTTGAGGGTCATCATAAGATATCGTAGCATAACGTGCCACAAATCCTTCTTCGCAAGAGTCCTTTGCACAATCCTCATATGCCATCAGTTCTTTGTTCTTGAGACCATCAAAACTTGCTCTAAGCTGACGTTCAGGGGGAGGGTCATACCCTCTAACGATGACCAAGTCTATAGGCTGGTTAAGATCACTAGTAGGAATACAATAGCGTATATCGACATTAGTGGCAAGTTGAGTACCTACTTCGTAAAAACGAGCTATCCCATCCTCATCAATTTCTATCTCTATGAATTTATTATTTATTAGTTCCGTTAAAAGAGATAACTTCATCATAGTGGTTACGTCCTGATTATGGATATCAAAACCCGGAAGAGCGGTACCTTTATTAGTAAAGGACGCGTCAAAAGGTATCCCAAACTGAGTTAGAATAGTGACAATGAGAGGAGTGGTAGATACTGGATCTAATACATCATTTTGAGGACTCTTAGGTCCTGCTCCAGTAATAGCTTCGTAATCAGGATCTCCTGATTCAAGAATATCTCCTCCCTCTACTCCTCCTCCTTTTATTACCATTTACTTATCCCCTTATCCAAACTTACCAGGAGCCGGAGGACGCTGTGCTAAGCTTAAGGCAGCCTCTGTTTTCTTCTCTAACCTAGTTAACTTAGCCTTTTGTTCGGCTGCGTCAGTAACATGAATCGTCAGGTCATTATCCAGTTTTTGGATATCTACTTTTCTAGATTGGGATTCAGATTCTAAAGTTGTTCCAAAACTAATCAGTGACTCTCTAAATTCCTCCACGCTGGCATTAGCAGCCGTAACTGTGGCGGCGGCCTCTTCCACACTAATTTGAATTTGGTCAAACGTTCCTCCTGGTGCCAACAAACCATCTACCTCATCCAGTCTGAGGTTTGTGGCAGCTACATCAGCTCCAATTCCTCCAAGTCCAGCGCTATTAAAAGCGTCTGTTATTTCTTCTAAGTTATCAACTGTGGTTGGGATTGAAGCAACAATCTCTACAGGAGTTATTTCCCTAAGCACATCTGTAAGTGCATCTGTTGATGATTTAGTAGCTTCTACCTGGGATTCTGATGCGGTGAGGGCCGCTGCCCTTGTTGAGATTATTTCATCACTCAAGAGGGTTACTGCTGTTACCAATTCTCTATTAGATTCCGATCCCGATTCTCTGCTAATGCTATCAGGATCTGCTCCCGTACCTCTAGTCCTTACACTACCAGTAACCTGAGAACGTCCGGATGCAGTCTCAGTGGAAACTACTGAAACAGTACTGGCCTTAGAATTTCCTAATTTCATTCGGGCCTGTCTCTCAGCTTCTAAATTATTACCTAAAATTCCCTGAGTATGCGTATTAGTAAAAACTCCGGCTTCGTTTACGCGCATATCCGAAGGCAATCCCCCGCCTGGGGCTGCAGAAAGACCTGTACCACCTTTTGCTGGGTCAGAGAAAGATCCGGCCTGCGCCATCAAGGCGGTTTGTTTTACCGTCTCAGAAACAAGTTGGGAAATAAGTTGGTTTGTGGGATCCATACCAGCTTTAAAATCTTCTAAGCCAGTCTCCCTCATTTTCTGGTCGGCAGCTTCCTTAGCCTTCTGAGCCATCTTCATGGCAGCTTCGAGAGCGGGGACACCTTTGAATTTTAAATCTCCGCCTCGCATCTCTCCCTGTTCTGAAGTGGCCAGCTGTTCTCCAAGAGTATCTATAAAAGACTGAGCCTGTCCTTCCAAGCCAGTACCTTTTAGTTTTCCACTAGCTATAGCATCATAGAACTGGCTTCGAAGCTTCTCTGCCATTCCCTGCTGCTGACGTAGTACATTTGTCTCTACTTTCTGCTTCTCTGTGATTCTAGCTTCATCTTCGTCAAAGTCTACCTGCTTTAACTCTTCTTGCAGCTGACTACGCTCTCCCCTGCCCATACCACGAGCACCCATCTTCTTTTCTATTTCCTCTCTTCGCTGCTCGAAAGATGTTTTAAATCCAGGCTGCCCTACTCTAGCAAAAGGACCGTCGATATCTGAACCTATCTTAGTAACATCTAAGGCAACCTCTTTTCTAAAGTCATCAATCAATCCTTGGATTGTTTGCCCAAACGCCTCCGCGGCGTCGGCCAGCTTCGACGTTTTAGATAATTGAGACAGCGCAGCATTTGCATTATTAATCCCTGCAATAGTACCCCCCTCGGTACCTGCAAATTCAGAAGCCATTTCTATTCTCTTATCTATAACTTTTTGCCACTCATCATCTGTTTGCTTAGCCTTTACCTGCTTAGGTGTCATGTTAAGGCGCTCGCCTTCAGCACTTAATCTTCTGTTTGCTATCTTGGTAAGTTCCTCTCCCATAGCCTCTTTGAAATCAGGCTGAGACATAAGTTGGCCTTCGAGGATTTTTTGCTCTTGTTGGCGCGCAGTCATTTTTCTCTGGGCGGGTTTGTTTGGTCCTCCCATTCCAGAACCCATTCTTGCGGCCCTTCCGTGAAGTTCAAGATCGTCAAAAACAGTAACTAGTTGGGAAATTATATCTTCAGTAGTTGAACTAAATCTGTCTCCCGGAGATTTAAACCCACCACCTTCTTTAGCAGAAATGCCAGATAGGTTCTTAACCAATTGTTCTGGTGTAACAGTAGCAGTGTCAGTAAGAAGTTTCTTTAATTCAGACATTTCCATCTTGCCCACTTTGGCCTTAGCAGAGTCCATTATCTTCTTTCTTTCTTCAGGACCTTCCGCTGCTAATAGCTTTGTCTGGATATTTAATTCATTAAGCATACCTTTTTGTATATCAAACTGTTTTTTGGCAGTATCGTTGCCTATCTGCATCTCCTCAAAGCTTGAATCTAAAGTCTTTAGTATTTCTAGTTGCTCAGGACTTACCGTCCCAGCTGCTTTTAAGGCATCTCTTTTTAAAGTATGCTCGTCTGTTATTTTACCCCTAGCTTTTTCTAAAGAGGCAACCATTAACTGAGAGTCAGCTTTTTGTTTTCTTATATCTGATAGCTTATTTACTAACATATCCCGTTTCTTGGTACCCGTGTTTAGTTGATCAAGAGTTGCTCTAAATCTTGGAGACCTACGTTGCAAACTTTCTTGAGATGATAGTTCTTTACGAGTCTTTCCAAAGTTAAATTCGGAACGTACCCCCAGACCGGCCATTGCTCCTGAAGTGTGAGTCAGAAATTCAGCCCTAGTCTTCTCTTCTATTTGCATGTCCCTAATAGCCATAGCTGACTTTTCCATAGTTATGGCTAAGTTCTGGATAGCTTCTTCGTAATGCAGTACAGTGCTGATATCAAAAGCTTCTAACTGCTTTTCCATAATCATTTTCTGCATTGCTTCTCTAAGGTTTTTAGTATCTTTACCTGTTTTTAATATTGCGTCTCCAGCACCCTCCGTCTGCTCAGTATATTCTTTAGTAATTTCTGCCATCTCTTCCTGAATATCGGCAAGTCTCTGCATCTCTTCATAAAATTTTCTTGCGGATCTCTGCTGAGCAGTTAAATCTGTTTCTCTAGCAGCTCCTATGTCTGGCATACTCTTAGGCATTCTGATACCCGCGGCGGCTCCTGTGAACTGCATAGTAAGCAATCTCTGGGTCTGCTCTATTGCATCAGATATATCTCCTTTTGTAAACCTAACTATTCCTTCTCCAACAATCCCTAACTTTGTCTCGGCATCTTTAATTACATCAGTAGTAACTGTTTCCCACGCCCCTGTAACGGCGTCGGCAAATCCAAAAACAGATTCTCCTAGTGCTGAATCGAACTGTGCAATCATGGGACCTACCGCCCCAATACCTTGAGCTTGCAGTTCCTTAGCTAAGGCAGGGACAAGAGTGGCCATTTCTCCTGCCTGAACGGAGGGAGTTCCTGCTCCTAATCCAAAAGTAGGCTTTATCCCCCTCTCCATCATTTCATCTTTTAATATTGCACCGTGGGTGCCTGTACGAAAGTCCGTCATGCCCCCCGTGCCAGCGCTACGAGACATCTGTTTAAACATTACAGATTGAGTAGTAGCCCCTTTTCCAAAAACGCCGGTGGGAAGGGCGGATTCGATCGCCTTTCGAAAATCAGGACCCATAACCTTAGCAGCCATATCCATATCTTCAAACGCCGGCATCTCTTCCAATATTCTTTTTAGATTCTGTGCAGGCTCCAACATGCCTCTTCTAGCTTCTAGTTGGTCTTGTAGAGCGGAAGTTAAATCTTTCTCTAGACTGGTTGTACTAAGCCCCTGATCCTGAAGTTTCTTCTTTTCTTCTAAAATTCTTTTTACGGAATCCGTTGAAGTTTTCAACACCCCCGCAGGAGTAAGGTCTGCCCCTATAAAACCAGCGAAGCTTTGCCACTTAGTACTAGCCTCTGTCATTTCTTTAGCGAAGGCGGACATTACCTCAATCTGTAAAGCCGCAGTTATAGCATTTTGTGCATCGATCGCACTAGTAGTCAACACATCAAAAGCGGCGGCAGCGGTTAAAATAAAGTCCCCTGACTCAGAAATACCTGCTATACTATTAGGGTTAAGTGATGCCATAGCAACACCTACATCTGTTATTACATCGCTAAGGGTCATAGCAGCTTTAGCAGCTCCTAGAAAAGTACCTTCCTTTAGAGACTTATTAAATTTTTCTAAATCTGCAGAATTAGATACGGCTGTACTTAATTTACTATAAGCACTAGACACTCTGTGTATTTGCTTAGATTGAGACTTTAATTTCTCAGCTAAATCCTGGCTCTGCCCAATCTGATTAAACATCTGGTCTTCTACTTCTTTTCCTGTCTTAAGGGAAGCATTCCAAGCATAAACCAATGCACCTCCTATGGCAAGCGCTATAGCAGTTACTCCTAACGCAACAACGGACGCTGCTGTTGACCAGCCAGTAAATGACTTAGTGGCGTCCAAAAGGGCTACTGAGGCCCTACCTGCTCCAGAAGTCATTTTGTCCCAACCCATCTTAGGAAGTTTAAATACTCCTTTTATCACCCCATGCTTTTTAAAGAATTTCCCCATACCTTCTTTCCTGCTAAGCTCACCACTATAACCAAGCATAGCATCAAGAGAGTCAGAAACAACATCAGCAGCTTTGTGAATAGTTAGAAGTCCTGCTGCACCAATAGCACCGGCCTGTAGAAGAGGACCTGGTATCTTGGTAATCATATCTACCATGAAGCCAATAGCTTTCACACCGGATGTGGCTGCAGGAAGAATTGCATTTCCAATCTCCAAACCAATAGCCTTTAAAGACTCTTTCACTATTGCCATTTGCTTACCAAAGGTCTGTAAAGCTAGAGCATTCTTCCTAAAAGCGAAACCTTGAGAATTGGCTGCATCTGAACTAGCTTCTAATGCCTCATCAAACTGTTCCATAAGAACGATGAAGGAGTTATAATGTCTAACCCCGGCCATGGCCTGAGCCATAGCAAGTTGTTGGGCCTTAGATAAATTTCCCCACTGATCTGCTACGTTTCCTAACACATCCATCGCGGGTCTTAGATCTCCACCCTCATCCATACTCGCAATACCTATACCACTAAGTTCTTTCTGAGCAGTAGGTCTTCGCATTGCGCGCATCATAAACTTTACAGAAGTACCAATTTCCTTACCCGACTGTCTTGTGGTAGCACCGATAGCGGTGACGATACCCATCATATCTTCAAACCCTACTCCTGCAGTTCCTGCAGCAGCACCTGCTCTCTTAACGGAGTCTGCTAAGTCCTTAGCAGTGATAGCGTGTTTAGCAGCTACAGCTCCCCAAGCGTCTACGAAATTAAGGCTACTATCTACTTCGTCTCCGAAGATTTTCATAGCGGCAGTCAAAGCTTCCGTAGCGTCTGTGGCAGAAAGAGTTGTTACATTAACAGCTAACATAGTAGTTCTAGTCCTGTCCAGAATCTCGTTCATTTCCAAACCCTGCTGACCATAAACAACCATACCATCTAATACTTCTTCGATAGCTATACCGAACTCCCTAGCCATTCCCACCGCAGAATTTTGCATAGCTCCGAAGTCAGTGATTGTTGTATCCATAACCTTCTTCAGGTTGAACATTCTATTCTGAACTTCTGTCATTACCGATCCCAGAGCGCGGAAAGCTCTCAAAGTCCCGTAGACAATTCCAGTAGCGAATCCCCACTGAACAACCCTACGTAGAGAATCTTTCATTCTCTTTCCAGTACGGTTTGCTGCATCTCCGATCTGATTCATTACTGGGACCACTGTCCCCTTCATCGCTGAAAATTGGGCTTGTACTTTTTGCAGAGTTTGTCCAGTCTGGGGGTCAACAATATCCATTTTCATTGACTCGAATTGGGGAGCAATTCCCGACTCTATAAAGCTTGGGGACTGAATAAGCTTTGTTAACTCTTCAGAACGTGCTTTAACTTCAGCGATGAAACTTTTGAACTGCTGATCTACAGAGGCTGCTAACGGATGCTCTCCTTCTCCGGCACCGGAAGCGGCACCTGCGGCCATCGCTTTTCTAGTTCTACCACTTAATCTTCCATGAATAGCCTCTTGGGTTTCCGTATGAACTGATCCCATAGAATTTGCAGACACTTTGGCTTCTTTAGATATAGCTTCAAGAGAGTCTGCTAATGAAGGAGAAGCCCCCTCAGAAAGCTTAGACCATTTAGATAATACCTCTACCGCTTTAAGCATTTGGGCTGCAAAAGTTTCTGGAGATTCTGCTAAACGATCAAATAATAATTTGAACTCGGCGGCGGCGTCTCCTCCCTGAGACATACTATCCATAAGCATTTTTAGCTGAGATTCTGTATTCTCAAATGCTTTGGCTTCATCACCAGTACCTCTTTGAGAGGTCAATATCTCACCAAAAAGCCTACCAGGAGGCTGTGCTCCTATTG
>SDBT01019501.1_pt1 | contig 10625 bp, 11 predicted proteins | sample 2277101 | NCBI WGS metagenome assembly SDBT01 (sample SAMN10404973, study PRJNA504765) | marine sediment metagenome | isolation source: marine sediment core GS10_PC15, 103 cmbsf | place: Arctic Ocean: Southern Knipovich Ridge | collected 2010
CCCTGGAGGACGTGGATGTCCACGGCCGTCTGACCGTCCACATAGGTCGTGAATACCTCCGACGCCTGGCAGGGAATGGTCGTGTTCCGCATGATCAGCTTGCCCATCGCCCCGCCGAGGGTCTCGATACCCAGCGACAGCGGCGTGACGTCCAGCAGCAGCAGGTCGCGATGAACGCCCGCCAGGATGCCCGCCTGCACCGCCGCCCCCAGCGCGACCACTTCGTCCGGGTTCAGAGCGGTGTAGAGCTTGTCTTCGCCGAACAACTCGCCGACCCGACGGCGGACGCAGGGGATCCGCGTGCAGCCGCCGACCATCACCACCCGATCGATCTGCTCGGCCGTCACGCCCGCGTCGGCGAGGGCCCGGCGGCAATGCGCCAGCGTGTGGTCGATCCACTTGGCGACCCGGGCCTCGAACTGAGCCCGGGTGATCGTGCAGCGGAAAGTCTCCCCGTCGCCCAGGTCCACCTCCACCTCGGCCTGCTGGTGGGTCGTCAGACGCACCTTGGCGGCCTCGGCGAAGATCCGCAGCGCCTGCCGTGTGCCCGGGGAGAAGGTGATCTCCCGGTCGTAGCGGCGGCGGATCTCCCCGGTTATCAGGTCGATCAGCTCCCGGTCCAGGTCGTCGCCGCCCAGGTGCGTGTCGCCGTCGGTGGCCAGCACCTGACAGACCCCCCCGGCGATCTTGAGCACGCTGACGTCGAAGGTGCCGCCCCCGAGATCGTACACGGCCACGGTGGCTTCCTCGTTGCGGTCCAGGCCGTAGGCGAGCGTGGCGGCGGTCGGCTCGTTGACGATCCGAAGCACATTCAGCCCGGCGATTCGCCCCGCGTCGCGCGTGGCCTGGCGCTGGGCGTCGTCGAAGTAAGCCGGAACGGTGATGACCGCCTCGTTGATCTCCCGACCCAGCGCCTCCTGGGCCCGCAGCCGGACATCGGAGAGGATGATCGCGCTGAGTTGCTCGGGGGTCATCAGCCGCCCGTTGACATCCACCTTGACCAGCTCCCTGTCGACCATCTCGTCGGCGACCACGCGATACCCCAGCACGCGCAGGTCCTCGCCCAGGTCGTCGATCCCCTTGCCCATCAGCCGCTTGATCGAATAGACGGTCGCCAGGGGGTTCTCCACGGCGTGATCCCTGGCCTCCCGGCCGACGGTCACCTGCCCGTCGGGGGCGAAGGCAATCACGCTCGGCACCAGCGCAGCGCCATCGGCGTCGCGGATGATCTCGGGCCCGGAAGGCGTCATGACAGCCGTCAGGGAGTTGGTCGTCCCCAGGTCGATGCCCAGGATGATCTTGTCGGCCGCTGCTTCGCTCATAGTCTCGTCCGTGAATCCCTCCGAGCACGCACGGTCATTTCGTCAGTGATATCAGTTTCTTGACGTAGGCGACGGCGTTGAGCTGCTTTCGGATTTCGCTGAGCAGCTCCTGCCGGGTGGCCTCGCAGGAGACGGCCTGGTCGAGTTCGCCAAAGAGGTCCTTCACGTGGTTCATCAGCCCGTCGTGCTGGGTCTGGAGCACCCGGGCCAATCGGGCCAGATCGGATCGGTCATCCTCGGACCGGGCGTCCTGAACTTCCTCCTGCATCATCATCATGGTGTTCAGGAAGCCGTCGGGGACGGACTTGTCGGAGGCCGAGGGGGACCCGCCGAGAAGCTCCACCAGGTAGCCCGCCCGTCGGAGCGGGTCGGAAAGTGTGCGATAGGCCTCGTTCAGCGAGGCCGAAACCGACATGGACAGCGACTGCACTTCCGGCGAATCGTCCACGTGGAAGTCCGGGTGGGCATGGCGGGACAGGGCCATGTAGCTTCCGTGCAGCACCGACTCGTCGATGTCGAATCTGCGGGACAGCCCGAACAGCTGAAAGTGATCCATCACGCCGGAGATCGGATTGACCGTCTCGCAGTAGTCGCAGAACAGCGGCTGGTTCATGGGCCGGCTGCACTGGCGACACTTGGCGGGAACGACGGCTTCGCTCTTGTCGGTCACGATCGATCCCCTGGCGGCCCGGCGCTCAGGCCCGGAAGCTCGCCCCGCAGCCGCAGTTGGCCTTGGCGTTGGGGTTGTTGAATATGAATCCCTGCCCCATGAGCTTGTCCTCGTAGTCCACCTCCGTGCCGTTGAGGTAGAGGTAGCTCTTGGGGTCGCACACGATCTTCACGCCGTTGGACTCGAACACCTGATCGTCGGCGGCGGGCCGGTCGGTGACGTCCAGCGTGTAGCTGAACCCGCTGCAGCCGCCTCCCTTGACGCCCACGCGGAGGTGCGCGTCCGGCATGTCGTTGTCGCCGAGGACCTTCATGATCTTGCCGGCGGCCTTATCGGTCAGCGTAATGGCCATGGTCATTCTCCGGAGGCGCCGGTGGGCCCGTCGGTGGGCGACCCTCCGGCCTCGTCCTGGTTGCCGTTCTTCCTCTTCCAGTCATCGACGGCGGCCTTGACGGCGTCCTCCGCCAGCACCGAGCAGTGGATCTTCACCGGCGGCAGCGACAACTCCTGGGCAATGGCCGTGTTCTTGAGCTCGCCGGCCACATCGACGGCCCTGCCCTTGAGCCACTCCGTCGCCAGCGAACTGGCGGCGATGGCCGAGCCGCACCCGAAGGTCTTGAACTTCGCGTCCGTGATGACACCGTCCACCACCTGGATCTGGAGCTTCATCACGTCGCCGCACTCGGGCGCGCCCACGATGCCCGTTCCCACCGTCGGGTCGTTCTTGTCCAGCGAGCCGACGTTGCGCGGATTGTTGAAGTGGTCCAGAAGTTTCTCACCGTACGGCATGGTCGATTCCTACCTGTTGCATTCAGTCCTCGCCGGGGCATCCGCCACCGGGGCAACACTCCCTGACGGCGCCGGACTCCACGGCTTGTTCGTAAAGCGGAGAAAGCTCCCGCAACTCCGCCACGGCGACGGCCACCTTCTCGGCGGCATAGTCGATCTCCTCAGCCGTGCTGAATCGGCCGAGCGAGAACCGGATGGAACTGTGCGCCATCTCGTCCGACACGCCCATCGCCCGCAGCACGAAGCTGGGCTCCAACGACGCGCTGGTGCAGGCCGACCCGGACGAAGCGGCCACGTCCTTCATTTTCATCATCAGCGATTCGCCCTCGACGTAGGCGAAGGACAGGTTCAACGTGTTGGGCAGCCGCCGATCCGGGTGCCCGTTGAGCTGGACGAAGCCCACCTTCTCGACGATCCGTTGGTGCAGCCGGTCACGCAGCGCCCGGATGCGATCGGCCTCGCCGGCCATTTCCTTCCCGCAGATTTCCACGGCCGCGCCCAGGCCCACGATGCCCGGCACGTTCAGCGTCCCGCTGCGCATGCCGCGTTCGTGCCCGCCGCCGTGCATCTGAATCGCCAGCCGCACCCGCGGGTTGCGGCGGCGGACGTACAGCGCGCCGGCGCCCTTCGGACCGTTGATCTTGTGGGCCGAGAGGCTCAACAGATCGGCCCCTATCGCCGCCACGTCGATGGGGATCTTGCCGAAGGCCTGGGTGGCGTCGGTATGGAACAGCACGCCCCGCGCCTTGGCGATCTTGCCGATCTCGGCGACCGGGTGGATCGTCCCGGTCTCGTTGTTGGCGGTCATGACGGTGATCAGGATCGTCTGGTCGGTGATCGCCTCGGCCACCTGCTCGGGGTCGACCAGCCCGTACTCGTCGACGGGCAGGAACGTCACGTCGCAGCCGTGCTCGGCGAGATACTTGCAGGTGTCCAGCACGGCCTTGTGCTCGGTGGCGCAGGTGATGATGTGGTTGCCCGCCTCGCGATACATCTCGGCGATGCCCTTGATGGCGAGGTTGTCGCTCTCCGTGGCCCCGCTGGTGAAGACGATCTCCTTGGGCGAGGCGCCCAGCAGTGAGGCCACCTGCTCGCGGACCCGCTCCACGGCGGCCTCCGCCTTCCAGCCGAACGGATGCGACTGGCTGGCGGCGTTGCCGAAGTGCTCCGTGAAGTAAGGCGTCATCGCCTCGACCACGCGCGGGTCCACCGGCGTGGTGGCGTTGTTGTCCAGGTACACGGGGCTGTTGGCGGTCATTCTCGCTTACTCACTTACCCGTCAAGGCGGAGGACGGTTCGAGGATCTCCGCCAGGGTGACTTTCTTGAGGAAATCGTTCAGCCTGCGCTGCACGCGGTGGACGGGATCGGCGATCGGGCAGTTGGCCATGACCTGGCAGGTGCACTCCTCGTCGTCGCTGCGCGCGTTGGTGATGCACTCGGCCAGCCGGACGGGCCCTTCCACGGCCGTCACCAGGTCCGCCAGGTTGATGGCCTCGGGCGCCACCGCCAGGCGATACCCGCCCCGCGCCCCGCGAACGCTCTCGACGTAGCCCACCGCGGACAACTCCTTCAGCACGTTCATCAGCAGCGACGCCGGTACGCCGAACCGCTTGGCGATCTCGCGGGCGCTGGCCAGCCGCCCGTCACCCAGCCCGGCCAAGTACGTCATCGCGATCAGCCCGTAACCCGTTTTTTTCGTTAGAGCTAGCATCCACTGCCACTCCCGTCCACCATGTCTCTATCTATATAGCACCTTTTCAGTACGAATTCAAGGCCAGTGGAGTGCAAAATCCAGGATCGGGCCAAGCAGCGTCCTCAGAGTTCCAGGCCCCAGTCGCCAAGAACGCCGAGTATCTGGGAGATGCTCTCCACGGTGGCGTCGGCGGCGGAGCCGGATTCCTCCCACGGGTGCATGATGCGAATGGCCCGCATGCCGGCTGCGTGGGCCCCGGCCACGTCGGTCCGCTCCAGGTCGCCCACGTGCACGGCCTCGGCCGGGGCGACGCCCAGACGGTGAAGCGTGTGATGGAACTGGCGGATCATCGGCTTGGTCGTGCCCGTCTGGTCGGAGAAGGTGAAGTAGTCGAACAGCCCCACCAGCCCGTCGGCCTCCATCACCGCGTAGTGGTCCTTGCCCAGCATCAGGCCGGTATCGCTGATCATGCCCAGCTTCACCTTCCCGTGCAGGGCCGAGAGCACCTCACGCCCGCCCCCCACGACCTCAGGGGGCAGCTCGCGTAAGGTCCAGGAGATCAGATCGCCCAGCTTGAGGGCGTCGGCCTCGGCCAGCTCGATCCCGACGATCCGTCCCAGCCTCTGGCCGAGTTCGTCCCCCGGCACGCCCGTGTAGTGATGTTCGCGCAGACCGGCCAGTTGTCGCGAGAGCAGGTTCAGCGCCAGGTCCAACTGGCCGTTCGTGACGGTCCGGGACTTGTCCAGAAAGAAGTCCCTGGCGTAGTCGATCTGGAGGGCCTTTCGCCGCTGGGCCACCTCGGGCGTCTCGCGGTAGAGGGTCTGCCAGAAGTCGAACGTTACGGCACGGATCACCGTTGTACCTCCACGGGGGAGCCGGTCTCGATGCTGGTGTGGACGGCTTCGATGGCGGCCACGTTGAGCAGTCCCTCGTCCAGCCCGCACGGTAGCTCCCGGCCGCCCGCCAGCGACGAGATGAACTCGGCGAACATCTGCCCCGGCGGCGAGGCGACCGCCCCGCCCATGGTCACGCCGATGGTCGAGGGATGTTCGTACCGCCCGGGGCCATCGTCGCCCGCGCGCGTGGCCTTGTGGAGCATCTGGTCGGTCAGGTCGACCCGCATGGACCCGCCGGTGCCGACCACCTCGTGGCGGAACTGGAACGCCAGCGGCAGCGACTCCGGCAGCACCCAGCAGGAGCTGAAGGCCCCGACCATGCCCCCGTCGAAGTCGATCACCGCGTGGATGGCGTCGTAGGTATCGAGGCCCAGGCCGGACAGCACGCCCCGGACGCCCGACGCCTGCACGCGCGAAGGCTTCTGATCGGCGATCCAGCCGGTCAGATCCACCGTGTGGGCCAGCAGGAACCAGCCCGGCGACGACTGGCCCAGCCACGGGACGAACCGGGTGGGCACGTCGATGCGGTCGTCGAGCTGGCTGACGCCCGAGACGATCCGACCCAGCTCGCCGGCGTCGGCTGCGGCCTTCATCGCCACGAGCGGGGGGTTCCAGTGATTCTCGAACGCCACCATGGCCGACACGCCCGCCTGGTCCACGGCCCGGCAGATGGCCCCGGCGTCATCCAGGCTCATGGCCAGCGGCTTCTCGATCAGCAGGTGACAGCCGGCCTGCGCCGCCGCCACCGCCGGGGCGACGTGGGCGAAATCCGGCGTGGCCACGACCACCGCGTCGGGGGAGACTTCGCGGCACATCCGGTCGGCGGAATCGAACGCCGCCACGCCCAGCCGCTGGGTCGCGCCCGACCGCGCCGGCTCGGAGATGTCGCAGACGCCCGCCAATTCCGCTCCCGGCAAGTCGCGGCATATGCCGGCGTACATTCGCCCCCGAATGCCCACCCCCACGATGCCCACGCGAATCGCCCCGTCTTTGCCCGAACCGGTCGCCATCGGAAGCTCCTTTCCCCTCGCTGTCTCAGCCCGCGGCCCGAACGGGTATCCTTGGGGCCCCGCCGGCCAGAGCCTATACTATTCGTTCCGGGCGGCCCTGAGAAGCCCCCGAGCGAGCGCGGACCGAACGTGAGAAAGGACTTTGACATCGTGATTGTCGGCGGCGGGCACGCCGGGGCCGAAGCGGCCTGGGCGGCGTCCCGCCTGGGGGCCCGCGCCGCCCTGGTGACGCTCTCTGCCGGGCAGATCGCGGCCATGTCCTGCAACCCCGCCATCGGCGGGCCCGGCAAGGGACAGATCGTCCGCGAGATCGACGCGATGGGCGGACTGATGGGCCTGGCCGCCGACGCCACGGGAATGCAATTCCGCGTGCTCAACCGCTCCAAGGGCCCGGCCGTGCGCGGGCCCCGCTGCCAGAGCGACCGCCACGCCTACGCCGCCTTCGTGCAGGACGCGCTGGCCTCGGAAGCTGAGCTGACCATTATCGAGGGCGAGGCAATCGACCTGCTGGTGGACTCCGGCCGGATCGCCGGCGTGAAGGTGCTGGCCGCGGGCCCCGGCGACGAGCCGGCCGAACTGGAACTGCGCTGCCGGGCGGCCATCATCACGACCGGAACGTTCCTGCGAGGGCTGCTGCACTGCGGTGAGAATATCTGGGCCGGGGGGCGGTACGATGAGCCGTCGGCCGAGCGCCTTTCCGATGGCTTGCAGCGGGCGGGCATCCGCCTGGGCCGGCTCAAGACCGGCACCTGCCCCCGGGTCGCCGCCGACAGCATCGACTACGCTCAGTGCATCCGCCAGGACGGAGACGACCTGCCCCAGCCGTTCTCCTTCATGAACACATCGCTGGAGGTGGACCAGGTGCCCTGCTGGATCACGCGGACCAACGAGAAGGTCCACCAACTGGTCCGCGACAGCTTCGGCCGGGCGCCGCTGTTCACCGGACAGATCGAGGCCACCGGCCCGCGGTACTGCCCGTCGCTGGAGCTGAAGGTCCAGCGCTTCCCGGACAAGGCCAGCCACCAGGTCTTCATCGAACCGGAGGGACGGGCCACCGATTGGGTGTACCTCAACGGCGTGTCCACCTCCCTGCCGGTGGACATCCAGGAGCGGATCGTCCGTGCGCTGCCGGGCTTGGAGCGGGTGCGGGTCCACCGTTGGGGATACGCCATCGAGTACGACTACGCGGACCCCGCGCAGTTGCGGCCTTCGCTGGAGACCAAGGCCGTGGGCGGGCTGTTCCTGGCCGGGCAGATCAACGGCACGACCGGCTACGAGGAGGCCGCCGCTCAGGGCCTCCTGGCCGCAGTCAATGCCGCCGCCTTGCTCAACGGCGCCGAGCCGCTGGTCCTGGCGCGGGACCAGGCCTACATCGGGGTGATGATCGACGACCTGGTGACCAAGGGCGTGCTCGAGCCGTATCGGATGTTCACCAGCCGGGCCGAGTACCGCCTGATGCTCCGGGCCGACAACGCCGACCGCCGGCTGACGCCCGTCGCCCGGGAGCGGGGCCTGGCCGACGACGCCCGCTGGGACCGATTCTCGGCCAAGGTCGACGCCATCGCCCAGGCCAGGGACCTGCTGGGCCGGATCCGCCTGGCGGGCAAGCCGCTACTGGACCATTTGGCTCGCCCCCACAGCCGGCTGGACCTCCTGCTGACGGGCCGACAACTCGTCGATGCCCCCGCCGAACTGTACGAGCCGATGCGCCAACTGTGGCAGGAGCATCGCGACGCCATCGAAGCCGTGTCTATCGACTGCCGCTACGCCGGTTACATCGAGCGCCAGCAGGCCCACGCCCGGAAGCTGGGTCAACTGGACCTCCGGCCGCTCCCGGAATCGCTGGACTACTCCGCCGTCCCGCACCTGCGGGCCGAGGCCCGCGAACGGCTCGAGGCCATCCGCCCCCGCACCCTGGGCCAGGCCCTGCGGGTCAGCGGAATCACCCCCGCCGACATCACCGTCCTGATGATCCACCTGGGGCGGACCTGACGGTTACCGCGGCCCGGCGAGCACCGGTCGTTTCTGCAGCGAAACTCGCCGTTTTGGCTTGCATGAACTCCCTCCACGCGGGAAGATGGGCAGGACCGGCAAGCGGTTCTGCGGAGACCCAACATGTCTTTGGCCAGGGAGCAGGCGCCCGGCCGTCTGGTGCGTGCGGAGGAGTTGGAGAGGGCTTTCCTTTCGTGCGTCGACGCGGCCGAGGACGACCTTCAACGGACTGAATGTTTCGACGAGGAACAGCGGGCCGAGATTCACGCCATCCTCGAAGCACTCAAGCACGACGGCCAGTCGCAGGCGGGCATGCTCCACGTGCTCCAGGGAGAGTATCGCCATGCCTGAGCGGGCCCTTCTTCGAGATCGGTTCAACGATATCCTGCACACGGCCGAGGGCGTTGCTGCCGAATACGACCGCCTGGCCCACGTCGTCGATGACCCCGCCAAGCAGACGGAGTTCGCCCGGCTGGCGCGCGGCCAGCGTCGCCACCTGGAACTGGCCGAGCGGCTGCTGGAGATCGTCGAGGAATAGACCCATCGGCCGGCGCCGGCCGGAGAGGGCGGCGCCCGGACTCGCCGCGTGCCCCATGCGGACGCGGTGATTTCTTTTTCCAGGGGACGGACACAATGCCGGAATATCAACTGGGAGTGATCGGCTCGGGCAACATGGCCGAGGCGCTGCTCCGCGGCGGCATCGCCGCCAACATCCTGAACCGCAACACCGTGCTGGCCGCCGACCCCGATTTCGGGCGCAGACAGTTGTTCACGCGTGAACTGGGAGTGACCGCGACCGAGAGCAACGCGGAGGCGGCTGGGTGCCGACGGGTGCTGCTGGCCGTCAAGCCGCAAGCGATGGGCGACGTGCTGGAGGGAATCGCCGAGTCGGTCCTCCCCGACGCGACGGTCGTCTCCATCGTCGCGGGGATCCGGACGGGCTTCATCGCCGACAAGCTCGGCGGCCGCGGGCACCTCGTCCGCGTCATGCCCAATACCCCCATGCTCGTCGGCGCCGGCATCAGCGCCCTGTGCAAAGGGCCCGGCGCGGACGACAGCGATCTGGCCTGGACCGAGAAGCTCTTCGACGCCTGCGGCCAGACGGTCCGAGTGGACGAGTCGATGATTGACGCAGTGACGGCCGTGTCCGGCTCGGGCCCGGCGTACTTCTTCTACCTCATCGAGGCCATGGTGACCGCCGGCGTCGCCGAGGGACTCGAGAAAGACGCCGCCCTGGAACTGGCCGTGCAGACCTGCCGCGGCGCTGGCCAACTGCTGATAGAGTCCCGCGAGGCGCCGGAGGTGCTCCGGGCCAAGGTCTCCAGCCCCGGCGGGACCACCGAGGCCGCAATCGAGTTTCTCGAGGCCGCCGGCGTCCAGGACACCCTGGCCGCTGCCGTCCGCCGAGCCGCTCAGCGCTCGCGCGAACTGGGCGGCTGAGCAGCTCAGCGCCGCTCAACCCCACACGAACCGCCCGATCAGCAGCACGCCGCTCACGCCGATCAGGCCGTAGACGACCTTGCGGAACGTCTCGATGCTCGCCTTCGTCGAGACCCAGTGCCCGACGAACAGCATCACCAGCACCACCGGCAGGCACCACAGCACGGCCCACATGAGACTCGGCGTATAGCCCCCCCTGCCCACAATGGCCATCACCCCCGCCCGCAGGATCGTCAGTGCCAGCAGGCAGGCCTTGACGGTCGATTTCATCTGGCGGGGGTCGTGCGTCTGCGAGTACAGGTATAGCACCAGCGGCGGTCCGCCGGTGGAGAACGCCCCGGACAGGAACCCCCCACCGGCGCCGGTCGGCGGCCCCAGGCCGGCGGGCAGCTTGTACGTCAGCCGCGGCAGCACCAACCCCTGGGCTGCGAAGGCGGCCAGCATGATCCCCAGGCACAGCTCGGCCACCGGCATGTTGCCGAAGGCTTCGATGAACTTCAGCCCCAGCGGCGTGCCGATGAACATGCCCGGGACGATCAGCGCCACGTGCTTCCACCGAATCGGATGCCGCGACCGCGAGCCCAGCAGGAACGCCAGCATGATCGCCATCGCCAGGATCATGATCAGCGCGGCCACGCGTTCCAGGTCGCCGATCAGGAAGGACAGGACAGCCATGCAGACGATCCCGAAGCCGAAGCCCGCGTACCCCTGCACGAACGCCGCCAGGGCCGCAATGACGATGATGACGGCGATATGAGTCCCTTCGAACAAACTCAGCTTCGCCGCCTCCGTGGCGGCGCCTTTCATTCGGG
>SDBT01019502.1_pt1 | contig 10625 bp, 10 predicted proteins | sample 2277101 | NCBI WGS metagenome assembly SDBT01 (sample SAMN10404973, study PRJNA504765) | marine sediment metagenome | isolation source: marine sediment core GS10_PC15, 103 cmbsf | place: Arctic Ocean: Southern Knipovich Ridge | collected 2010
GAAATTGCCAAGATTCTAGCCAACCGAATTGAGCAGAAAGAGGAGGAAGAGCGGCCCGAAGATCTGGCCGTCATGGAGCCGTCGCCCTTGGCTAGAGGGCAGGATCACATCCTCACCGATGACGATGTGTTCGCAATCAAAAGCCCTACCCGACGCTTTGAGGCGAACCTTGACGCAATTCAATTAGTCAAGCACCTGGAAGAAGAGGACCGGCTCGCCACAGTGGAAGAACAGTCCGTTCTGGCAAAGTACAGCGGGTTTGGCGATAGCGCCTTTGAGCAGGCTTTCACTCGTTTCTCCAGGGATGAAAACTGGAAAGCCAGAGGTGAGCGCCTAAAGGCATTAGTCACCGACGAAGAGTTTAAGGCTATTGAGAAATCTCGGCTCAACGCCTTTTACACCACCCCCGAGGTGGTCAATGCCATGTGGCAGGCAGTAGACCGGATGGGAGTGGGGAAGCTCTTGCGCCCGCGTGTCCTAGAACCTTCGGCGGGCAGTGGGCGATTCCTGGGGTTGCAGCCGGTAGAGATGGCCGCCAGGTCGCAGCGAACGGCTGTTGAATTAGATGCCTTGACTAGCCAGATGCTCAAACACCTATACCCCAATGCGGATATTCATGCGAGCACCGGCTACGAGAACGCGCCGCTGCCCAACGATAGTATTGATCTGGCTATTTCCAACGTTCCGTTTGGCGACTTCCCCGTTACTGACAAGGCATTTGGCAAGGGGCGGAAGTTTCTCACCAAGCGCATACACAATTACTTCTTCGCCAAGACATTAGATAAACTGCGCCCTGGTGGGATACTAGCTTTCATAACAACGCATGGCACCCTGGACGCTCCAACAGCCAAGCCTGTGCGAGAAGCATTGGCGGAAAAGGCAGATTTAGTTGGGGCGATCCGGCTGCCCAAAGGTGCTTTCCCAGACACCCAAGTAATAACTGATATCGTTTTCATGCGGAAACGGTTGCCAGGAGATGCTCCAGGCGATCAACAATGGATTGATACAGGGAAAGTTGCTATTGAAGCGGGGAGTGAGCGGTTCCGGTTTGAGAAGGAATTCAATGTGAACCAATATTTCCTCGATCATCCCGAAATGGTGTTGGGGACACATTCGTCCAGCGGCAGTATGCGGGGCGAAGATGAATATTCTGTCGATCCTCTGGAAGGACAGAAGCTAGAGGATAGTCTAGGTGAAGCTGTTCAGCGGCTTCCCGAAAATATAGTTGCTGAGTCAGTTCTAGTGCCGAAACGGCAGGTGCGCCTTGCGACTGGCGTTAATGCCAAAGAGGGGAGCTTTGTCATTGCCGATGATGGCAAGCTATTCACTAAGGAGAAGGGAGTCCTAATAGAAACTGGGCTCTCAGAAGAGAATGGCAGCCGGGTCCAAGAAATGCTTATCGTCCGTGATGCGGCGCGGGCCGTATTAGATAAGCAATTACAGAGCGCGCCGGATGCGGATATTGAGGGGGCGCAGGTAGAGCTAAACCGCTCCTACGATGCTTTTGTCAAAGAACATGGAGCGCTCAACGTCAAAACCAACGCGCAGCTTATGCGACTTGACCCAGACGGCGCTTTCCTTCGCGCATTAGAGCAGCCGGCCGATAAAGGCTGGGAGAAAATGGCCATCTTTTCTCAGCGCGTGGTAAAGGGGCTAGGCGATCATCAGGCTGACAACCCACGGGACGCTTTGGCAGTAACGCTCAATGAAACTGGCGGCTTAGACTTTGAGCGCATGGGTGAGCTATTAGGGCAAAGCGGAGAAGATACTCAGGCCGCCCTAGCCAGAGAAGGGGCAATTTATAAGAACCCCGTTGGCGACTGGGAAGCCTCTGACGAATATCTAACCGGCAATGTCCGTCAAAAATTAGAGCAAGCCCAGGCAGCGGCTAAAGCGAATAATGCGTTTGCCCCCAACGTCGCCGCGCTTGGGAAGGTACAGCCGGACGATCTAACGCCCAGTCAGATTGACGTTCAGCTAGGTGTGCCGTGGGTGCCTCCAGATGATGTAAGTGATTTCGTTTCACATCTCTTGGGCGCACGTCGGCGTTTTGGCAACCGGAGCCGTCCATTCTTTAACTATATTGAACAAACGGGTCAGTGGGTAACCGAAGAGCGCATCACGGACGCCAACCGTGCAAAGAGCACCAGTGAGTGGGGCACGCAGAGAATGCCCGCGTCGGCCATTATAGAAAAGCTATTGAATAGCCAGGCGGTAGAAGTACGGGATAAAACCGACGAAGGCAAATCCGAACGGAATGCTCCTGAAACGATTGCGGCTCAAGAGAAAGCGGTTGCCATTCAAGAAGAGTTTAAGCGCTGGATCTGGGACGATCCTGAGAGAGCTATGCGCTTAGCAAGGTTCTATAACGATACCTTCAACAATATGCGCCCACGGGTGTTTGATGGGGCTCACCAAACCTTCCCGGGAATGGCTAATAAGTGGGCAGACCAACTACATGAGCACCAGAAAGATGCCATTTGGCGTGTTGTTCAGGATGGGACAACCCTACTCGCCCACGAAGTTGGATTTGGAAAGAGTGCCGTTATGGTCGCTGGGGGAATGGAGCTTAGGCGGCTGGGGCTGGCGCGGAAAAATATCTTTGTAGTGCCGAAAGCCACCCATGCCCAGTTCCGCTCTCAGTTTAAGGATATCTATCCTTACGCTAAGGTGCTATTCCCGGAGCAATCCGACTTTACCCCGGATAAACGACCCGAGATGATGGCGCGAATCGCCACGGGGGATTGGGATGCCGTCATTATGTCTGAGTCCCAATTCCGACGACTGCCAGTACGCCCTGAAACAGAGGCAGCACTCCTTAAAGATGAAGTAGATGATTTGCAAGCAGCGATGGAAGCTGAAGCCGCAGAGAACGGGGTGCGCGGGAAAACCCACAAAGAGCTACAGAAGGCAATGGTTCGACTGGAGGAAAGAATAAAGGCAACCCAGCAGCGCTCCGCCGAGATAACCGACGATACGGTGTTCTTCGAAGACTTGGGCATTGATCAGATGTTTGTTGACGAAGCGGATATGTTCAAAAATCTCCGCTTTACCACGCGCATGAGTCGGATTAAGGGGTTGCCCAACACCGACTCCCAACGGGCCTGGGATATGTTCCAGAAAGTCCGGTATTTGCAAAAGCAGGGGAATGGTCGTGGGGTTGTCTTTGCCACTGGTACGCCTATCGCAAATACCGTCGCTGAAGGCTACACGATGATGCGCTATCTCCAACAACCAATGTTGGAAGAGCGCGGGTTGCAGCATTTCGACGCATGGGCAAAAACTTTTGGGGGCACAACTGAAGGACTAGAGCAAACCCCAACTGGCGCATACCGACTAACTCAGCGCTTTGCGAAGTTCAGCAACCTGCCAGAATTATCAAATCTCTGGCAGACTACGGCCGATATTCGCGTAGCTTCGGAAGTGCAGCAAATTACCGAGCTACAGCCGAAGTTAGTGAACGATAAAGGAGAGAAAGGGCAACGCACCGTTGTTGCTGCCGATGCCAGTGAGTCGCTGAAAGCCTTTATGGGAGCATTGGCAAAACGGGCCGATAACTTAGCCAACGTGGATCCTACCGAAGATAACATGCTCAAGATTGCTAGTGATGCACGCATGGCTTCGCTGGATATGCGCCTGGTAGACCCTGGTGCCTCTTTTGATCCAGCGGGCAAGCTCGCTAAAGCAGTTGACAATATAGTACGCATCTACAAAGAGACTGCCAAAGATAAGGGCGCTCAGCTCGTATTCCTTGACATAGGGACTCCGAAGGCAGTAGATAAGCCCACTGAAGACGGGACACAAGAGACGGACTTCGAAACGGACGCGGAAGAGTCTCTGCTGAAAGATGTCTACGGCGACCTGCGTAACCGATTGGTTAGCGCTGGAATTCCTGTTGAAGACATTGCCTTTATACATGATGTGAAGACTGATAAAGCCAAAGAGAAGCTCTTTGACAGGGTTAATAAGGGCGATATACGAGTTCTACTTGGCTCTACAGGAAAACTCGGAGTCGGCGTCAACGTCCAAGAAAGGGCCGCAGCCCTTCACCACCTGGACGCTCCCTGGAGGCCCAGAGACATTGAGCAACGTGAGGGCCGAGTTATTCGTCAGGGCAACAAAGTGTATGGTCCGAAAATAGAGGATGGAGAAGTGATTGGTCCTGGCCCGGGGGTCCGTATTTACAATTATGTCACCCAAGGTAGCTTTGATGCCTATATGTGGCAAGCGATTGAGGCTAAAGCTAGAGCTATCAAATCCCTTATGCGTCGAAACGTTGTTTCGCGCTCTATTGAGGATGTGGATAGCCTCACAATTAGCGCCTCGGAAGCGAAGGCCCTGGCTAGCGGCAATCCCGATGTAATGAAGGCGGTTCAACTCAAAAACGACATTAACCGGCTAGTGTTGGTCAAGGGATCTCATCGGGACGGTATCATTCGGGCGCAAGGGGAGCTTCAAACACTTCCCCTTGCTATTAACGCGCAGAAACGGACCATTGCCGAGTTGGGTAAAGACATTGCACTGACGGACAAAACCCAGGGTCAAGAATTTAAGATTACAATCAACAATCAGACCTTTTCTGAAAGGGTAGAAGCGGGGAAGGTCATGGAAGAAATTATTACCAAAGTGGAAAAGGCTCAAGTATCGGACAAAGCTCAAGCTCTTGGGATGTACCGGGGATTTGCCTTATCTGTCGGACGGTTTCCTTTAGGTGTGCGACTTATCCTCCATAGTCCAACGACTAATGCCGAATATCTCAGCACCGAGATAGGTATCGATGCTAGCGGCCTAGGAGCGATCACACGGGTGGAGAATATTCCGACAAGTCTTGCTGGTAAATTAGCAATGTCAGAAAAGAATCTGGCGGGCAGTGAAGCATCCCTAGGCACATTCAAAGAGCAAGCCGATAAACCCTTTGAGCAAGGCGAACGGCTCCAGAAAATGCAGGCTGAGCTTGCTGATATAGAGAAACGACTACAGGGCAATGAAGATGAAGAAAAGGCAGCAGCTAAAGAAGCTGCTGAAGCCAGCGGGTTCTTTATTGCGAACCGCGATGGAGGATTCACCCAGGTCCATGATGCCGAGTTGGTGGCAATCCCTGAATTCAAGCAGGAATTCTTTGTCCACCGTGATATAGACGGCAAGGAATTTATTGTATCAGAGGCTAGCTCTGGGGTATCTGTAGGATCGGGGCTTACAAAGGCCGGAGCCATTGATCGCGCGAAAGAACGGGTGACATCAGCAGGGCAAGAACGATTGTCCAGCCTTGTGGCGGATAGGCCAAAGACGCCGAGGCGACCTCTAGCATCAGGCAAGGCCATTAAAGCCACACGCCGTAAGGTGCGCAATCCGCGCGTTGCTCAAACAAGACGCGAGGGCACCATAAAGCAACTCCGGCGCGAGTTTGAAGAGTCTCCCGGCCGCGCGCGCAAAGTAACAGGAAAAAAGCGAGTGCGTAAGGCAGCGAAGAAGGCCATCAAAACACAAACGTCTGTGAAAAGACAGGCATCGATCGCTAGAATCTGATTGACAACCTAGTTAACTTCTAAGTAGTATAAGGCGCAGTGCATGCGCAACAGAACTTACATTTGGGTCACTGGCCTCGACGCCCGGGGAAACATGACAACCGCCGGGCCCTACGAATCTGAGCCTGACGCACAGGATGCTACAGCGCATCTTTCTCAGGCTCAATTCCATCAACTTCACACGCGACAGCACGATAAGGCGCGGCGTATTTTACGGGAACGCCTAAGCCATAGTAGTCGTACCCGTCCAACAACTGACGAACCTGAACCTGAATCTGATAGACAAGAACATGACCCTGATCGGCCTCGCCCGATAGACAGAATTCGGGGGATGCTTGGGGGGCGCAGTCAAGAGGAACGTGAAATTGACGACAGATAAGCCCCTGACCCCAAAAGTAAAACGGAAAATACTCTGGGACTATAATCAAGCGAGGGCCTTCAACAAAGGCATTGAAAAAGCCGCGAATATTGCTTCCAGTTATATTAGCGAATCAGATCGTGACTTAGCCAGCGAGGTTTTTTGTGCCATTCATGATGCACTGATTCCCTTCTGGCCTCCCGAAATCCAAGCTAAGTTTGAACGAAGGTACACACTTATTGATAAGAAGTGTGGTTGGAAATCTAAGGGATTAACCCAAGAAGAAGAAAAGGAATACCAAGCTCTATCCGAAGAGCTACACGCCCTCCCTCACGCATATGACCCAGAAGGACAAAAGGCTTTAGACCACATTCGAGAAACTGCCGCAATGCTTCATCGGCATGGAGTCTAAAAATAATGGATGGTTCAAGTTGGATGGCCGTTGTCAATGTGTTGCTCAGGCAATTGGGCATCCTTATAGGTACTTTCACCGTTATGTCGGTGATCTGGATTATGTGGCTCAAGGTGCGGTTGCGAGGGCGTATCTATGCCCGCTTTTTTGACTTGACCAATTATGAGGACGCGGAGCTGATTAAGGTCAGCGTTACGGACGCTGTTCCAACATTGAAAAGCGGGACAGACCGGCTCGATTATTTAATTGACGTGGATACTCAAACCCAAATGCACTATCCTCCCGGGTTACCGATCGTTCTGCAGGAGCCAGTGCCAGTTCAGCACTATGTCCGAGGAAGTAATACCCCCTACGATCCTCGGCAAAAGTCTAATGGACACCAGCCGGGGGCTAGCGCGGCATCACTCACGAACATCAAAAATCAGGAATATGCCAAAAGCATGGTTGAGCGGCTCAATGATGAACTGGGCGGCTCTCACCTGACAAAGATTCAAAAACTGTTGATGATCACTATGATTGTTCTTGGCGGCGGCATGGTGGTCATCGGATTTATGATCTGGCAAGTAATGCAACACATGGGCGTAATCAGAGGAGCCTTGGGAGTTTAATTTTTTGCCTGGCATCTGTAAAACACCCAACACAAGATCATAACTTGCTCTCGGGCGGGGTGAGCAATCACCTGTAAGTGTAAGTCCAGGCTTTAGCTAGGAGGGTTTATGACTACAGCAAGTTTAATCGGCACTGTAGGAACCGTGATAGTGGTCGATGCGGTTGCGAGGGCTGCGCGAAGGGTGGGGGAGCGCAGCATATCTAAAAGTCGCGTAAGAAAAACGGTCACTCGCCCTAGTGCAAAGGCGAAAGAAGAGTTAAAAAAGGCTAGGCATCGACTTAGAATATCTGCGAAGAGAGCGCGGGCATTAAGAAAAAAGGGAGTGGCTGTACCCACGCTGGCAGCGGCCAAGAAAACAGTAGCAGCTACTAAGCGGCGAAAGTAAATTCTTTGCCTAAAGAAAGGCCAAAGCCTAAAAGGTATCCGGGCTGCATCCCGTTATCGAAAATACGAGCGGCTGTAGCAAAGATCAGGGATCGAGGTAAAATCACATGATGATCAATCGACGGCGCAATGGCCGAAGTCGCAACGGTCGCAACGGTCGCAATGGCCATAACGGTCGCAACGGAGCCAAGGCGCTAGAGGCGACTCGCCCTCTCGATGAAATGCCAGAGGTAGAACAAGAGCCGCTGCCTGGGGTATGGGAATATCTCTATGGCAAGGGCGATCGAGTTACAACCCCCAAAGTTTCCCGCATACCCGGGCACATGATATTGCCAATTGCTATCATGCGAATGCAATCAAGGCTATGTCGCCTCACTGGCGGCCCCGAGGATCCCGATCTTCAAGAAGAGTTTGAAAAGGACTTCGAAGAGCTAATGATTGGCCTGGACGGCAAGGGGCGTGATGAAGGTGTTACTATTGCTTCTGCGGAGGCTATTGAAGAAGATGACGATATGCCGTCCGCCAAACTCTTTGGGAGCGTCCGGTAGCGGTGCCTAGCCTCTTGGATTTATTCTGCTGTGCTGGCGGAGCAGCGATGGGTTACTCCCGTGCTGGCTTCGATGAAATCGTTGGCGTGGATATTAACCCCCAGCCGAGGTATCCGTTCGAGTTCGTCCTCGGTAACGCCCTGGAGTACCTGGACGCCCACGGGCGGGAGTTCGATGCCATCCATGCCAGCCCACCGTGTCAGGGCTACAGCATTATGAACAACCTGCCCTGGCTGAAGGATAAGGACTATCCCCACCTGATACTCCCGACTATTGAGATGCTGGAGGGGCTGGGGAAGCCCTACGTATTGGAGAACGTCATGGGGGCTCGTAATGGTGCCGTGGGTCTCAGAAAGAGAGGCTTGGAGCAGCACGGGCTCCAGGCTGGCTATCTCTGCGGTGGCATGTTTGGTCTGCCCTTCTACAGGCACCGGCTTTTTGCTACTAACTGGTTCTGGCTTCAGCCGGGGCATCCCGACCATGTTGGCACGGTCTTTAAGCATCCGACTCCGAAAGACCGTGCTAACATGGTCGTAACTTCGGGTTCCCTTGCTGCTTGGCAGCAAGGGAACGGCGCTCAGGCGGAAGGCGTAGGCGTAGGCCACGCTAAGGGCTGGACGAAGGCTGCGGAAGCCATGGGTATCGACTGGATGAAGCGGGAGGAACTAACCCAGGCCATCCCGCCGGCTTATACCAAGTTTATTGGCGAAGCATTGTTGAAGCACATCAAATTAGCATCTCCCCCAACATAAATAAAGCTATGGCTACCGCTACGCGCAAGGTTAATCTCGAAAAGACCCTTATACAGCGCATGGAGGTTTTGAACTTCATGCGCAATAAATTTATCTTGACCTGTGGGCGAATGGGCAAGGGCAAAACCCTTACGATTGTCTATCTCGCCTACTGGATAAGAGAGCTTTTCGGGTTGCCCGTGGTTCAATTCCAAACCAACACCGGATTAAGCGCTAAGTTTGGGCCTCATACCAAGCTAGATGACAAGCAGTTCTTAGAACAACTACTGCTTCTCACTGATATTGCTGAAGAGATTGCCGAGCAGGGGATCGAAGATCAAGAAGCCTACATGGACTATGCGAAAGAATACCGAGGGCTAGTGCTCTACAAGTGTGTTTTGCTGGTTGATGAGGCTCAAAAGTTAGTGTTAAGCCTGCGCAGCAGCGACCGCCTCGCTCTTGCAATTTCTGAGTTTGTCCAGCAGATGCGGCACTATCGCGTCACCGTGCTAGCAGCGACCGCCAATGCTCGCAACCTCCACCGGTTGGTCCGGGATCAGGTGGCTTTCTGGTGTGTGCCGGACTATAACCCATACACAAAATGGTATAAGCTCCATTTTCGGAGCGATGAAGGGCCAATTAAGTTGGAAATCTATGGCCCTGACGTTTACGACCTGTATTATTCATGGAGCGTAGCCGGGTTCAGTCGCGTCCATATCAATCGAGCACTGAAAAATGACACGAACGCTTCTGCGAAAGAGAAAGAGAAAGAGAAAGAGAATAAATGAGAAAAACTCAGACCCAAGGGGATCGCCAACCACCGCATAATCCAGCGAACACTGCCATTGGTGTAGGTGAGCCAAACAGATCTTGCCATAGAATTAGATGCCTTCATCCCGCTGAGAGCGGGCAGCTATTTTGCAAGATACATGGTTGGTTTGCGGCGAGGCGGAGAAAATGGATGTAGTCGTCACCGTCCCCAAATCGCTTTGGACAGAATGGATTAGGGAGGGCGGGCTCCCTGGTGAATCCTGGAATGGACTGGAATACCATTTCTGGGTAAGTTCAGTCCCCGAGATTTCCGTTGCGGAACGGGTTTATATCGTTGCCCATGGTAAGTTAAGGGGATACTCCCCGCTAGTCCGATGCGAAAGGCGTTGCCAATTACGTCCTGATAGAGCTTGTTTGATCCGGCACAATGGGGCGGTTCCGGTGACTATCAAGGAAGCAATAACGGGATTTAGAGGATATCGGTATCGTTGGTGGAATTATTCTGATGAAGCGCCGTTCTCAGAATGGCAGTTAAAATGAAATCGCAACCGCAACCGCTGGGTAGATGCTCGACTTGCTGCCCTTGCAGCGTAGATGCTATGACAGTCACGATTCCCATGCCGGATGGTTTTTATATGATGGCTCCCCATAACCATGTTGCGCCTGGATTCCAATGCGTAGGGTGCATTGCCAGGATGTGGACGAATGGAGAACTTCGAATAGTTAGTGGCTAGCATTACTTTATTAGGTCAGATAGGAGTAAAGATTATGGCATTCGTCGCAGAGCGAGCTTCAAGGCTTGAATCAGCAGCCGTAAAACTTACGGGCATTCAGCGTATCTATAATTTGAAACGGGATGGCAAGTTTGTTGGCCAGGCATGGATACAGCGTCGGTTGTTCGGTGGTGATTACCAAGCAGTTATTAACTTCATAGGGTCTAATCGTATTAACCGTAAGCCATGGCGGAAAACGCTAAAAGCAGCTATGGCCGACGCATTTGCTCCAAGCACAATAGTCCGAGAGCACCCCAAAAAGAAACGAAGGTAATGGCTAGCATCACCTTGACAGACAAAGGGAAGCGAGCGGCGTCAGATTTGCGAGTGCATGGAGCAGGGGCCCGGGTTATTCGCTATTTGAATAATCACGGAGCAAGCTCCCCTCACGAAATTGCAGATGGCATGAGTGTTAGCCCTCAAAAAGCCCTGCGGTTAGCAGCGATGCTATATAAAAAGGGGTATGTAGAAAAATGTTAAAGCTCGCTCCCCTCTGGGTGCTGGTCACTGGGG
>SDBT01019503.1_pt1 | contig 10625 bp, 21 predicted proteins | sample 2277101 | NCBI WGS metagenome assembly SDBT01 (sample SAMN10404973, study PRJNA504765) | marine sediment metagenome | isolation source: marine sediment core GS10_PC15, 103 cmbsf | place: Arctic Ocean: Southern Knipovich Ridge | collected 2010
TTAAAGTTATCCTGTGAGGAGGATAAGTCATCAATTGCTTCATGTGGCGGGGCGGAAGGATTGACGCCCCGCAGTTCCCTTCCCATTGCGTGAATCTCGTAATTATCGTTTATTCTTCAGAATCATTTGATTTATCCCCTGCCCTTGAATGTGAATTTGTTGATTTATGTGGAATCCATATGTCTTTATGATTCATCGGCGAACAGGCGAGGATATTAAGCCGTCTGTTCGCCGTAACATATCAAAAGAATTTTAATTATAGAATTTTGTCTATCCTGACATGTATTTTAGTGGCATATTGCTTCTTTTTGATAGGCATTTTGTTGAAAAATTGCATACAAGCTGTTATTTTCTCTCTTTGGGAAGGTCTGGAAACCCTTTCTTTTAGCTGGGAAAATTATTTATTGGTGTGGCTTGTAACTAAATCCCCTTTGAGAATCAATAGTTATTATCGTCTTTATTGTCTTTATTGCTGTTATTGGTATATAAAAATCTCCCCGTTTGCTAAAATAATATAGTGGTAAATAATCAATAATAAGAATAAAGAGAATAATATCAATAATATTAATAATATCAATAATCACTCCTCATAATTAGGCAAAACAAACGGCTTTTTGTCTTTGTATTCTTCAGAAAGAGCATAATTTGTTGTTAGGTAGCCGCCGATTCTATCAGTTAGTTCTATTATTATTTCCTTTGCAACAAGATTCCTTAAATGATTGTAAAGATTGCTTAAATTTATAATTCCCCCAATTTCATTATGTATAGCTCTTGCAGGAAGCGGAATTTCTCCTGCCGAATCCTCTAATGCCTTGACAATTCTTCTATCAATATCCTTAAGCGGAATATCGCCAACCGAAGAAAAAGCATTTATAAAAATATCTTTAGCTCTATTATAATCATCAGAATTTGCAACTGTTCTTCCATGAAATAAAGCCAGGACTTTAACAAAATCCAGGAGTTTCTGAAAGTCTCTCCTATATCTCACTTTTCCCTTTCCAAACTCTTTTTTAATAAAATTATACATTTTATCTGGAATTTCAACATTTAGAGATTTCAAGCCTGAAACAAACTTTATAATTTCTTCATTATATTCTTCACTTCTTTCAAAGGTTCTTGCTGTTTGCTCATCACTTAGATCTAACCCGACAATGTTGTATCTATTTCTTATTTCTTCTGTGGGAATTGTTGTTGCAGTTGTAGTAAATACTTCTGGGTGTCCTCTTATTTCTTTAACATCAACACCAGCTCCTTTATGCTTTGTGATTGCAACCTTAGAATATTCTTCTTCTCCAGATGTAAATTCAAGCATGATTTCATTATTCAAAATGCTTTCTTCAATTTCTGGCAGATATAATATTTTTCCGTCATAATTATAATCTGGCTCTTGATCTAAAGTATGTAAATAATTTAAAGTTGTTCTGCTTGTTCTCCCATATCTTTCTTGTTCTCCTTTTGGAAATAATTTTAAAACACTTGCAACCAGGTGGTCTTTTCCAGAACTTGACGGAGCAAGAACAAGACAATTAAAAGAATATGGTTTTTTATTCTTCACCAATCTTCCAACAGCACACAAAAACATAACTTCCTTTGCTTTAATGTCTCCTTTATGCTTTTTATCTAATTCATCTAAAACAATATAATCCCATAATTTCCTCTGCTCCAGTAAATCTAATATTTTTTTATCTATTCTTACATCTTCCCCTAAAATAATTTCATCTTCTTTGATAGTGATCTCTTTCCCCTCATCTTTTGCTTTTGCTTTCCAATATCTTATAATTCTATTTCTTTCCAGAGGCATTAAATTCTTAAAACCTGTTTTTGATAATTCTTTTTCTGGCTTTTCCTCAGGTTTTACTTCAACTTTTTCCTGTTCTTCCTTTCCTAAAGCCATCTCCAACTCTTTATTAATGTCCATTAATCCCATTTTTAACCTCAATCATTAAATTTTTATTTTTTAGATAAGAACAAAGTTTAGTTCCAATTTCTATTTCTTCATCACTTGCTCCAAATTCCAATAGTTCTTTTTTAGAGACATTATCTAAAGCAAGTAAGCAACATTCAAGAATCCAGACAATTTCGTTTCTATTCATTTTCTGCTTTTCCACATTTTATCTATAAAGTGAATTACCAAAAAAAAGAGAGCTATACTAATCATTATTGATATAGGGTCAGGTTTCATTTTGAAAATACCTCTTTGATTAGTTTATCTATTAATTCTTTTGCTCTATATCTTTCTTCAACTACTTGAGGTTCATCATCATGGTCAAAACTTAATCCCTCTTTCAACTTCTTGATGAATAAATCAAATTCTTTATCTATCATTTGAGTTCTCCGAAAGATTTAAATTGGTTCTGGAATATACAAATGTGACAGACGAAGCTTTTAGAAATATATATATTCCAACACCAATCTAACATTTAATTCTTTGAAGAAATAATATGATTTTTGAGAATGAGGAGCAAGGAGAAAATCAAACAGTAACAGGCAGGAAACGGTTTAGATTATAATTCTCCTTGCATCAAAAGCACTAAAGGAAATATGAATGTATTTAATTAATTTTCTAATTCTACCTGTTTTAGATTTTTTTGCTTTTGACCTTTCCTCAATCTATACTATTCCTTTTTTTCCTCCTCTTTTATTTTAATAATTTTAATGTCCCCTCCAATAATTAGGGCTTTATCTTTTCCTTTAAAGAAGTCAGCAACTTTTTCCTTTATTTGATTAATTATATTTAAATCATCTGTATCAACTTGGAATATAAGTCTTTCATCATTTCCTACTACAATAATTTGTTTTATTTTATTTTTCATTCTTTCTCCTTTTCTCCATATTTTTCTCTTAATTGTTTATCAATTTGTTCTAACCTCTCTATTTCCTTGTCTCCCAAAGTTAAATTAATATTTTGTATGCTTCCTTTGATTGTTGAGGGCAGAACTTTAATTTCCCAATTATATCCCTTGCTCATCTTCATTAATTTAATACTTTCTCTTTGTAGAATATTATTATCTTCCATTTTATCTTGTTTTATTTTAAATATTTTTCTGCTAATTTATCTATAAATTCTGTGATTATTTTATATTGAGCTGGACTAAAGAACTGTGGATTTCCTAATTCTTCTTTTAATTCCTTAATAAATTCTTTATTATTATCTTCCATTTCTATATACCTCTGTGGTTAATTTATTTGAATATAATATTCCGTCTGCGTAACCTTCGTTATATGCGAACTTTTCTTTTCCTGAAAGGTTTTTTATTTTTTCCATAATTCTTAAATCCTCCTCTCTTGAGACTCTTTTTTCAAGATTTTCCATTATATATTTTTCTCCAAAAGTAGAAGAATGATAAAATTATAGCTGCTGTTCCTCCCCATTCAACTAATCTTTTTAATACTTCTTCCATTATTCTTCTTCCTCTAAATCTTCTTTCATTTCTTCATAAAACCAACAATCTTTATAGAGTTCAAGCCATTCCAACTTTTCTTTTTTAGTTCCATATAATTTTGGCAAACTATCATCTCCACTTATTGCTTTTTTAGCTTTTTGTGTTTCTTTACAATATTTAGTTTTTTGATGAGTAGTTATATTTGCTAAAACATGTTTTTCAGAAATCCCTTTTACAAATGCTCCACACCTATTACAGATAACTAAATGATAACCTTTTTGTTCATGCAGCTTCATTTTTTCCCCTGTTTTATCGTTCGTAATAACCTTATTTTCCATGTTAAAGACAAGCCCCTCTGCTTTATATACCTTTATGTTACTCTTAATAACCCTATGTGGAGTATATAAGTTACACTTTTACCGACGACAAATCAATTTAAAGTTCTACCCATAAATCTAAACCCTTGTTTTTTATTCCCCAACAAGCTCTTACAAATGCTTCAACTATATGGTTATTTTTCCCTGCTCCTGAAATATGAACTTTTCCTGTTTCAGCAGAATATTTAAAACTGATTAATTTTAATCCAGAAACTAAATTAGGATTTTTAATGAATTTTAATTTTCCCTGCTCCATTAAAATTTTAACATTCATATACAAATCTTCTTTAAATATTCCTGCCTGTTTTTCTTCCCCTTCTTCCTGAAATCTTTTATGAGAATTATCTAATCCTATAACTCTTCTTTTAGAAACAGTTTCTTGCAACATATCCAGGATACTTCCTCCCAAGCCGCCTGAATCTACAAAAATGCGGTTGTAATGTTTTTCATTATCTCTATTTTTTATTAATCCCATAGGCACTATAACAGATTCTCCTTCCTGGCTATCTGCCCAGACAACAAAAGCTTTATCTTTAATTATTACAGCTTCACAATAAGCATTTTGGTCTCCTCCAAACCTCGCAAAATCCACTCCCAAAATTCTTTTACCAATTATTTTATCTGCTTCTTCTTGAGATAAACTTCCACATTCATCTACTAATTTGCTTGAAAAATATTGTCTAATACTTTCAACAAATAAAGCAAGATATTCTCTTTCATATTGTTCTTTTGTTAATCTTCTTTTCTCTTTTGTTAAAAATGCTTTAGATGTTCTATTACATTTTTCTGCACTTACATGAATATGGATAAAATGTTTGTCTCCAAAACATTCTTCAAAATAAGTTCCTTTTTCACGAGGGGGAGTTCCAAGAATAATTAACCAACCTGTTCCTCTCATCTTTTGAGAAGTAGCCATCATAGGAATTACTGCAACCCATACGGCTCTGGGAACTTTTTGGGCTTCATCTACTATTAAAAAATCAACTGTGAATCCCCTGATTTTTGCGCCAGTTTCGCCTGCGGGTTCGCAAAGAATTTGTGAGCCATTCTTTAATCTGATTCTTGATTTAGTTGGTTCTTTATCTAAAAATATTCCTGCTTCTCTATATGCCTGGTGTTTTTTAAGAACAGAATCAAAAGTTTTATCTCCTAATTTACTTTTAATAATTTCCATATTATCAAGCTCTAAAATGCTTCTAACTTTTTCATAAAGAAATGAAGATTGTCTCAAAGCTGGAGCAAGAATTAAAATAGTTGTTCCTGGATAATCATAAGCCAATTTCCTCGCCTTCAAAGCAACCGCAGTTGATTTCCCAGTTTGTCTCCCACATCTCAAAGCAATATCTCCTTCGTGATTAAGAACTTTTTTCTGCCACATATCCAACTCTAAAAATCTTAAATCACTAATTCCCTGTTTCATTAATATTTGTTCCATTTTATTGTGCCTCTTTTTCTCGTCCTGAAATTGCATGTCCTTGTTCAATTAATTCCTGATTGATGTTTATTCCTTCATACATCACGATTGCCAGAAGTCTCCCCCATTTTCCAACTCTATTTTTTTTATTTACAATAAGCTCTATTTCTTGTCCTTGAATTTTGTTTTTTAACCATGTCTTTCCTCGCCTTCCTTCCCATGTATTTTTTTCGGGGGCATATACATTAATAAATCTTACAGCAAACAGAAACTTTCTTTCACTCCAACGAACTTCAATAGTATCAGCGTCTTTAACTCTTACAACTTCAACAATTATATTTTCATTAATTTGTGGGTGTGGAGATTCATGGAGATGTGGGCTTGTTATTGAAACCTCTGGGAATTTAACCCAATCATGCTCACCCTTGAATGCTTTTCTTTTTTTTCTCTTGAATTTTGTTCCGCCTTTTGTCCGAACTAATCTTCCTGTTCCAGACATTTTATCCTCTCACTTCTGGTCTAAAATTTAAGATTCTTTCTCTCTCTAAATTAAAATCTACTTGTGCTTTGTCTGCATTATTCATAAATGATTTTCTTGAAAACCATAAAAAAGGATTTATCATTGTATTAATATTTATATAACTTCTTGCTTCAGAAATCCACATTCTAATTTCTTCAGATTCTTCTAATGCTTCTTCTTTTGTTAAAGTTTCAGATTCAACAGCTTCCCTTAATTTAATCATAGTAAAACTTGAACCAGATTGAATATTATCAGCTGCTAACCATGTAGTTAAACCAGAAGTTCCAATCAATCCCGCCGCAGTATATTTAAGAAATGTTGGATTTGTTATTAAACTTCCAATTTTTTCTAAATTTGTAACTTGATATTGATTATAAATTTTTGTTGCTGCTTCTTTACTTACCTTATATGTTCTTGATAAAGTTCTTATCTGCCTATCTTTTTCAATTAGTTTTAATGTTCCAGTTTTCAAATCTCCTTTAAGAATATTTCCAGATGTTTTACCTACCCCAACATTTAACTTTGGTTTTGGAGCTGCAACACTTGGAACTCCTCCAGCTATTCCCGCAGGAGTTGCTATTGCCCCCTTTGCAAGAATATCTATTCCTGTTTCTGCTTCTGATAAAAGAGCTTTACTTCTTTGTTTTTGGAAATCTTCAATAGGAATTATAGTCGTTAGAGCAAACCCTAATTCATCTGTTCCATATTGAATAGTCATTAATCCTTTTTCTCTAAGTCCTTTTTCTTTTTGAACATCAGTAGCTTCTCTCCCTTCTGGAACTTCTATTTCTCCTTTCCCTTTTTCTATTATAGCAGCTCTTCCTTTTTCAAAAGCTATTTCTGCTTCCTGTTCTCTACTTGCTAATTCTCCTCTCTCTCTAATTTCTCCTTTAGCTTGTTGTCTTGCTTGTTTTTCTGTTAATGCTCTATCTCTATCCGTTAAAGCTCGGGTTCTCTTTTCTCTTTCTCCGATTAATTCCGTAGTCCTGGCTATCCTTTTTTTTCTTTCCTCTTCTTCTTCAGGAGTTCTTTTCTTTCTTATTGGCATTTATGTTGCCCCCTCTAATTCTGCTGTGGTGTCATTTGGACTTGCAGCAATTAATTGTCCTTCCTTTACTTGCTCTTGTAATATTCCCCTTTCTAAACTTGCAGGAAATACTAAATCAATTGCAATTCCAAGCTGAAGCCCAACTTGTTCCTCAATATATAACTGCGATTCTTCCACACTTTGCTGCCAAACTAAATATTTAATTTTTGAACTTGCATCTGTGAATTGCTTTCCTGTTCCGGCAACTATTTCAGGAACTCCAACTGCTTCGTAGAAATAACTATTTAATTCTCTTATCCAGGGGATTCCATTAAGTGAAGAACTTGGAGCAATTGAAGAAATTTCTACTTCAATATTACCTCTCGGAACAAATATATTCTCTGCGTCTTTTATAGAATTTTCAATTTTGCTTTTGATTGTTGAAATTTGGGTTGGGTCATCTGAATCAATATGCCATATCCTAACGGGATTTACATTCCTGTGCATGACCTTCTTCCAATCAGCAATCGCTTCATTTCTTGAAAGAATTATAACTTCTAATTCTGTGATTATGCTTTGTCCTAATATACTATCTGCCACCCTATTTCTTGCTAAGTGGAATATTTTTTCTGGTGTGTATTTCCCAATAACTTTTGTGCCTTCTGGGAGTTTAGAAACCTGTTCATATCCTATTATAATTCCTTTCTCATTTGAAATTATTATGATTGATTCTGGCGGTAAAGGTTTAAGATTAATTAATTCTCCAGTTTCTTTGTCTCTTATTATCTCACAAAAAGAATCACCATTTATCCACATTGTCCTAATAGCATTTTCTAAGATTGTGTTAAAACTATCATTGCCATATCCTCTTATACTATCTAAAATTTCAGTTGTTTCTGGGTCAGAGATATATCCTTTTCCTATACTCCAGGTTGCAATTATATCTATGGCTCTTTTAAGTTCAGGGATTTTATTATAATAACCATAATACTGCTGCCATTTTCCAGAATTATGCCTTCCTTTTTTCTGTCCTTCTGAAGAATCTGTATAGGCAGGGGGAACAGAAAAATCAGTTTGTCTATTTTCTAAATCTGAGGTTGCAGCATTAGCTAAATTAAGTTGAGCCATTCTTTCCCCCAGAATCAGATTTATTTATTTTTACTATTTATGCTGTTATCTTCTCCGATAGATTTGCTTTGTTCAGGGATTGATTACCCTTAATGGAACGATTATGATTTTTCATTCTTTGTTTTCGCCGTCAGTTTCTACTGGCTTAATTATAAATTTTTCCCATACAGATTTGATTATAAATTGCTCCCATGTTAATCCAGCTTTTTTCTTTAGTGTTTCTAATCCCTTAAAAACTTCATCTTCAAAACAGATTTTTATATGTCGCATGTTAGTATGTAACAATCACTCCTTTAAAAAGTTATCCTCTTCACCGATTAATTCCCTTTGAGATAAAGGCATAAGTTTAAATATTTGGATTCTGTAATAGAATTATGGACTTAAATGATGTAACCCCAGAAAAGTTCTTTAAGAAAGTAACTTATAGTTCAGACACTAACCCTGAAAACAAACTTGTTTTATCTAATGAAACATTTGTGCAGAGTATTTTAATGATGAAGTTAATTCAGGCAATAGATAGACTTGAGAGGGGATTGAAATAGAATGACAGATTTTGGAATATGGACAAGTAACGCAATGATTCAGGCAAAGGCAGGAGCAAGTGCAAACGCAACTGCAAAAGCAATTTCTGCAACAGATGTTTATGTTTTAGATGTTGAAGCTTATGTTAATGTCTACACTGGATATAATTGGAGTGATGCTTACGGAACAGGAACAAGTTTAAATGCAGATGTTCAAGGAATACTGCATGATGTAACTTCAGCTTTATGTGCAATGTATGTAATCCAGTGGGATATGTCTGGATTTACAAGCAGGGCAGAAGCACAGACTATGTTAGATGTGTTATATGATGCTGCACAAAAAGGGCTTAAAGAATTAAAAGAGGTTGCTAAAAGAGATTTTATAAATAAAGCTTAAAATGCCATTACCTAAAAGATACTTAAAATCAGCAGAAGGTTCAATAGCAAGTTATGATTGGACAGATATAGCTTCAGGAACAGGATATGTTACTCTTTATGGAACTGGGGCTAATTTAAGCTCAGGAACTCCAGTATATTTAATTGATGAGGCTTTTTATGGGAGTGGGCAATGTGCAGAAGGAACAACTACTTTAGATTTATCTGTATTTAATATTTCCAGAATAATTAGAGGAAAAGCTCATATTGATTTTTGGTTGAATAAAAACACAAGCGATATTCATACTGTTACAATGAAATTCCAAAAGGTATCTGATACAACAACAGATATTTCTTCTGCGATAGCCACACCAAATATAACTGCTACTGGTTTTTCACATCATAATTTAGTTATTGACATTGCATATGTAAAGTTTAAGAAAGGGGATAAATTAAGGTTGCATGTGGTAGTGTCTGCGGGTGGAGGAGTTGGTTATATTCCTTTAGGTCCAACAGGAAGTTATCCTATGGTATTGGGCGTTCCATTTAAAATAGATTTATAATTTAGTTCGTTTGTGGAGTTCGTGCGAATTGTTCGCGGATTTTCTTTAGATATTTATAGAAACAAGTTTTCTTTATTATTTGTTTCTGATTTACTATAATATTAAACATCTCTTGGGTAGAATATCCCTTATTGCTCAAATTAGCCATTTCAGACAATATTTCGGCTCTATTCAACATCTTATCCGCCTTTTTCCGCATTTGAGTTCGTGGGGTTTGCGGAATAGTTTGCGAACTCCCCAATATTGCCTCTTTAATCAATGCCTCTCTAATCATTAAATCTATTTCCTTTTTAGAAATAAATTCTTTAATATCATCTTTATTTTTTTCTATAAGAACTCTGTTGTTTAGTGATTGGCTTGTTAATTCTGTTATTTCAGATTTAAATTTGTTAAAGGAATCACCAATTTTCTTAAACTCTTTTTTTGCTTGTTTCTTTGTTAAAAACCAAAACAATTAAACTCACCCAACTAACTAAAACACCCCGCATTTAAATATTTTTCCTGATAATAACTTCTCTAAAAATATTTCTGAACGCTGAAGAATGACGCAGAGAAGAAATATTTTTTTCCCTTCCTTTCTTTTCCTCGCTTTACAAAGCGGAATAGTTTTTTGGTTTGTCGCATAGTTATAAGCCAATAGTTATAGATATTTTTATAACATTTTTTAGAATTTTATTATTGAGTTGAAAAAAATTATGGCAGTGGGTAGCTATACCAAAAGAAAGAAACACCCCTAATCCGCAAACATTAACATGTTCATAAACACAATATCCAACAACAACCAATCAATATATCTAATCCAATACAATCCATTCAATCTTATTCAATTCCCCCGACGCCTTAGGCGGCGGCGGTTCCTACGCCGCCGCATCAATGAACAAACTTCCTGTTTGTCTATATTTCCCTTCCCTTTAACAAGGGGAATGATTCAACTTCAACCAAAGAATTATTTCCGTTGTTATCCCCTGTTCCCTTTACCCCACACACCCGGCTTCTTCATGAAGCTGGGCGGTAGAGAGATTGCTACTCTCTATCGTATAAATTCCCCTTCCCCTTATCTGATTCAGATATGGCGGCAGCAAAAAAAAGAGGAATTATTCCTCTTTCTTCTCTACTTGGAAGCAATTGATTGAAGTTCCACGCAATACCTTAACTTTAAGGTATGGTTTGTTATTCTTATCAACAGCATTCCAAATAGCTATTCCGTCTCCAGAATAAGCTGGTTGAGTTGCTTCAAAAGCCATTTTATTTCTCCTTGTTGTATTTAATTTATTTGACATGTGTTCTGGAACAGAATTTTTGTGCCTTTTATGATTT
>SDBT01019504.1_pt1 | contig 10625 bp, 11 predicted proteins | sample 2277101 | NCBI WGS metagenome assembly SDBT01 (sample SAMN10404973, study PRJNA504765) | marine sediment metagenome | isolation source: marine sediment core GS10_PC15, 103 cmbsf | place: Arctic Ocean: Southern Knipovich Ridge | collected 2010
TCGGCAAGTTCTTTTAGCCTTAAAATATCGTAATTGCGCGCCAAAACATACCTCCATTATATGTAGAAACAGATGGTTATTTATTGATGTAAATATTAAGCAATATATATATAAAAAGAAAAATCGCAAGCAACTAATTTGTAAATATTTTCAAGACAATAATGTTTCATTGTCGCTAATTTTTTTACTTGACAAACAGATGAAACTGCCATAATTTATTAGTATACTGGAAACTAAATTGGTTTATAGTTTTTTAAGGTTTACCATGTCTATTGCTACAATAAATAAAACGTCAAAGATTATTGAAGAAGTAATTCCTTGTGCCAGAAAGCTTTTTCGTAAATATGGGTACAAAAAAACGACAGTTGACGAGATAGCATCCGGGATCTATATAAGTAAAAAAACACTTTATTCAGTATTCCCTTCCAAAGAAGAGATTTTAAGAGAGACAATTTGGCGCGACACTGTAGAAGTCGTGCGTGCGTTTAACGACACTATTCCTTCAGGATATCAGTCTGATACAATACTTCTTTCTTTTTGTCGTTATATTTTTACCGACAGAATAAAGCGAGGCAAAAATGGTTATTTTTGGGGTCTTTATGATAATGATAAAGATATAAATAGAGCTTCATTCGAGGCAGTAAAGCGTGTCATTAAAACTATCTATGATGATGGATCTAAAAAAGGGCTTTTTAAACCGACAGATTCAAATTTCGCGACAGAGATTATAGTAAGCATAATTAATACATCTGTAAAAAATTTTCATTTATCGAAAGAACCTCTTCGAATGTTTAATGATACATTAAACATGATTGCAGATGCTGTCGCTTTTAAAAACCGCATTGTTTTTGAGGCATTAGGGTAAATGCGTCAACAAATTTGGCGATTTAATAATTGTAAAAGGGAATTAGGTTATTGATAATATGTTGAAATCTCTTTTAAACTATTCTATCTTATTGCTATATATTTAATTTAAATTCTAAAAGAAATACAATGTATGACATGCTAAATATACGTATAAGTTATTGAATAATAAGTATTATTGTTAGTTTTATATTTTTGGCTTGCTGTATATAAAAATTTTTTGATTAGTAGCTTCAATTTCTTGAGTTTTATGTTGAAAACTTTATCAAAGATCATTCTATAATACTAATTTAAGGCTATGGGAGGCTTTGACGCGACAAATGTGACGTAATTAATTTAGTAATTGAAAATTCTTGTAAAACCTTTGTTTTTCATAAAATTAAATAAATTTTTACAGGAGGCGGGTTAAAAATGCTGGAAAAATTATTTAAATTTAAAGAGAATGATACTACTATAAAAACGGAGATTATCGCAGGTTCTACAACTTTTCTTTCCATGGCATATATAATTTTTGTACAACCAGCTGTTCTTTCTATTGCTGGTATGGATTTTGGTTCAGTTATGATTGCGACGTGTCTGTCGTCTATGATAGCATGCCTTGTTATGGGGTTTTTCGCAAATTACCCAATAGCTTTAGCGCCAGGAATGGGAGAAAATTTTTATTTTGTTTTTACTGTAGTGTTAGGAATGGGTATAGCATGGGAAAAAGCACTTGGCGCTGTTTTTATATCGGGTGTTATTTTTTTGATTCTAACGTTGTTACGTATACGTGAAATGATAATTGATGCCATACCTGACTCATTAAAAAATGCAATACCAGCGGCTATAGGTGTTTTTATAACTTTTATTGGACTTGTCCAGGCAGGAATAATCATCAAAGACCCGGGAGGGGGAATTGTGTCGATTGGAAATTTACATTCACGTCCAACTCTTCTTGCTTTAATCGGTGTTTTTATTATTCTGTTTTTGATGGTTAGAAATGTAAAGGGTGCTATGCTTTTGGGAATGCTTATCACTGCTGTAATAGGTCTTATTATGGGGATAATAAAATATGAAGGAATAGTGTCTTTGCCACCTCCAATTGAACCGACTTTTTTGAAGCTTGATATACCTGGTGCCTTGGAATTAGGGCTTTTAACCGTAATAGTGATTTTTCTTTTGATGGACATGTTTGATACAATAGGTACTTTTATTGGTGTAGGTCAGGCAACCGGTTTGATGAAAGACGGAATAATGCCGCGTGCCAGAAATGCTCTTCTCGCCGATTCTATAGGTACTATTTCCGGAGCACTTTTGGGAACATCGACAGTTACATCTTACATAGAAAGCACCACCGGAGTACGGGAGGGAGGTCGTACTGGGCTTACCGCCGTGGTAGTGGCATTATTTATGTTCCTTGCCATTTTTTTCTATCCTCTTGTTTCGATGATTGGTGGTGGTGTTCCAGTTATGGATGCTGAGGGTAATCTTCTTTTCACACTTTACCCGGTAACCGCACCGGCACTTATTCTGGTTGGATCATTCATGGCAAAAAGTCTTTCTCGCTGCGTGTGGGATGACCTGACTGAGGCAATACCCTCATTCATGACAATTGTAGGAATGGCACTCACCTATAACATAAGTCATGGACTGGCATTCGGCTTTGTCCTCTATCCGATTCTCAAGCTTGTGGCAGGACGCGGCAGAGAAGTTTCCTGGCTCATGTATGTTTTAGGAGCAATATTTCTTTTGAAATATACGTTTATCAGTTGATGCGTATTAGAATAGTGTGAGTAGTTACAGACGAATGCAAATAATTACATTGATTTTTGCTTTTTACGTCTTAGTTTCCACTTTTCACGGGCAAATGCGCGCATATCGTCATCGGAGTCAAATTCATCAACTATCTCGACTCCGAGAAGCGTTTCGATAGCATCTTCCAGTGTCACGATTCCTTCTGTTCCCCCGTACTCGTCAATAACAAGAAAAATATGTTCACGGCGGCTGATAAACTCGTCGAGCAGATCCGCTATTGGTTTTGATTCCGGGACTGCAAAAATCGGGCGCACCATTTTTTCCAGCTTTTCATTTTCTCCGCCATGGTAATATGCTTCTAAAAGTTCTCTACGATGTATAATGCCTATAATATCGTCAAGTCCTTCTCCAAATACCGGAATCCGGGAAAAAGGAATTGCCACGTGTTCATCAATTACTTCCTTGACAGTTCGATCCTTTTGAAACGCAAGGATGACTGATCTTGGTGTTAAGATATCTTCTGTGGGTATTTCATTGAGTAGAAAAAGATTTTTCATGATACGGGCTTCTTTTTCTAATAAAATACCCTCGCTTTCGCCGATTTCTGCGAGTATCATGATTTCTTCTCTGGTAATATTTGGCTGGTGACCTTTTCGAGCGATAAACCTTGAAATACCCTCAAGTATAACTACTATAGGAAAAGTTGTAATTATGAGTCCCTTGAGTATATAAGCAGCTACAGGGGCAATCCGTTTCCAGTACACTGTGCCGAGAGTTTTGGGGATTATCTCGGAACAAACAAGTATCAGGATCGTTAATGTGCCCGAGGTAACAGCTACCCATTTGTTTCCGAAAAGATGATATGACTGCGCACCGACTCCTGCAGCACCAACAACGTTTGCAATCGTATTGAGTGTGAGTATGGCCGCAAGTGGGTGGTTGATACTCTTTTTCATTTCTTTGAGTATTTGCCCTGATTTCTTGCCGTTTTTTATAAGAAGCGCTGTATAGGCATGGGTAACGGACAGAAGGACCGACTCAAGGAGTGAGCAGAAAAATGAGACTGACAGAGCGAAAAATAAATAAAATAATAATAAAGCCATAATAACACTCAACTGTTAAAAGTAATGAAATAAGTCACTATTAAAATAGAAAATCAATAATTCACACATAAAATGCAAGTAAAACAATCTTTGATGAAAAAAAATTATGCATTTGTCCGATAATCCAAAAAATAGGTTTCGAAATGGAATGAAGTTTTTAAAGCCTTGTGAAAAACCTATTATTGAATTCACAAGGCTTAGCTGTCAGCAATCAGCAATCAGCTTTTAACTTGAATATAAAATATTTCTATCATAAACAACTAATTATAAAACACAAACTTATTATTAAATCTAATTATTAAAAAACTCTCTTATGATAATTCGTTAGCTGATAGCTTAAAGCTAATAGCTTGCTTTTTCACAGCTCTTTTAAAGCGGTTTGTTTAAAAAGTTGTGTTTATGTAAAAAAAGCTTGACATAACGGAATATTTCTTGTATTGTTGTACCACAATATATTTTTAAGGTGATTTAAAATATGTCAAATTATTTTAAAATGTCCGAAGCCGGTTCAATTGCATTGCATGCGATGATTATGCTGTCTAAAAACCCAAACCGTCTGGTCAGAATCAGGGAAATTGCAGATACTTTTTGTGTATCAGAGGCACATCTCGCAAAAGTATTAAACCGCCTTGTAAGAAGTGGGCTAATTATTGGAACACGTGGACCTGCCGGTGGCTATAAACTGAATAAGCCCGCGAAGGAGATTTCTCTTAAAGAAATATATGAAACTATTGAGGGGAAATTGAAAGAAAACAGATGTTTGTTTAGCATTACTATTTGCGATGGCACGGGGTGTACGATTGGGGATTTTTTTACTAAGAAGTCTCAGCAGATTGAAAAAAAACTTTCCAAAACAAAACTTGCTGATATTAAACTCAAAAGAGATTTTGTCACTATTAGTTTGTAGCAATTCCACATATATATAAAGTAAGGAAAGTTCATATTAAAACTGTCAGAATATTATTATCTGTTATTATGGTATAAGGATATAATTAAATAAAATTCTTTTTGTGAGGAGATGTTAAATGAGTGTTTATAGAGACATAATAAAAATTGATGAAAATACATGTACGGGGTGCGGCTTGTGTGTTCCGAACTGTCCGGAAGGAGCTTTGCAGATTATCGACGGTAAAGCACGTCTGGTCAGTGATCTGTTTTGTGATGGTCTTGGAGCCTGTACCGGGCATTGCCCTGAAGGTGCAATTACGGTAGAAAAACGGGAGGCAGAACCTTATGATGAGAAAAAGGTTATGGAAAATATTGTTAAACAGGGTGATAACACTATAAAGGCCCATCTAGAGCATTTGAAAAGTCATGGAGCAATGGATTTCTACAATGAAGCAATTGAATTTCTTGAAGAACGTGGTATTACTATACCTGCGGAATTATCGCCAGCATCTAAAGTGCATACATGTCCCGGTTCAGCGGTTCTTGATTTCACAGATACCAATTCTCAGGAGAAGGTAACAAATGAGTCCAAGGAAAACCGCTTTTCACAACTGAGACAGTGGCCGGTTCAACTCATGCTGGTTCCAATCACCGCACCATATTTTAACAACGCCGAACTTGTAATTACCGCTGATTGCGTCCCTTTTTCCTATGCAGGCTTTCATGAAGACTTCCTTAAAGGTAAAATTGTGCTTGTCGGTTGTCCGAAACTTGATGATGCTGAGTTTTACAAAAATAAGCTGACCGAGATTTTCAGAGAGAATAATATTCGGTCTGTCACATGTCTACACATGGAAGTGCCGTGCTGTCACGGACTTGTAAGAATTGTGCAGTCAGCACTGGAAAAGTCCGGTAAAATTATTCCATTCGCACATGTTGAGATAAGTGTAAAGGGAGAAATCAAAACATAAGCGTTTGCTTGAGGTGGTTTTGACTGTTGATACAAAAAATTCTGATTTTTGGAAAGAATCTCATGACTGTATTTGGTATCATGGACACCAGTTGTCCAACGGCTTATCGTCGATTATAATCTCGCCGTTTTTCTTTCTGATGTCGATTGTTCCTTCCCATTTGTTCCAGGTGTCCTCGTCAACTGTCAAATCGAGTTTTAACGTGATAACACCGGGAGAAAGTCCGGAAATCTCGATAAAGAAATCATATACACACATGCATCTGCAGCGGTCTGTGCCGTTGACAGTTGATCGTTTTCCGCAATGACGATCATACCGTTTTCGTATGAGGCGGTTATGTCATGCTCACCGCAACAGTTCAAAAGTACACGGGAATTTAAAACACTCAATGTAAGCGTGTTTTCATCATAAAGCCACTGCAGATTTTCACTATCACAGTAGGTCGAAATATCTCGTGTTATGGGGATATCGTTAACCATTCTCTTTTCCAGACTCCCAAACCCGCCGCATTCACTCACCCGGGAGTTTGCAGCACTGATTTTATCTGCTGTTTGAACTGGTGACCGGGAATCGCAAGAGAGTGTGAATAACACAATCAGTGACAGTATGAAGATGTCAAAAGTCCGCACGGTAATCATTTTACTCACCACCTGAATTACAGCGTTTTTCAAATTAGATCCCAGTTTACTTTTTTATATTGTTTAACGGATTTTTTAAGTCGAACTGTATGTTTATTTGCAGGGCAATTAACTCATGGTTTCTTTTACTTTTTTTCGTTTTTTTGGTTTTCTCCTTGATTGATATGGAATCCAATGTTTTTATCTGCTGTTTCAACTTTTATTGGCCCGAATTTCTTTTCGTAATTTTCAACGGATTCGGTGAGAGATTTTAGAAAAGTTTTGGCGTGTATAGGTCCAAAAATAACCCGTGAAGCAACTTTACCTCTTGTATTTCCTGGCAAAAATCGTGCAAAATCCAAAATAAACTCGGAATTATTACTTGAAATAAAAGCGAGATTTGCATACATCCCATCAGCGACAGCATCATCAATTTCTATTCGAACTTGGTGATGTTTACCTCGATTTTCAGGTGGATTTGACATATTGCATCCCTCTCTTTCAATAATGAATTTTTTTAGTTGTCGAAATCTTTAAACAAATTGAAAATTTCTTCTGAAGTTTTTGCAGTAATAAATTTTTCTTTATTACCAGATATATTGAAAAAGGCACCTATTTTTCCAAGAATCTTAAGAAACTCTTCACCTTGAGTATCGGAAGCCACAATAAGAATAATCAGATGAACCGGAAAACCATCAAGAGATTGAAAATCAACTCCTTTTTCTGATCTGCCAACTGCCATAACAAGATCAGTAACAGAAGAAACTTTAGCATGGGGAATTGCAATACCCATACCAATCCCGGTAGACATGATAGATTCTCGTGCTTTAATGGCTTTCAGGAGAACCTTCGGCGAAACAACCTCAGGTGCGTCTTTTAGCATTTTGCAAACTTCAGCCAGAACCTTATCTTTTTTCAAAGATTTAACATTTTTTATTCTGTTAATTGTGAGTATGTCAGAAATTTTTTTCATAATTTAAATTAAGGTTTTGTTTTTATTCAAAAATTAATGAATTACTAATAATTAACTAATTTTTTTTGAATGTAGAAAGGATTTTTATGAAATACAACAATAAATAGTAAAATCGAAAAACATTATTGTAATTCTGAATTATAAAAAAACTTTGCACAAGACAAAGAAAGCAGTGATAAAAGCACCTGTCTTGTTAAACTTTTCCAGAGCCGACCCAGTCTTTTTAATCCAGTACTAACAATATGTAATTTCTCTATGACACTGAGCAAATGAACTTGAATTTTTTTAAATATGCTTCTCAGTAAAGCATCAAACTTACAAATAGATATTAAGAAGCAGTAAATTTATGTAATTAAATGTTAGGAAGTGTTTGAAAAGGGGAGATACATTTTTCCTCGAGGATATCGCTGCTGTCTTCGGGTTAAAGGAACAGGAAAGAAGAATAATGATTATCCTGTGACTTCACAGACTTATTTTAGCTTAAACCCGCGCCATTTTTCCCCTTCAGATCTTTTGATCGGAACAGTTAAAACCCTTCCCCCGCTGGCAAGATCAGCAGATGTAACAAACCATCTACGCTCGCTATCCCTGGTTAGAGTTAGAGTGATATTCCCGCTAGCATCTTTCCCTCGTAATTTATATACATTATATGATTTTTTACCTGAAGAACCTCCCTTACCAATGTGGGATATGTTTGTAATTTTACCAAGTTTGTTTGCAATAAACCCGCTTTTCATAATAAAAGTCTCTGCAACAACTTTATAATCGTCTCTATTCTCTTCAGGGATGCGAAGTGTAATAAACCACTTGGCACTCATAATAATGATGATCATAATCACTATGGTGAGTGCAACTATTTGCCACTTTTTAAGAGAAGCAATAAATTTTTTCATATGAAAAAATCACCTCTTTTGTGTATTAAATAAAAAATTATGATTCTTTTTTAAAATTTCTCCGTTATAATAATATATCAGTTATAATAATAATATAATAGTTTATTTTTGTGTTTGTGCCAGAATATTTTTCTGTTTTCTTAAATTTACACTATATTCAATATAAGATGCACAGAAAAAGATTATTCGGTGAATATAGATTAAAAGGGGTGAGTACAATGAAAAAAGTTATTGTAGTTTTGACATTTGTTACAATCGCGGGGTGCTTATTCCCTGTATTCAGAGGTCTTAGGAGCATAATACAGACATATGACGAGTTTATATTAAGTGGTGATGTAGAGGTCTTTGATGCTTTAAGTTTGAAACAGCATATCCCGGTTGATGCCGGTGTTTTCGTGGAATTCGGTGTTGACTCCTGCCTTGTTGCAGAATTTAATCGCAGCAGTGAAAGATATAGTACCGAAATATACTCTTTTCTCACACCGAGTGGCGCTATAGGAGCTTATTTAATCATGGATATCCTTGGATCACAGCCTTTCCAACTTGGGTACTATGCCAGAAAGAGTGATACTGATGTTCAGTTTGTTAAAGGACATTATATTGTTTCAGTTCGTCCATTAAGTGGGGGTAACATTAAGGGGGCGGCTGAACTCGCATCAGGTTTCGAAAAGCGTATAGAAGGAGGTACTATCAAACCTGATTTATTTCGGACGCTACCAAAAACAAATATTGTGAAAAATTCCGAACTTTATTTTAAGGGGCCCAGGGCATTTATGCATCGATTCAGTTCCGACCTGTGTAAAGCTCTTTATGTGCAATATGCTTTAGAGGGTGTTGCTGCAAAATATACCGTTAATTACAATGAAGTCGATCTTATAAAAATTAAATTTGCGGGTGGCAGACGTGAGACACTTGAGGCTATTGATTCTTACCTTGGAACCCGCGAGGATAGACCGATACTTCATTCGCAAGAGACACTAATGTACAATACTGTGATTGAACCGGATAAATCCGAAGTTTATATCGCTGAATCAGGTGATACATTGTACATAATGCTTAGAGCTGCTCCCGATAGAAAAGGACAGGAATTCTTTGAATATGTTTTGAGGGGTGGGAAATAGAGAATTTACTGTGTGTACAAATTTTCTACAAAGTGGTAATAGTCTCAGACGATTGGATTCTGATTATACTGAAAGACGGCACCCAGAATATTAGAAAACCGGTCTGTGAACTAAAGAAATTTAAACAACTATAATCGTTGTTTCTTTTGAAACTGAAAACGGCACCATTGAATAATCATGGCGCCGTTTTTGTTTCACATTATTCTGCATTATTCGGGTTTCACAACATCAGCCTTCATGTCAATGTAAGCTTTCGGATTATCGATCATGGCAAAGATATAGATTATAGACGCTACCATCATTATCACTGCAATGGTGAAGGTCCCGTTGTAGGAAATAATTCCCACATCCATCAGTTTACCTATGATAATGGGGAGTATGACCATGAACGGAATAATACCGATGTTGGTTGCTGCAACGTAAGTGGATTTATCTTCTGTAGGACAGAGGAAGAGGCACATATTGGAATAACCAACGTTGTCCGATATCTGAGTGAGACCGGTAATGACAAAAGCAACGGAAATGATGATGATGCTGGACGTTGGTGCAAGCCAGGCTATCAGAGTGTAAATGATTGCGATTAACTGTGAGGTGATGAGCATATACTTGGGGCCGTGAACATCGGCAATCTTGGTTATGGTGAACCCACCGATAAATAACCCTAGACCGTTGAGTGCGCTAAACCATCCGACGTTTGCAGTATCGAAACCTCGTTCATTCAGCCGATATGCCAGCAGAAACGCCATCATGACATAGTGCCCGGACATAATCCATTTTCCGACGAGGAACTTGACAAAGGGTTTGTCGCTTTTGTAAATGTTTATGAACTTGGTGATATATACGCCGAACGATGGTGCACTCTGGATTTTTTCTCCTTCGGGTTCGGATAGAAAAAACATGACAAAAGATGCTATAAGGGTTATAAAGAACGTGATGATAAAAAGAACTGCATAATTAACAGGTTCGGGGAACGAATTGTTAATTGCTTTGATAGCGAAGCCGGACAGAAAAATGCCGCCGAACTGGATTGCGAACATGATACCGAGCAGATGCCCGAGCCGTGCAGTGGGAATGATCTTAAATAGCAGGGTAAAGTTGGCAGGGATATATAAGCCTGCGATAACACATGCCCAGGCAAATGCCAGCAGAAACAGCCAGATACTGAGTGAGGCATTTGATGTTCCGGTTACCAGAATATAGATACCGTAGGCAAGAAATCCGAAACTGGACACAATAAGTGACCAGGCTATGAAACGTTTTTTTATCGGCATGGATTCAGAGGCATATGCAGCCCAAATCTGGGGAAGTGCGAATCCTCCCCAGAATATCGCTGAAATTAAACCGATTTGAGTAGAACTGGCATTGAAAAATGCAAGAAGTGCAACAGGTATAGCTAAAAAATAGGTCATTCCGCCCCATACAGTGCCACCAAAACCTAATAGAGAAGCAAATACATTATAT
>SDBT01019505.1_pt1 | contig 10625 bp, 15 predicted proteins | sample 2277101 | NCBI WGS metagenome assembly SDBT01 (sample SAMN10404973, study PRJNA504765) | marine sediment metagenome | isolation source: marine sediment core GS10_PC15, 103 cmbsf | place: Arctic Ocean: Southern Knipovich Ridge | collected 2010
GCCAGCACTCGCCACCACCACCACCGCCACGGTTGACCGATAAATGCGAATAATTTTATATTCATTCCGATAAACCTCGCTCACCACGGCTACCAACGTTCGAATTCCTAAGCATTAGAAATACCAGAATCAATGCGCCAACACCATAAAGCGATGTAACCAACAAATCGCCCAATCCCAACGCCAGCCAACCACCGCCGACTACTAAAAACATAAGGGAGAACGGCACGAATCCTTTAGCACCGAAATGCGACAATGCCAACATTCCAGCACCCATCAAAATCAACATTGCCAGACCACGGCCCAATGTGGTGTCAAATCCGAAACCACGCAATACGTTTTCAAAACGTTCTTCAACGGCAATTGTGGTAGAAACCCCAATGTCATATTCATGGGTGATTGTAAATCTCCGTTGGAAAAATGTGGCTAGTGTCAAATTATCCACGTTGGGAATAATTGCAAATTCCACAGTTGCACCCAACGTTTCAACAGCGAACGCCGTGAACGTATCCAACCGTGAAAATTCATAGGAATAATCTGCGGAATCTATCACGCCAATCAACGAATCTTCCAGTTCGTGGTTTTGATAACCGGAGTCCCAAATACCCTCGGTCAGACTGAATAATTCAACGCCCATCGTTCCGGTTGCATGTACGGCAGTCGGCCCCTGAATCGCCCATTCCCTAGACAGATTCCCACCGGTCGCCCGTGTGACAAGTAATGTGCTTTCACCGTCCGAAATCCACCCACCACCCGAGGATGTCAGTTCATAATCATATGCCCCCAAATCGAATGACATTGTATGTGGATTTGCACCGCTACCTGCCGCCTCAAACGAAACCAATTCCTGCGTTGTATTCACCCACTTAGGTTTGATTCCGCTGGTATTCAAAACAACAAAACTGCTATCAACAAAAAACGGCGTTATAGCCACTGTGTTCCGCAAATCAGTGTTGTAATCAATGAGGTCTTGCACTTCAATTTCATAAAGCACGGTCGAACTATTTTTGTTGTAAATTCGAATCAATCGTGTCGATGGGTCGATCTGCCGATAGTGCAAAAATATGTGGTTTCCCTGCTGAACACTGACACGTTCGGGAGCGTCAATCGGGTGGAAATAATCTTCATCATTCAAGTCCACATCAATGTAAATATTGTCGCCAATTCCCACACGTTCATCGACTAAACTAACGGCGGTTCCCTGCACGTGCCAATCCTGCGGATTCACCAAAAAACAAACCGTCAACGTATCGACACAACCGGGTAACAAATAATGAATTCCCTGAACCTGTCCCCATGTGTCCTGTACCATCGCTGGGCCAGAATAAAGCGTGCCATTAGCACGTTCAAAATCCGGCCCACACCATTGTTCTGTTGTGCTAGTTCCGCCGGTGAATTGCTTGTTCCCTAACGCATGTTCTCCGCCGCCATTTTCGTCAAGCGTTCGCAGCAACCACGTGTATTGTGTGGCGGCGTCTAACCCATCGAAAAAATACGCCAAACATGATTCAGTGGTGTAAAGGTTCGTGATGTTATATTCCGCCGAATATTGCGACGGTGCTTGTGCCGATGCCGGGCGAATGTAGACCGCAAGCAACACCACGAAAACAAACACAATCGCAGCGAATTTCATGTACTTCATTACACCCACCCGAGCAGAATAAAACTGCTAAAAATAATCAGCATCGCAACGCTGGCATATAAGAAACCGGCCATTAGCCCTTTACCTTTAGCATTCACTACCGCCCGTTCATGTTCGGTTCGCTGAATCCAGTTCTGTTTTCCCATTTCAAACCCACCTATAAGGACGCACGCACGCACGTAACATATAACCAACTGCCAGTCAAATTGCGCCCCCGGCAACACTGGCGACTTGTGGTGTTACCGGGGGCTAACGTGCGGGAGCAATGCCCGATACTCCCGAAAAATTAGGGGCCGGTTATCAACGGTAAAACCACCAATAAACGGCCCCCGCTTGCGACGGTCAGTATTCAGTTTTTCGATCAGGCTTTGTTAGCCCTTACCCACACGACCGGACGTTGAAAGTCCGCCCATTTTCAGGAACACAAACAGGACTCCCAAACCGATAAAGATCGGGAGATTAGTCCAGATCGTTACAAGTGTGGCATCCCATCCCGAAGTATCCACGCCATTCAACTGCGTGATGATAATCGGAAACAGGATTGCGACGATAAACGCCGTCCTGAGTGTTGAACTCATATTCATTTTTGCAAAAACCTTTCGCTAAAAATGTCACTCATAAACAGCGAGAAAATCGCCATTCATGGTTATCGACCTGCCAGTGACCCACTGACCATACAATTATACCACCGCTGGGGGTTGGGCGCACCCTAACCACAACATATGGTGGTTTTGCGATAGCAGCGCAGCCCTATGACCCGACAGGTACAACATGTTGTGGGTCAATGGTGGTCGAACCACTACATGTTGTGGGCTAGGGGTGGTGGGAACATCTTTCAGACCACTACATGTTGTGTGTATCGAGGGCCATCAAAATTTGATAAAATAGCAGGTACCCGCCCGCATTGTGGCGACAACGTTCGAAACGATGAAAGTAGTGCAGAATTTTGGCTGATAAATACAGTTCGGAAATCACCAATGAGTTCGTCAAGTTTGGTGAAAAACCGACCGACGGTAGCGACGACGATTCGCAATATGTAACGGAGGTTTCGGGAGTTTTGATTTCGATAGCATCTATCGACTTCGAAGGGAAACCGGTCGGCAAATACAAAATGACCAATCAGGAAACGGGCATAACAAAGGCGTTTCTAGGGTCGGCAGTTTTGGACGATCTATTGGAATCCCCCGATGTGGAAATCGGTGGCGATTATAAGATCGTTTTCACCGGAACGAAACCAACCGACGGTGCGGGTAAGTCACCCACTAAGCAATTCAAATTGTTCAAAGCCTAACGGTGAAAGTTCCTGAAATTATTTCGGGGGCGGGAGAGATACCCGCCCCCGTTTTTATTGTCAACGATGCGTGCGAGTGCTGAGAGTGGTATGGCCTAGTGACGATTCAATTCGTTGATTCCGTACCTGTTGCTCGCACGCATCGTTGACGGTGAAAACGAAAGGTGAAAATTATGTCGATAGGTATTATGTGCATGGCCCATGCGCACCACTCCTGTTTTCAGGATGGTTGCACGTGCCACTGCCACAAGCGGGATAGTAAATAATGAATATTTATGTTGCTTCCAGTTGGCGCAATTCAGAGCAACCCAACGCCGTAAAAATGTTGCGGAATATGGGCCACGTTGTTTACGATTTCAAGAATCCAAAACCGGGCGAACATGGTTTTAGTTGGGCTGAAATCGACGTTGATTGGCAATCATGGTCAGTGTTGCAATGGAAAATTGCGCTAGAACACCCAATTGCCGAACGGGGATATGCGGCGGATTTCGCCGCCATGAATCGCTGCGATGTAATGGTTTTGGTGTTGCCATGTGGCCGGTCGGCACATCTTGAATTAGGTTGGGCCGTGGGCGTGGGAAAGCCTACCGCAATTTTTACGCTGGAAGATTTCACCGAACCCGAACTAATGGTAAAAATGTGCGGCCATATTGCAACATCATATGATGATCTGGCGGCGTGGTTGCGTGATTTGAAATCGGGCGACGGTTACAACTGTAATTGCATCAGTTGCGTGGGAATTTGAAATGAGTCGATCACATAACAGGCTATTTCAGTGCGACGTTTACCGGGCTGGAATTCGTAAAATCCGATGTAGACTAACTATTGACCACGGCGGAAACTACCACCGTGCGCAGAAACAAGTTGACGGTAAAAAATTCGGCATTTGGTGGGCGACGACGGTGGCCGTAAAACCTAAGCGATACGTGAGGCTGTAGACCGTGCGAAAAAACATCATCAATCCGCTGGCGTTTGGGCCGGTCGCAATCGAGTGTGAACATGGCTATGACGTATGCCCTATTTGCGATCTAATGATCGTTGAAGCTTGTCGTAAATGTTCGTGTGAAGATTACAACCGTACGATACGTGGCACGTGTGTTTGCGGACATACGGCTGGCATTCATCAAGTATCTGGAATTCATGGGCCTAAATAATGGCGACGCCCGAAGAACGACAAGCGGCATTATCCCGTGATGATTTATGCATCGTTTGCTGCCGCCGTTATCTGTCGTGCGAATGGTTCAAACGATTCTGGCCGAGGTATTGGTAACATGGGCGATTATTGTCAGCATGTGAATTGGTCGTTAGTGGATTCACGTTGGAAGTGGGACGGTAGAATTCATAACGCATTAGTCGAGTGTGACGACTGCGATGAATTAGTAACCTCATATGTGGTGTTTGCACGTTTTCGACATTGTGCGCATTGTTTCGATGGGCCTAGTCCGATGATTTGTGGATTTCCGAATGATCGGTATTTACAGATTAGCCACACAGAAAAATGTGATTCTCCAAAATGCATTATTGGGACTCGTCCGGTTTTGGTGTCTCAATAATGCCTTACAATCCCTGCAAAATTTGCCCCTGTAAAGACTGGAAAACACCGGGCGTCGTTATCCAGATTCGTGCGAAACTGCTATGCCGTTGTGTGTGCCACCCTGATAAAGAATGGTTGCGTAAATGGCTAGGATAGTTCAACAGAGCAGGGGCGAACGCCGTGCAGCACGATACAAGCATTTGCGGGAGATTGGATTTTCAGCACCGGATGCCCGAAAATATCGAGATCAATCAAGCGGCCATATAACCGAATTTGTGGATGATAGTCGAGAGACAATTTTGGCGGTTCGGGCCGATACCCGGTCGGATTCTCAGCGTAAAATTTTGCGGGGAATTCGTGAAAGTCGAAAGCGTGAAAATCAGATCAAAACTCAACCACGTTTGAAATCCATAAAGGATAGATCGGCAGATTTTAGTCGGTGGTCGGAGGTTGGTGAACACTTCCCACAATGGGCGATGAATTTTATCGAAGAACAGAATGAAGACCGGGGATTATCCCCGGCGGATTCTTACGGGTTCAGACGTTTTTATTGGTCGTATGTTGAGGGTATGGACGTGGAAGATTTAGGCGATATTGCCGACCGTGGCGATTCGGGTATAGAAGCATAATGGTTTGCGTGATTGAATCAAAACCAGTGCAACCGCTACAATGTTGGCACTGCTGGCAAACCGCCACATATTTGCGAATCGTCGGCACCCAACTTTATTGTTTGCGATGTTTTTATGAATTAGAAATTGGTAAATGAACCCCACTAACTCACGTCATATTTCATTGCAACGGGTACAGAAACTTTACAGATCACGCATTGAAAAATTTGATAACCTAACCGCCGCACAAACTCTGATCGTGCAACAACTAGATTTTGCGCTGCACAATCAGTCAGCAAATTTCAAGTTATTACATCCGCTGTTGATTGGAAAGTATGCCCGAATGTCGAAACATTATCGAGACGATCAATTCGAATCTATCGGACTGGACATTGAAACAGTCCACACCACCGGTGAACCTCGGTTGATGGGTTTTGCATTCGAGCGACGATATTTCAAGATTGACCGGCCAACGTTGGAAGATTTTTTCGCAGTTTGTAAAGGGTTGGTTGATAATCAGCCCGGTGCATCGTTGAGCGTTTGGGGCAATCTGGATATACAGTGCATCATCCGATTGTTCGAACCTACCGATGAAGAACGAAAAAATATTTCTGGCGGTATTTCTGCGAATTTCAAAAACGGTGAATTTGTTGGTTCGCCCCCGGTGATGCGGTTGGTTGGTGGATACCGTAAAACGCAATTTTTTGTTGAGCATTACATACCCGGTCGGTCGCTGCGGTTGGGAATGGTTTTTGGCGAACGAAAATATAGCCTGTGGGTTTTCAATCTCTCACAATTCTATTCGGGCACGATTTCTCAGACTGCGCAGGGGCTAAAATTACCGTGGACTGAATTCCCTAAAAACACCCATATTGTGAATTGGGATAATTACGACTCTGGAAATACCACATATGTAAATCAAGTTATTGCAAGCAACCGGCAGGATGCAATAATCGCCAAACAGTTGACCGGGTTATTACAGGAAAATTTTGCATCGGTTTTCAATGCACACCCAAAAATTTTGGTTAGCGTTGGCAGTCTGACCGATGCCGCCGTTTCTAAATTGTTGAATGATGAAGAATATCAGTCGAATTCGTTTCGATGGTTGCAATACAATGTATGGAAAAATTACGATGATACCGCCGCCACCGAAACGCTCGCCGCTGAATGTTTTTCTGCCGGATATGTCGATCAATTCGGTTTAGGGTATTTCGATCACGTTTACATGGCAGATATTGCCGCAGCGTATCCCGACAAAATTCGAAAGTTGCCAGACCTTAGAGATTCCAAAATTTTTATTGGTTCGGGAAACTTGCACCGGGATTTACAAAAATTTCGAGCGACCGGAAACCAAATTTTTACGGCGTTGATTCGTGGAACTGTTTACATCCCTGAAGAGTTCAAATTTCACCCAATTACCGTCAAAACTCCCGACCGGCAAAACATTAGACCGACCGGCACGTTTCCTGCTGCGTACACGTTGGAAGAACGCACGCATTGCATGAAATATGGCGCACGATTTACGAATGAAGAATATTCGATTATTTATCTAACCAAACAGCGTCTAGCACCTATAGCAACGGTTTCGAGAAAATTGGGGATAATGCGTGCGGGTTACTTGAATGATATGGCTCGGGAAACCGACGAAAATCGCCGCACTGTTTTAGACGGTCAGCAATATCTAGTGAAAATTATTGACAATTCGATTTATGGTAAAACGGTAATGTCAACGCCAATCGTGGAAGATATTGATGGCGTGCCACGCATAACGGGATACCGTGTTGGTGATCGGTTCAACCAAATTTACGCCGATGTTATTACCGCCAGAACCCGCATACAAATTTCAGAGGCATGTATGGGAATTGTGGGTAACGGTGGCCGACCGATTCTAAATATGACCGACTCGATATTCTGGCAGGGAACCGCCGAACATTTACCGGCGCACTTATGGCGTGCAGTAAAAACGCCGGGATATTTTGAAACGCCTGAACGGTTAGACGATTTCTTCATAATCAAAACAGGACAATATGAATATCGGAAAGGTGAGAAGTTTAGCCACAAAATGCGGGGACTAAACGTGCCATATGAAAACCGTAATTCCGCCAGTAGTTACTATCGAACACTGCTAAAAAATCACGCCAAAACTGTCAGTAAATATCTGCACCCACAGGATTTTCAAATACCTGTAAGCACTCGAAAACTTGTAACAATCGGTAGTCACGATTTACGGCGGTTGGGATTGATCGAAGATAAAATCGCATTGATGAAACCGTTTGTGTTGAGCGGAAAACAGTCCGAACGGTTCGTTATGAATTGGGCGAAAACTTTAGACGGCCACATTTGGCTAAAAACACCGGAAGCATTACCGGAAAAATTGGGAGATACTCCGTTGGCATTTCTACGTGGATTGCATGAACGTGGAGAAGATTATTTGAACACTTACCAACGTAAACAGTTCTACTATTACAAGGCGGTTTTGCAAACTGATAAGTTGTTGCCCGAGGGTAAAAAATTGTCTGATTGCACATGGGAATATCTCGAAGAATTTTTTGGAATTCCTATGGAAGATTTAGTGCGATATGGAAACATAAAATGATACGAACAATTGCCCGTGGTTATCATGCAACGTTGATGGTGGTTGGCACTTCCAGATTTTTTCTGTTTGCTGACTTTATGTTTTTATATGATTATCTGATTTCACCATTTTTCAACAATAAACCTCGGCCTAAATTACGATTTGAATTGGCGGTTATTGCCGGAATACTTGCGCTGTCGGCGTTAGTATCACCCGACCCTATGGATGGGTTACAAACCGCATTCAGAGTTATGTTATTAGGAACGATGTTGCCGGTATATGTTTACGGATTTCACTATAAGAAAATGTTGGGATTTACGTTAGGATTACTCGCAATTTTTGCCATCTATCAAACCACCGTAATGACTCGCAGCGTTGGAATCCATATGAATGCATCAATGCTCGGTCAAACTGCGTTGGTGTTCATGCCGATTTACTGGATTGAAATTGGATTAGCGGCAGCAATTTTATTGGCGGTTTCCGTTGCACGTTCGCCGCTAATTGTGTTGCTAGTTTTCGGCGTGATGATTCGACAACGGTATTACATGATATTGATTGTTTTTACTGTCGCAATGTTTATCGTGTTCGGCAGTATTTCAACGCCTGAACGGTTGGGCATATCTGGCATGTTCAGTTCGTTCGAAGATCGCTCCGAAACCATTACAGGACTAAGTGAATCAGACGTTACAGAAAAATATTCAGAAAATCCGAAACTATGCGGCGAATTTCGAGAGATTGAATACAAGCAATTCGGATATGGGTTTCACGGTTTTTGCGAAAGCACCGGCCAGCCACGACCACACAATATTTACGTTTTGAGTTTTTACGAATTAGGCGTTTTATTTCTGCCGTTTTGGGCGGCGATTTTTTACGCCGCACGTAGACTTTCATTGGTGCAAATTCTGCCGTTATTGATATTGGGATTGGTGACAGATGAATTATTCGGTCGCCCCGAGGGCGTTTATCTTATCGCTAGTTGGGTGATTTCTATCCAACTATTACGCACACGTAAATCACCGGTTGAAACGCTAGCTATCCCGTATGATTATAACTGCGCTGAAATTTATTATTCATCAGATTATGAAAGGGTGTAAACCATGACTCAAACAAATGTTAGGATAGATGTTGTTGAACCTACTGCACAAGTGGTTTATATGTGGAATCGTTCCGTTAGAGTTTTTATCCCATATAAGTGTTGCGAACATTGTATGCATTGGGGAAGTTGGACATTCTCAATTCCTAATAACCACCAACACCCTTGCGGTAACGTTGACAACCTCGGTTTCAAAAACTGCGATATTGGACAGGGAAATGTCCCTAATGGTTGAACAGTCATTAGCGGAATATGAGGCGGAAGTTTTGGCCGAACTTGACCGGGAGATATTACAATATCATCCCGTATTGAGTATGCTGAAATTGGTTCGATTTGTTAGCTACTCAAACGGTAAAGGTCGGCCAAAACGTCGCCCCCGTGAAATCACATTAGTTGTGCGGCGCAAGTCGGGCCGTGCCACAAGTTGGGAGGTAATGAAATTAGATCAGATACACGATTGGTTAGACGGTAACTTTCACAACTGGACTAATGGTGAAATTTTAGAGGCTTTATTAGGCGGGGAATATGCCCCCGAATAGGTGGTAAATTATGGTTATCAAAATACACAATCGGTCAGAGCAATATTTGGCCGTGAAAGATGATGGCGGCAGATTTTTATTTGATGTGGAATTCAGCTACTCCGCAACCGAACGTCACAAGCGATTGGCTACTGCCGTAATTACTGCGATGGTTGCGGCATACAATGCGGAAACTGCCAACATTGTAAAACTTGACGAAATCACGGCGGCAGACGTTACCCGGTCAATTAGAGGTACATGGTCATAATGAATAGAACAATCGCCGCACGTAAGGCAGTAACTAAAAGTGGGGGTTCACGATCTACAGTAATAACACTTGAAACATTGTTGAGGCGTAAACAACATTTGACCGATCTGGCAGCCGCAATTTCTGCTGTTTACCCTAGCGACCGGGAAACGTCATTTGGCAGATTATTAGAATTATTGACAATGGAAATCGCCGTAGAATTCGATAAGTTATGAATTGCGAGCGATTAGAATTACTAATTTTCCTATTGACTTTCGTTTTGATAGTAATCATTTTTATTTGGCAGATGATTATAATTCTATAACACCCGCCGCACACGTAAATCTTGCGTTAGTTTGCTATGCTTGACACAGGCAAACTAATGGAGGGTGAAATGTACGCAACTATTCAGGCATTGCTAATTGTTTTCGTAATCGTAATGGTCACAATTTTGGAGGTTTCGTAATGAATTACCGTGAGATTCAGGAAAAACAGGTTACGGCAATGATGGCTAGCGTTGATTCGCTAGGCGATGCAATTGATCTAATGATTGATGGTTCACCGTGGCGCACCGAATTGCAAATAATGTTGATTCGAATTTGCGAAATGCGTGTGCAGGTATCCGACGATTTAGCAGCAACAAGTAACTCCCACAAACTTGCTGATCAGGGCATCGCTGCTATCGAACGCACCTACGATCATTTCACCAATGCCCGATAGTACCAGCCAAACCGCCCTAAAATTCCCCCCGTTTTAGGGCGGTTTTGATAAACTTAGAGTATCGAAGTTAGATACAGGTTATTGGAGATTCGTTATGGCAGCAGCAGCAAAACCCGACTACGCACAAATGATGATCTGGAACGATTCAACTGTACGCATCATTGCACACTACCCTTATGGTAAAGATGATATCGACACCCTGCCGGCGTTTTCCTTAGAAATTTACGGCACCAATAAATTCGATGGCGATCCCGGATGGCGATTTCATGGACAAGCCTACAGCATTGATACAGCCTTAGAACTGGCCATCAAACTTAGTGCCGCTGTACGTGGAACATAACCCCCAAACCCTGAGATTTTTCGGAGCGAATGGACACAACAAATGAACCGGCAACCG
>SDBT01019506.1_pt1 | contig 10624 bp, 28 predicted proteins | sample 2277101 | NCBI WGS metagenome assembly SDBT01 (sample SAMN10404973, study PRJNA504765) | marine sediment metagenome | isolation source: marine sediment core GS10_PC15, 103 cmbsf | place: Arctic Ocean: Southern Knipovich Ridge | collected 2010
TTTAGCATATGCTTATTGCTTTTCAGGAGAATGACCACCTTTCCAATTTGTATTACTTTTACCAGTTTTCCCATACATGGCATTTTTACTACCAGATAATCCCCAATATTTTCCATGCCGTATTTCTTTTATTGTCCTAGTTTTAATATCAAACTTTTGCAGAAAATAGTAAATGTTATTCTTTTTACAATTTTGATCTATGGCAATTTCTTCAGCTGATTTTTTTAAATTGATATATTGATTATATAACCATTCTTTATTCCAATACTGCTTTTTCTTTCTCCATGTATAACCTTTTTTAAATTGTCCTTTTTCATTTCTCATATACCGTATTGTATCATACATGTATATAATTGTCAATAACGCCCAGTACGGAGGGGACGTTACACAGCAATTCACAGATTCATCTGAAAAAGTTTTTAACACTTTTAAAGCTTCACCTTGAAATATTTTATCTATCATTTAATTGCCTTATAATTACATGTAGGATGCCCGTATGAAACGGCTAATTTAAACTGGTAAGAGTTTATTGAACCCGAGCACCCTACAAATAATAATAAATTTTGATTTTTTAACCGTTTCATATTAATAAGTATATTATATATTTTAATAAAGTCAAGCATTATTTATCAAGTCTATCTGTGACAAATTTTATTAATGTATTCATTTTCTGCCTATAGTACACTTCAAAATCCATATCACTATTAGTCTGCTCATGTAAAACATATATAGCACCCCGTAACCTTTGAGCAGGTGTCTTTGTTTTCTTTTCGGCTTGCTCTTTTGGGATATCGCTTTCTTGAAACTCATTACTTGAAAAAAGTAAGTACCCGAATTTTTGATAATATCGCTGTATAATCAGCTTGTCTTCATCTGGTAACTCTTGAGTCAAAAATCCCAAACGTAATCCATTATCTTTTGTGAAGCTTATAGAATTTAATGTTGCTGGAACTTGTATTTTTTTATCATTCATATTCATATCCTTTTAGCCTTCACCCTTATCCTTGTAAACACCTGCTTTATATATCCCTCTGTTGTAAAGATACATTCTGCTATATCACAATATTTATAATTGAGTATGTGCAGCCATAGTATTAAGAGTTCCTTAAAGTTACACATACAGTATAGATTTAATAGTTTTTTATCAGGTGTCATTTGTAATCCTTCCAATCCGCAGTATTAAAAATCGCTTTGCAGTTTACCCACCTTGCAAATTTCATCTGATATTTATTTTTTTTATTATAAGGCATTACAAACGGTTTACATCCCAACTCATCAATTTTCTTTACTCTATAATAATCTTCATCTTTATTAGAATCAAAACCTATTAAAACATATACCATTATTCTGTATGCTTTGATATATTTAGTCATTAATTTTATTTTATCAATTAAATTTTCTTTTGCATCATCCCATGCAATATGTATCATTTTATGTATTTTTATTTCCTGCAATGCTTTCCCTTGCTCATCATTAAATATTCTTATATCTATCCCGTCAAAACTGCATGGCTGATTTATTTCTTTTAAGCATTTAATGGAATCTTTCCATAATGGATTAGCAAAAAAATTATTATCTAATATTCTGATATACTTTCCTTTTGGGTTTAATTCCATAGCTTCAACTGGATGTATTTTACCTTCTTTTTCAGGTACTACACAGAATTTACATTTTCTTATACAACCCCTTGAAAAATATTGAAGTGAATAATCACAATCGGGGTATATACCATAATCAGGCTGGCATTTTTCTATTTCTGCAGGAAGTTTTAATTTAATATCGTGCCCAGTCCCGCCGACTATCATTTCATCTTGACGATCAATTACGGATGTAAAATTAAATATTTTAGAATAATATATTTTATCAAATTGATTATGCATTAATGGCATATACCAAGATACATCTTTATAATATCGTGCTATTTTCATTAACGGTATATTAGCAATTATAGAATCTGTATATATTCCTATCATTTAACTTTAATCCTTATGCAATCCTCACATAGAAAAACAACATTGCCCCAACTATCTCTTTCATAATAAGTATCTGATTTATTGCATACATAAAACTTATTACACTCGCAACATCTAATAACTATATTCATTTCTTCAATTCCTTAATTTCCGCCAACTCACTTTCCAACATAACACACCGTTTTTTATAAAGGTTTATAAGTATTTTATAAGCCTGTAAATGCCTTAATCTTTTTTCGCTTGCATTTGCTTCAGCGTCTTTAAGCATATATTCAATAGCTTCAACTTCATTAAAAGCAGTACGCGTATCATCTTCAATATTTTTTGTTTGCTTATTTAGCATGTTCTTTTAGCCTTGTATGATATTTATAATTATCTTTAACCCATACTATAATGCCGCAAAATCGTGCTCTGTCTATTATATTATCAGCCCATTTGTCAGGAGGTTTCGGCGCACCCTTATTACTATTCGCACCTATAATAATCCATTTGCAAGATGAAAACTGCATTAAATCTAATGCTCTGTTTTCCATATCTTCAAGTAAAGGTTCAAATGATATAAAGTCAATAGGTAAATTAAAACTAATTTCACCAGCATAGTCATTAAATCGTTTATTTGTATCTACAGTTAAACCTTTCATACAATTTTTAGGTATATTAAATTGTAAATATCGTTTCGGGTTTTTAGTTAAAAATAAAAATGTTACATCTTTCCTTTCTTTACATGCATCAAGAACTTTTTGTATATGTTCTGAGGGAACCCAAACACCCCACATATCCCCGGAGCTTCCCACAAATACTCTATCACATGCTTTAAGTTTTTTACTTTTTAAGTCTTTTAGATAATGCTCTCTAAATGCATATTTTGTAAAATCTGTATTGTATCTTTTAGCAAGTCGATTGCAATAGCAGTAAGGACATAAATATTTGCATCCGCCAATGGGATTAAACGTCCAATCTACATAGTCAATAGTTTTTTCTGTTTGTTTATTTAACATTATTCAATATACCCCATCCTTTGCGTTTCAATATGCTGAAGTTCAATATAGTAGTCAAGTATTTTACCGGCTATATACCCTGTTGTTAATATCATCGCTGTGATAATAATTGCTGTTGATATGCTTTTCATATTTTTTCCTTATACTTTCAAGTTAATTATTTCTTTTTCTAAATAATTATATACATCATTAATATTCTGTGCAAAACATTCTGATAATATATCATAAGTATCAACCATTCCATTATTTAATAAATACTCAATCATATATCCTATTAACATTTGGGTAGGTATTTTAAAAAACATTTTTCCTTCATACCCAAAGCATGATGGTGAATCTTCTTCTCCATATTTAGTATACGGAAAAGTATATCCCTGATTTTTGAATTTATATTCAACATATCTTTTTTCATGCATCCAAATCAAAAACTTTTTCATATCATTAACCCCTTTTCTAATACATCAAGTCCTTGCCTTTACAATCACCCGGACATTTAGTATCTTTAATAGCACATTTATTAGACTTCATTATCTGATAATCGCAGTCAACTATTTTAGCAGGCATTGCGTTATACAATTCCGCTTTAATTAAATAATTCTCATAGGCTAATAATTTAACAAAGAGAAAATACCCGTCGTTGGTTTTTATTATATCGTCAACCTTATTAACATTATAATCATACTTCTTAATTATAAATATTTGTTTTTTTATTACTTCTTTGATTTAATTACTCCTATCGGTTTTTTGTGTTTGTTTCATAATTACAATAATCTTTTCCAGCATGTAAATATACAAATACTTCAGTCATTAACCAATATTCATAATTATTTTTAATATTTCTAAATATTTTAAATAGTAATTTACAATTCTTACAATGCACTTTACTCATTTTTTCTCATCCTTTGTCATTGCTTGACTGAAAGATATATGGCTATTATAGGTCTTTTGGCCAATATTAGCATATCCTACATCTTGATGAGGTACTGCTGCATGACCATAGTGTAATTTCCATCCGTTTTTTAAATACTGATTAACTGTATCAGATAACTTAGTGAAGTCATTTTTACTTAGTAATATATATCTCATTCATTACTCCTATCGGTTATTTGTGTTTGTAATCACGTAACACATCTACATATTCACTTTTTGTTCTCCACATACCATCACAAATTACACACACAATCTGAGAATAATCACTGGGATGCCGACACCCTTTCGGTGCTTCAAAATAAGAATAATTGCACATTCGCATCAACACCCTCCAATTTTTTATCCTCTCTTTACGTGTTCCCTCACAGGTACATGGTATATGTGCACTCATTTTATACACTCCTTTAACACGGCAATTCCAGTTTTTGACTATCTTTATTAAATGTTACATCAAACTTATCCAATCCTGCAAACGTATTTTTAGCAATCTTAATCGTTCGGATATTACTTTGTCTATCCCCATAAAGAAATATAACTTGTCTAAAATCTGCTGATATACTTTTACAATCCTTCCAACTTCTTAAATTAGGCTCACCGCCATCAACCTCAGTAAGTTGGCTTGTTGTTATTACGGGAATATTATAATCGTGTTTTATATTAACGAACTCCTTTCCAAATAAACCATAACTAGTAGCTTCACCGATCCTATAATCAACATCAAAGCATTGAAAATAATCTACTAATATATATTTTATTCCGTATAACATTACGTGCCTATCAACTATCTCGCGGAACTTTAATAGATTAACGCGCTTATCGATAATATGAAGATTCTTCTTTTTAATTTGTCTATAGAAAAGCTCTTTTTCTTTTTCTGTATAAGCATGATCTATGACACGCTTAATAGGTATATTGTGTTTAACGGCTAAAAACTTTGATCTTAATGTATCTCTTGTATCTTCAAATGAAAAGAATAATCCGGGTATATCACTATAGTTAATATCTACTGCTAAATTAATTAATAAACTTGTCTTATGAAAATTCGGGTCAGCACCTATTCCAATTGGCCACGGCCTTAAACTATTCCCAAATATTCTTTTTAATACAAGGTTATGTAACTTAATACTATTTTCCTGAAACTTATCCGTGAATACTTCTTCACCTTTATCTAATTTAATCAGGTTGGCTACATATTCATTTATAGCGTCTTCAAGTGTTGAACTTTCATTCATATCGATGTTTACATTTATTTTTTTATACACATCGTTTAGTAAATTCTGCTTACTGTCAATAGTACTATCGTTATTTAAATGATGTTCAACATATTTATTCAGGTTAGTTTGTATATAATATTCTTGGAAGTTTTTAACTATATCACTTGTAGGGAATATATCTGAATTTATAATATCGTTTAACCTGCCTAACATTTTACTTTTCATAAGAGTGCTATGCCCGTTTGAATGTATGTAGGTCTTTAAGGAATTTACATCTATTTTCTTGTTTTCGTTAAAGGAATATACAACAGATTTATACAGCTCTAAGTTAATTTTATCAGCAAACCATATCGGGTTAATGTTCGGCATTATTTCAAGTTTTTGATGTTCTACTATAGCGTTAATGACTTGCTTTTCTATCATTTAGATTCCTTATATTTTTGGTTCGTATATATCTTTACTTTTACCGTCTACTATTATTGTTGACTTAACTAATTTAAGTGGTTTACATTCTGTATATTTAGCTTGTAGTTTACTTATATCCTTCCAGAAATTACTTAATTTATATCCGCACCACTTACCTTCTTTTTTATCAAACCAAACTTGCATACACTTTTCAATAATTGTGTGCGTCAGACCACCTTTAATATATTCCGTATAACCATTAGCAAATACTATGTAGTCTACTCGAGTAGGTATATATGTTAATCCAGATTTAGTTAATAAAGAATGATATAGTTTTTTAATGTCTGTACTAGTATTATTATTAGAACTTAAAGCATTTAAATTACTAGAACTTAAAGCATTTGTGGTGCCATTTTCCACACTATGGCTATTCCCACCCTCTGGAATAGGGGGAGTGTGGTTTTCTATTACATTATCAACAGTTGATTTTTTGAATATATAATTAACTTTTATATACCAACCTTTTACCTTATGAGTAATTTTATCAATATCTCTAACATCTTTTACAAGTCCTATTTCTATTAATTGCTTTTTAACTTTACGAACTTTATCAGCTTTCCAATGAAGTCCTTTTGATACATAATTTGTAGAGCATTTAGGCTGATTAGTGCCTTGCCATTTAGCAGTATAGTAATAAAAAGTGTATAATGATATTATTTCAGATGGGTTATGTTCTTTTAAAAAGGTATCTATAACAGCTTTAGGAATTATTATTAATTCATTTGCTATATCGAATACTTGTAATTTTTCATCCATTATTTATTTTTCCTATCATATTCTTTCTGAAATTCATTAATATCATGCTTTACTAATAAGTCTTCTATCTCAGCAAATATTTTATCAAAGTTTTTAGATACATCTTTCCATGTATATCTTAATAATTTATAATCTTGTTTAGTGAAATAATTTTGTCTTTCTCTTTCATATTGGAATTGTTCTTTATTTCTATCGTGAAAAGCAAATCCATCTAATTCAATTATTATTTTTAACCCTCTGAACTCTAAATAATAATCAACTATGTACTTACCATCTTTAAATGGAACTTGCCATTTAATAATTAAATCATCCCACCATTTTTTATTAACATTATATCTATCTATAGTAATTCTAAATTTATAATAAAATAATACTTCTAATTCAGATACTTTCCTACAATTAGCATCAAATAGTAAAGATATTTGATCGTTAATATTGCTGTAATACTCATCAATAATTTCACAATTATCTTTTTCTAATTGAATTGCATACTTCATTAAATTTTCACAAGTGTTTCTTTGCATACTTATCTCCTTAAAAGAAAGCATGAGTGGAGAGGTACATAGGAACTGCTAAGAACCCTATATACAGTTTACTCATGCCTTCACTTAATGATACAATTAGATTTTTCATTAGCAGTTTCTTTCTCTCTCCTACTCTAATTTTACTACTATTTACAGAATAAGTCAAGTACTATTTGTTCTTTTCAAGATTTTTTCTTGTTTTAACTAACCACGTTCTAACATCTTCCCATTTTTTAAATACTTCAGGTGACAGACTTTCTATACACATTTGATCTATAGTTTTTAATATTTTTTTTTCAGTCATACACCCTCCAAATTATAAAGCCGGTCTATTCCCGACTGTCAATACCATGATTTCGGAATCTGCTTTGCTCAGGTATCAAGCAGGTAGCTCATAGCCTTATAAACAAGCCCCTTAAAACGTTATAAGACTTATAATAAGCATTGACGTCCATGCAAATTATCAATTATTTATCCTTTATTCTTAAATCGTTTTTAATAAATAACTTATTCTGCTCAGGTGAATTATCCTTATACTCTTTCGATGTTTTATAATATTTAATCCAGTTACAAACTCTAAGACCTTCATCCCAACTTGTTACACGATATTCTGCATTTCTTGGAATAGTTTCGCCACGTTGAATAATTCTATATTTCATGTTCGGCTCCTATCGGTTATTTGTGTTTACATTATTTATTCATAATATCAGATAAATATTCCCCACTATTCATTTCTACTTTTGGACATTCAATATTCTTCGACTCATCTAGCCATGTATCCCACATACTCATAAATGCACCAATAAAATCATATGCACTTTTTCTCTGGATGTATCTTTCTAAGTATTCATATTTTAAACTTTTATTAGGGTAGTATAGTATCATGTCTACTTCCAATTTTATAATTTCTTTTAAAACTATAGGGTTTGTGCTTACCATTATGTATTTAAATTTATAATATGCATTTACTATATCGTTAATTATATTACATGGAAAATTCTTTTTTGGATACGTCCAACACTCTATTTCTATACTTGTTTTTTTATTCTGCTTTACAAATGTAGTTTTACCACAACCCGGCCAAGCTGATATAATCATATACGCTCCTTTATTTATCCTTTAATGTTTTTTTCCATAGACTTTACAACTTGCTTTAATCCACACACAATTTGTTTCAACCCCCACAAATCATTTTTTATTTTTATTAATAATTCTTTAGGCTTTTTATTCTCAGCTTCGAGCTTTTCCATCCTTGACCTGATACAAAAGGGAGCTTTCCCTCCATGGCTTTTGCACTTAAAATCCTGAAAACATTCTAACCATCCATCAAGTGTTTCCTGTAGCTGTTTATTCTTAATTTCAAGTTCATTTTTTAAACTCATATTACTACCTCCTTTAATACCTTTTCCCATGGCTGTGTAGTAAAACTATCAGGTTTATAACATCCATTTCTCGTATCATTTATTAAGATTATAGCTTCTTTTAAATGTCCCCGAAGCTCTTTATTTTCAGCTTCGAGCTGTTGTATATACTCTCTAACATCTTTGGGTTCTATTTCATCAATCCATTTTCGTATAGCTTTTTTCATACTAAACATCCTCCGATATTATTATAAAACTTTTTAGCGTTTGCTTGGGTTGGGTTATCACAATAATCGTCATATCCCATTTTACCACATCCCTTATTGTATTTTTTCATTATTGGACATTGAGTACACCCATATTTTTTTGTACCATCTACCCAATGACATAGAGGGCATACTCCCAGATAATTAATTCTAATCCCAAGTTTTCTCATTGCCCATATTTTGTTTATAGTAGCATCACCATAAGGATTTTTATGAGTGCTTAAATACTTCCAGATTGCATCGCAGTCCTTTTTACATAGTTTTAATGTTACTTCCATTTTATCACCTCAATCTTTATCTTTGCTTTTTTTCTTTTAGCAAGTTGATATTTTACTTTTTCTATAAATTCATCTGATAAATAATCACCCAAATAATCATGCTGATTTTCAAAAATACAAGCTTCTTCATCACAGTTAGAACATAAACCATTAATCATACTACACCCACAATTTATACATTTCATACTCAGCTCCTATCGGTTATTTGCGTTTATTTAAAACACCTATTGCAAAAGTATATTTTAAAAACTTTATTCCTATTCCGTATGCAGTGGTTTTAGAATTTTTCGTAGATTTTACAGATGCTATTGCTATTGTAGGTATCAAGTATATATCATCTTTATCTTTTTCAAAAGGAATATTATATAATTTTAATCGCATACACGCTCCTTTATTTATCCCTTAATGCTTCACGTGCTACACCGCCCACATAACATAAACTTAAATCATCTGGATGTAAATTACTAAGTTTTTCCAATACTTTTTTATATCGTTCATTCTCAGCTTCGAGCTTTTCAATTTTACACCATAGACATCCATATCTATCAGTTTCAAAAAAAACAATTCCATGCTTTTTACAATTTATTTTATTCATATTTAGTTCCTATCGGTTATTTGTGTTTTAATATTTCTTTTACTAATTTATATAATTCGTCAACTGTTTTACCAATAAGACATACCCATACAGCTATAAATAATATTAAAAAATATGTAATATATTCCATTCTACACTCTCCTTTATTTGTGTTTAGCATCCTTTAATTTTTGTCTGATATTTGCAAGTTGTTCTTTTACTGTTGTTTTTATTTCATCATCATATAATATTTGAAATAGATTTTTGCTTAATTCTATACAAGAAACAAACCCTATTTGATTATTACATGTTTTAGTAATCTCTCTTGGAGTATTATATATTGTTTTTTTCTGTATCACTTGCTATCCTTTCAATTCATTTACTATTTTATTTGTTGAAAAACTTGATATAAAATATTTGCGGTTATTTCAATATCTCGTTCATTTTCTTTTATCCCTGCACAACCATAAACAAGGTGAAGTATTTCATGGATAAATGTTTCCATTTTGGTCTGAGAATTTAATGACTTTTTGATTTTTATATAGCAATTGTGATGACTTGCTTCTCCCCACCCATTATCATCATCAATCTTTGCAACCAGAACAACCTTGAAAGTTTTTCCCATTAACTGTATTTTTTTGGGTATCTTCATTCTATGCGCTCCTTTATTTTTAACATCTTACCGCAGTTTATACAGCGAGTCAATTTTACATCTACATGCATTATAACTTTACAGTGCGGGCATGTGTATTCTTTATACATTAGTCTAATATCCATAGTGCTAAAATTAAAATTATTGCTGTAAGTGGGGTATATGCATCAAATATTATACATCCTAACAATATTATTATTGACATCATTTTACTTGCTCATGTATAACCTTGTCCATGTCTTTAACTGCTTTGTCTCTAATGGCTTTGAGATTGTCGGCTGTTGTATCGGCGTCTTTGTAAAAATTAAATGTTATCCAATTACATTTATTAGCTGCTAATATAGGATATAAAGAATCATCATTAGAAAATTCAATGTCAACACTAATTCCTCTGTCAAAATATTCCCTTAAACAGCACCATAATTTTATACAATATTCTTTTAGCTCGGATTGTGAATCGAAGTTACGCATATCAATTATATTATCAGCAGATATATTGCTACCCTTTAAATATAAAACATCATTACTTAGTGATAGATTACCATATCTTTCTAATCTAAATCCATTATGTTCAAAATTTAAAAGATGTGGTATTCCCTCCTGTTCGTCAATCGTTGTCAACAAAGTATTCTT
>SDBT01019507.1_pt1 | contig 10624 bp, 9 predicted proteins | sample 2277101 | NCBI WGS metagenome assembly SDBT01 (sample SAMN10404973, study PRJNA504765) | marine sediment metagenome | isolation source: marine sediment core GS10_PC15, 103 cmbsf | place: Arctic Ocean: Southern Knipovich Ridge | collected 2010
GAACAGAATATTATTTATTTAAATAACTCAAATAACAATAATTTTCTGATGTATTCTAATAATAGTTGCGTGAAATATTTACATTCTATTAATCTTCATAAAGTTTCTTTCAAATGGAAAAATGCTTTATTTTTTATCAGTAAATATTATTTACTAGATCATAGTATTAGCAACAACCATAATTGAGGAAAAATATCAATGAAATACGAAAAAATATTAGTTACCGGTGGAGCAGGGTTCATCGGTTCTCACACGGTGGATGCACTTATCGCCAAAAATTATTCAGTACATGTTCTTGATAATTTAGATCCACAGGTTCATGGTAAAAAAAGAAACCTTCCGAAATATTTCAATAAACAAGCTAATTTTACATTAAGTGATGTATCTAACATGGAAGTACTTACAGATATCATTGAAGATGTAGATGCAATAATCCACTTGGCTGCAAGAGTTGGTGTTGCTCAATCAATGTACGATATCAAAAAATATGTGTATTCAAACACTGGTGCTACAGCTTCTCTTTTAAATCTGTTAGTTAATAAAAAGAATTCTGTCAAGAAACTAATTATTGCTTCATCAATGAGTATTTATGGTGAAGGAAAATACTATTGTGAAAAATGTGCTGAAGATAGATATCCTACTCTCAGAAGCACAGAACAACTGGCGAAAAAGATCTGGGAACATTTATGTCCAGATTGCAATTCACAATTAAAACCGTTACCAACCGATGAGAATAAAAAACAAATGCCAAGTTCTATTTACGCGATGAGTAAAAGACATCAAGAGGAAATGTGTCTCTTAATAGGGAAGACTTATGGAATACCAACAGTTGCTCTCCGCTATTTTAATGCATATGGCCCCCGACAGTCACTTAGTAATCCTTATACTGGCGTATGTGCAATTTTTGCGCAAAGAATTCTAAATCAGAAACCTCCCTTCGTGTATGAAGATGGAAAGCAATTAAGAGATTTTGTTCATGTAACGGATGTGGCTAAAGCTAACATTCTAGCCCTTGAGAGTAGTTTAGCAAATTATCAATCAATAAATATTGGAACTGGGAAACCTACTTCTATTTTTAAAATCGCTGAGTTGCTTAATGATATATTTAACTCAAGTATAGTTCCTTATTCTTCTGGAGAATATAGGACTGGTGATATAAGACATTGCTATGGAGATATCACTAAGGCTCGTAATTTACTTCACTTTGAACCTTCAATGAACTTTGAAAAGGGTATGCCTGATTTAGTTAATTGGAGTAAACTAAATAAAAGTAATGCTCAAAACCTTTTCGAAAAAGCATATAATGAACTTAAATTAAGAGGTCTCACCTGATTAGAAAGAAACGGGTGAGCCAGTAAAATGTTTCAAATATTTAAACAAAGTCGTAATTAGCTGATGTCTTAAGAATTATACTATATCTTTTTATGATTAATCTCTAAAATCAATTAACTATTTGTGGTAATGGGTATGAAAATTACAATCTTAATGCCCGCATTTAACGAAGAACATCATATTACCCAGGGCATTAAAGGTATTGTCAATTTGGTATCTAAATTAGGTTACGATTATGAAGTAATAATTATTGATGATGGAAGCACTGATAATACGCGAAACGTTGCAAAGAAAGAAGCAAATAATCCCCATGTAAGAGTAATCGGATATAAACAAAATCGAGGAAAGGGAAATGCTATAATGTACGGGCTGCAACACTCGAAAGGAGATTATGTCGTCTTTTGGGATAGTGATTGGGATATTGAACCCTTAGAATTTAAAGATTATATAATCGCTTTAGAACATGCTGACATTGTTATCGGTTCTAAAAGACATCCTGAATCGTTAGTTGAGAGTCCTTTTTTACGAAAATTTTTAAGTTATGGGTTCAATCTATTAATTCGTCTAGTTCTCGGAATCAAAATTACAGATACACAAACAGGCTTTAAAGTTTTTAGAAGAGAGAGACTAGAACAAATTATCAATCTTATGTCTGTGACCCGGTACGCTTTTGATGCAGAATTATTAGTTATAGCCGAATTACTAAAGCTAAAGATTATTGAGTTACCTGTAGAGATCCATCTAAGCCCGAGATTAATTGGGACCCCTCACATTTTACGTATCTTATTTGATATGGCCGGAATCGCCTATAGACTAAGAATACTCCGATGGTATCAAAAAAATCTTAACAATAAATCAGCTTCTTACAAACCATTAATACGTGTATAATTTCTCTTGCATTTTTTAAGTATGCAATATCTTTATTCTATACATAATATAAACTCAGTAAATACATCTATCTTTAACAGAGGCTCAACGAATGAACGTTGGTATAGTTTCTACTCATCCATCTTTTAGTGGTGGAGTTTCCAGTTACACTAGAAATTTAATGAATTCTCTTGAAAACGAAGATGTTAAGATAATTCTTTTCGCAAATCATTTTGAAAAAAAAAGATTTGAGAACCATGTAATCCCGTGCTGGAATGAAGGCTTATTTTATCCTTTTCAAATATTTAAAAATCTCCTAAAGAATAAGCTAGATTTAGTTCATATTCAACATGAATTCTTCCTATTTGGTGGTCTCCTATCTTCACTACTATTCCCCTTTTTACTTATTTTATGTAAACTGTTACGGAAACCTACTATTGTCACTCTTCATGGAATAATCCCTTTGTCAAAAATAGATCAAAAATTCGTAAAAGAAAACGCAATCTCTGGGCCTCCTATTCTTTTACGTTTTGGTATAAAATTACTGACAATGATCATTACTTTTCTTTCAGACGCAATAATTGTGCATGAAGATTTCTTCGCAAAAATACTTAAACTAAATTATCAATGTTCCCAAAAAAAATTGTATATTATTCCCCATGGTATAGAGGAGAAAAAAAATAAAATCACGAAAACAGAAGCGAAAAAGAAACTTCATTTATTGGATAAAGTTGTAATTTTTTTCTTTGGCTACTTGGCTCCATATAAAGGTCTAAAAACGTTGATCAAAGGCTTCATACTCAAAATTTCTGAGAATCCGAATTGGATTTTAATTATTGGTGGAGGTGAACACCCTCGATTAAAACACAATATATCCTACAAAAGATATCTCACAAAACTTAAACACGAAGCTTCATCTTATTCCTCAAAAATAATTTTTACAGGGTACATTCCGGACAAAAACATACCCTTATTCTTTTCAGCTGCTGATGTCATCGTTTTTCCTTATAATTTTGCTATGTCTAGTAGTGGTCCTTTTGCTAAGGCTTTAACATATGAAAAACCTATTGTGGTCTCAAATACTGCCCTTTTTAAAGATATAATTCCATTTAAAGAAGTAATGTTCATTCAAGGTTCTCCATCTAACTTTGGAGAGAAGTTAGAGTTAATTCTTGAAGATACTCTTTTACAAAAAAGAATGATTGAATGGGCGAAAAATGTTGTACGCAAAAACTCGTGGGGAGCTGTAGGTGTAAGGACAGCTTCAGTATATACCCAATTGATAAAAAAAAATTTGAGTTTTTTACATAACGCTTTATGAAAATTATCCCATTATATATTATAAAATAGACAAAACGGTTGATGAACTGAACTATGGCAAAAAAGAAAGGTCAACCTAAACTTCGAATTCTAGCTTTTTTCTTTTCTTCGTTTGTTTTTGATAAAAAAACGGAATTGTGGGGTGGAGAAAGAGCATTTATTGAACTTATTAAATACTTGAAATCTCAAATAATACTTGATGTTTTTGAAAAAAGAATGAGTATCATAAGAGTAATGATCACTAAAGGCGTTGACAATATTTTTGAAGTAGATGGTATAATTCAAACAATTTTAAAGATATTAAAACTCAAATTTATCTCATCATACCACTGTGACGTCATCTATGCATATAACAATGCCTTTGTAAATATATTCTCAGCAGTTCTAGCAAGTAAAGTATTACACAAACCTTTTATTATCAACGTTTTTCATGTTGAAAAATATCAAATGAAGCGTTTCTTTGCGGGTTATAAAATTGCCCGTAAACTCTACGGCTTTAATATAAAAAATGCCATATCTGTTAATTTGATATGGCCTCTAATTCGAAGAATCCTTAAACAGGCAAATGCGATAACTGTACCTTCAAATGCTACATCTATTGATCTCCAGTCAATAGGTATATTTGAAGAAAAAATATTTGTCATCCCTCTTGGATTGGAGCATGAAAAAATGGAACATCCGTTAATGCAAATGCCTCAAAAAGAGTTCGAAGGGATCTACATCGGAAGAATTTCGCCTAATAAAGGTATTTTCGATACTCTTCACTCTTGGAAAATCGTAGTAAAGAACAAGTCTAATGCAAAATTGGCAATCGTCAATGGAAAAGGTGACTCTCGTCTTGATGTTTTTCTCAATAAACATAAACTCTATGAAAACGTGGTCTTGTTTACTCGTCTATCCGATCTCGAACTTACTAATGTTCTCTTAAGGAGTAAACTACTGATTATGCCATCATATACTGAAGGTTTTTCCTTCACTGTTGGAAAAGCTATGTTACACGGAGTTTCTGTGATATCGTATAATATCCCTGTCATCTGTGAGGTTTATGGGTCCTTCCCATTAATCACCTTTGTAAAGGAAGGTTCTATTGAATTACTTGCCGAAGAAATTCTATATAATCTATCAAAAAAGATTCCTATAAATTTGGATACGACTCAATCAAATCTACTCGCGACTTATTCTTGGCACCGTACAGCAAGTGATTTTTATAACCTTATATACGAAATTCATTAAAACTTTTTCAAAGATTTTTTCTTCTCATAAGAATACAAATCTTTTTTTAGTACATTAATTGGATTGACTTTTTTTTATCGTTTTAAAGGTATTTCTTCTACATGAAATTAGATTATAAAAAATAAATCGTTCTATAAATCTTCTTGGATAATCCTGAAAAAATTTTAATTATTTAAACAGTTCATTTCAAAAGAGACTAAATAAAAAATATTTAATGTTTTTTTTGAGGTTATTAGAAAAGAAATTTACTGAAAAGCGAGATTTTACTATTATTCGGTGTGTATTGTGAAAGGAAAAATTAATCTTGTTATTTTGATCTTACTCGTAATGTTTTATGTACCTGTAATTCCTGATGTAACTTCTCAAATTTCACCCAATATATATTATCTTACAACTCCCACGATAGTGAATGGTACTTCTATTCTCGATTTATTTGATGGTATATATTACATCGAAGAGTCGATAACACTGGAGGATGATGCTACATTAACGATAAGGGATGCAACTTTATATTTCACATCTAATTCCAGAACAATAATTATAGCTAATGATAATTCACAAATTACTATTGAGAGATCTCACACGAGAGCGGTTATTCCTATATAAATATCCCTGATATGTCACATCTGACACTTTCTACATCTTTCCTTCTTGATGTCTATACCTCTTAAAATATTCGTTTTATTTTATATCCTAATGACTAGTTATATTAGCAATATAAAACGAAAATTTAATATATTTGGGGGAAAGCTAATAGCTACCGTCGATGTGATGTGAAGGCGATGCTTAACAAAAGGGATTGTGTTCATAAAAGAACAATTTTGCTATAATTATACAGGTATTATCCGGTTAATATCTCTAATAAAAAGTAATTTTCGACATGTATCTTTTCAGATGCTAATTTTTGTTTGGAGATGAAAAAAATTTGACTAAAATAAAATTTTTAATCCCGAAAGGGTCACTCGAAAAAAATACTTATCAAATACTTAAAGAGGCTGGTTATGTTATTTCTGGTCAGGAGAGAACATATCGACCTACCATAAACGATCCAAAAATAGTATTAAAAATACTTAGACCTCAAGAAATCCCAATCTTTGTGGAAGAAGGTCTCCATGATGTAGGAATCACTGGCCAAGATTGGGTTCAAGAAACAAATGCAAATGTTCAGATTCTCATGAACTTAGAATACGGAAGCGTAAAATTATTATTAGCTATACCCGAACAATGGAGTAATATTAACTCTTTTTCGCAACTCTTAACAAAATTTTCAAATGATAGAAAAAATTTGAGGATAACTACTGAATATCTTAATACAACTGTTAAATACATTACAACCAATCCAACCTATATCAAACTTTATGGTGACACTCAACCCCTTGTAATAACTCCCTGGTGGAGAAAAGGAGAAAACTCTAACGTTTCCGTTTTCCTATCATTTGGAGCCACTGAAGCGAAACCTCCTGAGAATGCAGATGCAATTGTGGATATATCAGAGACAGGGACAACTATCGAACAGAATAACCTCAAACCAATTGAATGTCTTTTTGAATCTCAAGCAGTTTTAATCGTTAACAAAGATGCTTTGAAGAATCCTACCAAACGTGAGAAGATTTATGACATCTTAACCCTCCTGAAAGGTGTCGTTGATGGAAGGAAAAAAATTCACATATTTGTAAATGTAAAAGAAGAGAACCTGAATCGACTAATTGATAAACTTCCATCTTTAAAAGGTCCTACAATAAGTCCTTTATCCACTAAAGGATGGTACTCCATAAACGCAATTATCGATCGGAAAGATTTCCATGAGCTTCTACCAACCCTCCGTAGACTCGCTCAAGGTTTAGTAGTTCATGAACCAAGGCAAATTCTCTCTTTAGAGGAGATCGCAGGTGAAGAAAATGGATCAGAAACTTTTTCTAAAAGTTAAAAAATTTTCATCAATTCACGAAGATCTGTTAAGAAAGCGCTATACTTACAAAACTATTGAAGATCCAAACCTCAAACAAAACATAGACTGTATTATCGATGACGTTCGAGTAAAAGGTGATAAAGCTCTAATAGCGTTTACCGAGAAATTTGATAATGTTAATTTACAGAAAATTGGGATAAGACTTTCCAAGAAAAATATCAAAGAAGCTTATAATCACGTAAGAAGCGATGAAATAGATGCCCTAATTTTCCTAAAAGAGAGAATAAGTAAAATTGAAACTCAAAAACTTAAACATTTGAAATATAACACAACTGAACAAGGCTTTAAAATATCTCACACTTTCCAACCAATACAAAGTGTTGGCTGTTATATCCCTGGAGGACAAGCTGCATATCCCAGCACTTTAATAATGACCGTTGTTCCAGCTAAAGTTGCAGATGTACCGCGAATAGTAGTATGTTCCCCTCCAACATTTAATGGAGAAATAAACCCCTTAATATTAGTAGCCGCTGATATTTGCGGTGTAAACGAAGTTTATAGATTAGGTGGTGCTCAAGCTATCGCGGCTCTAGCATATGGTACAGAGTCTGTAAAACCTGTTCTGAAGATCGTTGGACCTGGAAATAAATATGTAACCTTGGCTAAAATAGCCATCTCTCGAGATGTGGCTATTGATCTTCCCGCAGGACCCAGTGAAGTCATCATTTTAGCTGATGATACCGTTAATCCTAGATATATTGCCTGGGATCTAATTTCTCAATCTGAACATACTTCAGATAATGTGGCTGGATTGGTTACTACTTCAGAGAAGATTGCCTTAGACGTTATATCCCAACTTGAAACTATAGTCCCAACTCTGACTAGAAAGAAGATTATCATTCAAAGTCTTTCAAAGAACGGCTTTGTACTTATCTGCAAAGATATGGACGAAGCTCTAGAATTCATAAACGCCTTTGCGCCTGAACACTTGGAGATAATGACTGATAAACCGAGAAATATAGCTAAAAAAATTACATCTTCAGGAATAATCCTCCTGGGAGAATACTCCCCTGTTTCAGCTAGTGATTACTTTTTTGGAACAAATCATGTTCTTCCAACATCTGGATATGGTCATATCTATTCAGGCTTATCAATTTTTGACTACGTTAAACGGATCGATATTGTAGAATGTTCAAGAAACAAGCTGAGAAGTATGCAAAAAATTGCCAAAGTTTTAGCCAATAGTGAAGGATTACCAAACCATTTCCAGGCAATAAAGGAGCGATTCATAGATGAATACTAAACTTGATTGGCTTGAAGTAAAATTGAGGAATATGAAAAGTATTAAAGAGTATTCACCCAAATATTCCCCAGAGACTGTAGCAAAACAATTAGGAATCGATGTAACGGAAATTATTAGACTTGATAAGAACGAAAATCTTTTTCTCTCTAAACAATTCTTTTCTAAAATTCTCAAAGAATTAGCGACTGAATTAGATCCAAGGTTTTATCCTCAAAAAGAGAAATCAACTTTAACCCAAAACTTAGCCAAATATTTAGATCTTCCACCAGAATCCATAATTCTTGGAAATGGTTCAGATGAACTTATCGAAACAATCGTTAGAGTCTTCTTAGGATCTAATTCGACTGCAATCTCAATTACACCTACATTCATAATGTATCGAATAATTGTAAACAATCATGGTAATACAATAATAGATACATTCCTAAATGATGATTTTTCTCTTAATGTAGCCAGTTTACTATCAAAAGCCTCTCACAAAACAAGACTCTGTTTTATCTGCTCACCAAATAATCCAACAGGTAATCAATTCAAAATCGAATCCATAAAAGAAGTACTTAAGAAGTTTCGAGGTATCGTCATCATTGATGAAGCTTATGTGGAATATGCTCCATATTCAGTTGGAAAACTGATTAAGGAATATGAAAATCTTATCGTGTTAAGGACTTTCTCAAAAGCTTTTGGATTAGCCGGTTTAAGAATCGGTTATTGTTTTACACATCCAAATTTAGCTTCTGCTTTGAAAAAAAATCAATTACCCTTTAATATCAATAAATTTTCTCTACAGTTAGCGACTAAACTCTTAGATAAAAGAAATTTTGTTAAAACTTCAGTTAACAAGCTTAAGACTGAGCGAGAACGATTTTATAATAAACTTTGCGAAATACCAGGTGTAAAAGCTTTCGCTTCAAACACTAATTTCATTCTATTTACCACAGAAAAGGACGTTGACATAATATACAACACACTCATGCGTCACGGTATCCTAATCAGGAATATTGGAAACATCCTCCATTTCGGTAGATGTTTAAGAGTGACTGTTGGACTTCCGAAAATGAACAATAAATTCCTTAACATAATGAAAGAACTCTGCTGTAGCTGAAACAAAATGAATAATTATCTAAAGACTTCTATTAATGATCAAGACGCTTACGTTAAGTTCTCCATTTTAGAGAAATTAGGCAAGATCGATGCTATCATTTTTGATTGTGATGGTGTATTAATCGATGTTAGAAAATCATATAACCACACTATTGTAAAAACAATAGACTATTTTCTAAATGCCTTGATTGGAATTAATCTTCCTTCAGATGATATATTGAATAAGGTAATCTATCTCTATAAAAGAAGTGGCGGTTTTAACAACGATTGGGACATTGTATATTCCATACTTCTTACAATATCACCTATGTTGCCTAAAGTTTTTAAAAAGAAATTTATAGAACTAGTAAACTCAAAAGAGTTTTCTAGAAAAACATTACATAACCGATTTCAATATATCAAAACAGTATTTGAAGATATGAAACCATTCACCCTCAACATAAAATGGCCCAAACTAATAAGTAACCTAACCGTGTACGCAGAGAAAGCCGGTACAAATGGTATAAGCTCAATAGATAAAAAGTTAATTATCAAACCTGAATCTGAAAACAATTCCATATGCGTAGCAGTAAAATGCTTCCTTTGTTATCCCGGTAATGTGAAACAAAGCCTTATTTCTCGAGTTTTCGATGAAATCTTCTATGGACCAAAATTATTTCAGAAACAACACAAAGATTATCCGAAATATTATTTTGGGAAAGGATTAGTCGAAAAAGAGAGTAAATTAGTAACCTTAAAGACTCTTACTGATTTATCTAAAATAATTGGGGAACATAACTTTGGAATAGTGTCTGGAAGAGATTTCTTATCTGCAAAACATACCTTAGGTAAACTCATTAATGAGTTCAAAAAGGAAGCCCTCTTCTTTCTTCAAGATTACGAGACAGATACATTCGAGAAGTTCAAAAAACCTAGTCCACTTCTACTATTAAAATCTGCTCACAATCTAAATCTTTTCCAATACGCAATCTATGTAGGCGATTCGATTGAAGACATATTAATGGTTGAGAAAGCCAACGAAATAGACCCACGCTTTATATCCCTAGGTTTGTATTCGACTTCAGATTATAAAGAAGAATTTATCTCACATCTGCTCGAAATGAAAACTGATATAATACTTCCTTCAGTAAACGATATATCCGATTTATTAAGCCTTATGAGGGAGGAAAAAAAGTGAGAATTGGAGAATATTCAAGACAAACAAAAGAAACAAAGATCCACATGAAGGTAAATTTAGATGGTACCGGAATCACTAAAACTAGTAGTGGAATAAACTATTTCGATCATCTCATAAAGACCTTGGGCACCCACAGTCTAATGGACATAACCATTACTGCTCAGGGAGATTTGAAACATCACTTAATTGAAGATGTAGCTATATGTCTTGGTCAAGCTATAAGAAACGCAATTGGAGAGGGCCTAGGTATAAATCGTTTTGGTTACGCAATAGTTCCTATGGATTGCTCCTTAGCCTTTACAGCTATAGACCTTGTTAAGCGGCCATACCATAAAATAGATCTTAAACTTAGCGGAGAAACAATAGAGGATATGATGCAGGA
>SDBT01019508.1_pt1 | contig 10624 bp, 1 predicted proteins | sample 2277101 | NCBI WGS metagenome assembly SDBT01 (sample SAMN10404973, study PRJNA504765) | marine sediment metagenome | isolation source: marine sediment core GS10_PC15, 103 cmbsf | place: Arctic Ocean: Southern Knipovich Ridge | collected 2010
AAATATCTGATTAGGTATAGGTTGACCGAACCTGTTTACGATGTGTCCGAGATACAGCATCCTTCGGTAAGAGAATGCCTCAAATTCATGGGCGTGGAAAATGGAATCGAAATGGTTCATACGAGTGACATTCCTGCCCGTTCAGGAGTGGGTTCAAGCTCTGCTTTTACGGTTGGTTTTCTTAATACACTTGCCGCCCTTGAAGGTAAGATGCTTACCAAAAGGCAGTTGGCGGGTAATGCGATAGAAGTCGAGCAAAACTGGATCAAAGAGAACGTAGGTTCTCAGGATCAGGTTGCAACGGCATTTGGCGGATTGAACAGGATCGATTTTAACGGCAAACAAAATTTTCTTGTTCAGCCCGTAACGATAGGTGATGAAAAAAACAAGTTATTGCAGGACCATCTGATGTTCTTTTTTACCGGCATAAGCAGGACAGCTTCGGATATAGCTGGTAAGCAGATCGAAAGCATTTCTTCCAAGAGCAGGGAATTGCGTGCTATGCACGAGATGGTCGATGAGGCGATCGATATTTTAAACGGTAGTAAGGATAATATTACAGATTTTGGGAAACTGCTTCATGAGTCATGGATGATAAAAAGTAGTTTGACAGACAGTGTTTCGACACGATGGGTAGATGATATGTACAGCATTGCATGTGATGCAGGGGCTTTGGGAGGGAAACTATGCGGAGCTGGCGGCGGAGGATTTTTATTACTATTCGTACCTCCTGAAAAACAAAAACAGGTAAAACAGAAGCTCGATAAAGCGTTGTATGTTCCGTTCGGGTTTGAAAGCCTTGGAAGCCAGATTATTTTGTATGAAGTAAAGGATAAAATCTTAGATGAAGCCGGTTGATATGGATGTAGTTATACTTTGCGGTGGAAAGGGCAGCCGTTTGCAGGAAGTTGTAGACGATCGTCCAAAGCCAATGGCACAGATCAATGAAAGCCCATTTTTGGAGATACTGATAAAGTGTTTCTCCGGCTTTGGCTTTAGACGTTTTATACTTTGCACCGGATATATGGCTGAGGCTATTGACCAGTACTACAAGGATCAAGGTGGTGATCTTCAGATAGTCATCTCAAATGAAGATAAGCCTCTTGGTACAGCAGGGGCGGTAAAAAATGCTGAAAAAAAAATCCGAAGTGAACATTTTATAGTAGCTAATGGCGACTCGTTTTGCCGGGTAGATCTATCTGAAATGCTTGATCTTCATTTTCAAAGACAGGCATTGATGACAATGGCTCTTATCGAGTCAAAAGCACAAAATGAGGCAGGAACTGTCCGGCTTGATGGTTCAGGACGTATCATAGAATTTCAGGAAAAGATTTCGGGAGTTGGAAATGTTTATATCAATGCCGGCATTTATATCTTCAGCAAAGATGTTCTTTCCGGCATTATAGGCGGTCAAAAGTGTTCTTTAGAATACGATTTGTTTCCGGAATTAACAAATACCGAGTGCTTTGGTTACATATCAAATCAGAAACTGATAGACATTGGAACGCCCCAGAGACTAATGAGTGCGAGGGGATTTTTTAAGGATAAAGAACTACCGATCTAATAGGAGTTAAAGAAAATGTCAAATATACCTAAAAATCAATACCCGTTGGTTTCGGTAATTTGTTTCGTTAAAAACGGCGTCAAGTCGATCAGGCGTGCCGTAGACAGCATCCTTGCGCAGGATTATCCGAACGTAGAAATTATTGTTCAGGATGGCGCTTCGACGGACGGGACCCTTGAGATACTTCAGGGATATGGTGATAAAATAAAGCTTGTATCCGAGCCGGATTCTAATGCCGGTGAAGCTTTTTTTCGTTCTCTTTTCAGAATCACCGGAGATTTTTTTGGTTCATGTTTAGCTGACGAGGAAATGTTACCTCATGCCGTATCATGGGGAGTAATGAATCTGCAGAAAGAACCTGATTTGGCAGCAGTTTATGGTGATTACTATACCACTGACATAGAAGGGAATATTAAAAGCGAAAACATTGCTTCCGATTTTGATCTACCAAAACTCATTTGTTTAGAAATTGTTCCTCCTTTCCTATGCGGTTTTTTCAGAACATCACATTTAAGGCAAATCCAGTTATTAGATCCTTTTGAAGATAACGCAGACTATGAAATCTGGGCTAAACTTGGCATGAAATTTCCAATTAAGCATATTAAAAAGACTGTAATGAAGTACAGTCAGCATACAGGTTCTAATACGTGTCAAACTAAGATCTATCCTTCGCATGTTCAGTCAAAAGGAAGGATAATGGACAGCATTTTTAACGATCCTTCAACATCTGACGAAATAAAGTCTTTGCGTTTTCGAGCCTATTCCGGCTTATATCTCTGGGCATCGAATTCACTTCTTGGCAATTATGATAGAGGGTACGATGTGACAGAGCAAACTCTTGACTTGGCTGCGGAGTATTACCTGGAATCACTTAAATATAAACCCGATCAAAAGATGCTAAAGTTCATTGCCGGGAAATTTTTTAAAATCGGCGTTACATTATATCAGAAAGGTGAATTTGAAAAGGCACTGAAATATGTGGAACTGCCATTGAGATATGACTCATGCTTTGATGGAGCTAATCGAGCTTGTGCTGCCATATTATATTCACTTGGCAGATATGAACAGGCCAGGGAAGCTGCCGAGGCCGAGCTTAAAATACAACCGGGCAACCAGGAACTCATTACTTTTTTACGACAGTTGCCGGCCAAACCTCAAATTGCTTCAAATAGTTCAAGTGCTGATATCACTGATATAGCAGGCAGTCATGAATTGCCAGCTAAATATAACAATCAATCGTTAGAGGATAAAAAATATAATGATGACGATAGCGATATAGCTGTAAAAGACTTCGATTCTTTTATGGGCAAATTACGTAATAAGTGGCGAGAAGTACCGTCTACTTGCTTAGAACGCAGCTACAGCTCGGATATGCTCAAATGGCCAGATGACCGTTTAATGGAACACTGGGAGCAGTGCAGTACTCAGGTATATGATCCAGGGATGAGACAGTGGGCAAAGTATACGGGTGATCTCTCCGGCTTGGAAATAGCTGATGTTGGTCCAGGTATGGGTTTTGACGGTATATATCTTGCTAAACGAGGTGCGCATATTACTTTTGTCGACATTATTGAAGATAATTTAAAATTACTAAAACGGATCTGTGACCTTAAGGGCATCGATGCAGATTATTATTATATCGACGATCTTTTTGAATTTCAATTTAAGCGGAAATTCGATGTTTTCATGGCTATGGGATCTTTACACCATACACCATTTAGATATATGAAACGTCAGGTCAAGGCGATGATGCGTTATCTTAAAGTGGATGGCAAGGTACTTATGCTGGCATATCCGAAGGAAAGATATATTAAGTGTGGCGCGAAGGATTTTGCCGAATTTGGAATAAAAACCGACGGTGACAGAACGCCATGGGCAGAGTGGTATGACGATGAAAAAGTTAAAGCATTGTTTGGGCCGGATTTCCGTCTTAACTGGAGTACAAATTTTGGCAAGGACCCGACAGATTTTAACTGGTTCGATCTTACCAAAGTCTCAGAATCAGATATTTCTTTGCAAGACTTTTCTTATAAAACTGAACTAAATCTTCCTGAATGTCTTCTCGATGAAGGTGAATGGGGGCTTAGAGAAGAGGTTGTGGAATCTAAAAAGCAAAACAACACGGAGGAAAAGCAGCAAATGTTCCAGTCATGGATAGATAGGATGGCCGATGCGGAAGGAAAGATCTATTATCGTGACCAGACTGTTCGATCTTTAAGTTTTCTAACTGAGTTTGCTCAAAAACACAATCCAACTAAGATAATCGAGCTTGGAACAGCCGCAGGAATGTCCCTGAGAGCATGGATTTCGGCAACATCTAACACGGATATTATTGCAGTTGATCTGAATTTTAAACACCTGCATAGCAGCAAAGATACGATCCCACTGGACTTATCGAGAGTAAAATTAATTGAAAGTGATATTTTACAGGTAGACTTTACTCGATTATGGGATGCAAATGACAAAGTGCTATTTTTTGTTGATGCTCATGATCTCGATGATGTACCGATCATGGATTATGTTTTACAAAACGTAGTAAATTCGCTTCCACAAGGAAGTAGCGTTGTTATTGACGACCTATGGTATAGTAGCGAAAACATTACAGGTAGTAATGATCAGAAAGTATTTCAGTGGATCACTTCCGAGGAAATCGACTCATTGCAGGACTTTGAGGCGTATTATGCGCCATACTGGAAGGGAGGGGCGTTTGTAGGTTTCAAAGAGGTTGTACCGCTGATGGAGTGGGTGAATCGAAACAGAATCGAGCTTAAGTTCGATCCTGAAGGCAAGACTGTTGCCTTCGATTGCAATCAGAACATGGCAATGGATTCCAATGCTGATTTTAACATAGATGTATTTAGGAAAATGACGGGGAGATTTTATTATAATCCATTGAGCCAAGTTACAGTTCTTGATAACGATCCGGCGAGTCAGCAGGCAAAAGCGTTATGTCAGCAGGCTAAAGAACTTTTTGCTAAAAGAAAAATAAATGAGTCTTTACAGCTATTGCTGAAGGCTATGTCTTTAACGACAAATATTACCGCAGGGGCTTATGCAATAGCGGTATGTCTGGTGAGATTGAAAAAATTTGACCAGGCATTAAAGGTACTCGAATTTGAAATGAAGTGTGCAAAACCTCATCCTCGATCAAGATTACTATTTACGGATATTAATGACTATTTAAACAGGTACAAGAAAGGGTCGAAACAATCTTTGTCTGTAGATAAGAATAAATCTTTTACAAAAAAAGAAAAATACTTAAGCGTTGTTGTTACTTCTCGGAATGATGATCACGGCGGCGATGCACTTCGCCGGACCCAGATATTTCTTGATGGAGTATGTGCGCAGAGCAGAAAACATTGCTTAAAAACAGAACTAATAATCGTTGAATGGAATCCACCGGCGGAGAAACCTCCATTGGCAGAAGCATTGTTCTTGCCCAGTGATAACGACTATTGTAGCGTAAGGATCATAACAGTTCCGCCGCAGATACATGAACGGTACAAGCATGCCGCTGCACTGCCTCTTTATCAGATGATAGCGAAAAATGTTGGAGTTCGGCGCGCAAGAGGAGAGTTTATACTTGCAACAAATGTAGACATTCTGTTTTCAGATGAATTATTCGAATTTTTTGTTTCCGGCGAAATGAGCAGTGGCAAAATGTATCGGGCAAATCGATTTGATATCGACAATGAAGTGCTTCAAAAAGCTACAATAGATGAACAGCTTGCATATTGCCGGGAAAATATAATCCGTATAAATACAATAGGCGGCACTAAGAATCTTCGCACAGGCGAGTATCATGTTATTTATTCACCTGACGTAGTTTATAAAAAGGCCAAACTTAACACCAATGCAAGCGGTGATTTCCAACTGATGCACCGTGACCACTGGTTTGATCTTAGAGGTTATCCTGAATTCGACATGTATTCTTTTTATCTTGATTCGATACTTGAATATATGGCACATTTTGGTGGTGCTCGTGAAGAAACACTGCCTGACCCAATGCGGATCTATCATATCGAACATAATGCTGGCTGGACGCCTGAGAGCAATAAGAAAGGCACTTTGTGGAACAGTTTAAGTTCGAAGAGCATTAAGAGGATGACCAATGCAAAACGTGATGCTTATGCTGAGAAAATGACGGCCGAGCAAAGACCGATCATCTTTAATGATGAGAATTGGGGGCTTGGGCGGGAAACATTTAATGACGAAAACCGAGGCTATGTAAATCAGAAATTCACTAAAGATATAGTCGAACATACGAAATTTGATATAACCGACATAGAAAAGGATGCATTAGTTATAGTTATAGATGTTCATGATAAGATGCTACATGACAATACAAAAACTATGCCGGATTGGCAGGATTATTATGAACGAAATATTGAAAACCTCTGTTCTTTGCTTGAATACTGCAACGCTCATGACATTAAAATACAGAAAATATTGTACCGTCAAGGGAGAAATAAAAATAGCAGACTTGATCATATCAGATTCGATCATACATCGAATGACAAGTTGGACTATTCTAAATTCAGTCATATCTATTTCTGTGGAATATCAATCGATCAGTGTGTTGTCAGGCGGCCGTTGGGTTACTTTAATCTGAAGCATCAAAGAAAAACGCTACTTAAAAATTGTTCTTTTCAGGGCTTGAAATACATCGGTCCGATTGATTATGGAATTACAAAACAGCCCGGTGCGGAAATGGGGAAGTTTGAAAATATGAAGCAACTGCATAAATATGTTGATGAGTTCTTAGGGATAAATAAGATCAACACAAGGAACTGGGCAGCTGAAAAGAAAGAAAAATACTTAAGCGTTGTTGTTACTTCTCGTAATGATGACCATGGCGGCAATACTCTGCACAGGACACAGGTGTTTGCCAAAGGTCTTGCCGAGCAGTGCAGGCGATTTGGGCTTGATGCAGAGCTTATATTTGTCGAATGGAACCCTCCTGCGGACAGGAAAAGGCTTTATGAAGTTCTTGATTGGCCCGATGATCTGGGTCCTTTGACAGTTCGGTTCATCGAAGTGCCGCCGGAAATTCATAACAGTATTGGCAATGCGGACAAGTTTCCGCTGTTCCAGATGATCGCAAAGAATATCGGTATTCGCCGGGCAAGAGGAAAATTCGTATTGGCTACCAATATCGATATCTTGCTCAATGATGAGCTAATGCAGTTTTTGGCAAGTAAACAGCTTGACGAGAACTCTTGCTATAGAATTGACAGGCACGATACCTACAACAAGACAATTCCAACAGATATCGATATTTCCGAGCAATTGGAGTTTTGTAAAAATAGTCTTGTACGTGTTCAGGGACTATATAGGACCAAAAAGATATCAGAAATGCCGACAGATCATTTTGTCTATGGCCCTAATGACACAAAAATTCATACCAATGCCTGCGGTGATTTTACGCTGATGGCACGTCAAATGTGGCATGCGTTCAGGGCATATCCTGAATTGCCACTGTGGTCCATTTATGTCGATGGCCTTTTGATGCACATGGCGTATGTTGCGAAAATGCGTCAGGTGATCCTGCCTGAGCCAATGAGAATATATCATATTGAACATGAGATAGGCTGGGAAGTTATTGCAGAAACCAAGAAGCAGCGTCCGAGCCTGGATTACCATAAACAGTATGAACCATGGTGTAAAAGAATGATAGACGAAGGGTGTCCAGTAACTAATAACGATGAGAATTGGGGTTACGTACAATTGGATCTCAAAGAACATGTTATCAGTGGAAAATGGCAGGGACAAGCTGTCAGCGGTTCAACGTCAAAGAATTGTAAAGAACAATTCCATTCTTTGATCAAGACCTTTTCCGATATTAACGGCAGGCTCTATTACCGCGATCAAAGCTCTGAGTCATTAAATACTCTCGCCAATCTCGTAAAAGAATACAAACCCACAAAGATTGTGGAACTTGGAACATTATCAGGTATGTCGCTTAGAACATGGCTTGCGGTAAGCAATAATGTAGAGGTGATTGCGGTAGACCTTTCCTTTAAGGGACTATACAAGAGCCGGGAACTGATCCCGGTCGATCTTACGAGGGTAAGGCTTTTAGAGCAGAATATTTTACAAACTGATTTTCCTGAACTTTGGTCCAGAGATGACAGGGTAATATTCTATGTTGATGCCCATGATCTTGAACATGTGCCTATCATGGCCCATGTTCTTAACAATGCTCTGCCGGCTTTGCCTGATGGGAGTTGTTTTGTAGTGGATGATTTGTGGTATTGTTCTGAAGCGGTGACGAATGAAAACGTCCTGGGATTTTTTGACAAAGTAACAACGAACGAAGTGGATTCGCTGCAATGCTTTGAAGGTTATTATGCACCTTATTGGAAGGGGGGCTTTTTCATAGGTTTCCGCGAGGTGGTTCCATTGCTTGAATGGGTCAACCGCCACAAAGTAGAGCTTGAATTTGTCCCGGGCGATAAGGCGGTCATGTTCCGTCACAGTGCCGATTCGGCAAACTATCTCGATGAGAAATTTGACAAAGCCAGGTTCGATCGGCAAACGGGGGTTATGTCTTACAGCCCCGTTGGCGATGTCAAGGCCATTGGTGACGATGCCGCGGCTCAGCGGGCAAATGCCTTATGTCAACAGGGAATAGAGCTTTTTGCAAAGGGCAAAACTATCCACTCCCTTGAGTGCCTCAGAAAGGCCGTAAGCTTTACGGAGAATATTTATGGCATCCTTTATGCACAGGCAGTGTGTCTGGCAAAGGCAGGACAGTTAGACCTGGCAGCTAAACTGCTGGAACTGGAGCTAAAGCAAAAAATGCCCCACCCGAGAGCAAGTGTAATGCTGGGTGATATTGAAAGGCATCTTAATAAAGACCAGGAACAAACATCCAAAATGATCGGAAAACAAAAGAAGCAGGGATTAACAATTTTTAGTGCCCCCAAACCTTTTGAGGGAAATATTGCGATTATCCAGCGTAATGCTATAAAAAGCTGGACGAAATTAGATCCTAAGCCTGAAATAATTATTTTCGGAGGTGATAAAGGTTCTGAAGAGTTTGCCCGTGAATTTGGGTTGAAATATATGTCTGATGTTCAATGCAACGAGTATGGCACTCCTTTAGTTAATGACATTTTCCAAAAGGCACACAATGTAGCAATAAATGATGTAATAGCTTATGTTAATGCCGACATTATTTTGACGAAAGATTTTGTCAGGGCAGCCAATAGAGTTTCACAAAAATTTGACAAGTATTTAATGGTTGGACAGCGATGGGATGTCGAAATTAATGAATATATAGATTTTGATAATCCAAACTGGCAGAATAATATCAAACAATTTGCCGTAGACAAAGGCACTCTTCACAGTAAAACCGGAATAGATTATTTTGTTGCAAATAGGCATATGTGGGAACAGATCCCTTCATTTGCCCTTGGACGAACCTCTTGGGACAACTGGTTGGTATACAGGGCGATGCAGTTAAAGGTCCCGGTTATCAATGCTACCAAATTAGTCACTGCCATTCATCAGGACCATCATTACAACCACGTCGCAGGAGGGCAGCAAGCTGTGTGGAATGGAGCAGAAGCCCAAAAAAACCTTGAGCTTGCAGGGGGATGGGGAAATATAAAGACCATAGATCATGCTCGCTGGCTTATGACAGACGTGGGTTTTGAATCAAATGTGGCATTGCTTAACCGGAAAGGGCAGAAACTCTTTATGGAAGACGACATCAAGGCTGCAGTGTCTGTCTTTAACAAGGCTGCTGAGATAGAACCGCAAAATGTAACAACCCATAATATACTCGGTCAATTATTTATGCTAAACGGAAATGAACAGGAAGCACTGCAAGTATTTTTATCAGCATTGAAGGTCAAACCTTCCGATCGCAAAACAGTACTTAATACCGTCAGGGTCTATAGGCAGATGAACGAGATAGAACATGCGGAGCAACTTTTGGCCAAGTATCTGAAAGACAATCCCGATGATGTCGAGGTAATGAGAGAGATTGTGTCAGTAAGGCGATTTAAGCCTTCCCTTAGACAGGCAGCGTGTCTGGCAAAGGCAGGACAGTTAGACCTGGCAGCTAAACTGCTGGAACTGGAGCTAAAGCAAAAAATGCCGCACCCGAGAGCCAATATAATGCTGGGTGATATTGAAAGGCATCTTAATAAAGACCAGGAACAAACATCCGAGACGATCGGAAAACAAAAGAAGCAGGGTTTGACAATTTTCACCATCCCCAAGGCATTCAAGGGCCATACAGAAGTTATTCAGCGCAATGCTATCAAGAGTTGGATGGCGATGGAGCCAACGCCTGAGATAATCCTTTTTGGAACGGATGATGGAACCGCTCAGGTCGCGCAGGAATTTGGCTTAAGGCATGTACCTGATATTAAGTGTAATGAATACGGGACACCGCTGATCGATGACATATTTGGTCAGGGCCAGGATCTTGCCTCAAATGAGATAATTGCATACGTTAATGCAGACATGATCCTTTTTGATAACTTTGCCGCTTCGGCGAAATTTATCGCAGATCGCAAGCAGCAGTTTTTGATGATAGGCAAGCGTTGGGATGTTGACATTACCGACCGGCTTGACTTTAATGGAAACTCATGGAGACAATACGTTATAGATCGCATTAAGTCCAATGGCCAACTTCATGGCGAATTTGGTATCGACTACTTTGTATTTAAAAATGGCCTCTGGCCGAAGATACCGCCATTCGCTATTGGACGCACCACATGGGACAATTGGTTCGTCTACGAAGCAATCCGCCTGGGCCATCCTGTTATTAATGTCTCAGGCTCCGTTGTCGCGGTACATCAGAACCATGACTACGGACATATCAACGGCGGAAAGAAAGAAGCATGGCACGGCCCAGAAGCACAGAGGAATCTCGCTTTAGGGGGTGGCCAGAACTGCAAGAGATCCATTGACCATGCAAGCCTGATATTTAAAGATGGCAAATTTATAGAGACAGTTCCGCTGATGACGGAGTGTGCACAAAGTCTTTTGAAAAAAGGTGACATTCCTTTCGCACTTAAAGCCTTCAGAAAGGCTGCGGAAATC
>SDBT01019509.1_pt1 | contig 10624 bp, 10 predicted proteins | sample 2277101 | NCBI WGS metagenome assembly SDBT01 (sample SAMN10404973, study PRJNA504765) | marine sediment metagenome | isolation source: marine sediment core GS10_PC15, 103 cmbsf | place: Arctic Ocean: Southern Knipovich Ridge | collected 2010
ATTTTGCCACAATAAACCCCTTTTCTTTTAATTTTTCGAATATTATTTCTATTTTTGGTGGAGAGATTTTCAAATATGAAGCAACATCATCTGTTGTATAAAAAAACCGTGGAGCATCTGCTTCTTCTTCAAATAAAGACAACATTTTCCAGATTTTATTTTTTGTTTTTAATTCTTTGGTAAAAAGAATCGTTCGAATTTCTTCAAGTGCAGATTTATTGTGCAACTTATGCATCCAAAGCGGACCAATATTACATTTCTTTCCAGAAAAAAGAGGGATTTCTTTTGAACTGACCGAATTGAAGAAGTTCATTGATTCATTTGCATAACTCTTTCCTCGTCTAACTTTTACATAGATTCTAAAATAATGATCTGTAGAATAACAGAGAATCGGCTCAATTCCTTTATCATACTTTGCTGCCTCTCGACAGATAAAACCTAGAAGTATTCTAAGTCCGATTTCATGCATTACAAATGAATGAAAAGGTGTTGCTCCATATCTTCGTAGACATACCTTAGGGTAAACTCCGCAGAGTGCTGCTGTATCTGTTGCAGTACAGGAAATAACACCGTTATTGCAGATGCTTCTTACTGCTGAATCAATAAAATAAACTGGGGAGCCAAAAGGGTCAATGTCGATGTAATCATATTTGTTTTCAGAAAGTAGCACATTTAAATTTTTATTACATGCTGTAATATTTTTTTCTTTATTCCTTTCAATATTTTTTTTAATCAACAAAAACGATTCTTCATCGTAGTCGTTGATCGTCACATCAAAATCACCAACAAGCTCACATGCGAATCGTATGCCTCTAATACCAGATGCTGCAAGTCCATCAAGTAAATGTAACTTTTTTTTAGAGTTGCCTAAAAGCCATTGATTTATAACAACAGATAAATCTCGATTAAGTTCCATTGAAGGGTTGTAAAATGGTTCAGAATCTTTTGTACCTGGACCTTTTGAAGAAGATTTCTTTTTAAAAACTAAAAGTTTCGTTGTTCCCTCATTTATAGTTTTTGTTTTTTGAATATTCATATTAAAACAAAGGCGGTAGTTTTTCTGCCATAATTTTTTCAATTTTATAAGGGAGTAGATTTCTGTTCACCGCAGTTACTTCAAGGATTCGCATGTCATCTCGCCTTCTAATATCTTGCAATAAGGGAGTTCTTGATTTTTTATGTAAGGTAACAAGTATTGGTTTATCGGAATCTAACGCATCGGCGACAACTTCGCAGAATTTTTCAGAGAGCATCTCCATTTTTCCAACTTCATCGATAATGATGAGGTCGACGTTATCGTCTTCGATTGCTTTTTCAATAGCAGGTACTCCAATCTCTTCTAATGCATCAAGATCGATTCCATAGTCTCCGACTTTTTCTTTTGTATCAAAATCAATGTGTGCAAAGACTTTTTTTTCTTTTGTCTGCCAGTCAGTGACATAAAAACCCACGCGTTTTTTCTTTACAATAACAGGCTCAGTTATCATGCCTTCTAGCATATATCCACTTTTTTCAATTTTTTCAATGATTTTCAGGAGAGTCTGTGTTTTTCCTACGCTAGGCATCCCAGTGATACCAATCTTTGGTATATCATCCATATTAGCAGTAGGTAATACAATTTTTGTTTAGAAATGTTTGGATTGAGGAATATATTGAAGATTTAAGGATATGAAAACGTATATTACTTCATAAAAAAGGAAATTTTTTGAGATAGATTAACATTTTTTACTTCTAAAAACATTTATAATGTAGAGAGTATAATTATTATTAGTAATCCATAATGAAAAAAGAATCATTGCTCATCAAAACCCTTGTCGTGTTTATGCTGTTAAATTTCACACTTCATCCAGTAATGGGCAGTATTTTTGAAAATAAAACAGAAGGAAATACTTTCGTAATGGAACCTGTTGAAGAATTTTCTCCCGGAGAAATAATTGATATATCGTTTTCGAATCAATATCCAACGTTAGGAGAGCCCATTGAAATAATTGTTATTGTAAAAGGAAATCCAGCAGGGATGCGATTTAGTGAAATAATAGAGGTTTCTGATGAGTATGAAGGATTAATTGTTAAATCTTCAGAGGCAAAGTGGAAATCAGGAAACGTTACATTTGATCCAGTGGAAATCAAAATTGGAAGATTACCTAAGTATATGAAAAAGATACATTGGTATCCTGTCGTTGTTGGAAACCATACATTAAAAATTAAAGCAGGAAATTTTTCAGAAAAAACTAAAAACATCAGTGTCGGCTTTGATGTAGAAAACATCATATTTCCATCGCTTGGTTGTCCAAGCATAGTTAATAAAAATAGAACAGATGAACTGACAATAGTTGTTTCAGAGGAAAGACATATATCAGAAGAGTTTCTTGAAATCAATCATGCAGAACTTAAAAGTATAGATGGTACCTCTACATATATTCTCGACAATCAAAGTATTCAATTCAGTAAATGGATCTCCATAGGTGAAAATGAAGTTGAGGATGAATTCATCGTAAACTACTATATCAGTAATATTCCCTGTGGATTTTACAATATCACAATTATAACAGCAAAAAATGAGTATACATGGCCGCATTCAGTCAAGATAATTCAGGAAGAACCAGAAGAATTCAGCTTTGTTCAATTAACAGATACTCATATCGGAAAAGTCTATAATTTGATAGATGAAAAAGAAACACTGGCAAAAGTAATTCATTATGTTAATAAAGAAATTAAACCAGATTTTGTTGTTATGTCTGGTGATCTTGTAGACTGGTCTAATGCTAGGAATAAAAGGAATTTTTTTGAAACACTTAAAGAAGTAATTGTATTATGTGATTCGCCAGTATATACAGTGCCAGGTAATCATGAACGATATGCGCATAGATTAGCTCTACTTTATAATCCATTTTATGACTTGTCAAATTATCATCTGTATATTAATCCGTTAAACGACTACGCATTTGAATATGGAAACATGAATTTTATGTTACTAGACTCAGGATATGATTATAGTAGATGGGAGATAAAACTTAATATCTGGAACCCAACAACAGAAGGGAGTGGTTTAACAAACAATCAAATTCAGTTAATCAAAGATGAATATGGAAAAAACAATGTTAATCAGAGTATTATTATGCATCATCTTGCAGTAAGTGATAGAGATGATCGTGGTTTGTTTTCCGTTCCTGATGACCATCCTAGTGGTAATGAAGAATGTATTGCTTTTAATAGAGTAGGGTTTATAGAATATTGCCTGGAAAATAACGTCTCACTTGTTCTTTCTGGGCACACTCATGAAAATAAAGCCTTGAATTTCTTAGGAGAAGAACCAACTAGTTCTTTTGCATGGCCGATTTTTGTCCAAACAGATTCAACCACACTCAACAGAAGAAATGTTGGGGGAAGAGTAATTGATATTGAAGATGGGCAGATAACAAGTTATGGATTTGTGCCTTTAATCTAAAATGACTTTTTTCTTATGTAAATAGGACCAATTATTGCATAAACACCAAGAGTGGCAAAAAGCATCAATGGTGTAAAATTATTATACATGCCTCCAAAAATAAGTGTTATAATTATAATGACTGCTGCAAAAGCATTGATTTTTAATCCTATCTTTGGAAACCGAATGGGTGAAACCATAACAAGGGATACGAGAACAATAAAAGGCAAAATATATACAAATTTTATCTGTAGAAACGATAAGACAATAATGAAGATGGTACTTGCAGATGCAGGAAGACCAACAAAGAATTTATCATCTTTTATGATATGAAAAGATGCAAGTCGAATGATGCATAAAGACAAAAAAATGATGAGTGTGACAATAAGTAAACCATGATAAAACATGCTGTCTGAAACAGCACTGTGATAGGTATGGTAAACAAAAAATGCGGGCGCGATACCAAGTGATATCATATCTGCCATCGCCTCCATATATTCTCCAAGTTCACCTTTTCTTGTTTTTCTTGCAACAATACCGTCAAGACCATCAGCTAGAAGCGCTAAGAGAATAAAAGAAAAAGCAAGACGCATTTCAGATGAAAAAAGCATAAGAATAACAAGAAAACCAAACATTGCATTTATTAGAGAAATTACATCTGCAACAGAGAGTAATTTAATCATGGATTTTTGCAATGGTATCTTCCCCTGCCCGTATCTTATCTTTTACCTTAACTGATATTTTCTGTATCTTTTTTGTTGGTAAATAGATATCTACTCGAGAACCAAGTCGAATTAGTCCGATTTTTTCTCCTTTTTTGACAATATCTCCTTTTTTGACATAAGGAACAATTCGACGTGCCAAGGTTCCAGCGATCTGAATGATTTTCACATTTCCTATTTCTGTTTTTAATAGTAGTTTGACTCGTTCGTTTCGTTCTGATTCTTTTTTAAACGCGGGAAGATGAGCACCATCATAATGAATGATATCCAGTATCTTTCCATCAAGTGGCATTCGATTAACATGGACGTTATGGATATTCATAAACGTTGATATCTTTATGCATTTCCCAACATCAATATCATCTTCGTCAGTGATCTCTCGGATGACTCCATCTGCAACAGCAACAACACCCGATCCTGTTTTTCGTTTTGGATCTCTGAAAAATATTACCAAAGTACATGAAATGATAAGCAATACTACTGAGATAAAAAGACTAATATATTTTATTGGTCCAGAAACACGGTAAGAAACAACTATAGATAAGAAGGTAATAAGATACGAAACAATAATCCACGATAGGCCTCCTTTTGCGATATTCATTTTTTTGTTTTCCCCAAACATTTAGAAAAAAAGTTTTCAACAGGACCCTTTCTTTTCGGTAGATCAAAAATACAAAGTATTTCATCATAGAGCTCGGGAACAATTTTAAATGTTATAAAAAGTAAGACAATAAGTGCAATAAGAGATCCAGCCTTTGCAATAACATTATGTGCCATTTCAAAAGAAGTAAGATCTGCTCCAACCATATAAACAACACCAGCATTTCGAATGAGGTTAAGAAAATATATTGGAATCACTGTTGCAGCTAGTGCCGCTAGTCTTCGTTTCAAATTAATTCCCTGAAGTGCCCCTATCATTCCGACAAATAACACCATTGATTGAATAGCAGTACAGGCAAAAATAATGGTGATAGGGAGTTCGTTATAGAGGATTATTGATCCTTGTCTCGATGCCTCTATACCAAAGAGATGTAATACTCCTGTGCTTTGTACAGCAACAAGTTCTATCAATCCGTTTTTTAAACTAGGGAAAATGCTGGAATCTATGGTAAAATAGATGATGCCGGCAAAAAAAGTCCCTCCAGCAATCCAGTCAAGACATCGAGGATGATTTTTTCTTTGTATTGACAGCCACTCATGATACGCCATATATATTAATATATATATACCAATGATGCAGACAGCTGCATTAAAAACATCGCCACCTTCTGAAAAATAGAGCGAACTTGGAGCAGTTGCCCAGAAGGAAGAAAATGCTATCCATCCCGCTATTTTTAAACTACTACCTCGCTCTTTGTTTTTTAGGAAGTAGCCTATTCCAAGAAGAAACAACCCGAGAAATAAGGGAATAGTGAGAAGTTGGTTTAAAATTTCAGTTTGAGGATAAGGAGCAATAAAATACCCAACAATAAGCATAATTGTAGGTATAAGGAAAAAAATGAAAAGCACAACGATGTCATTAGATGAGGTTTTATTACGGTTCATTTCAGAATCAACTCTACAATAAAGAATTGATATAAGAGAGTTATGATAAATATGATGTTTAATAATTAAAACTAAAAACTATTAAATACAGAATTTCAATATTTATGATAGTTTTAATAATCAATCTCACTTTTTAGAAAATCTATAACGACCTAGAATAAAAGAAAGAACTACTGCAATTAAAAGTACCACTCCAAATATCAAATATATGTTGAATTCATCGTCTTCTTCTGTAATTTCTGGTTCATAATATAAATCTATAAACACTGAACTAGTCATACTTGCAGAATACGATCTATATGGATATTGTTCCATGATAAAATCAATCTGTAACGTTTTATTCCCTTGGAAATCTGATGAAGGTACAATTTCTAGGTTAAATGTACCAGTTTCATCTTTATCTAATTGCATTTCGGATGGATTAAATTCAATTGAGAAATCAGATAGATTATCTGCTATCGATGGTTTTATACTAGATATTTTATTAGCTGAATTCGTAACTTCTATAGGAAATATTGTTTTTTTATCTGGAGTAACATTAATAGTTGGATCAGAAACAGAGATAGTTAATAGTGGTAGATATGCTGGAGTGAATTCTATACTTTCCTGATAAGAATTACCAACTAATCTCTTAATGGAATCCCAAGTTGCTTTGATATCTATTCTGTATGATACTGCTGGGGCTTCAATTCTTAGTGATAGAATCAGATTTGTTTCTATTTCTACTTTTCCATCTGAGTCAAATGGGATATCTGTTAAAATATCTGGTGAACTTAGGTATATATTTGCCCAATTTGGAGGGTCAAGCACTTCTAAATGTATTGTTTGCATTGGGCCAATCATTGATCCAAAGAGAATCATGTTGTTAAATGGAAAAGGAATTTTCTTAAACATATCTGGAATGTTTGTCCAATATTTTATTGTAATTGGTATTAATACTGAGACATCAATTGCAAGTGGTTCATTTAATGCACTGGTATCATACTCAAAATCGACATATGATTTGAAGGTGATTTTTTTAGATTGTTGTGCAAGATCAGTTGATATTGCCATCGGTGAAAATAAATTGAATAAGAGTAATAGGAAAATAATACCGATGATTACATTTTTCAAATATATTCTTCCCCCAATGATTATAATATATATGGGAAGGCATGTTATATAAATGTTTACAGAGATTGCATTGATAAAGCAAATAAAAAATGCACTACTTTTCTATCTTGTTATTCGGAAAACTAATAATTGCAAACAAATTATAGCTCGATGAGTGCAACTGTAAATAAAGCATTTGAACTAGCTGATTTCTTCAGAGATTGAGCAGGTTCATTAACCAGCCATCCCACATTACAAGGATCAAACCTACAAGACTTGCAAGGGTAAGTTGTACCCAGTATTTGAAGACGATTTGTTCGATTTTTAAACGGGCTATTGCAATTCGAAGGAGGGTAATTGAAATTATCATCACAAGAAATATCTTTATAAGATAGAATATAAAATCAATGGCATACCCGGGGTAACTTCCAACCATATCTAAGAGATTTGAAAGATTATATGGAAAGAATAAGGTTACTATCAATGAAGCAACTACTATTGTTTTTACGCTGTTCATAATAAAAAATAGACCTAGATTTCTACCTGAATAACCAGAGAGAGCTTCGTTTATTGATTTCTTTTTTCCTTTAAGTGGATTGATATGAAATTTGGCAAAATCTGAGGTTGTAACCAAAACAAATACAAATAAAAGAATTGCAAATCCAATATATCCTAATGGACCATTAAGGTAGTTCCATATTGCTAAATTCGTATTTAATCCTGCAATGGTTGAAATCGAAAATATGTCAGTTAATTCAAAAACCTCAGCAGCTTGAGTAAGTTTCCATACAAAACTTATTATGATAACAACGAGTGGAAATAAATATGCAATAAGGTTTTCCATCTCTTTATGTGCCCCTTTGGTAGTTGTACTCATCCCTGTTGAAAAACCTCCAATTATTATCGTAAGTGATGACATAATTAACAAATAGAGAACAAGAATTATATCCCCACCGGTAGGTGCAATTGGTGGAAAGCTCCCAATAGGTAAATATATTAAAATTGAAATAGATATTGCTAAACCGAGCATTGGCATGAGATTAAATAACCAGGGTATGGAATCCTTTGGAATTTTACTTTTCTCTGAAAACAACTGTTTAATATCTTTCAATGGCTGTATTATTGATTGATCTTTTTCTTTTTTTATAAAAGCATATAGTTTACGTTCGATTCCATTAAAAAGTAGACCGGAAAAAATGCTAAAGAAAGTTATTCCAAGTGTACCTAATATTATTATAACGATAATCTGAGAAATCTCTGAAAGATCCATTTTATATCACCCCTATTAAAATGAAAACTAAAGAGAGTAATAAAGTTATAGTTATAATATAGTCACTTAGATTTCTATCTAATATTTTCTTTTCAAAAACATTATATGTCCATATTAAAGATTCTGTGAAGTCCCAAAAAGCATGTAAAGGTTTTTTACTCATTTTTTTAGATTTAGTTGATTTTGTTTTTTCTATTGCTTCTTTTTTACCCACCCCTCTGATAATGAATATTACAATAAGTGCAATTATTATTACACATAGCCAAATAATTGGAGTCCAAAATATTTCACCATTTTCTAATTCATTAATTTGTGAAATATAGTTTGGACGATTAATCAAGGCATCAACAATTGGTTGAACTATAAACTCCAAAACAACCTTTGGAAAGATACTAAAAATAACAATAATTGTTGATATTAATCCCATTGAATATAACATACTTTTTGGTACTTCTTTGACTTCTTTTGATTTTGTGTGTTTTACTCCAATAAAATTTGTTATGAGAACTTTTACAAAAATTGATAATAAAAGAATACTGCAGATAACAGCGATAACGGAAAGGATTGGATTGATTTGATAAACTGATTCGTAGATAAGTAATTTTGATGCAAAACCACTTAATGGAGGTATTCCAATGACTGTGAGAAAACCGAGTATGAAAAATATACTAGTATATTTCATATCCCTTGCGAGTCCTTCGAGCTTGGCAAAGGATGTTGCCTTGGTTGAATATGAAAAGCATAAGGAAGCTTGTATGAGCAAAACAAAACCTAAACCAGCATTAATAAAGTGAAATACTCCGCCTTTTAATGCAAACAATCCAAATGAAGTATCAGAAGAAAATATTCCAATACCTACTGCAATGAAAATGTATCCAAGTTCAACTGCACCAAATAATAATAATAATTTTTTAAGCCTAGTCTCTCTAAATAACATAAGAGTGCCAATTAAAATTGTAATTATCGCTAAAGATATAATTGAAGCGCCTAAAATAAAATTTATTGATATGTCCAAACCTGCAAAGACCATATTTTATCCTCCAATTCTTATCTGAATGTAATCATAAGGCTTTTTAAAAACTTGCGGTTTATATGAAAACTCTAAAAAACATGATGATTAATCAATAAAAATATTATAAATTTTGAATTAAAATTTTTCTATGTAAAAAATATTAAAGGCATTTATTATTTTGGTTATGGGGAAATTGATGAATGTAAAACTTATTGGCTTCACTCCAAACCCGGAAAAACTACCTGCAATGGCTGCAAAACTTACACATAGTAAGACAAAACCTGAAGATTTAGATAAGAGTTCAGAAAAAGAACTCAATGCAATCCTTGAATATGTAATGAAACTTGGACATACAAGCGTTATTGAACACACCTGTTTTACATTTGCAATAAGTGATGTAAGCAGATCACTGACACATCAACTTGTGCGTCATAGAATCGCTAGTTATGCTCAGCAGAGTCAACGATACGTAAATCTCAACGAGCCAAATTATGTTGTTCCGCCCACAATAGAAAAAGATAAGGAAATGAAAAAAGCGTATGAAGAAACAATGGAAAACATATGGAACGAATACAATAAACTTTTAGATATGAATATTCCAGCAGAAGATAGTCGCTATGTGCTTCCTAATGCCACTTGCACAAATATTGTTGTAACCATGAATGCAAGATCACTGTTGAATTTTTTTGAGTTGCGTTGTTGTCTTCATGCCCAATGGGAGATAAGAAAGCTTGCAAATAAAATGCTACATGAAGTAAAGAAAGTCGCTCCAACCATTTTTAAAAACGCAGGACCACCTTGTAAAACAAGAAATGTTTGTACTGAAAATAATAAGGATTGCTCATTATATCCAAAGTGAGATCAAATGAAAAGACCACATATAATCATTAATTGTGCAATGTCTGCCGATGGAAAAATTGCACTTCCTAATAGAAAACAATTGAGAATTTCTTGTGATGAAGATATCAAACGAATGTATAATTTGAGAAATGAATCTGATGCCGTCCTTGTTGGAATTGGTACAATTCTTTCTGATGATCCAAAACTCACGGTGAAAGAAAAATATGTGAAGAATCCAAAACAACCTTTACGAGTTGTTCTTGATAGTAAATGTAGAACTCCAAAAGATGCACTGGTTCTCAATGATAAAGCAAAAACGTTAATTATTACAAAAAAAGGTAATGAAAAACAGTTTGACAATAAACATGTAGAAGTAGTGGGATGTAAAACTGATAATGAAGGACATATTGATGTAGAATGTGCACTTGATCTTTTGTATCAGAGAGGAGTGAAGAAACTGTTGGTTGAAGGCGGAAGTACGATTATTTGGAGTTTTTTAAAGAAGAAATTAGTAGATGAACTTTTTATCTACATTGGGCCATATGTTATCGGTGGAAAAGATACACCCACGGTTGCTGATGGTTGTGGCATCAAAAACGAGAATGAGTTACTGTCATTAAGAATTGTAAATGTCAAAAGATTAAGTAAAGGTATCCTAGTTAAATATAAAGTATTATGATCTATTGCGAGGATCTATTGCGAGATTATCAGATTAT
>SDBT01019510.1_pt1 | contig 10624 bp, 5 predicted proteins | sample 2277101 | NCBI WGS metagenome assembly SDBT01 (sample SAMN10404973, study PRJNA504765) | marine sediment metagenome | isolation source: marine sediment core GS10_PC15, 103 cmbsf | place: Arctic Ocean: Southern Knipovich Ridge | collected 2010
AAAGACAAAGCCGGGTTGGAGCACTTCATCCGGTCCGGCGAATGTTCCCATCACATCATGGGTGGCCATGCCGATGGAATGATTGTATCCTCCGTATCGGATAAGCCCCCTGAATCTTCGTTCATCGGGATCAAAACCGTTCTCAATGAGGTGTTCCTTCACTTTATTGCCCACAGCTTTGAATGTCGTTCCGGGCTTGTAGTTTTCGAGACAAGTGACATAAATTCCGTAGGCGAGTTCATATATTTCTTTCTGTTTTTGTGAAAATTTTCCGTTGGCTGGAAAAGTGGTGGATATGTCCGCATTGTAATAACCGACATCAGGACCGGCATCCAGAATGATAAAATCGCCATCTTCCAGTGTCCTATCATAAATGTGATAGTGACCGTATTTATGGTTAGGACCGGACATGATGATCACGTTGTAGGCCATATCGATAGCGTCTTTTCTCATACAGGTGTATGTAAACAAGGCTGCCAATTCTTTTTCCCTGACTCCGGGTTGGGTGGCTTTTATGAACACTTTATGAGCTTCTACACCAAGCTTTCCAGCTCTGCGGAGGAGGTTGACTTCTGCCTTAGATTTGATTTTGCGCATGTCCCAGATTAATGGGGAGCAGTCTGTAACCGTAATATAAGGAAATTTGTCTTTCAGGTTTTTGACAAACTGCAGTTCCCGGGTGAGACGCCCGTCCCAGATGTTCATGGTCATTGTACGCTGCAGTGAATTAAATTTTTCATTGGTGTTGACTTGGTTTATCTCACCGGGTTTAAAAGGTGTGTAAATGTTTGCGGTCTGCAAGCTCAGTCGTGTGATTATTGAGGAAAAACGTTCGAGGGAATAGGCTTTTTCTATGCCCGTGGTTTTGACTGGATCGCTTGCAAGTTCAACGGGAAGGCCTTCACCACGTGCCCCATCTTCACTGAGAGTGAAAAAGATGAGGCTTTCTTTGTTAATTCCATCGATAATGAGGATCGCATTGGGGACATCCACTCCTGTGAAATAATAAAAATCGTTGGTCTGGAAAAAATGAGCGTCTCCGGTTGGGGTGTTTGCCCCAAGAATAATAGCGATTCCTTCTGATATTTGATCCATGAATGCTGCACGCCTAGCGGAGAATTCGGCATTGTCGAAGTCCTGCCCGCTTAAAACTAGCAGTGGAGCCAGCAAAATTATCATTGATGTCAAAAGTTTTCTTTTCATTTGAACCTCCTAGTCAAGATGTCTAAAACGAATATCTTTGTGTCCCTATGCAATATCATAATGGTAGGCCGTTATCAACTTTTTCGCATAGAGAGGATAAGTTCCAGTGTTCTCAGTCCGATCAGATGGGTGTGCGGGAACATCAGTCCCTCTTCTCTCGACGAGAGATTGACCAAAAAAAATGGACATGTGATAATTTGTCAGGTATGGAAGCCTTATGAATCATCTGAAGTCCGTAAAGAAATTGTTGTTCGGTTTTGGATTTCTGTTTTTCTGTGTCTTTTGTCTCACGGTGAGTCATTTTTACACAAAGAAACTTATCGAGATTGATTTGCAGCGCCCGGCCGTGCTTTTTTCCACAACCTCGGAAAAGATGGATAAGACCACTTCAATCTTTGGTCTCGAAAACAAATCGTTCGAGAGGCTGCAAAAACGAATCAACAAGAGAGGAACTCCTGCTCGAAACATTCTGGTATCGGGACTATTGTTGATCGATCAGACGGGCACTTATTTTTTCTCTTTAAACGCAAATCGAGCCGCTCGATTGACAATAGATGGACAGGACATCTGCCGCTCGTCCATTACTTTGCTCTCTCATATCTGCCTTTAAGAAATATTATCAGTTCTCAATTCTATATGCTGTTGTTTACGTCAGTTCTGGCTTTTTTGTTCTGTTCGTTCTGTGTGTTCTATTATGAACGCAGCAAACAGGATTTATCACTCTTTTTGCCGGCTCTTCTTATTTTCTTCCTCCTGATAGTCCTCCAATACGGTGGGTACCTGTCCGTCATGGCCGACACAAAACTGATAAGTATTATGATTGGAGTTATTTTTGCATTCCTGTATGTTCAGCTCCGGTGGAAATTGAGAGTCCTGTTCATTGACTTCAAAAAACGGCTATTGTAAGATAGCTGAACCTAACTGCTTTTAGTGCAGTCATTTGCGTTCGAATTCTCAGAGAGAAAATGAAAAAAAACGAATCGAAAATCCCGGAAAATAAATCAGGAAATATTCCCATTCATTTTGATTTTGCTACTTATGATAAGCAGATTTATAAAAAGTGGATGGATGCCGATGCCTTTGCTGCACATCCGGACAGCAGAGAGAGCTCTTATGTCATTATGATGCCCCTGCCTAATGTGACCGGCGCTCTGCATATGGGACATGCCATGGATAATGTCATGCAGGACCTCTTGATCCGCTGGCACAGAATGATGGGGGATAATTCCCTCTGGATGCCGGGTACCGACCATGCAGGGATAGCGACTCAAGCTGTCGTTGAAAAGAGACTCTTCGAGCTGGAAAAAAAGACCCGGCATGATATTGGCCGTGAAGCCCTGGTGGAGAGAATCTGGGCATGGAAGGATGAATACCAGCAGCGGATCATCGAACAGCTTCAGATTATCGGCAGTTCCTGTGATTGGGGCCGTGTGCGTTTCACTATGGATGCCGTGTGTACAAGGGCTGTCAGGGAAGCTTTTTTCAGACTGTTCCGAGAAGGCCTGATTTTTCGTGGAGATCGTTTGGTCAACTGGGATTGCCATCTCCAAACGGCTGTCAGCGATGATGAAATCATCTATGAAAAAATCCAGGGGCATTTTTGGCACATACGTTATCCGGTTATCGATCCGAAGCCGGGAGAGCCTGAGTTTGTCACCGTCGCGACGACACGGCCCGAAACCATGCTGGGTGATACGGCTGTGGCCTGCCATCCCGATCCTGAAGGTGAATTGGACAGGCTTCTTCGTGAGCTGCCAGAGCGAATAAAGGCCGCCCCAAAAAAGGACAAGCCGCAGCTGGAAGAAACACTCGAGGGCATAAGAGCGAAAAAGAAAGATCTCCTCCCGCATCTTCTTAAACTTAAAGAGATGGCTCAAAGCGGCCGCAGGATCCGGCTCCCGCTTTTAGAGAGAGAAATACCTCTGATTCTCGATTCTTGGGCCAAACCCGAACTCGGATCCGGTTGTGTCAAAATTACACCGGCTCACGATCCCAATGACTATGAGGTGTGGGGCCGTCACAAGCAAGAGATCGGCATCATCAATATATTAAATCCGGACGGGACTCTCAATGACAATGCCGGACCCTACAAATGTCTGGACCGGTTTGTGGCACGTGAGAAAATTGTCTTGGACCTGGAAGTTCAAGGTTTAATGGAAGCCATCGAGGATAGAGAGTTAGAAATTGGCCATTCCGACCGTTCTAAAAGCGCTATTGAGCCCTATTTGTCCAAACAGTGGTTTATACGTATGGGGGATATGGATGAAGGAATCCTCTGCGGTGCCGGAACCCAGAAAGAATTCCGTGCTCCAGGCTTAGCCCAAGCGGCCATCGATGCCATCGATCGTAAGTACAAAACGTCTTCAGGAAGAAGGTTGACATTCCATCCCGACCATACCCGATATGGAGGCACATACCGCAGTTGGCTCACAGAAAAAAGGGACTGGTGTATCAGCCGCCAACTCTGGTGGGGCCACAGGATTCCCATATGGCATAAAAATTTTGCGGCCGATAAGATCGGTGAAATCGCAGAGGCCTTGCCTCAAAGCGAACAGCTGTTGAGCTGGATAGCCGATTCCGATGGAAAGCTTTATACCTTCGAAGAGAGAGGAACCCTGGAAAAGACTAGAAGATATGATCTGCTCGTTTCGCTCAGAGATAAAACGGCCGAAGATAAGTATGCCGCCCCGCTTGAATCTCTCGGTTTAGAGCAAGATCCGGATGTGCTCGACACCTGGTTCAGCTCGTCTCTCTGGCCGTTCAGTACTTTAGGTTGGCCGGATCCGGAAACAGCCTTGGTAAACAAGGGACAAAGACCATTGGGTGCCGCCGCAGGCCATAAAAACAGCCTGGAATACTATTATCCGGGGTCCTGTTTGGTTACGGCCCGTGATATCATTACGTTATGGGTAGCCCGCATGCAGATGATGGGTCTCTATCTTTTGGGTGATGTTCCTTTTACGGACTGCTTCATCCACGCCAACATCCAGGATGGCAAGGGCGAGCGGATGAGCAAAAGTAAGGGAAATGGAATCGATCCTGAGGATATTGTCGAGAAATACGGGACCGATGCCATGCGGTATGTACTCTGCGACATGCAGACAGGCACACAGGATATCCGTCTGCCGGTGCAAGCCATTTCTCCGTTTACCGGGGAGATGGTCGATCTGGCTACGGCCAAACACGGGCAGACTATTTTTACGTACATCTGTCCCGGAAGCGGGAAAGAGTTCGACGTCCTCGGGACTATTCCGGATATGCCTATGGCCAAGGTCATCAGCGAGCGCTTTGATGTGGGGCGCGCTTTCTGCACGAAGCTCTGGAATGCAGTCCGTTTTGCTCTGATCAATCTTGGTGAACTGACCTTTTCTCCATTGGATCCGGACCGGTTGGAACCGGAAGACAGGTGGATTCTTTCTCGGCTAACGCGAGTGATAAATAAGGTTACCCATCAGCTCAAGGGCTATAATCCTTCCGCGGCTATTGGAGAAGCCAGAGAATTTTTCTGGTCGGAACTCTGTGACTGGTATCTGGAATTCATTAAACCTCGATTTAAAAACGAAGAGTCGGCACCGGCGGCACGGACTGTTTTGTCTCTGGCTATCGATCAGGTTCTCCGGCTTTTTCATCCTTTTGTTCCATTCATCACAGAAGTTCTTTGGGAGAGGCTCCATGCTCAGTGTCCCACCCGGGGTCTGCTTGTGCCAATTCCTTCTACAAAGCTGTTAATCAATGCGTCATGGCCGGAAGCTTTGCCGGAGTGGGAGGACTCGACAATCGAATCAAATATTGGTTTGGTTCAGGACGTGATCCGTTCCGTCAGGGACATCCGTGCCCAATACAACATTCCTCCCCGTAAAGCACTCGAGGCCATCATCAAAGCCGATGATGAAGATGCAAAAGTGCTGAACCGATTGAAAAGCTTGGTTCTTCAAATGGCCAACCTGTCTTCACTTTTAGTGTCCAGCTCTGTGGAGAGGCCGGCTTTGGCAGCCACACAGATTATCGGAACTATGGAAATATATTTGATTGGAGTCGTTGATCCGGATAAGGAAAGAGAGCGATTAGAAAATCAGCGTCTAAAACTCGAGAAAGAATCGGAAAAGGCCAAAGCCAGGTTGGCCAATGAAAACTTTGTCAGTAAAGCGCCGGCAGAAGTGGTCGAAGCGGAAAAAAGGAAGCTCTCTGAGCTTCAAACCCAGATAGGACTTGTGGACCAAAGCCTTCTTGCCCTGGATAAAGATTAACCTGAATTATTCATCAAAGCTGCCTGCACTATTGAGAAGTTAAAATCATATCTTGCAGATTTTGCTAAATTTCAATTCTATGGTGGTTTGTCCTTTCCCTCCAGTTCTGCTAAAATTTGAATTCGATAAATATGATAAAGATTCTATCCAAATCCCCCTTTTGTAAGAGGAGAGAGTCCATGATTTCAAGAATAAGCAGATGCCTTTTGGTGATTTTTATTTTGATCGCTGCCCTATCCTTAATGGTTGCCCAGGAAAAAAACAACGAAACAAACTGGCCGAGCTTTCGGGGCCCTAATGCGAAAGGATTTTCTGATGACCGCCCGACTCCTGTGACCTGGGATATTGAAAACAACATCAATATCGAATGGAAGACGGCCATTCCGGGGCTGGCTCATTCGAGTCCTATTATATGGGGAGACCGTATTTTTATCACCACGGCTGTCAGTGAAAATGAGAATCCGGTGCTGGACACGGAACTCAAAGGGAACATCAATCCTGTTGAAGAAAATGATGTCTACCAGTGGAAGGTTTATTGTGTGAACAAAAAAACAGGCAAGATTTTATGGGAAAAAACCGCACATGAAGGTATTCCAAAAGTTAAGCGGCATCCCATGGCCACTCACGCCAACTCCACAGCGGCTACGGATGGTCATTTTGTTGTCGCCTTCTTTGGTTCTGAGGGACTCTACTGTTACTCCATAGATGGGAAACTTGTCTGGAAAAAAGATTTTGGGGTTCTGGATTCAGCCTTTTTTTCAGTACCGGATGCCCAATGGGGATTTGCCAGTTCACCTGTGATCCATGATGGAGTTGTGGTGGTGCAGTGTGATGCTTTAAACACTGCATTTCTGGCTGCCCTGGATATCAAGGCCGGGAAAGAACTCTGGAGGACTCCGCGTGAGGACTACCCCACCTGGAGCACGCCGACAATTTATGTCGGAGAGCAGAGCACCCAGATTATTGTTAACGGTTTCAAACATATCGGAGGGTATGATTTTAAAACAGGTAAAGAGATATGGAAAATCAATGGTGGCGGTGATATTCCTATTCCTACTCCTGTTGTTGCCGATAACCTAGTTTACATCAACAGTGCCCATGGACGGCTGTCTCCGATTTATGCCATAAAATTGGATGCTAAAGGCGACATTTCTCTCGAAGATGAAACGACATCTAATGACAATATTGTGTGGAGCGTCAGACGTGGGGGAGCCTATATCCAAACGCCGCTCATTTACCGGGATTATCTTTACAACTTAAACTGGAATGGCTCACTCAGCTGTTTTAATGCAAAAACGGGTGAGCGGGTCTATCGAGAACAGCTTGGAAAAATGACATCATTTGCAGCTTCCCCTGTGGGTTCTGCCGGAAAATTGTATTTTTGCAGTCAGGATGGAGATGTCTATGTCGTTAAAGCCGGCCCGGAATTTGAGGTCTTGGCCACAAATACAATGGACGATGAAAACTTGGCCACACCCGCTATCTCAGATGGCAAGCTGTATTTTCGAACCCACCATTATCTTGTGGCTATTGCAGAAAAATAAATTGTGATCACTATAGATGAATGAAAAAACTCTCAACCAAATAACTATCTTCGGAACGGTTTTTATCGGATTGATTTTATTGAGTTGGTGGTTTTTATATAATCCTGTTAAAGATTTCGTCGAAAGTCTTCCCGGCCGGGACAACAGACCGGAGGGTTTTACAAGCATTGAGACCGTGGACTTGGGAGCTTTGTTTGCGGGATTTGACGGTGTCCCTTCTGAAATTCAAGGGAGCTGGCCTAGGTTTAGAGGGGCCGCATTCGACAATATCAGCAGGGAAAATATCCGTCTGGCCGACAAGTGGGGAGAGTCCGGACCGGAGATCCTCTGGTCCATAGATCTAGGTGAAGGCCATGCCGGGCCTGTTGTGGCCAACGGACGGGTGTATGTCCTCGATTATGACGAGGAAATCCGTGCTGATATTTTACGCTGTTTTTCTTTTGATGACGGCACCGAGATCTGGCGGCGGGGATATGAGATAAACGTAAAAAGAAATCACGGGATGTCACGCACGGTTCCTGCCGTCTCGGATAAATATGTCGTGACCATTGGACCGAAATGCCACGTTATGTGTGTGGATGCTTTTACCGGTGATTTTAAGTGGGGCATCGACCTTCAATCAGAATTTGAAACCGAAGAGCCCCTCTGGTACACGGGACAGTGCCCCCTTATCGACGGATCCCTGGCTGTGATCGCTGTCGGGGGAACCTCGCTGCTTATCGGAGTTGATTGTGAGACAGGGGAGATTGTGTGGGAAACACCCAATCCCCGTAATTTATCGATGTCGCATTCTTCGGTTTTTCCGTTTACCATTCACGGTGTCAGGATGTATGTCTACAGCGCCATCGGAGGGATTGTGGGAGTTTCGGCGGAAGAGGACACGGTGGGTCAGATTATCTTTGAATCCAAACTCTGGAACCATAATGTTGTTGCGCCTTCCCCCATTAATATAGGAGACGGCAGGATTTTCCTGACCGCTGGATACGGAGCTGGCAGCCTGATGCTGAAATTAACCGTCCTCGATGGAGTTTTTACGGCTGAAGCCCTGCAAACCTTAAAACCGGAAGAGGGAATGGCTTCCGAACAGCAGACGCCCATCTATTATAAGGGGCATCTCTTTTCGATTCTGCCTAAAGATGCCGGACCTCTCCGCAATCAGCTTGTCTGCAGCCATCCGGATGATGTCAGTCAATTTGTCTGGTCCAGTGGAAAGACCAAACGCTTCGGGCTTGGTCCGTACATTGTTGCCGACGATAAGTTTTATGTTTTGAGTGATGACGGTGTTTTGACCGTCCTTGAGGCCAGTGCCAAAGAATATAAACAGCTCGCACAAGCCAAAGTGCTTGATGGTGTAGATGCATGGGGACCCTTGGTCATTGTCAACGGCAGGCTTCTGGCGCGTGATTCCCATAGAATGGTCTGCGTGGACTTGAGAGCCCGGCCTCTTTAAAGAGAAAAACAAATGGCAGCTATTAAAATAAAGAAAGACCGGATTTGGACAGGTGCCGTCGTAATAATTTCAATGACGGGCATTCTGTTCTTTGGCTATAAGGCTATCCGTGAAAATTCTTTGCGGAACCAGAAAAATCCTTTTGAATACAACATCGAGAGATTCAAGGAGACTGATGCCAGCCTTATTCATTTTTCTGAGGTCGATCAAATTCCATTCGAACTGCCTCATGTTTATGGTCTTGCGGTCGGACCGGATGACAGCATCTATGTCTCCGGAGATGAGGCGATTCATATTTTCAGCACGGATGGAATCCTTCAATCCACGATTTCTGTGGACGAACCCGTTCACTGTCTTGCTGTCGAAAACAACCGGGATGTGTACGCCGGGATGAATGACCATGTTGAAGTATACGATTTGTATGGCACAAAAAAAGCAGAATGGAAATCACCGGGGGGTGAAGCTATTTTCACTTCGATCGCCCTTTCGGAAGATTTTGTCTTTGTGGCCGATGCCGGGAATCTGATTGTCTGGAAGTTTGATAAAACCGGAAACCTTCTTCAGAGAATAGGTGAAAGAGACGAGAATAAAGATATTCCCGGTTTTATCATTCCCAGTCCGTATTTCGATGTGGCCGTCGATCCCGATGGATTTCTTTGGGCGGCCAACACCGGGCGTCATTCGCTCGAAAATTTCACATTGGATGGGGGTTTCAGGACATCCTGGGGAGAATTCTCCATGGATTTAGAAGGTTTCTGCGGCTGTTGTAATCCGTCACATTTTATCATTCTGGAAGATGGGTCCTTTATCACGAGCGAAAAGGGCTTAGCCAGGGTCAAGGTCTACAACCGGTTGGGAGAAATGGTGTCTGTTGTAGCCGGACCTGAACAGTTTGTCACGGGCACGGTTGGACTGGATTTGGCCGTGGATTCAGCCCAAAGGATCTTTGTCTTGGATCCCAAACAAAAACGTGTGCGAATTTTCACAAAAAACCAAGAGCGGTGATAAGGAGAATACACAAATGCCAAATCAAACTAATATCAAAAGCAGGCGTGATTTTATAAGGGATGGAATGCGGGCTGTTTTATTGGGCGGTTTTGTATTTTCAGGACTGTTTCTTGGATGGAGAGGACGTGCAAATTCTGGAACAGATGCCTCATGCGTTATAGATTTACCCTGTAGAAGCTGTTCGATAATCAAACGCTGCCCGGAATCTTCAGCCTTCCAAGAACGGAAAAAAAGGTCTGAAAGCAGGAGTTTGAAGTGACACAAAACAGACAAAAAACTCCGGTAAAAAGGAGGGATTTTATCCGGAAAAGCCTGCACACAGTTGCCGGTTTGACCATCACGGGACTTGCCGGGATTCTGTTCAGCAAGTCGTCTTCCGAAGAGATGGTCTGGCAGTTGGACCCCAGCATCTGTATCCAATGCGAAAAATGTGCGGTCAATTGTGTCCTTCCTAATTCTTCCGTTAAATGTAACCATTCTTTCTCGATGTGCGGATACTGCGATCTTTGCAGCGGTTATCTCCAGCCGGGGACCAAGAAAAGGGATACGGGGGCGGAAAGTCAGCTCTGTCCATCAGGAGCGATCACGCGTACCTTTATTGAAATCCCCTATTTTGAATACACCATCGATGAAAAATTGTGCATCGGCTGTGGTAAATGTGTCAAGGGATGCGGATCTTTTGGGAATGGATCCCTTTACCTTCAGAATCGGCATGACCGCTGCCTGAACTGCAATCAGTGTTCGATTGCCAGGAGGTGCCCCTCTCAAGCATGGAAGCGTGTGCCGGCCAGTCGACCTTACATTCTGAGAGGAGATGAGATCCAACGATATCTCAAAAGCTGAAATTTACGAACATGAAACATAGAAGAATGAAAAAAGGAAAACTCGTTATTGCGGCCTTCCTGCTGTTGTGTCCGCTGCTCTGTCTGTCGCAGATTCAGGAGCGATTTCCCAAACCTGATTTTGAGACAGACTATCTCCGGCCCGATCTTCTCACTCCTTCGCCTCGTTCTACAGTATGGGAATATATCGATATTTTTGTCCTGGCTGCGGCTCTGTTTTTGGCCACCTATTTTGCCTACAAATTGAGGTCGCGGCGGAACATCTTCCTTTTGATGGTTTTTTCTCTGGCCTATTTTGGTTTTTTCCGGAAGGGATGTGTCTGTTCGATC
>SDBT01019511.1_pt1 | contig 10623 bp, 7 predicted proteins | sample 2277101 | NCBI WGS metagenome assembly SDBT01 (sample SAMN10404973, study PRJNA504765) | marine sediment metagenome | isolation source: marine sediment core GS10_PC15, 103 cmbsf | place: Arctic Ocean: Southern Knipovich Ridge | collected 2010
ACAGATACGGCACGGCGGCGTCTTCCGATCAGGAGGCCTTTCCAGACACCCCAACCGGAAACGCTGAGGCACGCGAGGCAGTGAAGGCCCTGTCCTTCAGACGCAACAGGGATGCAGAGAATTACAAGTGCGGAGGATTGCATGTGATGATGGGCCTGAATTCGATCATGGACACGTTGTCCGCCCACACCGAGGCAATCGACAAGACCAATGCTATCATGGCCACCTTGACCGAGCAAAACCACCAACCCCTTGGTGGGAAATCGCCGCGCACGCATCGCACCGGCAAAACCTTGCTGTCTCTGTCAGCCCTCCGGGAACAGCAACAAGCATCAGAGTCAGAACACGAAGAGGAAAGCGAAGAAGACGGGAAAGTGCAAGAAGACTCAGAGTCAGAGTACGAAGACGGGGAAGACTGAAGAGGGGAGGGAGGAAAGAAGGAAGAAAAGAGGAGGAGGAAATGGGGTTTTTGGGGAAGAAAAGGGACCGATGTAGGTCCCGCTGAGAAAGATCGCGGAAAATGGCAAGACACCCCCCACGTCATCGCAAGACCGCCGCCGTTAGGCACTTGCACCCAGCCAATGCGACATATCATTATTATTAAAGCGTTATTTTAGTTATCTCGTCTCTCTCTCTCTTTCCTCTCCTCTCTTTTTTAACGTACGGCCAGTTTTTGGTATTCGGCATCAAACGCACGCGCTTTCTCCGTGGGATTCTCCATGGGAAACCGTTTGTTCAACCGCTGATAGATGGCACCCCCGGTGGTCATCGCATACTTAAAGCGCCGATAGGATATGGGACTTTTAAAGCGTTTCCTGAGGACACGGCGTGCCAACCTGGCGTTGTAGATCTTTCCCTTGCTCCATCCGTCGGATTTCTCGACGACTTCCATGTCTTTTTGTTCTTCTTCTTCGCCCTCGCTGAGAGAGGCGTCATCGGTGTCTTCTTCGTCATCTGAATCCGGCCGAGTGGGGTTACGGTCGCTTTTTTCACCGTCACTGTCTTTGCGCTCTTGATCTGTCGGCAGCGTGAAGGTCGGTTCGTCTTCGTCGGTGCCTTGATCGGCCTTGTCTTTATCTCCCAAAGACGATGCATCCTTCTCGGGCTGGTCGCGGGAAAATTGGGAAGATAGCAAACGACGAACCGGCTGGTCGCGGCGAAATTGGGAAGATATCAAACGACGAATCGTTTGTTCTTCGTTGTTCAGGAATGCTACGTTTTTTACACTGTCTACGAAGTTGTTCCCTGGCTCAAACAAGGAGATCGCGCGGAGCAGTTCGCCCAGCATCACTTTCAGTTCGGGTGTGTCGGTTCCGGGCTGGTTCAACTGTCTCTTGAGTTGGTCCATTTTGTGTGTCACGGGCACAAGGTAATCTCTTCGCATGGACCGCAGCTGGTGGGGGGGGGCAAGAGGGTCATTGGGGAGGGAATGTCGCGCAGTGTGTGGAAAGAGACCCCCTACCTTTATCCCGAACTCGATCACTCCCGGCTTGAACCGGGTGTTGGTGATCTCAGAGGTGCGAGTCGGCAGAGAGACAGGCGTGGTGATCGCAGGGCTGCACGTCGGCGGAGAGACAGACGAATACTGCATAGGGTCCTGTCGGGCAGGCGAATACCGTGGACAGGTCTGTTGGACCAAAACGGGCGCACTCTCCGTGGCGGGAGTTTCGACGACAACCGGTGCGTCGGAACAATCGACCGATTCCCCGATTATTCCAAACACGGTGATGGCGTCCTTGTATTTCTTCACGACGGCACGCAGTTCTGCATTCGTCGACTTTAGAACCATGTTTTCCCGTCTGAGGGCGGTCAACTGGGTCTGGAGCTTGGCGTCGGTGGTGTTTATTCGCTGTCTGAGGGCGGTCCTCTCGGCCAGAAGATTGCCATCGGCGATGGCTTTTTCCCGTTTCTGCATCTCGATTCGCGTCAGTTGCGCCACGAGATGCGTTCGGTACTTGTCGTGTGCTTCTTGGTTGATTTTCAATATCTGAAGCGAGCGCTCGCCCAGGGGTCTGATGGTCCGTACGTTCTTTCCCGGGACAGCGATTCGGGGCCGGACGTCTCTGGGGGTCGCCGATGCAGTCGGGGAGCGCTTTTCGCCAGAGGAAACTTCTTTCGCCGATTCGCGGGGTCTCTTTTTTCCGGGGGTGGTCGTCATCGTGAGGAGGTCTGACTTGCTGTCCTCGCCACAACTGGAAAAGTGACGAATTCTTGCCACGTCAGCAAAACGAGATTTGTTGCCCATTTCCGAGAATGTAGCAGTCTGTATCATGATGTCGCACGTCAAGGGTGGCCGGCCAGCTGTTCTGGGGTCTTCGATTGCTTCAACATGCTACAATTAGAAATCGCCGCAGGATCGACCGAGTGCCTTTTGTCTGCCAAAAAACGACAGAAAAAACGTTTGTCGTCGAGAATGAACGAGAAGCGGCGGCGCCGGGAGACCTCTCCGGGAAAAGAGAAAAAGCGGCGGCGGGTCTGTTTCGTCGGCGGACTGGACATCGAACTGTGGGAAATCGTCTTTACGTTCCTGCCGAGAGGATACTGGGTCCCGTTCGGGATGACGTGCAGGGCATGGTACGACATGGTGTGCAGGGCGATGGCCGCAGAGGACTGGGTCGACCTGATTCTCGGTTCTCCGTGGTCAGAGGGAGACGACGATCCCCACAAGCTGGGCGATGCACTCCAAGACTGCATCGGAGAACTTCCTCCGTGCTTTGAGCATCGTGCCAAGCGCCGCATATTGGACTACATCGCTGCCCGGTACCAAGAAAACGACGGGGAATGGAGGATGGACGATGTGAAAGGATGGTACGACGACTGGGACGATGGATATATGATACGGCCATTGGGACGATCCAGTCCCGACAAAGCGTCCGGCTACTGCTCCACCCACGGATATCGCGTCCCGTTCATCGAACCCTTGTTGGCCAAGTTCCCCGACCAGATCATGATGTACAAGTTTAATTGGATGCGTGCCCCAATATGGCAACACCTAAAAGGACACTGCTTTGTGGCCGAACGCTTTGTCGGGACTGGATCGTACATTCCCCCACTGGAGCGCTGTCCTCCTTTTAGAATCCTCGACAATATTGAGAACGTCGGAGAGGGTATGCGAATGGCATCGTATGCGGCACACATTACCGCCAAGACGAAAGACGACATATCTGCGACGCTGGACGCCTACTTTTCAAAGGCGATCGGACAGATCTTGTACCAACACCAGTTTCTCCCCGAAAAACACGCCATTCGACACATCCGAATGTATTGGGGCGTTTCCAGCAACGTCTCTCGTGGAAAGGCCGCACGCTACTTTGTCGTGCACACGACGTTAGACATCGCTCGTGTTTGCCACGAGAGGGAGGATGAGGAGAAACAATGAAATGGCAAAGCCTCGTTTAATCCGGTGTGACGGGCAAAAGTAAAACAATTACACATTTTAATTGTTTTGTTTTTTTTCACAACACAACGGGTCGAGGAGGGAGAAACCGCACCAAGGACTCGAAGCTCTGGGCGCACGCACATGGACTCCCGAGAGGGATATTCTCTCCACAGGAAAAAGGCGGGGACGATCTGTAAACAACGGAAGAGGAAGCACGAAAACGCGCCGTCGTATGCCGGCCAGTCGTCGCCCCGAAAAGGAAAACGCCAGAGAAACGGCCCGAAAGAATCTTTGGCGTATCGTCGTGTCGTCTTTGTCCCGAGCGACCCGATCGACCTCTCCCGGCAATACCCGCTGACGCGCGATGACAGACGGTCGCTCTTTGATCGCCACCTGAAGAAAGAGAAAATCCGTGCCGTGTGTCCATACATCGGAGACGCATTCCCGTACGCATCGTCTTTACACGCGGGCCGACCCGAATACATTTCCGTATTCCTGCACGTTCTGAGACGGTCGATGGAATTGGGGAGCGGTCCGGGACCCGCTCTTCTCGCGCTGCATTTTGTACAGAAGTTTGCACACGATCCCAGATCGCTGGGATGCGGAGGCAACGACGGTGCAGGAACCCACGTTCCGATGGAACTGGCAAACACGTGTCTTTGGATCGCGACCAAGTATTCGAGAGAGTTCAACGAGGGCGGACTCGACGAAGGATGGTGGTGGGACCTAGCAAAGCATTACACGGCCACCCCGGAGCATCACCGGGATGTCGCGGTGGGACGGTTGATCGAGTTGGAAAAGTCCCTGCTCTACCGCATGGAATACCGATGTTGTATATACACGCATTTCGACCATGCGTTGCGGGCGTTGTTCCTCAAGGCGGCCGAGACACATGGAATCGATGCGCGGACGCTCTATTGCGATTACGTTCTACACGTCCCTCCGGATACGGGCGTCAGTTGGAAGTCTGCGTGGAAACTCCGAGGAGAAGAGCGTCGGAAACGCACCAATTGGTCGCGCGATCCATTCGTCCTGCTGATGCAGACCATCATGGTCGTGTCCTCTGTCGTGCCGCTCGTTCCGACGTCGTGTGATCCACTGGTCGTCGGAAGAGCCATATTCGACGTGTGTTTCGCCATGTTGGCCGATAGGAGACTCCTCTTGAACCCGCCCATGGACGACAGCGACGATTGCGACGATGTATCTACCGTCGTGTCTTCCTCTTCCTCCTCCTCCTCCGACCAGTGCGAAGAAGCGATCGCCTTGGTGAACAAGGTGATCAAACACGCAATTGCGATGGGGATCTTGGGACAAGTCTGTGTCATGATTGCGAAACAATCGCCAGCGCATCGTGACAACGGTTTGCATGTCGGAGCGTTTATTCTATCCCTTTTTCTCCACAAAATAAAATAAATCAATTGGTCGTGAATGCGTCTTCATTGCACTCGGGCATCGTGAACGGGGTTCCGTGGTCTGCGAACACGACAAACTCGATGCGGTACGGGAATACGCTCGCATGTTGGTTTCCGTCGCGAACCTCTGGAAAAACCTGTATGCCCTCGAAGAATACGTTTTGAGACTCTGTCGTCAGGTCGTTGACCTCCAAGAGTTGTTTGAATTTGTTGACCATCGACCGAATCTCCGGGTTGTCGTTCAGCCAACCGCTCTCCGTCCATCTCGCCAAATCCCGGTCTCGAAAAGCCAGGTTGCCCTGTAATCGGACCACGTACAGATCTTTTCCCGCCATGTTCATCGATTGACAAAAATCGATGCACTCTGTGACTTTGTAGACGATCAAGGCGTCGCACGGACGCTGTTCCTGCGACATTTCCGTCGCGTTCCTTTTTTGCGCCACATGAAGATAGTTTGCGAAGTCTGGGAAGTCCGACCGCAACACCCCTGTAGCATCGTGTTTCCTATTGTAGCTTTTTCGTGTCACCATTTTTCTTTTTTTTTCATTCGACGTCCACCGACGAAGGCAGTAAGACTTCGTCTCGATTCTCCCGGAACAACATCGAACAAATTTTCCCCCATGTCAACAAAGACCAAACACCTTCCCGGAATGAAACCGGGCCTTGTCGGATCGAAAGGTCGCCCCCGGAGACGACTTCGCCCCATGAAAAAGGTCGCAAAGCCCAAGCAACCGATCGCAACGCCCGTCGCGAGCGAAGCGACCCCCCCTCCGACGAATTCCGTGATTTCGAAACGAGCCGCAAAAACCATCGTCAAACCGTCGTCGCAGAAAAAATTGCGCATCACGGCGCAATCGTATGTGGATGACGAAGCGGTGCCCGATGGCGCCGGGCATGGCGTAGATGAGGGAGACTCTGGTGACGAGGAACCCACGCCCGAAGACCGACGTTTTATCAATGACGATGAGGAAGACGGCGATGAGGAGTCCGACGAAGCTGCCTCTGAGGACGCGGATGGTGAAGCGAACGGTACGGACGGCGTAGAAGACGAAGACTCTTCCCAAGACCAAGGGGAGGAGGTCGAAGACGAAGAGGAGGAGGAGGAGGAGGAGGAGAATGACGAGGAGAATGACCATAACGATGTCGCCGGCGGCGACGCCGCGTCGGAAGAAGGTTATTTGTCCGAAGATTCAGAAAATGGGTCGTCCACCGGTTCCGAACGCGCAAGGAACGAGGAGAGAATGCTCATCGATTCGGTCGCCAAAGCGACAGTGTCCAAGGCCAAGAAACCCAAGAAAACTCGCGAAGAATGGTACGACAGTCTCGACGACGAAGGCAAGCTGATGTGGGACGTCATGAATGCGGCCTACGCGCCCGACAAGATCGAACTCTTTTTCGAGCGCGTCCTGGTCTCGGCCGAACAGGCCGTACAGGACAAAGACACGGATTTGCTTCCTCGCACCGAAGGGACCCAGGGCCACAACTGGATCAACGCGTTCACCCAAACCGAACTCCGCAACGCGCTCACCGATGCCGGATACGACTTGACAAAGGAAGGTTCGCGCGGCATCCCCAACGCCTTTGTCCACACCGGATACATCTGGACCTACGTCGGCGAGCACCACAAAGAGTTCAAGAAACGCGCCCTCGCTCTCCACGAAGAAGGCAAGCAAATCATGCGCGACGAAAAAAAGATCAAGGAGACCCATAGGACCACAAAGGCGAAGAAGAAGAAGAGGCGGGCGCAAAACGACGGGGGAAGGAAGACTTTGTCCAAACAGGGCAAGATTTCCACGTACTTCCCGGACACCCTCTCCCAAGACGACAGGGTCTTTTCGGTGGACCTGGGAAAGCACATCCTCTCCGTGTTGACTCCCGCGATAAGGAAATGGATCTCCACCGCCATGCGGAAGAAGGACGCGAATTTGTCCGAGATTTTCGACATGGGCAACTTTGGCAAGCGATCCTCCTCGGTGGCGAACGAACTGGAGAGGCAGCGCACCGCGGCCGCGGATTTCATCGAGTTTCACGAACTGATGGGAACCGATGACGGTCACGGACGCCTCGAATTCGAAAAAGCCGACGAGTTTGGCGTGGAGTTTCACCATCCGCCCGAAAAGGAGAAACAAGTCAAGATCCTCCGCTGCCCGCCTTTCTTTGCGCGCGCGACCTTGTCGTTTGAACCCGAAAGGGAAGGGACGTGCACTCCGTACTTTTTGTTCGACAACATCGGCCTCAAGGTGAAAACCAGCGGCCAAGCCATCGAGTTCATGTCGTCCTGTGGCATCTCGGTGACCCTGGACCGCCCGTTCACCGGATGGTTCTACTTTGCCAGTCAGCTCGGACACGAACTCGTGTGTCTCGGTCAATTCGGTCTCGGGAATTGAATGAGGAGGAGATGGTTTTTTAACGGAGATTTTACTTAAGTAAACGCGTCGATTCGCGACATGTTATTCGTCCTTGAGGTAAAGATGTGCGATCGATCCGAGACAGCCTTTTTCATCAAAGAGTTTCACGTACTCTTTTGTCATTTCATCGAACTTTCCCGACGCCTCCAGTTTCTCTATGTGAGACGAGATACAAGGGATCGCTTGGGGAATGCCGGTCAGTCTAGGTGTGCCCCCCAATATCTGACGAAGGTTTTCGCCCTCTAACACGGCCGATATAACGAGGACTTTGCGCAGACGGGTTCTCATTTCCCACCACCAGGAATCCGGGAAACTCCAAGTGCCCGCGAACAGGATCGCGTTGAGAAATGCGATGACGGCCCGACGTGTTCGTTGAAAGGGTCCCAGCCCTTCGACTTCGATGATTTTCCACAAGGCAGCGCCGCTTTCCTTTGGATAGATCGTTTCGGTGTCCACGTCTTGTTTCAGAGACCCCATGAGTTGGCGGAACTCCCTGATGTCGCAAAGGGCCGTGTATCGATCCAATACATCAACCGGCGCTGTCGGAACAAGCGGTTTTCTGCGTATCGCTGCCGTCGCCATCGTGAACGCGCGAGTGAAGCAACGGACTAACAACCCCGACGCAGCAAACACGATCAATGTCGCCCATAGTATGCATCTCAAAAGCAAAACAGACAGAGACCACATGGTTTGCATGCACCATATGCGAATCGCCGCCGTTCCCCACATCTCTTTGTTTTTCCTTTTGGTTTATTACTCGATCTTTCCTTCGAGGGCCTCTTGGAATCGCAGGAGGACTCCCGACTGCGTGAGAAAACACAAAAATATCATCGTCGCACCCATCAGCAGGATGAGGACGACAAAGAGAAAGGACGTGAAGAACAGATAGAAATTCCTCGTCCAATCGAGCTCTTCTTGGATGTCGACGGTGCTTGCGAGCAGCACGGCGGATTCGTCGGTCGCGGCATCTATGTTCAGATTGAAGATGTCCGACACCGAATTCGCGTACGACTGTAGTTCCGCGAGGTTTGCGGGCGCCCGTGTCGTCTTTGACGAACGGGTCCTTTGGGACATGATGTCCCGGTAATGCTGACCCATGGCGTCCTTGAAGTGGAGGAATCGGTCGGACGGCATGAGCGGTTTGACCTGGGTCGCGTTGGACAGAATGATATGCTGTTGCGGATCTCTCTCGGCCGTGTAGAATTTACCCGACGCGCCGTTGGAGATGACCTTGCCGGACACGGTGAGCCGTCCCTTGAGAGATCCCTCGTAGGCGATCAAGTCCATTTCGTTTTCGGACTCTCCGATCTGGCCGTAGAACCGTGGATCCGGCGTGGCCGGCAGACAGTCGCATCCGTAAATATGACCGTTCAGCTCCGATCCCGGAAGAATCGCTTTGCGATTGCCCTTGCGCGTGAGCGACGAAGTGCCGCGGATGATTGGATACAAGTTCGACACGTGGACCTGTGCCAGCGAGAACCTCAGAGGCGCGTCGTACATGGGCGCCTTGTTCACGTTGTTTGTGTGAAAGGCCCGTTCCTTCAGCAGGCACACATAGAGCACTTTCGCGTCGGGACTTCCGTCGGGTGCCGAGGGGTGTGCCCGACACCCGCCGCAGCCCGACTCGGTGTAACCGGGCAGACATTTACAGGCCCCGATAAACCGATCGTACACTCCGTGTCCAGAGCACGTCGGGTATTCGCACAAATCGCCGTCGTATCCCTCTTCACAGACGCAATCGCCCGTCTTGGAGTTGCACGCGCCGTGCACTCCGCAGTCCTGGAGTTGGCAGAGGTTCTGTAGAACGGTGCAATTGGGTCCGGTCCAGCCGAGGTCACATGCACAGCCCGGAAGGTAGCTGTCGCACACGCCGTGGTCGTTGCATGCTCCCTCTGGACCGCAGCACCTCGAATCGTCTCCACCGCAGTCTCCGCACTTGTCTTTCACTTTGCCCGAATGAGCGATGTCGTCACAGCCCAAACAGCGCGTTCCGTCCCCGTCGCAATCTCCGCATACGTCGCGAACGGCCGTTCCGTTGATGACGCCGTCGCAATCGAGGCACTCGTTGGTTCCCTCACACACGCCGCATTCGTCGCGGACGGCGTGGCCCCAGGGTTTCCCGTTGCAGTCGGTGCAGGTCGAGTTGTCTCCTCCGCACACATTGCAGGCGTCGGGCACTTTGCCCGAGTGAGCAAACCCGTCGCACCCCACGCATTTGTTGTTGCCGTTGCATACGTCACAACGGTCGGGTCGGGCGGACCCGCCGCATCGACCGAAACAGTCCTTGCGCGTCGTTCCGCCGCACACCCCGCGACAATCCACGACGGCCGTGCCTCCGCAGAGGCCGTTGCAGTCATTCACCTTGCCCGAGTTGATGATCTTGTCACATCCGCGACACGACTCGTCGTTTCCTCCACAGGTGCCGCATTGATCCACGGCCGTCGATCCGTTCACGACGCCCATGCAGTCGATCCATCCGCCAGAGCCTTGCGTCCGTGCGCCGCGAGGGGGCACCGAAAAGACCGCCATGTGGACACTGTGGTCTATCACGGATTCTTCCTCTGGTGCGATCTCGTTTAATGGGGCATCCTCCTGTGCGTCCGGACGATACTGACGGTCCTTTTCTTCCGCGATCGTTTGGTGACTGGGCGCGTAATGTCCTCCATGAGTCGTTCGGATCACGACGGCCAATGTCAATAGCACAGAGATGATGTGCATAGTCGGGGGGGACACGTCGTTCTCTCTTTATCTCCCGTCCCCCTTCCTCGTCAAGAACCTTTACACTAATATCATATGGGCCGTCCGTTGTTACATGATTACTACCGGGTTTCTTTTTTCTTCCGCCCTGTTTTTGCTATTCTCCTGCATTTTCCACCCATCTTCTCGGCGAAAAACAAAAAAAAGGGACAGGAAACGAACCATTGTCGTAAAAAAATATTCGTCGTGAACTCGTCAGCGATGAAAATATACAAATGGCGGACAGCTAAAAGTTTCATCGTGATCTTCGTAACGACGAAACTTTTCGTCGGGTGTCTGGAAAAAAAACAATAGGGGGGGACATCCGATTTGGGGGGTGCACATGAGGCTCCGGAGTTTGACTCTGAAAAAGTCCAAATCCGGCATTTTGATTGGTCGAGAGACCGGAGTTTTTGAAACTGCCACGTCTACAAAACGTCATCACTTTAAGGGGTCCCGACGCGTCGGCACCACAAAACACGATGGAATTGCGACGACGCAAAAATGTACGTCACACCAAATACGACATCCAAAAAGTCGTCGCAAATCCATCGTGTTTTGGGTCCCGACGCGTCGGGACCCCTTAAAGTGATGACGTTTTGTAGACGTGGCAGTTTCAAAAACTCCGGTCTCTCGACCAATCAAAATGTCGGATTTGGACTTTTTCAGAGACAAACTCCGGAGCCTC
>SDBT01019512.1_pt1 | contig 10623 bp, 10 predicted proteins | sample 2277101 | NCBI WGS metagenome assembly SDBT01 (sample SAMN10404973, study PRJNA504765) | marine sediment metagenome | isolation source: marine sediment core GS10_PC15, 103 cmbsf | place: Arctic Ocean: Southern Knipovich Ridge | collected 2010
CACAGCCTGCCGGGCCAGATGCCGCTTGTCGCCACAATATACGACAGCACCGGCAAAACGATCAAAGAATTGCGACGATGAGTTTTAGATCGCGGCAAATCATATGCAGTGCGACCGTGCAGAGATTGTTCACAGGGAGGCCGGAATCTTGAACGCAAAAACGACGTCAGCCTCCACACTTGTCCTTGCCCTGGGTAACGACATCATGGGCGACGACGCCGCTGCAATTGTCGCATCAGGAATGCTCAAGGAACAGTTTGCCGAAGATGTGGATTTCAACGACACGATGGAGGCGGGCCTTGCACTTATGGAGATCATGGTGGGCTATGAGCGCGTCCTGCTGCTGGATACGATAATTACAGGTCGCCACAAGCCGGGAACGGCCATTGAATTTTCACAGGATGACTTCCGTAAGGTCCTCGGGCCCTCGCCTCATTACATGGGCCTGCCTGAAGTAATCCAGTTAGCCGACCGCATGTCCATTTCCTTCCCGCCTGTATTATGTATCCTTGCATTGGAGATCGAGCGACCGGTGGATTTTGGGGAAACATTGAGTCCAGGCATCCAGGAGGCAGTACCCCGTTTCGTGAAAAAGGCCGCTGAAATACTGCGCCGCTGGAAAAAGGAAGGATATTGACTCGCCTGCATCACGGTGCGTCAAAATCCGTACTTTCTTATTCACAAAGATTTCTGGTTTTGCACTCAGGATTTTTTGATGTTGCGTATGAAGCTCTCAGAAGAACAAAAACGGGACATAGCAAAGATACGGGCCGAGACAGACTGTCCCCGGGGCTTTGACTGTTGCGACTCAGACTCGGCAGACCTGTGCAAAGTCAGATATGTCGGCGCCCATATGCTCGAGTGCATGGAGATGCTGAGCCGACCTTGTCCGTTCAAGTACTCCTTCGGCGAAGAAGGCTTCTGCAAATGCCCTCTTCGATACTATCTGGCCGCAAACCTGAACATATAGAATGCTCTCCGGCCCACCGGCGTCCCAAAGGATGTTTTCCGCCCCCCGCCGGGGCCCAAAAACAAAAATGGCGGAGGTGAATGGGAATCGAACCCACCCTGGACCTTATCGACCCAACGACGGCTTTGAAGACCGCGGCGAGCCCTGTAATGACAAGGGTTTACAATCCGACATGCCTACAGTATGCCAAAACTGCAAAAACCACCCCGAACTGCAAAGCATAATCGAGCAGTGGCCAACCTTGCCGGACCACATAAAGCAGACTATAATCACAATCGCAAAGGAAACAGAATAAGATTCGTCGGGAGGCCGGGCTGTACACCCGGCAAGCGGTTCGGGCAGGCAATGTTACTCACCTGTCGCATTGCACTGTTCGGGCCGACCCGAAGAAAGACAGGTGAAAAGTGGATAAGACAAATGAGCCCGAAACGGCAGAGACAATAGCCGATTACAGGCGCGCCGCGGACAGCGTGATTGAGCAGGTCACGTTGGGCGGCGAGAAACCAGAGCGCATCGACTTAGCCCGACTTGTACTCCACACATTCAAGCAGGTGTATCCACTTATCGGGGAATGTCACCGTACATCTTTGAGTGCTGGAGCCTACCGCATCAAGGCAGAAAAAAAGAGGTCGCCGGTGATTAACAATCCTTTTTTGTTTCGGAGTATCCTGATTGGAAGATTGGTGCTTCATGAGCGGTGGGGGGAAGTGTTCCAATATTTTCGTTCCAAAGACTATTCCGACAATCGCAACCCCAAGAGACTTGTCGAAGCCTTTGACTCTACCGGCTTCACTGCGTTTGAGACGATGGCCAGGGTATGCCATTCGACATGGAACCATCTTAGTCGCACGACTATCTATCCTGAAAAAGACGGGAAGCCGTATCCTCCCGAAGGGCTCAATGGGTGGATGATCGCTTTCTTTCGCGGGTTCGATGAGTTTACAGTCTACCCCAGGCTGAACCACTTGTTTGACTGGTGGATAAAAGCTGCAATGAAGAGGCTTCTGGAGTATTATCCTCCGTCCATATGGCCCCCCTCCGCCACACGAAGAGAAGCCGAGAAGCTGCAATGTCAATTGTCCCAAGAGTTCAAGAGCATTAATGAGGACGAGGACTCCGGGCTATCTAAAGAGATGCGCGCAACTGCTCTACAAACCGAACACCCAGATTGGACCGTTCAACATATCGCAGACAAAGTCGGAGTAAGCCGACAGACACTTTATACTTGGGATGGTTTCAAGCGAGCCCGATCCATGACACGCGCGGCTGGCAAACAACCTCCCAGAGGCGTCAAAAAGAATGGCAGAATAACCGAGGCATGGGACGATTAAAGGTGTCGTCTTGACATATTACACGACACCCTAAAAGCATAATCCCCGTAACCGCAACCACTTAGCGCCCTCCGTATGCGACACGCACGCGACAAACACCCCTGATATATAAATTGTTGTTGTACAAAAACAGTTTATATCACAAGGACGCAACATGAAGGCAACGGAATCGCAGAAAACCGCCAAGATTGTCATGGTCGACATATCAAGCCTCAGTCCGGCACCCGAGAACGAACAGGTTTATCGTAGGATTTCCGACGAGGACTCTGAGATTCAGGAATTGGCGAGGTCAATTGAGGACCGGGGGATTCTTGAGCCATTAGTCATCACCGAAGATCGGTATATCCTCAGTGGGCACCGGCGGCTTGCGGCGGCTGAACTTGCGTACCTGGGCAAAGTACCCTGTCGTATCATCGCGATCACACACGACGATCCGCGATTCGTCCGGTTGTTACGGGAACACAATCGGCAACGGGTCAAGGGTGTCGATGAGATACTTCACGAATCACTGATTGATATTGACGATGAAGCCTTACGGGTCTATCACGCCCGTGCCCTTGAGCGCCGGATCAGGGGGGATGACAGCTTCGGACAGTCGCAGATTGACGCCGGCGAATCTCGCAAGCGATTCAGCATATCCAAGGCAAAGCAGCCTTTTGCCGACGCGATAAAGCACGTTATCGGGGACCGACATGAGTACTGGCCCTTGTCAGTTCGGGCTGTTCACTATGCCCTGTTGAATGAAAGACCACTGCGCAACACAAAAACTCAGACAAGTCTGTACTCTAACGATAAACAGTCTTACCAGGACCTCAGCAACATTTTGACGCGACTTCGCTTAAACTACGAAGTCCCGTGGAGGGCTATATCGGATGACACCAGGCCCGTGGTCCCGTGGCGAGAATGGACGAATACATCTGAGTTCATCCGCGAGCAGGTAAGCGAGTTCCTTAATGACTATAGTAGGGATTGCCAGCAATCACAACCTGCATATATCGAAGTGCTTGCCGAGAAGCTGACGATAAAGCCGGTTATTCACCCAGTGTGCGGCAAGTTCGGCGTACCGTATATGATCGGGCGGGGATTCTCGTCAATAGATGCAAGGTACAAGTTGGCGCAACGCTTCCGCAGGTCTGGCAAAGACCATATAATCCTACTAATCCTCAGCGACCACGATCCTGATGGTGAAGAAATAGCCGCAAACTTTGTCAAGTCTCTCCGCGACGACTTTGGTATCTGGGAGGGCAGCATACACGCCACGAAGGTAGCTTTGACCGCAGAGCAGGTGATGAAATACCATCTCCCCCATACGATGGAAGCCAAGAAATCCAGCACGCGATATAAGAAGTTCGCAGAGCAATTCGGTGATCATGCTTACGAGATGGAGGCCCTTGCGCCAGCGGACCTGCAAAAGATTCTTCGGGATTCGATTGAGAGCGCGATGGATATTGATTTATACAATGCCGAGGTCGCTGCAGCGGAGAAGGACGAAGAACATATCCTCCAACAAAAGGCAAAGGCCGGCAAGCTGCTCGCAGGGCTGGCTCCTGGGGAGGACGAGTGATGATAGGCGCCGACTTCAAACACCCGGACACCCCACCGCAGCGGCGGGCAAGGCCAGAGGGCTTCAAGCACCCGGATAAAATCCCTCTTGAAGTGGAAATCGAAATCTGGTGTCACGCCCATGCTTACGGTCTTGATGAGCACGGTAATTGCCGGAAAACCACCCAGCGCAAGATCGCCAAGGATTTCGGGGTGTCGCAGCCAACGGTCCATCGGATCCTACGGAAATGGGGCCAGATTATTCAGCAGATGAGACTTTCTTAAAAAATTTCACCCCGCCAGAATCGGCCCTTATGGTCTGTAAAGCGGGTTTTCGTAAGGAACCGCAGGGATGCAGCCGCGAAAAAATGACGAGAATCTGAATAATTTCAGGAATACTATAATAGGGGGTGAGCTTAACAGCCATGATCTCGAAGACCTTGAGCAACAAATCGCTCTCGAAATGCTGGAGGGCAAAGACGCCAAGAACGCCGCCAAGGAAGCCCGGTCAATCATTCTCCGACAAAAGTACACGCAACGCAAAACCGGGAAGCGAATATACACCTTTGCCGATTGCGATATGAATCCGGCAGACGACGATACACTTATGCGATCCACCGGCGACGATCCCTTATCGTGGGAAGATCAGGGCAGCGGCGAGGTTGTCAGCGGCAACACACAGGCCGCCTGCAACGGCTCACGGTTTGTTTCGTGGGGGGAACCCGCACAGATCACGCAGGCCCGCCTTGATGCCTACTGTCCCCACTGCAAAGGCCAGAGGATGCACCGCCGCAACGACAAGAAGGTCCGCGGCGAAATCGGTCATTGCGGACGCCGCGGCTGGAAACCCGGTTGCGGGTTTGCATATGTCATAGATGAGTATTCATAATTTTATTGAAGGAGTAGAAGAATGATCGATTCTCCATACATGACCACGAATGAAATCGCCGACGCCAACGGCTGGAAGCGAACGCAAGTTGACTACGTGGTTCGCAAAAACAAAATCCCACACGTCGGCAGGGTTGGGATCATCAGAATTTTTGATCGTAGCATTATCCCCGACATCGCGCGAGGTCTTGCGCAGTTGCGGGAATATACTTTGTCGGATGCGCAAATAGCATGTTGAGGGGCAGGAAATGAAAATCGAAAAGCCAAAACTTGAACCACTGTTGATCGGCGTTGACGATCTGGCAGCCATGCTGAATATCAGCCGGGCCAAGCTGTACGCCGCCCTGTCTTCAGGCGCAGTCGGCGTAATGCCGGTGCGCTCTCTCGGCAGACGTACCCTTTTTATTAAATCCGAGGTAGAAAGTTGGGTTAAGGCGGGTCTTCCCAACAGAGATCGCTGGATTGAGCTAAAGAAACACACTGCATAACAAGAGGCCCCCTGCCACGGGCCAAACACCACTCACAACAAATATCAACCACTTACTTTGGGGATTTTCTACCATGCTCATGCTCGATGTAATGCCCGGCGACAAGGTCATTCTCTACGACCGACCGACCGGTAAGGAACTTGGATTTATCAAGTTCGTTAAACGACATGCCCCCGGTTCTGACAAGAGGACTCTGGGGTTTCAACTCGACAACAGAATCCGGATCGTACGGGGTTCTATCGCCGGAGGGACGCACGATGGCAACGAAGCAGATACCAGATGACGACACAAGCCCGGCCAGCGAGAAGATCGCCGCCATTATCGAAGAATGTCTGCCGGACGGTGATTTTTGCGGCTATCAATCTCAGGGCTACATCGGTAACGAGTATTGCTTTCGTTTCGCCCAGAGGCTGAAACGTGCGTTCCCCCAGGCCGACCCACAGGACATGAAGGACGTCTTCACGCGGTGGTACAACGAGTCCGGCGAGACGCTCGAAGATGACACAGGGGAGCATATGAGTTACATCGAGGCATGGGCAAAGTTCCTGGACTGTTGGGATAAGGTGAAATACGCGTCAGGCGGTGCACTGGCCGAGGCAAGGGCAAAGCTCCCGACGTGGATGACCCCCTGGAAGAAAAGCAAAATCCCGCACGCCGACAGATACCCCGACGACAAGATGAGAATGCTGCTTGCCTTGTGCTATGAGCTTCAACAGATTGCCGGGGACGACACGTTTTACCTGGCAAGCCGAGACGCTGGCAGTGTTATCGGCACGAGCGCCCCGACAGCAAACGCCTTTATCAAGATGCTGATTCGAGATAGGGTGCTGATGCTTGTCGAACCACATACAACCCACAGAGCAAGGCGGTTGAGGTTCGTGTCAGACCCCCATTGCAGATAAACACGACACTTTACAGAAGATGGAGAGGAGTCAGAGGATATAGAGTGACTCAGAAGAGTTTGAAAGAAATAGAATGACACAGATAGAGGTGAAATTAGCATTTCACCCGTGCTCTTTGGTAAGAATATCATAAGAACCTGAACAGTAAACGTACACTACAGTCTGAACAGCAAAAACCCCAATAGGAACATACCAAGGGGGATAACAGGCACCACAAAACGCAAACTCCAACTGGACAAAACAGGGGGGTAATTATACGGTGCGTATCCTGTCCGGTGAGGATGTGATTCGAGTCACTCTGGCAGGCAATGCCCCTTGCGGCGTGAAAAAACTGTCAAATTCTTGGATTCCCTCAGTATTTCTGCCTATTTGTACAGGTAAAAATGCCTATTTTGATATTTTATTTAAAAGATGCTTGATTTTTGGCAGATTGGGGTTTCTACTATACCATCTTTGCGGATGCACCATGACGGAGGGATGGATAAGAAGGCACACTTTTGAAGAGACTTCAACATGTTCCTCCACCAGAACTGATTCAGGAAAACAGTAACTGTAAGCGTGAATAGTTTCTGAGGAGACAGAAAATGAATAGATACAAAACGATCTTCCTAGCCATGTTGATCATTGTACTTTTTTCTTATTCAATTGGGAACTTGAGTGCGGGGGTAGAACCAAACACTAATAGCTACAATCCTGAAAAAGGGAAAAGAACAACCACTAAAAAGTCCAATCAAAGTCACAACGCTCCACATCCAATTATTCCATCAGTCCCTGCGGATGATGCACTGATTATGCGAGCCGATCAAAAGTTACAAAAAAGAAGAATGGCACTTAAGGACTCTGAACCGAATGCTCTTGGTATTACTGAATCTAAAAACAGAAAGAAAACTAAGGACCTTTATGATCGGGGCCGCAAAGACACTAACCTTAAACTTGTGAGGCTCAAAGACATTAAACGAGATCGTATGATAGATGCAAGAGCAGATGAGATTCTTGCCAAGTTTCATAAAACCGCCACTTCAAATGAGAAAAACGCTCTTATTTCTAAACACAAGGCCAGCTATGTGTTCCGAAAGATTGCACAGCTACAAAAGATTGGTTATAGGAGGGTCAAGGTTCCCAATGGAGTTACTGTTGAAAACTTCATATCCAGTCTTAAAAAAGAGCCATTAATAGAAAAAGTCGAACCTGATGTTCTGGTTCGTTCCTTCTCTGTGTCTTATAATGACCCTCTCTTAGAGGAGCAATGGGGCCATAAAACTATTAGAACTCCAGAAGCTTGGTCTATCACTCAAGGCGAACCAAGTGTAATTATAGGTCTAATAGACAGTGGGGTTGATTTGAACCATCCTGATTTGATTAACAACCTTGTAAGTGGCTATAATCTTGTTGATGATTCTGACGTCCCGGAAGATGATTTTGGGCACGGCACTCAAATTGCAGGAATAATTGCTGCTGAAGGAAATAATAATATCGGGATGGCAGGAGTTGCACCTCGTTGCAGATTAATGCCGCTTAAAGTTCTGGATGCTAATGGCGAAGGAACTTGTTCTGATGTTGCTGAGGCCGTCATATATGCCGCCGACCAAGGCTGTAGAGTTATAAATTTATCGCTTGGCACATATTATGAATCAGGTGCGCTAAGAGAAGCTATTGAGTATGCATCTAAAAGGAATTGTGTTATAGTTGCTGCCGGTGGAAATGATGGTTCTTCAGAACAATGCTATCCAGCAGCTTATGCTGCATCCTTAGGTGTGACGGCTATCGATCAATACTCCAATTCATGCTTCTTCTCAAACCGTGCAAACTACATAGATGTTGCGGCACCTGGTAAGGATATCTATACGACAACTTTGAATAGTGAGTATGACCTCACGTCCGGAACAAGTGCAGCAACTGCTCATGTGTCAGGGCTGGCTGCATTGATCATTTCCAGCAATGAAACTTATTCAAATGATGTAGTGCAGGCGATTATTAGAAATTCTGCAAAAGACCTCGAAAAACAAGGATGGGATTATGATACCGGGATGGGATTAATCGATTGCCTGTTGGCGCTTTCCAAGCCTCAGCCTTATAATTCTGATATTGGCATTATTGACATGTTTACTTTGCCTACTAAGCCCATGCCAGGACAATCTGTCAATGTATCTATATCGGTCCGCAACCACGGTACCTCACCAGCAAAGCAAGTAAAACTTGGCCTTAAACATAACGATAATACAGCTTCTGATACGGTTATTCCATTAATTGGGTCCAAACAAATATATAAAGTGAAATTAACCTGGAATGTCCCTGCAGATCCTTCCATAGCTGCCGTAAACCTTATTTCTCAGTTGAAACTATTGGCAGGTGAATCTCAAATACAAGATAATACGAGAACCGTTGAAGTTTCCCTTTCAAAAGAGCCTATCCATGATGTTGCAATAATTGGCTGTGAAACACTAAAAGCGCCTCTGGCACCTGGTTCAACTGTAACTTTGCTTGTAGAAGTTGCCAATCTGGGCAATCAGTCTGAAGAGAATATCTCGGTTGATTTCCTCTTTCAAAAAAGGTCCGCTGCTCCACCTCGCCTTATCAACCTGCCCGTGGGAGGAACCTCAACTTTAACTTATGACTTGGAAATACCATCTTATACACCGGAGCCAAAGGATCTTTCACCCCTTTACTTTGTTTCTTTCATTTTGGGGGAAGTCCAAGGTGAAAAAACCACAAATAACAACAGGCTTGATCTTCGTTTGGGATTTGATAGGAGGGCCGATACTGTTGTCCCTTTTCACAAAGTGGCAGAGGGCAAAGAAGTCCACCAATGGATCGCTAAAGAAGCTTATGACTACTTCGTAAGTCAGATTGAAGGATCTGATATCGGAAGTTATCTTGGCACTATTAGTGGTTCACATGGAGACAATAGAAACAGACTTCTTGAAGGCACTGCAGCAGAAGATAAATCCAATAGACCGCCTTTGTATCAAACTTGGCCCGACATGCCGTATTTTCGTCACTTTTGCGCAGGCGCCGATGGTTCAGAAATCTATAATGGATATTTAGCCTTTGGCTCGGCTCTTACTCAAGCCGAAAACATATGGCAATACGCAACTGATACATATCCAAGCAATAAAGCCTTAGCATTCTACTATCTGGGACATGTTGCTCACCTGGTGAGCGATATGACTGTTCCCGCTCACACTCATAACGATCCCCACGTTCAGATTCTTGGAGATGGGGATGCATATGAAGAAACCATAGCTTATTCTGATAATTTCAAGTTATGGAACTATGGTGGAGGACGCTCTGGTAACTGGGATTATCATTTGCCTCTCCGTGGCAGCTTGTATTGGGTCTTTTATCGTACTGCAAACTACACAGAAGATTACGACAGCGACGACTACGACGGAGATAGCCCGCCATATTACAACCCAAACGATTACCCCGAAACTTGGCATCATCCAGAAAATGTGAGTAGATCGGGTGGGATTGATGTTGGCGAAATCACGATTATAGGTGATGATTTGATGCCTTATGCAATTCGACGCACAGCAGAACTTTATCGTCGCTTCTACAATGAAGTGGACTCGTCAGATCCTACTGTCTCTATGACATATCCGACATCAGAAGATGTTGGAAATCCCACACAAAGAGATAACATGAACACATTTAATTTGACCGCATCAGCAAGCGATTCTCAAAGCGGAATATTAAAAGAAGGTTACCAATATCGATATTGTTACAACACAGGAAGTGGATGGTCGAGTTGGCAGGATGTGGCTCCTTCTGCAACTGATTCTTCGGTACCATTTACTCCATCTTACGATAATGCTTCTTATGCTTTTTATGTAGCCGGTGAAAATGGTGGGGGAGACACCAATTCATCTAGTATTAAGTATCTACTGATACAAACACCACCTTCAGATGATAACTACGAGGAAAATGATACGCGTCAGTCTGCTTATAACTTGTCCAATAATGAACGGACATGGTTGTCAAATATTAACGGTTTGGGGATTCAGGCAGACGATGATTGGTATGAAATATATGTTACGTCTGGATACGAACGTGTTAGAATTGATTGTCTCTTTATACATTCTGAAGGCGATATAGATATTGCTCTCTACAATTCTTCAGGAAATGAACTAGCGTCATCTGAAGGCACAACAGACAACGAGTATATTGACTATACAGTCTCGGGAGGTGGCACATACTATATCAAAGTCCATTATGGCGATGCTGGGAACACCTACGATCTCTGGTGGGATGATCTCCGTCCAACCCGTACTCTGGCCGTCAATTCATCCGGGGCTTCGAGTGTGAGCATCGGCAGCACTACGGGGCATAGTGGAACAACAAACTATACCAGGACGGTGCCCCACGGCACGAGCGTCAATCTTCAGGCACCGCAGTATGTTGGTTCGGGTGCTTCACGCAAGCGTTTCAACGGTTGGACAGGTTCGGTGAATAGCGGCAGTCTATCCATCACGTTTCCCATGAGCACTGCCATGACCGTCACG
>SDBT01019513.1_pt1 | contig 10623 bp, 9 predicted proteins | sample 2277101 | NCBI WGS metagenome assembly SDBT01 (sample SAMN10404973, study PRJNA504765) | marine sediment metagenome | isolation source: marine sediment core GS10_PC15, 103 cmbsf | place: Arctic Ocean: Southern Knipovich Ridge | collected 2010
ATGCAGGCCGGTGGTCGGTTCGTCCAGGACATAAAAAGTATGGCCAGTCGAACTCTTGCCAAGTTCTGACGCCAATTTTACACGCTGAGCCTCGCCGCCAGAAAGCGTAGCGGCTGTTCTATCAAGCGTGATGTAGTTCAGCCCCACATTGGCGAGGAAGCCAAGCCTGTGGGAAATTTCTCGCAGAATGGTTTCTGCGATATGGCTTCGCTCCTGGTCGAGAGTAATTGACCCGAAGAACGCCAGGGCCTCATCGATATTCATCCGAACTACTTCGTGAATATTCTTTCCGGCGATTGTTACCGCTAGAGCTGCCTTTTGAAGCCTCGCGCCACCACATTCATTGCAAGGCTGCTCCGACAAAAACGAATGAAGACGTTGTTTGACGAATTCACTGGCGGTCTTTTTCCATCGCTTACTGAGATTTGGAATGACGCCTTCCCAATCGTTTTTGGGATCGCCATGCATCAACTTCCTGCGGATCGTCTTGGTTAGCTCTTTGTAGGGCTTATTAGCTGGGATCTCGTAGTTCCTGCAGAATTTGCGGATGAGGCGATTGTAGAAAATATTCATCCGCTTTCCGCCATGACGCCATGCGTCGATAGCTCCCTGAGAGAGCGTAAGCGAAGTATCCGGCACGATCAGATCAGGATCAAATTCCAGGATCGTTCCCAGACCGTCGCAAGAGGAACAAGCTCCATACGGCGAATTGAAGCTGAACATCCGCGGTGTAAGCTCGGCAAGGTTCGCTTCGGGATGTTCGGGGCAGGCGTAGGTTGAACTGAAAACCAAATCATGCCAGTTGGAAATTTCACCTGTCGAGGGCTTGGTCGCATCGGATTTGTCGATCTGTTCGTGAGAAATAACGACAATGCCGCTGGCTAGCCCAAGGGCTGTTTCAATGCTGTCCGATAGGCGAATCCTGACGGATTCCTTCAAAATCAGCCTGTCGACGATTACCTCTATCGTGTGGGCCTTGTAACGATGAAGCTCGGGGATATTTTTGAGGTCGTGTATCTGCCCGTCAATTCGGACGCGAACGTAGCCGTCTCGCTGGATGTGGCGGAGGATTTCTTCGTGCTGGCCCTTCTGCCCGCGAACCACCGGAGCAAGCACCATGAAACGTGTCCCAATGGGCAATTTCAGGATCGTGTCGACCATATTCGAGACGGTCTGGCTCGTAATGGCCTGCCCGCAGATCCAGCAATGCGGATCGCCAACTAGGGCAAACATCAAACGAAGATAATCGTAGACCTCAGTGGTAGTAGCGACCGTAGATCGAGGATTGGCGCTGCCGGAACGCTGCTCGATGGCAACCGTCGGAGGCAGGCCTTCAATATGTTCGACATCAGGTTTTGAAAGCTGTTCGAGGAACTGTCGTGCATAAGCGGAAAGGCTTTCGACGTACTTGCGTTGGCCCTCGGCGTAAATCGTATCAAAGGGCAGTGAACTCTTACCTGATCCCGATAAGCCCGTGATAACGACCAGTTGATCGCGAGGCAGGCTAATATCGACGTTCTGAAGATTATGCTCCTTAGCACCAAGGATGATGATTTGCTTTTGATCTGAAGCGTGCCGCTTTTTCGCATGGCGCACGGGCACAGACTTAGCTTTGGTTCTGGCTTTGGCTCTTGCGGCCGAGGTTGTAGAGTTAGTTTTTGCCATGGTCAGGAAATCCTGAATTATAACTCCAGTTGGCCCTGGGAGCAACTATTGATGGCTGGATAAGGCTAGATTAAAGGGGGTTGATAGTCGGTTTCGGGCCCTGGAGCGTTGGCTGGGCCGTCTGTGGCGAAGAATTCGCCGAGAATTGTAGCCGCTGCAATGGCATCTTGCCTGGCGCGGCGTTTTTTGCGAGTGAGTTGGCCTGCCAGGAACTTATCGGCGGCGAAACTAGAAAGACGCTCATCAAAGATTCTTACATCAAGCCCGGACGCTTGAGCTAATTCGGCGGCAAGAACGCGAGATTCCTTCGCCTGGTCGCCTTCGGTGCCGTCCATATTTATAGGCCAGCCGACGACAATGCCCTGAACGTCATATTCACCGGCGAGGTCGCAAATAGATTGGATGCAATCGCCAGGAGGTTTCGATGGCAGGGTCTTAATCGGCGAGGTAATTCCATCGCCATCAGAGCCGACCGCAATGCCGGTACGCTTGTGCCCAGGATCTATACAAAGCCACCTGCCCACGAAAGCGTCCTCTAAAGGTATTTTTTTCCGAACTTATCGCCGAGAAGTTCTACCAGCTCTTTAATTCTCTGGCTGTCGGACTTACTCGCGACCAGCGTAGCATCCGGCGAGTGGATCACGATACAGTCATCCATACCCAGGACTGCTATGAGGTGGTCGTCTTCTGTTACCGCTATCGTACGGAAGCTGTCGACGATGAGGGCGTTTTCTGCAACTATGCAGTTGCCGGCATCATCGAGTTCAGTAACGTTCTCCAGTGCCGGCCAGGAACCGACATCGATCCACTCAGCTTTCAACTCGACCATCAATACTTCGCGAGCCTTTTCCATGACCGCATAGTCTATGGATATCTTATCGAGCGTCGGATAAATCTCTGCGAGTAGCTGCATATAGTCCTTACCGGCCTTAGCAGCTTCGCCCACCGGGGCGAGCTTTGCCATTGAATCAGGCAGGAACTCATTTAAAACCTTTTTGATGGCGGCTATCGTCCAAACGAACATGCCGCTATTCCAATAGTAATTACCGGAATCTACATACCGTCGCGCGGTCTGGTGGTCGGGCTTTTCTTTAAAAGCGTTTACCTTGAGGCCATGCCCACACTCGCATTTACTACCCGCTTCGATATATCCCAGGCCGGTATGAGGCCAGGTCGGCCTTACACCGAATGTGCAAAGTGCTTCCGTGTGAGTTTCGGCGGCTTCGCAGGCAGCACCTATCGCCTCGACAAGCTTCTCTTTTGGGCGGATTATATGGTCGGCCGTAAAGACCGCCATCGTCCCGTCGGGGTCTTTAGCTCCGATAAGCTCCGCTGCCAGTGCTATTGCGTTTGCGGTATCGCGTCCTTCAGGTTCGCCGACGATATTTTCCGGCGGAATCTGAGGAAGCGCCTCGGCGATCTGGTCGCGGTACTGAGCGTTAGTGATAATCCACGTCGCTTCAGGAGCAAACAGGTCGGAGATTCGCTCAACTGCTATTTGAAGCAGGCTCTTTCCACCGACGATGGGCAAAAGCTGCTTGGGACGTTCCAGTCTACTGAGCGGCCAGAGTCTCTTACCCGCACCGCCTGCCATAATAACGGCATGTCGCATTGTGTTCACTCCTCGAAATGGCCCTTATTGGACCCAATCCTCATACCACAAATATATCGGTATCTTGATGTCTATTTATCCAGTGCTAAAGAATATGCTGTCGTCAATCTATCACTGCATGAAATCTTAGGCTATTAATGAATATAACGTCGAATGCGTGCAAGGCCATCCGATGCTGGAATGAATGCAGGGGCGATATCGAGCGCCTGATTGTAATAGCCGGCGGCTTCGGTGTATTTGCCCTGGGCGGCAGTTGCGTTGCCTAACTTAACATACAAGTTAGGTACATTGGATTGAATCTCAAGGGTGTCCTTGTATTGAATCGCAAGTTTGTACTGAGTAGTAGCCTCTGCGGACCTGGAAAGATTCATCAGCACCTGGCCAAGACTATAATAGGCCTCGGTATAGTCGCTACGAAGAAGTACTGCATTTTGGAACATATCCTCTGCCTTATCCCACTGCTTGTTCATTGCATGAACTGTGCCTAAATTGTACCAAGCGCGAGGATTTTCAGGACGCTTTTGGACTACATCCTGCCAGATGGTCATCTGGGAGAAATAGTCAACATTCCTCCAGTACGTCCCATAAGCTAAGGCCCCTACCAGGACAAGCAATACCGGCCTAGTAAATCGCATCGTCAGCCAGGGCTTTGTAATCAAATACACAGCCATAACTACCATCGCTACTACCGCGATAAGAGGCAGGTACATTCGTTGCTCTGTCGCGAGATCTTCAATCGGCAGGATCGTTGACGTTGGCGCAAGGACGAGAAAAAAGACAAGTCCCAAATAACCCCATGCCGGCCTTTTCCAGAGAGCCAGACCGGTTGCCAATACGCCCAGTCCAATAATGATTGCGTAGGGAACTATCTCCCCGGCCGATTTCGCCACCGGCCAGCCGTAATCCAGTACCAACGGACTCGGCCAGAAACTCAGGCTCAGATAATGACAGATTACCCCAAACTGCGAGGCTGCGTATTCGATGGGAGTTACCTGCTGGGTGGTAAAGCCTGCCCCATCAGCACCAGTGAAGGCCTGCAATACCGAAGGCCCAATCACTATCCAGCTTGCTGCCAGGCCTAGATACATGCCCCACCGCCGCGAAAATATCTCTCTAAACGAACCCGCTGCGAAAATGCGATCCCACGCCAGAACAAGAATTGGCGCAACGACCATTACCTGCTTACAACCCATCCCGATTGCACATGCAATCACTGCAAGTATCTGCCACCGTTTTTCATCAGGCGACTTACCCGCGCGAATCGCGCAATACAAAGTAAGCAATAAGAACAGCCCCATCATGGATTCGGCCCGTTGGATGGTATAACTAACCGCAGCAGTCGTAAGCGGGTGTACCGTCCAGATAATCGCAATGATAAATGCCAGGCCCATCGCGTCGGATTTGAACAGCCCCTTGAAACGGTCGCTTGTTAGAGTGCGTTTCAAAACGGCGAAAAGCGTTATCGCACCAAGGACATGAACTGCCGCATTAAACGCGTGATAGCTCCAGGGATTGAGCTGGCTTATCTGGTAGTTAACCGCCAGGGATAGATTTACGATAGGACGGGTTTCATGCCGTCCGCCGACAGTAAGAACGTCCCATAGAGGCCAGAGCTTCCGAATATACGAGTTCTGCTGAATCCAGATAATCGAGTCAAAAACGAAACCGTTCTTTAGAGTATTGGAATAGGCCAGCAATCCAACCAGTGCGATTAGTTCCTGAGGCCGAAACTTCCATATTCGCCCGCCGGAGCCGGCCTGCGGTGATTCGGTATCGGTTGATTCAATTATCTGGTCATTATGGGCAGTCATTATCGTCTAAGTATCGGCATGTTTTAGGGTGTGAGTCAACGTTTTTAGTTTGTTAGCCCAGGCTCAGCCTAGCTTGGAAAACCTCAGCAGGTATAATCTCATCCGAGCAACGCGATATATAAGGAGATATTTAATTGGCGATCCTCGCCGGAATAGATGAGGCAGGCTTTGGGCCCTTGCTTGGCCCGCTTACAGTAACGGCAACTGCGTTTCAAATGCCGGATCACCTGGCGGATGAGTCGCTGTGGCAACTTCTAGCTGGGGGTGTGACCAAAAAGATAAGCAAGCGTCATTCAGCTATCGCTATTGGCGACTCCAAACGAATTTATACAAGCCGCGGCGGCAAGAGGCTCGATCTTCTCGAGCGCGGGGTACTGGCTAGCCTTTCAGCTGGAGGAACTCAAACGGGGACTTTAACCGAGCTGTTAAATGCCATTTGTCCGGCGGCGATTGGGCATATGCCGCGGTATCCCTGGTATAAGGGGGCTCAGCTGGCCTTGCCGCATCGGGCAGGTGCCAGCGATTTGGCCCTTGCAGGTAAGGGTCTCCAGGCTGCACTGAAACGAAATGACATGCGACTGTTTTCGATGAGCGCAGAGATTCTTTTCGCAGGCGAGTACAACAAACTTATCGAAGCGACTCGAAATAAATCAGCCACTCTTTTAGATATTACCTGCCGACTTCTTTTAGATCTGTGGCATAAGGCGGGCGCCGAATTGCTTCGCGTGTATGTCGACCGTCAGGGCGGCAGGATGCGATATCTCAGCTCACTGCAACGGGTATTTCCAGGCTGCAAATTTAAGATCACCGAAGAACACAGCCAGGAAAGTACCTACATAATCAGCGATGGCCCCCGCCGGATGGAAATATCCTTTGCCGTTAAAAGCGAAGATACACAACTGGCGGTTGCACTGGCTTCGATGACAAGTAAATACCTCAGAGAGCTTTTCATGAGTTTGCTCAATCGCTTCTGGGCCGACAGGATCGACGGCCTAAAGCCTACCGCAGGGTATTATGTTGACGGGAAGCGATATTTGGGAGAAATCGCCCCGGCGATGGCTGAGCTGGGATGCGAGCCAGAGTTACTTAAGCGCAGCAGGTAGGCGAATACTGGTATCGGCGAATTGCTAACCTAGAGTTACTGCGGCGCAGCAGATAGGCGAATACTGACCCGAATTGTTAACTTAGAGCTACGTCGCCACAGCCGATTGGCAAATACTGCTTCATCTGAATTGTTGACCCAGCCGGCTGGACACTATATGTTAGTCGCTGGATAAAAAAGGGAATTCTAAACAATGGCAATCCAAGACTGGTCAGATGAAATAACCGTAGTAGATTTGGGCGACGACCCTCTGTTCACAGACGAACTTACAGGTTTGATTGAACGGCTGGAGAAAACGCCCTCGAATGTAGCCGTCAACTTCGCAGCCGTCAGCTTCGTTAACAGTTCAAACATAGCCAAGCTTCTACGCTTGCGAAAGACAATGCTCGCAATCAAATGCCAAATGGTTATGTGCGGGATCAATGCGGATGTATGGGGCGTTTTCGTAGTGACCGGCCTGGACAAAATCTTCAGGTTCACCAACGATATCTCAACTGCCCTTGCAACCCTTCAATTGTCCGGCGAAGATCTGGCCTGATAGCCTTTTTATCCCGAATGGGTATCTGACCCGTCGAGCTGTTCGGCAATATCCTGGGCAATCGATTCAGCCTCGAGAGAATCCAGTCCATCTGCGCCTCTCGCCCCTGCATCGGCCATGGTCTCTTCCAATTCATCCGGGCCTAATGCAATCGCCGCTTCGATGTCGGCTGATATAGTCTCAGACGTATCGGCGGGATTCTTTTGGCCAGGTTTTTCAGCACCTTGCGGGCCAGTCGATTTGCCGTTGGCCTGAAAAGTGAGAATCAGCGGGCCGATTGATAATCTATCCCCTTCATGCAGGAGGATCTCATTTATTCGCTTGTTATTGACGTAGGTGCCGTTGGTTGAGCCGAGATCTCGAAGGCGGACCTGGCCCTCGCTGACCGTCATTACGCAATGCTTCCTGGAAACCTCTATTAACGGAATCCTCAGCCCGCAATCAGTGGCCCTGCCGATTATTGTTTCCTGGTCGCCAAGGGCGAAGACCCGCCTCTGGCCTTTAGAATTGAACATTACAAGTTTTAAGCCCATATCACCACCAAGCAAGCCCTCGTATCTACACCTGAGTTTCTTTCTATATGCTGGAGCGTAAACCGACTATATATATTCTAGTATGTCTTTATCACCTATCAAGAACCTTTGGTCGGCAACTAAACGCCCGCGAGCGATCTACGTTCACGTTCCTTTCTGCAAAGCCAAGTGTAGATATTGCGATTTCTATTCGCTTGCTAACGAATCCGACCGAGCCGAAGACTTTGTCAACGCCATAGCTACAGAACTGGCTATGCATTGCGGGCACATAAAAATTCCCGCAGATAGCATTTTTATCGGTGGCGGAACGCCGACGGCTTTGGGGCCGAAATTGCTGGGAAAATTAATTGATACTCTTACGCCGTTTGCCAATGAGGCGACGGAATTTTCCGTAGAGGCCAACCCCTGCACAATTGATCCCGAAATAGCGAACCTGTTTGGCTCTTCGCCCGTGAACCGCGTGAGCGTTGGAGCTCAATCATTCGACGCCGATGAGCTTAAATCCCTTGGCCGCTTACATGGACCCGATCAAATTGTCCGCTCGATCGATCTCATCCGGTCGGCGGGAGTAGATAACCTGTCTATCGATTTGATGTTCGGCATTCCAGGACAAGATCTCGCCAGTTGGGAAGCAACACTCGATAAAGCCCTTGAACTGGAAATCAAACACCTTAGCTGTTACGCCCTTAGCTTCGAAGAATCTACGCCGTTGTGGGAAGACCTACGCCAGGGCCGGGTTGAACCTATGGACGATTCGGCCCAGCGGGATTGTTACTTTACCGCAATCGCCAAAGCGAAGCAGGCGGGTCTTGGGCACTATGAGATATCCAACTTCGCCATGTCCGGATTTAAATGCAAGCACAACCTGGTCTATTGGCACAACGAGCCTTATCTTGGCCTGGGTCCAGGGGCAGCGAGTTTTTTTCCACCAATCAGATCCAAAAACAAATCCAATCTAACCGGCTACCTTTCAGCGATTGACGCCCAGCGGAGACCGCCATCTAATCGAGAGCAGGTAAGTTTTCGAAAGTCCATGGCTGAGACTTTAATGCTATCGCTTCGACTGACTGCCGGCGTAAGGCGATCCAGCTTTGCCGACAGGTTCGGCATCGACGCGTTGGAAGCCTTTTGCCAGTCACTCGGTCGCCATGCAGAATCAGGATCTTTGCTGATAACTGATGAGTCGATTCGGATCGTTCCTGAGTCGATGTTCGTAGCCGATACGATTCTGGCCGATTTGCTTGGGGAAGCATGAAAAATTCATTCAGAGAGTTTTGACTACTAATTAATCTCACCCTCATTTCTCCCGATAAACCTCCTAGGTATCTCAGAAAAGCCGGAAGTCGGTTTGCCTGCAGCGAGAGGGGAACTTATGTTACACATGGGAAGATACATTGGTAAAGGCGGAATCATTACCGCTGGGTCAGCAGGACCGACCAGAGGATGGCAGGTCCTGTACTCCACTTTACTAGCAGAAGTTATATCTTTCTCAGGATCCATACCAACAGGCATGCAATGCAGGAGTCTCCTATGAAATTGAAACTCGCTAACACTAACGCTCGACCAATCGGAGTGGATATTGGTACAAGCACGCTAAAAATGGCTCAACTTCGGTTCTCACAAGATACTTATGAACTTGTGGGCGTTGGGCAGGCAAAAATCCCAGAGTCATTTGTTGAGCAAAACTCAGGTTACTACAAGAAACTGAGTGAGATTATAAGCCAATTGCACCGATCTCAGGGTTTCAGAGGTAAAGATTGCGTCCTGGCTATTCCAGCGAGAGACACTTTTCTTCGCCATTTAAAGATGGCCAATACTCCTGACGGCGATATCAATGCCGCCTTAATGGCGGAATTTGCCGGCAAACTACCCTATCCGGTCGAGGATGCGATTATTCAGCACGTCGTTGCTGGAGATATCTATGACGATGGCGAAGCCAAGCAGGAGATTATCGCAGTAGCAGCCCACCGCAAAACAGTTGAGACCTATTTAAAAGCTATTAACAAAGCGGGATTGGAAGTCGTCGGCGTAAACATTGAAGCCTGTGCGATTGTTGAATGCTTCAGCCGACTGTTCCAACGAACTGCCGACAATGGCAGGACAACATTGTTTATCGACATCGGTGCTTCAAGCACACAGGTGGTCTTATCACACGGCCCAGGCCTTGCCTTCGCACACAACTTAAAAAGAGGTGCAATGCAACTGGACCAGGCCCTGGTAAAGGCGCTTGATATTTCGAAAGAAGAAGCAAGACAGGTTCGACTGGACATGGTCGAAAAGCATAGCGAGTCCTCTGAATTCGACCCCGAACAGCTTTACCGGTTTTTGGATGAACCACTGGCATTGCTCTCGGAGGAATTGACTCAGTGCTTGAGATATTATGAATCAGCCTTCCCCAACCGTTCAATCGAGAGAGCTATTTTCGTAGGTGGCCAAGCCTGCGATAAACGCCTTTGCCAGATTATTGCACAACGTTTGAACCTTCCAGCTCAAATCGGAGATCCTTTATTAAGGTTTAATTGCGCCGATGGAGTTGGCGTAGATATGGATCTTGGGGACGACAAGCCACACCCGGCATTGGCCGTGGCGGTGGGACTATCTCTAGGGGCAACAGCAGCTTAAGGAAACAACATGAGCACCATTAACCTATTGCCACAAGGCTATGCTCGAGGTCGGGTGCAACACCGCGCCAGCCTCGTATGCATCGGACTGTTCGTGATCGTTATGCTGAGTGTTCTCGGTGGTGTAATGGCATCGAAACACCGAATATCCAACACGCAGGCTGTGCTGGATAGGATCAATACCGACTACATGGAAGCAACCAAGAAGTTCGAGGAAATGCAGAAGCTTCAGCAGCGAAAAAAAGAACTGCTGAACAAGACAGAAGTTACCGGTTCCCTGCTGGAACGCATACCACGCAGTACAGTCCTGGCCGTTATTACCAACGCTAGAACAAATGGTATATGCCTGAAGCAGTTTTACCTTTCCACAAAGAAGGTCATGGTTGCTCCTTCAAATAAGAAGGCTAAAGCAAAGTCTGCCAAATTTGTCGCAAAGAGTAAGAAAAAGAAAAAAGTAGCCAAGATAGTTAAACAAAAGGTAACGCTGGCGATTAAGGGCTGGGCAAGAACTGATATTGAGGTCGGCCAATTTATAAACAACCTGAATCAATGCCCATTGATCGATTCTGTGCATCTGGTCTATTCCAAGCAGGAAACGATTGATGATGTGGTGATCCGGTCATTCAACATGAATATCGAAGTAAACTCAACCGTTGATGCAATTGAAATTGCAAAGGCTGCCATTGGAGCAACCCAGGGTAACACCGAAGGAACAACGGACATGTACCATATGTTGAAACG
>SDBT01019514.1_pt1 | contig 10623 bp, 10 predicted proteins | sample 2277101 | NCBI WGS metagenome assembly SDBT01 (sample SAMN10404973, study PRJNA504765) | marine sediment metagenome | isolation source: marine sediment core GS10_PC15, 103 cmbsf | place: Arctic Ocean: Southern Knipovich Ridge | collected 2010
CCACCGTCGAAACATAAGTACGTATTCGCAATAGAAGGAGCTACGCAAGTGACTCCACCCGCCCCGTCTCCCACTGTGATCTCGTTGAGACCGGTGCATTCTCCTGTGGACGAAATAGTGACACTCGTAGGAGACGAAGTGAGAACGATATCGTTTCCTGCAACCAGAGTTTTGAAGAAGAACATGCAGTCTTCACGAACGGGATCGCACAGGATTGTCTCTCCCTCCATGCCGCAATCCGTCAATTCGATAGCTTCGCAGATGCTTTCCACGGGGAAGTCGCAAACGCTGATTTCATTGAAAGTTGCACTGGAGGTCGAGAAAGCCGTCGTCGCTAAATCTCTACCGACGTTCCCTGTGAAACTAAATCGGCAAGGACAACAACTGGAAGAAGTCATCTGTAATCTTCCTTTCCTCTTGAAGCAAAATATTATCCCTCATACTTCTTGCGCAATCTGGCAATAAGCACGGGGCGCGTACCGGCGGTTCCTAAGTCTTCTTTTTCGCAAAGATCCTGTAACTCCAGTTTCTTCATTTTCTTTAGTCGTTTGAGGGTATTTGTAGGTTTCTTCGCAACAGGGTGGACGACATTGTCAGCGTCCACAATGTCAACAGTGATAACGACATCGACGACTTCTTTGTTCACATGCAGTTTCTGATCAGACTGTGCCTCAGTTAGCTCATTGACATCAATAGAGATATTTCGCGAATCTTCTATATCATTTGGATCTCCAACGATTGGAACCCTAAGCGCGGGAAGCAAAGAACAAGGGGAATTTTCGGTCCACATTGTTTTTTCTCCTCGTCGTTTGTTTTTTCCGGCAAATCGTGTCCGTGGAAAACGAACGCGCTTACTTACTGCAGTAGCAGTTAATTTTTCGTTACGAGAAAAAGCTGTTCCTCATTTTTCTTTGACGATGGAGAACGACCCAGAAACTGAGATGGAAAAATCTTTATTTCTATCATTTTTGGACCTGATGGCAACCGAGGAACCGGTAAGACTGCTCCTTCTCAGAGATCTGGAAGCATTGAAGATAGAAAAATCAAAGAAATTGTACGAAATCGAAGACGATGAGAAAGGCACACTTGGTAAGCATATACCTTACGAAGTCTGGAAAGGATTGAAGAATAAGAAGGATCTACGTTCTTTTCACGAAGCCCGTGAAATATACAAATTGAAAATTGATGCCATCATAGAGCTTGTACGATTCAATATTCCAGACCAGTAAAGATCAATACAATCATTGACGGAACGATCCATCGTATCATGTAATCATGTAATCATGTTAATCGTTTTCTTTTCTTATTTTTCCCTTGTCGATTTCGATTTCTATTTCGGTTCCGATTTGTTAACGGTGGCTCCTTGAAGGAGGGAATAAACTTCCATTCTAAGTCGCCGCATATTTCTCTCCATGTCAAATCCTGTGCTTTCAATTTGTCGGGTCCTTTGAGAAGCGGGAAACAAACGAGGAATTCCAAATATCCCAATAATTCGGAGGATTTGTTGAGAACAAAGGAATAGGAGAGGAAATTTGATCTATGCGCGGGCCGATGCTTTTCAAACGGTGCCTGAATGGCTTTGAACATGAGCCGTAGTTCTTCTTCTTGTTTAGGCGAAAATCGCAAGGGCTTTCGCCCTGTAACTTTCGTCCATACTTGAGTATTATGGCGGTAAAAATTTCTCAATCGAAGAGAACGAAGCGCCGTTCGTGTATGTTCCAGTGTAATATCTTCCGACTTCCGCAGTCCCTGTTTTTCCAAAACGTCCATTACCTTATCAACAACGTATCCTGGAACAACTAGTTTCTCTTTCGATTGCGCATGCATGAGTCTATCATTGAAATGACTCAGCCGCTGATAGGAAAAGGAAGAGAAGTCGAATTCTTCTCCGTGACCTACTGCGCCCACTGTGGCTTCGAGAAAAGGTTCTGTATTTCCGCAGTGACGACAGATGAATACCGCCCTTTGACCTTCTATATCCATACGACTTTCACAAATCGGGCATTTTTCGCGATTTTTCAATTGAGACCATAGTTCTTTGTCGTCGGCGGGATTTGCCTTAGAACGAAAGGATGAGTGGAGAAGGGAGAAGTAGGGAGGATCCATTCTAACCTTTCGTTCATTGTGAAATGTGTTCGAAACGTCAACGCTCAACGAGATAACTTCGAGGTTCGTGTCCAGAAACTGGATAGATACCTCAGGAGCAGGTTCGAGCCTCACAGTTGATGTAGAATTGGCCGAGTTGTCAAATAACTGGTTTCTTCGCTGTGAAATGGTGCTAACAAGACGACTCATTTTCTCCTCGAAATGAAAAAACAGAAAGTCAAGTTGAAAAAAAGAACAACGATTTATTGGATAAAATGATCAAACAGTGAGAATAACAGAAAGATTAAAAAAAAACATTTCGGTTCTATTCGTCCTCGTCGTCCGAAACACGAGGGCCGACTACGAAAGCCATGTAAGACTCGACAGAGCCCATACTGTAGAACAGAAGTAGAGGAATCTGGGGACTCATACGCAGAGTTAATGTTCGACGAGAACTCATATTGCGCACACATTGAGCGAGAATATCTCTTGGAAACTCCTGACGGACAAGAACTTTAAGCTGACTTCGCGACGGGAAATGCGGACCATCTGCGACATAGCAGAACTTAGCGGGAGACGTCGAAATGACGGTTGGACAGAAGTCATCATCATCATCCCCTTGACGGATTTGCTGCGTCTTCGTCTTCGATTCGAACCTTTCGTACATTCTAGCAGTAGTACCTCGGGCGGAAATCTCGAAATATGTCACGGATTCATCTCCGCTGCTGCGAGAACGAGGAATCGAAATAGTGAAACAAATGAAGTCTGCATCGATGGTTTTCGCAAACTTCAGAGATTCCCCAAGACAACCGAGATCTAAGTCAATCGTGAATTGATGCTTAAAGTCCTGCATCTTCTCCACAGGTGAGTCATCCTGAATAAGAGACAGAACGAGAGATTTCTCTTGATTCGGAGTTTCCGGCATGTACCCGCGACAGACGACTTCGTCATTGCAATGTTTGGAAATCTGCAGATCCAGGTTATATTCGCCCGATAATGTATGCGTAAATGCGGAGAAAATATTTAGCGGAACGGTGAAACTCGTCTTTGGTTCCGTTGTAAGAACCTCGCATTCCAGACGAGCCATGAGCATACAGGTTCTCGAAAGATTGAGATCGGCCACGGCGATTCCAACAAAAGATTCGCTATCATCAGTATCCGGTTGGACAACTGAAATTCGACAGTTCTTGTCAAGAACATTCTTGGCGATCAAAAGAAATTCTTTCAGAACTGGTACGCGAAACCTTAGATAGCAAACGCTGGATTCTACCAGGCCACGGACGAATCCTGAAATCTTTTCGGTCGGTTCTTCTACCACTCTTTCTGTTTCGTGACCGGACTCGACTTTCTCATCAGAACCATCATCGATATTCAAGACAGGTTCCAAGGTTTTTCGTTGAGAACCTCCCTTCAAACGACGACGTCTCCGCTTAGGCAACGATGGAACAACTTGTTCTTCCTCCTCTTCTTCATCGCTCATGAATTTTTCAATCTGCATGTTGAATGCAATCGTTGCAATCTGTGTTTTTGTCGCCGTCAGGAAAGCTACCGGGAGGTTTGCACTTGTTGCACTTCGTACAAATCCACGGGTTGTTCCACCAAAGTTGGAGTTCTTCACGCTGTAGATGTTCTTGTATCCTTCGTATCGTAAACAATCGTGCAACGTCCGGAAAACTGATTCCAAATTCGTGTTCTAATTCTGCCATCCAAATGAGACAAATGAAATAAATGTAGTGATCTATTTTTGTATTTTCCCCCACTCGCGCAGGACCAGAATGACAAATACTGCAGTAACGAAAAGTACGAGGATTGTGAAAACTGTGATCCATTTTGAGAACTGTGAAAATTGGGCCTCATCTACCAACGGTGCTGGAGGTTTGAATTTGGTTACGGGAACTGGTGCAGTTAATCGAACTGCCTCCTTCTCCTTGGATGGAGAACTTAACTCGCATTCTTGTTGACATGTTTGAATGTTCTCGTACACGAGTTCCCCGAATTTGTTAGTACATTTATCAGTTTCACATTGAAGACCAATAAAGGCATTTTGATGACCACCTGTTTGAGTACATTGTTTCGTTACAGTTTCACATGTCGATATAGTGGCGACAGGGTACAGTGTCCACAACTGAGGAGCATGGGGGTCGTCTTCAGTTCCTAATTGACGAGGTTTTAGAACCAGTTGGTTTCCATGAGGCGAGAGAACATTCTGCTGGACGATATCTTGTATATAATGTGGTCTTCCGTACCGAATAGGACTTCTGGGATCAGTAGCTTCCGTAGAGGATCGGACCTGCCACAATTCCTTCGTTCCAATGGGGCCATAATACACAGGTGCTCCGAGAGTGAGAGCTGCTGCTCCGGAAGTAGGGGCAACTGTAAGAACAGGTCGATTCTGCGCGACATGTTCCATGAGAATTATCTGAAAGTTTGACTGATGATTCAGTACGACATCGTCAGGAAGAGAAGGGTCTCTAATTTGGAAAAACATTGCTTCCATAGCATTTGCAGAAATGGTCGGAACGGGCACGAGAGACGACCCGAACGATCCAGCTCTCATCTGAGGATAACTAATCCAAAGTTTCGATTGAGAGCTTTGGATCATTACAATTGCTCCGTTTCGTAAAAGGAGCAGTGACTGCTTTTCTCCTTCACCGGATCCATTGGATTCCATCCTTTTTTAAACTGTAACGAACAATGAATGTCGACAGACTTCTTTCTCTCCCCTACGACTCGGAATGTTCGTCTCCTTACGGTTTAAATCCTTGGTTTTCCAAAGCATTCATCAATTCGATAGATTGGAATCCACGTTCTTGTAAAGAAGATTGGATCGGAATCCTCACAAGATCATCTGACCCTGCATTCGATCACAATCACAATAATTTTGCATTTGTTGGATTTCCCGTTTCGAAACTGGGTCAACAGAAGCGGACAAGAAATCGACGTCATTTAGTGACAAAAAATGCGACTGTTTACGGGGTCAAACAAGGATCCCATGCTATACAAGTCATAAGTAGACATCCGTGGATAGTGGAACCTTTTATGGATGATGACGACACATGTGTTATACTTCGCGTCTACGGAGAAGTACTTGAAACGACCTCTGTATTATCGAAAATCACTGGAATCGCCGGGTTCCTCCTAAATTCAAAAACTCTACGGAGTCGACTTCTGACCGATGAACCGTGGCCTTTTCGAGACCGTGTCTTGAACAAGTATGCAACGTTGGCAATATATGAAGCGCGTTACTCGAACTACTTCATACGACAAACTGTTCAGGAATGCATCGGAAGTTTCGAATCGAAATACCGAGAGGTTTCCGATTCATGTTCATACGAAGAGTTCGTCGCTGGCGAAATGCTCGGGCGTAAACGGATGCAGCCGAAATTGCTCAAGTATTACTCAAATCTGATCCCAACGAGTTCGCAATGTCGCTTAATTTTCCATAACGGACGAATTAGGCCGTTCGACGAGGAAAAGTCCGAAGAAATCTTTCCGGCCATGCAGACCGTATCAAACGGGGCACTTGTTTCAGTGGACGAAATTTGCAATCCCCTCAATATCATTAGTTCTTTCCTAGAATTTGAAAGTACGGACAACGCTGACAGAAAGCCAGACATGATTATAGTTCCTCGTCTCCAGTTCCCAATGGCGGAAGCTTATTTCAAATCTCTCGATATTTCATTTGCGAGCATATTCAACGCACATTCGTACCGTCAAAAATTGAGAGAAGGATTCGCGCGTGACCTGTACCTCGTGTCAAAGCCTCTTTTTTTGAAATGTCCGGATGTTCCATCTCCAACATTGGTCAGTGAGCATTACCCAAGCTGTCAATTTCATCGCGATTCTCGAGTTTTGACGCATCGGGAATGGAGGAATGTATTCCTCGTGAACGTCGATGAAAATTCGAGGTCGAGGAAAATTATTCCACATTTCCATGCCGAATCCTCATGGTTCATCGGGAGACTGAACGAACGGCATCCGGAAGACTCTATTTGTCCTCTACATCTGGGCCACTTGCTCCATTGCGCAGATCGACTCTTGTTCGATGAGTATCATACAAATCTGCTGCGTCGACAGTGGCTACCTTCCTTCGTGATATTCGCAAAGCGCAATACTACGGAATTACGGACGTCTTTCTGGAATAGTATCAATGTCATCATTCACGAGAATCCACTTTCATACGCGCACGAAGACTCTTTGAAATGGAGTCCTTTACTTTGCCAATGTGGCGATCCGTTTCGACAACATGGTTACCAAAGTACCTTATTCTGCGAATGCGGAAACTCCGTTCGAAATGGCTACTTACCAACCGGAAAAGTGGCAAATATTCCAACAGTCTATGGTGCAGAAGAGCTGAAACTGATGCTAGCTTCGGAATGCAAGACTAATCAATATTTGAATCGTGTCATCGAACGGTTGCAAGCTACGGAAAAAACTAAAAATGCTGAAGTCGAAGAGAAAGTAGATGATAAGTGTACGACGCAAAAACCCGAGAATGCAAAAGATGGTGAAGAAGAATATTCGTTGCAATGCTGCGTTTGCTTGGATGAAGTCTGCGACAAATCTGTCCTTGGAGTTCTTTACTGCGGCCATATTCTTTGCTGGAATTGCATTCATCCGACATTGAGTCCAGATACCCGTAATTCGAGTCAACGAAATTGCTGTCCCGTTTGCCGACGTCGAGTAGCTAGTCATTCGCGTATTGAGGGCGAAATGTGTCTGGAGATCGGGGTAGTTCGATACTGCTCTCCGAATCATTTGGGACGAGATGTCGTTCTATCGCGTAGTACAATGACGAAATTCGACCATATTGCCTATCTACTTAGTACGACTTTGAAAGATTCTCGTGTTCTTCTAGTGGCGGATTCGACGCAAATGTTCAAAGATATCCGAGTATCTCCCTTTCTTCTAGTGAGTGACGTGTCTAGATTTCTATTCTACCAGGGACAGACTAGCGATCTTTGCTACAAATGGTGGAGCTTCTCTGGGAACGGCTACAAAATACTATGCGTTCCTTTCGGTAGGAAAGGGACAGAATTACTTAGGTTTCCATCCGTAGATGCGGTTTTATTCGTACACGGAGCAAGGTTATCAAATCGTGATGAATGTGCACCGTTCATAAGAGCTTGGCAAACGCTAATGACAAAACGAGAGAATCAGGAAAAACTCCAAATCCATTGGTTCATCAGCGACTTCGAACAAAGTATCGGCTACGAGATCTGTATACCATCCACTTTCGTTTCTTTTTGAGCGGCGCTATTGAACCGAAGACAATAAATCCTCAAATGCTTCCTTTATAACTGCTTTATTTCGCATGTCTTCTTCTGACTCCGAATCCGACTCAGATCCATCTTCTTCTTCTTCTTCGTAGTACGAATCGTACTCGGAATCGGTATCGTCGCAAAGAGTACGCCCACCTGGAATAATAACTTCCGATGGAAAAAAAGCTTCAACATTTTCAAAACATCGGCGGAAACATCGAAGAGTCTTTATCGCAGCAATGCCGATCCAGTGCGCAGCTAGCGTTCCGAATTGACGAATTTGAGTGTAAAAATCTGAATTCTTATTTATTTGGCTTCGCCTAGGATTGTCCTTCAGGTTGTTGTACGTTATTGTATTTTTCTTCAGGGTTCTACGTGCAATCATATTTAATTCTCGAATATGGAGGAAGAGCAAAAAGAGAAAGAGTGGATTGCTCCTCCTCGAAAACTTCCTTCTAGTTCTAATTTGCCGAATCCTTTCCTTGACTCGTTTCCAAACGAAAATGAGAATATATCTTCTCCAGAGACTGAGGAAATCTGGTGCTCCGCGGCACGCGTAAGAAAGGAGCGATGGCGCTCCCGTTTCACGTTGCATCGTAGCAAATTCGACATGAATACATGGCCTCGAAGCACGGACATCTGCTGCTGGCATGATGTTCACCAATTTTCAACGATTCCGATTCCTCTTCCTGTACGTATTGACACGAAGACGGGTAAATTTGAGGTCATTGGAACGTTCTGTTCGTTTGCTTGCGCAAAAGCGTACTTCTTTGAGCACGTTCTAACACTCTTCAAGAATCAAGGAGAGTGTCTCCTATACCTAGCGAGACTCGCTCAACAGTTGCTTGGATATACGAAACCGTTAATCAGTGCGCCGCCACGTTTCCGTTTACGACAATTCGGTGGAGATTTAGACATTAAGGAGTTTCGAGACATGACGCCTAATTTCCAATCGTTTGTCTACTTTCCGCCCTTGGTTCATGCGCATATGGTTCATGAAACAAGAAGTCGCGAAACAGCTCAGAGTATGAGCGTACGCTTGCGAGATTCGTCGCCGCCAGTATCTTCATGTCCGCCTGCGAAAACAGCAGTACGAAATGAAAGATCGGGCCCCGATCTATTCAAAGAATTTCTCAATGGAAGAAATGACAGCAAATCAGTTGAACCAGCCGATGTAACTGATGAGGAGGACAAATCTGTTGGAAATCCAAAGAGCGAGCAAGGAAATAAAAGAGACCGGAAAGTCCAGTTTATTCGGCAATGTACCCTGCAGCAGTTTTTGAGGAAACCGAAGCAGAAGTATCCCCAAGAGACGGTATAACAAGCATGTCCTCAGGAGGGGCCCGAAATGCGACGGCCAAATTGTTATGATGTTTCCCATCTGTAGCTAGCTTATGAAACGACTCCCCGCAAAAAGGGATTGGATTCATCTGTTCTCTATCAATAATAACGAGTTCTTGTCCTAATACAAGGGGAACGGATTTAGGAAAGTCCATGGCCCATTTTATCGCAACTGCACGCGTTTGCTCTTCGTTAACAGTAGTCCAGATTTTCAACTGTTGCAATTCTCCGGAAATAGGAGTTTGAAAACGACCCACGACCCACGGATTTGAATCTCCAATGCTTTCCTCTAGTATAAGAGATATATCGATTTCGGATCTGTTGAAGACGAATGGGAGCGAATTTGAGTTCTTGAGAAACTGGAACATGCTCCCAACACATGATTGGGCCGTTTTCCTCCTTTGAACCCTCGCATCCTCTTTTAAACTTTTGACAATACGATCAATGCTAAACTCGACGTCAGGAACCCAAATCATGTTTTTTGGAGAAAATTTGTTTTATTTTTTTAGTACTACAACCTACGAAGTGGAGGGTACTCACCGCATTTCTCGACGGTCATGTTTCCGTTTCCGAACATCGTTTGAGATAACTGTGCGTCGCCGCTGTTCCCATGTCCGACTGTGAAGAGTTCTCGTTCTTTGGCCTTCGCTTGGGCCAGCTTAGATTTCCTGTATTTCTGACTAAGTTTCCAGAAAATTGGCCGGCATAACTGAAACGACGGAACGGGATACTTTCCTCTGAAGAAGTAGACGAGATCGCAAACGGACGAGTTTGTCGAAGATGCTATCCCATGGTTCGATTTGTCAAGGACCAAGCATTCGAAATTCTGCGTACATCGATGCAAGGCATTTTCGAAGTCTCGCAATCGACTGAACATTCCGAAAAACTGTCTCCACAATCGCTTGATGACATCGCGATTCACTGTTTGAAAGACGAATACGTATTCGATTTGGTCACGTTGTGCAATGGGGATATCCATGACGTAATGGGAGCAGGCGATGAGCCCGACGTTATCATGTCGCCCATTCATATGGATTTGACGCATGATTACCGATTGCATGGTAGATTTGTCGAAGGTGAGATCGTCCAAGTAAAGAAGAATTCGTCTCGCTCTTCCCACAGTCTTTCCAATTTTTGCCATTTCGTACATCGTTTCTACCTTCTTTTCGTCGTATTCCGAGAAGACGTTTGCGGCGGGGAGAAACAATTCCGTAGCGTCCTCCGTGTCACGGGTACCGCAGAAAGCGAGGACATAGTCGAATTTCTTCCGTTCGGCAAGATGGTACATTATATTATGAGCCAAAGTCGTTTTCCCAGAATTCCTCGGTCCCACGCAAAGGATGATTGGAAGATTCGTTAGACGAGAAGGATTCCATCGACGTAACTGAATATGTTTCAACGTCATCTTTTTTCCCACCGGCTACTGTTTTTGATTCACCGTAACTACCTCGTTGAACTCAGTAATTCGTTAGAAAAACGAAGTTGCCAACTTTGCTCGTTGTTTCGGCTGCGAATTTTCTTCATTCCTCTTCTGTTCCTCATGTCTCCCATTATCTATGTCAGACCCGAAACCGGAGTCCGCACCATCGTCAGATAAAGTAATATTTCGAATGTCGGGATTCTCGATCTTCTCCTTTTCCACATGTTCTGACACCTTATTCGATTCCATATTCGACTTTGGCTTCGATTTCGATTCATGCATTTGAGAGGCGCTTTCCCACATGTCGTCGTCATATATATCTGCGGGAGGAGGATACGCGTTGACACTGTAGCATTCTTGAGCGGAGCACCAATCGATGAGTATCTTGCGCAGAACTTCTTCGACGATAAATCGTTTCGGAAACGTCGTCAATTGTCGAAATATCCCTTTCCGAACTTCCGTCCGTTGAATCATTCCGCAGTAGAAAGCGTGCAAGAACTCATGAAAAGGAACAGT